>PDWI01000431.1_pt1 | contig 67593 bp, 87 predicted proteins | sample 1430891 | NCBI WGS metagenome assembly PDWI01 (sample SAMN01162508, study PRJNA174530) | Oral metagenome, whole genome shotgun sequencing project. | biome: Marine environment; feature: Marine mammal; material: Swab sample of the gingival sulcus; isolation source: swab sample of gingival sulcus...
TGGTTTTTCATTTGATTGGTCAAGAGAAATTAATACAACAGATCCAAATTATTATAAGTGGACGCAGTGGATTTTTATTCAATTATTTAAAAAAGGACTAGCTTATAAAAAAGAATTCCCAATTAACTGGTGTCCATCATGTAAGATTGGTCTTGCAAATGAAGAGGTGATTCAAGGAAGCTGTGAGCGTTGTGGTAATCCTGTAGAGCAGAAAACAAAAAATCAATGGATGCTTAAAATAACGGAATATGCTAATAGGCTCATTGATGATTTGGATGAAGTAGATTATATTGAAAGAGTAAAAACACAGCAAAAGAACTGGATTGGACGCTCTGAAGGAATGGAAGTAGATTTTAAAATAAAAGATACAGAGGATGTATTTACAGTATATACGACTAGACCAGATACATTATATGGTGCGACATATATTGTAATGAGTCCTGAGCATCCTTATATTAAAAAATATGCAGATAAAATAAAGAATTTAGATGCACTGGAAGAATATAGAGTGAAGGCTTCTAAAAAATCAGAGTTTGAAAGAACAGAACTTGTAAAAGAAAAAACAGGAGTAGAAGTGGATGGATTAAAAGCAATTAATCCTGTAAATAATAAAGAAATACCAGTATGGATTTCTGATTATGTTCTTATGAGTTATGGAACAGGTGCTATTATGGCAGTTCCTGCACATGATACAAGAGACTATGAATTTGCAAAGAAATTTTCACTTGATATTATTGAAGTAGTGTCTGGTGGAAATATTGAAGAAGAAGCATATACAGATAATAAAGATGGTGTGATTATCAATTCAGAGCTTATCAATGGACTAAAAGTACCTGAGGCAAAAGAAAAGATAGCGGACTTCTTAGAAGGAAAAGGCATTGGTAAGAGAAAAGTAAACTTTAAATTAAGAGACTGGGTATTTTCAAGACAGAGATACTGGGGAGAGCCTATTCCACTCGTATACTGTGATGAATGTGGCTGGGTTCCTGTAGATGAAAAGGATTTACCGCTTACGCTTCCAGATGTAGATAATTATGAACCAACAGATAATGGAGAGTCTCCACTTGCAGCAATAGAAGAGTTTGTACATACTACTTGTCCGAAATGCGGAAAAAAAGCAAAGAGAGAAACAGATACAATGCCTCAATGGGCAGGATCTTCATGGTACTTTTTACGTTATATGGATCCAGATAATGATCAGTTCTTAGTATCAAAAGAAGCAGCAGAGTATTTCTCACCAGTTGATTGGTATAATGGTGGTATGGAGCATACAACACTTCACCTTTTATATTCAAGATTCTGGCATAAATTCTTATATGATATTGGGGTTGTTCCAACAAAAGAGCCTTATTTTAAGAGAACATCTCATGGAATGATATTAGGTGAAAATAATGAGAAAATGTCAAAATCAAAAGGAAATGTTGTCAATCCTGATGAGATTGTAGAAGAGTTTGGTGCAGATACCCTAAGAACATATGAAATGTTCATTGGTGATTTTGAAAAAACAGTACCATGGTCAATGAATAGTTTAAAAGGTTGTAAGAGATTCTTAGATAGAGTATGGAAGCTTCAAGAGATTATAACAGATGATGAGGAGTATTCTAAAGCGCTTATAAAACCAATTCATAAAACAATAAAGAAAGTGACTGAAGATTATGAAAATCTTAAGTTTAATACAGCAATTGCAGCGCTTATGACGCTTCAAAATGAAATTACAAAAGTAGGTTCTTTAACAAGAAAAGATTTTAAAACATTTATTATACTTTTAAATCCAGTAGCGCCTCATATTACAGAAGAGCTTTGGACGGTATTAGACTTTGGCGGAATGCTTAATGAAACATCTTGGCCTACATATGAAGAAAAATATCTTGTGGATGATGAATTTGAAATGGTTGTTCAGATTAATGGTAAAGTAAGAGATAAACTTATTGTAAGTTCTGATACTTCAAAAGAAGAACTTGAGAAACTCGCGCTTGATACGGATAAAGTAAAGCAGCTTATAGAAGGAAAGAAGGTTATGAAAGTAATCGTTGTTCCGAAAAAGCTTGTAAATATAGTTGTAAAATAAGGAGGAAATATGTTAAAAAGAGTAAACACAGAAAATGCACCATCTGCAGTGGGTCCCTATTCACAAGGAATGATTGCAGGAGATTATATGTATGTTTCAGGTCAACTTCCTATTGATCCTAAAACAGGTAAATTTGTAGAAGGTGGAATTAAAGAGCAGACAAGACAATCTTTAAAAAATGCTTTAGCAATTATTGAAGAGGCAGGTGCTTCTTATAAGGAAGTTATTAAAACAACTGTTTTCTTAAAAGATATGAATGAATTTAAAGATATGAATGAAGTATATGCTGAGTTCTTTACAGATCATAAACCAGCAAGAGCAGCTGTAGAGGTAGCTAGATTACCACTTGATGCTAATGTCGAAATTCAAATGTTTGTATATGTAGGTAAATAAAATACTCCCTTCGGGGAGTTTTATAATATACTTTAAAATAGGATATAATGGTAACAACATATAAAACAGGAGGTATTATGCTTTTTAAATATCATATGTTAAATCTATTATTCTTCTTATTATTAGTAGTGTGCCAAATAAAAGAAAAAAGAAGATGTCGTCTAATTTTTCTTCTAGTTCTTTTTGTATTAAATACAGTGATGATAACTAAAATAGGTGTGATATGGATGTATTTTCCTTTCTATCTTTTTATTTTTCTTGATGCACTTTCTTATATTAGAAAAGATAAATTTAAAAAGAGCATTACTGTATTATCAGTTATTCTGATTCTAATGACAGTTACTTTATTAGGTGTTTTCTGGATAAGGGATATTCCAATACCTAGTGGAGACTTTTTTATTGGAACAAAGACTTATATTGTAACGGATGAGTTAAGAACGGAAGAATATAATGAGGAAGGTGGATGTAGAAAGTTTAAGATTCAAATATGGTATCCTACTGATGATATTCAGAATGTAATAAGAGAAAAGTGGTTATATGATGGGAAAACGCTTGCTTATGCAATGAGTAATGATAATGGATTACCAGATTTTTTATTTAGTCATTTAAGTGTGATTGATTCGAATTCATATCGTGATGCAAAGCTCAGTGCTTATAGTAAAAACTATCCTCTTATTTTACTTTCTCATGGGTGGAGAGGAAGCAGAAATTTGCACCAGGATTTTGCTGAAGAATTAGCGAGTAATGGTTATATTGTTGTAGGGATTGATCATAGTTATGGCGCTATTTCTACGATATTAGATGGATTAGAAGTCAAAGTGAATTATGAGGCGCTTCCAGTTGGAAATGAAAATTTTATAATAAAAGCAAATCAATTAGTGAATACCTATGCTGGTGATATTAGAAAATCCATTGATTTCTTAGAAAAGTTAAATAATGAAGATCCTACATTGAAAGGCCGTTTAGAAATGAAAAAAATTGGACTACTTGGACATTCAACAGGTGGTGGAGCAGATGTTAAAGTGGCACTTATCGATGAAAGAATAAAATCAGTCATCGGTTTAGATGCTTGGGTTGAACCGATTCAAGAGAAATTTATCATAAAGGGATTAAAAATACCTTCTCTATTTCTTAGAAGTCATCAATGGGAAAGTGGCAAAAATAATAGTAATTTAGATTTATTATACAGTAGTAGTCACTATAAGCCAGAATTATATCAAATAAATAATACAACGCATTATGATTTTGCTATGACTTATATGTATAGTCCACTTGTAAAAGTATTTGGTTATTCTGGAAAGATAAAGGAAGATCGTCTTTATAATATTCTTACCTACTCTATAAAAACATTTTTTGATAATACATTAAAAAATGATGGAGAGAATAAATTAAATATAAAAGAATATCCTGAGCTTATTGATATTAAATTTTAATATCAGATTAGTAAATTTTATGAATATAGTAAAAATTATGATATAATATAAAACGGAGGTTGTTATGAGAAAGAATTTTATATTTATATTAATTATATTAGTTTCTATGTTCTTTATATCATGTGATAAAGATGCGCCTGATAATAAGGAAATAGAAGATAGTACAAAGGTGGAAGAAAAAGTAAACAAAGAGGAAACGAAAGAGGAAAAGGAAGAAGAGCAGAAAGAAAATACTGAAAGTACTGCGGAAAAGGAAGAAAAAGATGCAGAAGAATCAAAGGAAGAAGAAACAAAAGAGCCTGAAAAAGAAGTTGAAGTTATGGAATTTGACTCAATGACTTTAGGAAATAATGTTTCTAAATATGTATCGTTGATGCCTTTAGAGGATGTTAAAAAATTAGTCCATCTTTCAGATGAATTCACATTAGTTAAAGATAATAAAGCCAATAAATATACGGGAATTATAAAAGAAAGATATATTAGTGATACTGGAGCTGCAATAAGAATTCCTTATATCAATCCAATATCTGAGGATATGAACTATGTAAATGAAGAAATATCAAAGATATTTGAAGAAGATAAGCCGTATTACCATATCGATTATGATGCTGTTATTTATAATAATATACTTTCTATTATGATTAAATCTGATTATAATCATATACTAGCATCATTTAATATTGATATTTCTTTAGAGAAGCCTAAATTATTAACATCAAAAGAAATGTTTGAAAGACTTTCTGTTGATGAAAATGTATTTATGTCCTTTTTAGAGTTATACGTAAGGCAGTATTTAGAATGTACTTATCCAACAGAAGAATTATCTTTTGAAGAGAGAGATGAGAAAATACAAGATATTATCATATCGATTAAAGATGCGTTTTATATGTCATATCATTATAATAATGCAGGACTTTATATTTATAAATCGTTGAGAAATGAAGGGTATGAGCTTGAAATACCGTATGCTTTTAATGATCATATTTATTTAAATATAGGTCTTGCTTCAACAGAATTTGATATGGCAGTGTTATCAAGACCTTATAATGCAATAGGATTTTTATATAAACCAAATATTGAGGTAGAAAATATACCGACAAAAGATGCTTTAAATGGAGAGATTATATTCCATAGCATAAATCCTGAACAAACAGGTGAGAGTATTTATTTTATGGTATATCCAAATGATAATCAATTTTCAGATGGAAGCACTTATATAGAGCTTTCTAATGTAGAATATAACTTTATTGAAGATGAATTTTATCCAAAGAAAATACTGAAAAAGGATTTTGATCTTGAGCGTACAGATAAAACAGACCTTTACTTATACCATACTGTTATTCCTGAAGGAATGCCTTTTGAAGTCATATGTATGGATATGGGAACTTTATCTTCATCAAATCAAATTCCGCTATCATATGATGGACGATATGGAGATCCTATAGAATATGTTTATGGAGCGGGGTTCTTATTTGATTATCAACTCTATACAGAAGAAAAATCTTGTAAAATATCCATTATGCCTGAAAGAGAGTTTTCAACAAGTGGAGACTGGAAAGATTTAATAGGAATTAATATAACAAAAGGAACGTATACAAATGATCAGGAGTATTATTATTTATATCCATCAAAGGAAGATGTAGATAATGGATCGAGTGAAGTGTATATATTTAAAATATTGCCTACAGGTCTTCAATTAGTATATGGAAGCAATGAAGGAAGCATTAATGCACCAGAAATTCCGATTGTTGCTACAGGATGGTATGATGATGAATATTAAAAAGGAAGGAGTATCAATTTTGTTATTTATCATTGCAGTGATATCTTCTCTTTTACTTGCTTTATGTACATCTATTCAACCAATATATTTAAAAAAAGTAGTAGATTCAGCTAGTGTGTTAGATGGAGATTATACGCTATATTTCTTTTTGTTTTATATACTTAGTATTGTAGGGATATTAATATTTGAAACGATTAGAAAATTATCAATAGATAAATATAAAATAAATAAGACAAGGGAAATTAAAAAGAAACTTCTTTCAAGCATTATCAATAAATCAATTAAATCATTTCAAAAAGAAAAAAAACAAAATTATTTAACCATTTTAAATCAAGAAATTGATATGCTTATAGAAAATTATTATGTTGAAAAACTAGAATTAACATATAGTTTTCTTGTTTTTGTAGGTAGTGTAATATCTTTAATATACATTAATTATATTGTAGCAATTTTAATATTTATATTTACCATACTACCTATTATTTTATCAACTATTTTAGGATATAAAATTAAATACAAAACAAATGTATATACAAAGGCTTTAGAACTATTTAATATCAAGATATCTAGTTTTATTCATGCTTTTTCAATGATTAGAATAAATAGTGCGGAAAGTGATTGTGAAAACATACTTGAAATTGATAATGAAAAGGTAGCAGAAGAAAATTTTAATAAGTCTAAAACACTTATCTTTGTTCAGATGCTTTCAGGAAGCCTTTCATATATTGGTGAAATCGTTTTGGTTGGAGTCAGTATCTATATGATTTTTAAAGGTAATTTAACAATAGGAGCCTTGCTTGCCTCTCTTCAACTTTCTGAGATGCTTGCTATTCCAACTAATAGTATATCTTATCAAATAAATAATATGAATTCTGTTAAAGGAATAAAAGAAAAAATAGCTCTTTTATTGAAAGAAAAAGAAAATCAAGAAAAGTATTCTTGTCCTGTTATAAATAGTGTAGAACTTAAAAATGTTAGCTTTTCATATGATGATAATATAGTTTTAAATAATATTGATTTACGATTTGAAAAAGGAAAGAAATATCTTATAGTAGGAGAAAATGGCAGTGGAAAGAGTACATTATTTAAGATTATTAGTAAATTTGATGATAGGTACGAAGGAGATATTTATATCAATAATATAAATATAAAAGAAATAAATGATTCTTTGTATAATCAAATGGGGATTATTCTTCAAAATACTCATATGATTTCAGATAGTTTAATGAATAATATTACACTTTATAAAAACTATTCAATAGAATATATTAATAAGATTCTTGTTTCATTAGGAATGGAAGAATTTGTAAAAAAACATCATTTCAATGAAGAATATCATGATGCAAAGGATAATCTTTCTGGAGGAGAGAAACAGAAAATAGATATTGCTAGAGTTCTTCTTCAAAAAAAGAATTTTATACTGATGGATGAAGGAACGTCAGCTATTGATTTAAAAAGTAGTATGGATATAGAAAAAAGACTTCTAACAGATAAGGATATTACTCTTATTCATATTGAACATAAGATAATTCCTGAATTAGTTGATTTATATGATTGTATATTAGAAATAAAAGATGGGAAGATATATAGAAAGGAAACAATGATTTAAAGAGCGCATATAGCGCTTTTTTGTTGACTTTTTATAACATTTAATATATTATACAAATAAGGAATATGATTCCGAATTTGTATAAGGAGTTTATATGTATATTAATAGAACATTAGAAAAGAAGATAAGAGAAGTATCAAAATATTTTCCAGTTATTATGGTAACAGGAGCTAGACAGGTTGGTAAAACAACAATGCTTAAGAATATGAATAAAAATATGAACTATGTTAATTTAGATCATCCTAATATAAGAACGCTTGCTAAAGAGGATCCAGAACTTTTTCTTCAGCAGTACAAAGCACCACTTATTATTGATGAGGTACAATATGCTCCTGAATTATTTCCATATATAAAAATGATGGTAGATAATAATAATCAGTCAGGGCAATATTATTTGACAGGTTCTCAGGCGTTTCCTTTAATGAAGAATGTGACGGAATCATTAGCAGGTAGAGTGTGCATTCTTACTCTTAATCAGCTGAGTAGAGCTGAAATTTATGGGTATGAAGAGGTATATTTTACTCCTGATAATATTAGCGTTTCTCATACTAATATTGATGTAAATGATCTCTTTGAAAGAATTTATCGAGGTGCGATGCCCAAAATGATACTTGAAAATGAGTTAAGCGCAGAAGATTATTATTCATCATATGTTCAAACTTATATAGAAAGAGATATTAGAAATTTAGAAAATATAGGAGATGAAGAGAAATTTTTGAAATTTCTTAGAGTGCTTGCAGCAAGAACAGGAACAGAACTCAATTTATCTGAAATCTCTAAGGAAGCGGGGATAAATTCTAAAACAGTCGATCGCTGGATTTCTCTTTTAGTTACATCAGGTATTGTTTATTTATTAAATCCTTATAGTAAAAATATTATTAAACGAATTGTCAAAAGACCTAAAATTTATTTTATGGATACTGGTTTAGTTTGTTATCTTACATTTTGGAATAATTCAAAGGCTCTTTCTATATCATCTATGGCAGGTCAACTATTTGAAACCTATGTGATTACAGAAATTATAAAAACATATACTAATAATGGATTAGATCCTAAGAGCAGACTGTGTTATTATCGAGATAATAATAAAAAAGAGATTGATTTATTAGTATTGGAGAATGATACAATATATCCTATTGAAATTAAAAAAAGTGCAAGTCCTAAAAGAGATGCTATTAAAAATTTTACAGTACTTGATAGTTTTGAAGAGAAAAGAGGAAAGGGTGTTGTGGTATCGTTATCTTCTACTATTATTCCAATGGATAAAGAAAATATAATATTACCACTATCTTTTATATAATGATTTAAAGAACGTGCATAGCGTTCTTTTCTTTTATTCATACTCTTTCTTTATTCCCTTTTTATATGATATAATAGCTATGTACCTTTAAAGGAGAAAAATATGGATCAAAAACAAATATTTAAAAAGTATCAAGATAGGCTTATTAATTTATCATCTAGAAATAGATCATTGGTTCTTAATAAAACATATAAGAAAAGATCGTTTGATATTGTTCTTTTAAAACATATTATGCCAGAGTATTATGAAGACATTATCAATGATTTTATATATGGAAGTAAGGAAAAAGTATTACTTCTTCCAGATATAAAAAAATGGTCTTTAAAAACAAAGAAAGAGTTAAATAAAATCGTCAAAAAAGAGGATGCAGTAGAAAATATTATAGCAGAAATAAAGGCGGTAGTAGGTGATTTTACTTATTCTAATTCGATTATTGATGTAAAAGAGATTAATGTAGAAAATATTCTCAATGAAAAAACAGAAATGCTTTTAAAATATGCAAGCAGCATCAAAACGCTTTACCGTGAAGTAGAAGCTGTTCGAAAAGAAACAGGACTGTATAATCTTAAAATTGCTGTTCATTTTGTGGAAGGAAGATTTTCTTCTACGGCTAAATGTAGAGCGCCATTGTCGTTTATACCAGTAGAAATTAAATTAAAAAATAATGAATATTATCTTATTAAAACAGAAGAAGAGTATATTACAAATGATGTATTGATGTTTTCTTATATGAAGGAAAATAATTCAAAAATTATAAAAGAAGATTTTGATGAAGATGAGTATGAAGAAGAAGATATATTAGATAAATGCCTGCATTTTTATAAAGACAATAATATAACGATAGAAAAAACAGAAAAAGAGTTTAAAGTATTTGAAGCAGTAACAGCAGATTATTATAAGACATTAAATCAATCACTTGTTCAAAAACCGTATTTAGTATTGGGAGATTTTCCTCTTTCTAATGCAATTTATGAGGATTATAGACAGCTGGTAGAAAAAGAGGTAAATTCTCAGCAGATATCGGTGTTATTTGGTCTTGATGAGAATGGTGAAGGGATTGATAGTAGGGATGTAAAAGAAATTAATTATTTTTATACAAAACTTCTTGATTATTCTCAGGAAAAAACGCTTAAGGAATCGGATACGTTTAATAATCTTGTTATTTTTGGTCCTCCTGGAACAGGTAAATCACAAACAATAACGAATGTGATTGCAGATAAACTGGCAAAAAATAAAAGAGTGCTTATGGTATCCAAAAAGAAAGCGGCACTTGATGTAATATATAACCGTCTAGGAGATATTCAGAGTAAAGCGGTTATTATTCATGATGCTTCTAATAAGAAAGATTTCTATAGAAAAAATGCTGAATTATTTGAACGCTTTGAAGATACATACGGTAGTGAATTTCATTATAAGAATAGAAAGTCTCAGAATTTACCAGATGAAACAAAGGTGTTATATAAAATAAGAGAGATTTCTGAGCGTATGGAAGAAAAACTCTCTACTTTAGATGAAGTCTATCAGTTTTTATATCAAGAAACAGCAGAAGGCTATACAAATCAAGAACTCTTTTTACATGCACATAGCCCAGAGTATATTGATGAGAATGAAAGTGAAATAAGAGATATTAGAAAATTATTTCATGAGATTCCTGCGACTAGGGAAGAATTAATACATATCTCAGAAAATCAAAATAATATGAATCCTATTATGAATTATAGGGAATATAATAAATATAAAAATAAAAATGTTCTCTTAAAAGAAATAAAAGATACCTATTCTAAATATGATAAGGTGGAAGTTCTTGACCTTATTGATCAAATTGTCAATGAAAAGAAGGCATTTGACTCTTATTTAGAAAATCCTAATGCAAGAAAGATCAATGATCTTTATAATAAATTAGGGGATTTCAATAAACTAAAAGAGCATTTAGAAGAAAAGCTCTCAACAGAATATGCTGATTTGAAAGAACCTGTTAGCAAAGGGCTTTCAAGAGTTATTAAACTTATATTTAGTAAGAAAGATCTTCTTCAAAAAGAAAAGGAGAATTTAGAAAAATATGAGAGCATTTTAAAAGAGCAGGATGAAAAACTTCTTATTCTTAAAAATCATAGAGATCAGCTCATAGAAAAAATAGATAAACTGAATTTGTATTTTCTTTCTGAGTATGTAGATATCTTAAAGGATGAATCGATTAAAGGAAGTCTTAGCATCGATAAAGAGACCTTTATCCATGCGAGTGAGCTCTTTGATATGTATAAAGAGCTGGAGGAAAATCATTTTGGTTTATTGTTAAAAGAAAAAGAAATTGTGGAGCATATTTCTGCATGGGATGAAGATACAGTTAGCCTACAGAGATTCTTGATGGATATTGAAGGAATGTTTGCAACAGCTAAAATTATCTCTTATGAAATCGATGGAAGCATAAAAAAATATAAAAAGCTCATTGAGAAAAATAAAACATTAAGAGATGAAGTCAATGAACTGATGAAAGAAAAAAGAGAGCTTACCAATGATTATATTAATGTTCTTTGGGACAAGAAATTTCTTATTACCTCAAAAGAGTATGAGTATCGAGAGCTGAAAAGAATATCTTCTCTTAAAAGAAGAATAAGACCGATTAGAAAGGCTTATAATGATCATTTTGAAATGCTGATGAATTTATATCCTTGTGTTCTTTTAGGTCCTGAAACTGTATCAGAAATTCTTCCTCTTACAGAGATGTTTGATGTTATTATCTTTGATGAAGCCTCTCAGATGTTTGTAGAAGAGTCCATCCCTTCTCTTTATAGAGGAAAATCTGCGATTATATCTGGAGATGACAAGCAGCTTAAGCCAAATAGTGCTTTTAAAAAGAGAAATATTGATGAAGAAGAAGTAGAAGAAGCAGTATTTGAAGAAGAGAGCCTTCTGGATCTCGCTAAAGTTCGATATAAAGAATCCAATTTAATGTATCATTATCGCTCAAAGTATGAAGAACTCATTAATTTTTCTAATTATGCTTTTTATAAAGGAAAGTTAAAGACGATTCCAAGTGTTGTAGATACTGTAGTCAATCCACCGATTGAAAGAATTATAGTTGATGGTAGATGGATTGAGCGTACCAATAAAGAAGAAGCCATGGCAATTATCTCTTTATTAAAAGATTTATTTAAAAATAGAGAGCATAATGAAACAATCGGGATTATTACGTTTAATATCACTCAAAAAGATTTAATTGAAGAACTGATTGATGAAGAGATGACAAAGGATGAAGAATTTAATAAAAATATGACCTTAGAGCTTTCTAGGAAAAAAGATAATGAAGATGTCAGCATTTTTGTGAAAAATATTGAAAATGTTCAGGGGGATGAAAGAGATATTATTATTTTCTCTACGGCTTATGCAAAGGATGAAAATGGAAGGTTTAAAGCATTATTTGGATCTCTTAGTTCAATGGGCGGAGAAAATAGATTAAATGTTGCTATTAGTAGAGCAAAGAGAAAAGTTTATATTGTGACATCGTTTGAACCAGAAATGTTAAATGTTGAAAATTCTAAAAATATTGGACCAAAGATGCTAAAATCCTATTTGGAATATGCAAAGTATATCAGCGAAGGAAAGTATGATGAGAGCACGAATCTTCTTTATACAATGAGTGAAAATACAAAGAAGGAACAAAAAAATGTATTTGATAGCAAAATAAAAAAAGAAGTATATGATGCACTTATAGAGGAAGGCTATAGCATTAAAACGGATGTCGGGTCTTCTGCTTATAAACTGGATATTGTAATTTATTCTGAAAAAACAAAGAAATATCTTCTAGGAATAGAAATTGATGGAGCTACTTATAATACCTTTAAATCTGTAAAGGAAAATGATGTATTTAGACAAAATTTCTTAGCATTTAGAGGGTGGAATATTTATAGAATATGGTCGATTGATTGGTGGAAGGAGAGAGAAAGAATCCTCAGTGAAATCAGAAATAGAATTTCTTCATTAGAAGAAAATAAAAATTTTTAAAGTCTAGTATATATGGAATATTTGATTGGAGTAATCCTGTTATCAGGATTATTTCTTTGTAAAAAATAGCTAGAAAATAGGATGGAAAAATGATATAATGGAATGAAGTGTAAGGGAGGACAAATGGCATTTAGTATGACAGGTTTTGGTCGCTATGAAATAGTGACTGAAGAGTATAAGCTTTTTGTGGAAATAAGAACAGTAAATAATAGATATTTAGATATTTCTTTAAAAATACCAAGAAATATGAATATTTTTGAAGAAGCGATAAGAAAAGAAATCAAAAAATATCTTAGAAGAGGAAGAGTTGAATTATATCTTCATTTTACCGATTTATCAGGGGATCAGATAACAATTGAACCAAATTATGCTGTAATAGATGAATATATGTCAGCATTTGATAAGATTAAATCAACGTATGATTTAGAGGGTTCGGTTAGTTTAGATCTTATTAAATCAATACAAGATACACTGATTATTGATTATGCAAAACTGGATAAAGAAAAAGTGTGGTCTATTATATCCATAGGAATAAATGAAGCATTAACCTCTGTTCGTGATATGAGAAAAGTAGAAGGCGAAAAACTTGTTGAAGATATTCTACTTCATCTTAAAGAAACAGAGGACATTGCTTCTAAGATAGAAGATAAGGCAGTTGAGAACAAATCTGAATTTAAAGAGAATCTTTTAAATAAAATAAATGATATCTTAGTAAATATTGAAGTGGATGAAACTAGATTAATGCAGGAAGTTGCTTATTTAATTGATAAATACGATATATCAGAAGAAATAGCAAGGCTTTATAGTCATTTTATTCAGTTTAAAAAGATTATACATTCCGATGATGTTATTGGAAGAAAACTTGATTTTCTAGTACAAGAGATTAATAGAGAAATCAATACCATAGGGTCGAAATCTCCTAATACAGATATATCAAATTACGTTGTTGAATTAAAATCTCTCTTTGAAAAAATAAGAGAACAAATACAGAATATTGAGTAGGTTAAGATGAAGAAAAAAGGTTTATTAATCGTTGTATCAGGTCCATCTGGTGCAGGAAAAGGAACGATTTGCAAAGAGTTTCTTAAAAATAGAGAAGATATTGAAGTGAGTATATCAGCTACTACTAGATCTCCTAGAGAAGGAGAAGTAGATGGCAAGAATTACTTTTTTATCACAAGAGAAGAATTTGAAAAAGGCATAGAAAAAGATGATTTTATAGAATATGCAGAAGTTTATAATAATTTATATGGAACACCTAAAGATTATGTTCTTGAAAAACTGACAAAAGGAGAGCATGTGCTTTTAGAAATTGATGTGCAAGGTGCTCTTCAAGTAAAGAAAAAATATCCAGAAGGAGTATTTATCTTTATTCTTCCACCATCGATGAAGGAACTTAGAAATCGAATTATAAAAAGGGGAAGTGAAACACCTGAAACACTGGAAAAAAGATTTTCAAGTGCTTTTGAAGAAATAAAGTATGTGAATGAATACGATTATTATATTATCAATAATACAGTAGAAGAAGCATCAGAAAATATGCTCGCAATTGTAAGGGCAGAAACTTGTAAAGTTGTCGAAGAATTAGAAAAAACAGAAGAAATTTTAAATATATTTAAGGAGGCGAGAAAGTAATGTTATATCCACCAGTAAACGATTTAGTGAAAAAGGCGAATACTAGATATGGTCTTATTATTGCTGCTTCAAAGAGAGCAAGAGAGATCATTGAAACAGATAAGGATGTGATCAGTGTCGATTCATCTGTAGCACTTACAACTGCAATTAATGAAATTTATGAAGGTAAAATTATTACACGTGAAGTATCAGAAGATGAATATGCAGTAGAAAATGAAAAAGAAGTAGAATTAAGCGAATATAAAGAATAAGAGGACATATGCTAAAAGGAAAACATGTTGTTATAGGTGTAACAGGCGGGATAGCAGTATATAAGGTATTAGATGTCATCAGTAGATTAAAAAAATTACACTGTGATGTATCTGTTATTATGACGAAAAATGCAACAGAATTTGTGAGCGAATTATCATTTAGCTCACTGTCATTAAATAAAGTAGTTGTTGATACATTTGAACGAGTAACAGATTATAATGTAGAGCATATTGAGCTAGCAAAAAGAGGGGATTTATTTTTGGTAGCACCTGCTACTTATAATATCATTGGTAAAATGGCGAATGGTATAGCCGATGATATGCTCTCTACTGTACTTGCAGCTACAAAAGTTCCAGTATATATTGCACCTGCTATGAATACAGGAATGTATACCAATCCTATTCTTGAAAGAAATATGAAGTTCTTAAAGGAGTTAGGTTATCATTTCATTGAACCAGATGCTGGGCGCCTTGCTTGCGGCGATGTAGGAAAAGGAAAATTAGCATCACCAGAAAAAATAGTAGATACGATTATTTATGCGCTTTCTAAAAAGGATTTAGAAGGTAAAAAAATTCTTATAACAGCAGGTCCTACAAGAGAAAATATTGATCCAGTTAGGTTTATAACAAATCATTCATCGGGTAAAATGGGCTATGCCCTTGCCTTAGAAGCTAGAAATAGGGGAGCAGAAGTGACTTTAGTTTCTGGAGTAGTGCATCTTGATAAAATAGAGGGTATTCACACCGTTGATGTGATTACATCAGAAGATATGTACAATGAAGTTATTAGTAGAATGGATGATATGGACATTATTATAAAATCAGCTGCTGTTTCTGATTATAGACCGAAAGATGTTTCGGAGCATAAACTAAAAAAATCAGATGAAGATATGAGCATTTCACTGGAAAGAACAAAAGATATTGCGTATGAAATAGGGCAGAGAAAGAACAATCAAATTATTGTTGGGTTTGCAGCAGAAACAGAGAATTTAATAGAAAATGCAAAGAAAAAAATTGAGAAAAAGAAATTTGATTTTATTATTGCAAATAATATTAAATTAGAAGGTGCTGGTTTTAATTCAGATACGAATATTGTATCTATTATTGATAAAAAGGGTAATATGACTACGTATGATAAAATGCTTAAATCAGAGCTTGCAGGTCATATATTAGATATTATAAAAAAGGCATAATATGTTTGCAGAAATAATATTTACAAAACATTCCAAGGCATTAGACCAAAAGTATACTTATCATATTCCTAAAGATATTTCAGTATCAAAAGGGGATAAAGTAGTAGTACCATTTGGTAATGGGAATGTTTTTTTAGAAGGTTATGTAATTGATTTTAAGACAGAATGTGTATTTAAAACAAAAGATATTTTATATGTATCAAAGAATTTATCTTTAACGGATTTAGAAATTGATTTAATTTATTATTTAAAAAATAATTGCTTATGTACTTATAGTGAAGCTTTAAATCTTATGATACCTTCTAATACGAAACTTAAAATATCATATGAATATAAAACAAATGAAGAGATAGATATTGATAGTTTAAGTGATAAAGAACTAAAAAAACTATTAAGAAATAAAATAATTTATAAAGAATACTCCTTTAAAGAAGATTTAAAAATAAAAAAAACAAAGTATATTTATAAAAATTCTTCTATCACGCTGGAAGAGGCTATAGGAGAACTTTCTAAGAATGCTAAAAAAATGAAAGAGGTTTTAGCATTTATTTTTAGTGTGGAATATTCTGAGTATTCTTATCTTCGAAAGAAGTTTAACATAACAATTTCTACTCTTGATAAATTAAAAGAAAAAGGCTTTATTGAGATGATAGAAAAGGAAGATTTTAGACTTCCAGCAGTTTTAAAAGAGCAGTCAAATAAAAAGATTTATTCCTTATCCAAAGAGCAAAGTGAAATATATGAGGATATTCTTTGTTCTACCCATGATAAGTTTTTAATTCATGGGGTAACAGGGAGTGGAAAAACAGAAATTTATATTGCACTTGCAAAAGAGTATTTAAAAAAAGAGAAGCAGGTACTGATACTAGTTCCAGAAATATCTCTTACCCCACAGCTTGTATCAAAGATGCTAAAGCATTTTAAAGAGAAAATAGGTGTGCTGCATAGTAAGATATCTCCAGGAGAAAAATATGATCAGTACCGAAAGATGAAAGAGGGTGATATTAAGGTAGTCATAGGAGCAAGATCTGCTATCTTTGCCCCATTTACTGATTTAGGGCTTATTATCATCGATGAAGAGCATGAAAGCAGTTATAAATCAGAGATGAGTCCTAAATATCATACGATTTCTATTGCAGAATATATTATATCTAAAACGGGTGGTAAATTAGTACTAGGCTCTGCAACACCTAGTGTGAATACGTATAAAAGGGCACTCTTAGAGGAATATAAACTCTATTATCTAGATAAAAGGTTTAATGATTTTAATTTAGATGTGCATCTTGTGGATATGAAAGAAGAGCTTTTAAAAGGAAATAGAGGTATATTCTCAGATTTCATGCTTGAAAAAATAGAAGAAAAACTTTTTAAAAAAGAGCAAATTATACTCTTTTATAATCGAAAGGGATATTCTAGCTTTGTGAACTGTAGGGAGTGTGGCTATGTAGTGAAATGTCCTCATTGTGATATTTCTATGACCTATTATAAAAATACCAATAAACTGAAATGCTCTTATTGTGATTATATGAGAGCAGTACCAAAAGTATGCCCAGAATGTGAAAGTATGTATTTTAAGCATTTTGGACTGGGTACAGAGCATATTGAAGAGGAGCTTAGACGGTTTTTTCCTGAAGCTCGAGTGCTTCGAATGGATAGAGAGAGCACTAGGCATAAAGAGGCAGTATCAAAGATTATAAGAAAAGTAGAAGATAAAGAAGTAGATATTCTAATTGGCACTCAGATGGTGACCAAAGGACTTGATTTTGAAAATGTAACCTTAGTAGGTGCTATCTCTGCTGATTTAAGTCTTAATTTTCCTGATTATAGAAGTAATGAAAGAACTTTTCAGCTGCTAACGCAGGTGGCAGGAAGAGCAGGAAGAGGAGAGAAAAAAGGAGAGGTGATTATTCAGACATATAATCCGGAACATTTTTCAATCACAAGCTCTGTTAAAGGAGATTACAAAGCGTTTTATGATATTGAAATTAAAAATAGAGAAATGTTTTATTATCCACCAGAATGTGAGATTGTAAATATACTCCTTCAGGCAGAAAATGAAGAGAGACTGATAAAATCAATTCAGCATTTATATCAGCAGCTTCGAAGTATTTTAGATAAAAAACAGATTGAATACGATATAAAAGATCCATCCCCTGCATTACTTACTAGAATAAAAAATAGGTATCGATGGCAAATTATCTTAAAGTTTGATAAAATAGATAGGGAAATGGTTAAAAATATTATAAAATATGTATGTATAGATAAGAAAGATAAAGTGGTGTATTCTGATGTAAATATTGGAATTGATTTTAATCCACTTAGTTTAGTATAAAGGAGAAAAAATGGCGTTAAGAGAGATAAGATTGGATTCAGATCCAGTCCTTAGAAAAATATCAAAACCAGTAAAAGAGATTACGGATAGAACAAAAATTTTAATAGAAGATATGATTGAAACAATGTATGATGCAAATGGTGTAGGTCTTGCTGCTCCGCAGGTAGGTATTTTAAGAAGAATTGCTGTTGTGGATATCTATGATGATACAGGAATAAAGGTACTTATTAATCCAGTCATCATAGAAAAAGATGGTAAGAGCATTGATCAAGAAGGTTGTTTAAGTGTTCCTGGTTTTGTTGGAGAGGTAGAAAGACCAGCTCATATAAAAATAGATTATATGAATCTCGAGGGAAAGATGTGTTCTATGGATGCAGAAGGTCTTTTAGCAAGAGCCATATGTCATGAAATTGATCATTTAGATGGCATATTATTTGTAGATAAGCTTGTAGAGGAAGAAGCATAATGAATATTGTATTTATGGGCACTCCAGATTTTGCAGTGCCTTGTTTGGATGTACTGAATAAAAATCATAATATAATCGGTGTATATACTCAGCCAGATAGAAAGAGTGGTAGAGGAAAGAAAGTAAGATGTTCTCCTGTAAAAGAGTATGCAGTAAATAATAATTTAAAGGTTTTTCAACCTGAAAACATTAATAAAGAGGAAGAGTTATTCTCTTTAAAGCCAGATATGATAGTGGTTGTAGCATATGGACAGCTTTTGAATGAAAAGATTCTTTCGTATCCCAAATATGGCTGCATTAATGTACATGCATCCATTCTTCCAAAATATAGAGGTGCTGCACCAATTAATTTTGCTATTGTAAATGGAGAAAAAAAATCAGGTGTAACGACTATGTATATGGTAAAGAAGCTGGATGCAGGCGATATTATTGATATAGCTGAAGTAGATATTACAGAGAATATGACAGCAGGAGAGCTCCATGATATTCTTTCAATAAAAGGTAGTGAGCTTATTATTAAAACGATAGCTGATATTGAAAAAGGGATTATTAATCGAACGCCTCAAGATGATAGCTTTTCTACTTATGCATCAAAACTGGATAAAGAAATGGCTAAGATTGATTTTAATAAGAATGTCAAAAAAGTGCATAACTTGATTAGAGGATTTAATCCATTTCCAGTAGCAACGACGTATTTAGATGGTCAATTAATGAAGGTTTATAAAACAGAAATTGTAGATGATTCTTATGAAGGTAAAGTAGGAAATTTTGAAATAACAACAGAAGGTTTTGTTGTAAATTGTAAAAAAGGTAGGTTATTAATAAAGGAAATTCAAATGCCTAATAAAAAGAGAATGGAAGTAAAGGCTTATTTATTAGGGCATAAAGTGATAGAAAAAAGGTTAGGTGAGTAATGTACTTTTATTATTATTGGTGGATACTGATTCCAGCCATTGTGCTTTCAATGTATGCACAGGCAAAGGTGAAATCAAATTATACAAAATACGCACAGGTAATGAATTCAAGGGGATTAACTGGCTTTGATGTAGCTAGAACAATACTGGATGAAAACGGATTATATCATGTTCAGATTAAAAGAGGAAGAGGTATGCTTTCAGATCATTTTAATCCAAGAGATAATAGTGTGAATTTATCACCAGCAGTACATGATGGAAATAGCATTTCATCGATGAGTATTGCAGCGCATGAATGTGGTCATGCCGTTCAATATGCAAAAGATTATGCCTTTTTAAAATTCCGTTCAGCCATCGCACCAGCCGCTTCAATAGCGACTAGAGCATCTGGAATTATTGTACTACTGGGTATCCTTCTTGCCCGCTCTGGATATAATTTTCTAATTGATATAGGGATTCTTTTATACGTTGTAATCACATTATTTCATTTAGTAACGCTTCCAGTTGAATTTGATGCGAGTAAAAGAGCGCTTGTGATGCTCTATGAGTATGGGCTAGTAGAAGAAAGTGATATCTATGGTAGTAAGAAAGTATTATCAGCAGCAGCTCTTACTTATGTTGCAGCAATGCTTTCCGCTCTATTAACACTGATTAGACTAATTGCAATACGAAATAGGGATTAATATGGAGAATTTTAGAAATACAATTGTTGAGATACTAAAAAAAGAGTATGCTGATTTACAGCTTAAAAAAATGCAGAAATTGGATATTGATATAAGGGATAAAAGGCTTATTACGACGATAGTATATGGCGTGATTGAACAAAAGATATATCTTGATTATATGATTCGAAAGTTTTCTTCTGTACGACTTAAGAAAATAAATGAAGATATTTTAAACATCCTTAGAATGAGCGTATATCAAATTATCTTTTTAGATAAAATACCTCATTCTGCTATTGTAAACGAAGCAGTGAAGCTATCTAAATTATATGATAAAAAAAGGTCAGGATTTGTCAATGGTGTATTAAGAAATTTAATTAGGAATTATAAAGATATTAAGATGCCTACAGATCCTATCAAATTTCTTTCCATAAGGTATTCTACGCCACTATGGCTTGTCAATAGATGGATAGAAGTATATGGCTTTTCGTTTACAGAAGAATTATTAAAAGCAAATTTAGAAAAGCCGTCTCTTGTTTTTAGAACAAATACTCTTTTCATATCAAGAGATGATTTAATAAAACAATTAGCGGAAATCGATATTATAGGTAGAAAATCATCGGTTCCAGAAGGAATTATTATAGACCATATTGGAACGAGCATTGATAATAATGACCTTTTTAAAAAAGGCTATTATACCATCCAGGATGAGAGCTCAATGCATATTGCTCATATAGTAGATCCAAAAGAAACGGATTATATTCTTGATTTATGTGCAGCGCCTGGTGGAAAAACAACTCATATGGCAGAACGGATGAAGAATAAAGGTCAAGTATATAGTTGTGATATTAGTGATGAAAAAATAAAATATATAAAGCAAAATGTAAAAAGACTTCAGCTGAATAATATAAGACTGTTTGTAAATGATGGAACGATTTTAAGAGAGGACTTTATCGATAAATTTGATAAGGTACTTGTAGATGCACCTTGTAGTGGGTTTGGTATTATTAGAAGAAAGCCAGATATTAAATATAATAAATCGATTGAAATAATAGAAGAACTGACTAGTATTCAGTATAATCTCTTAATGGTAGCACAACAGTATGTAAAAGAAAATGGATATTTAATTTATAGTACTTGTACTATTGAACCAAAAGAGAATAGAAAGTTAATTGAAAGTTTTATAAAAAACAATGATTTTGAAATAGTAGAGGAACTGTCATTATTTCCTCATATTGATAAAACAGATGGATTTTATTGTTGTAAATTAAAAAAAAGTAAGTAGGTGATTATGTATAAGGTTTCGAGCAAATCAGATGTTGGTATAAAAAGAGAAATAAATGAAGATGCGATAAAAGTTGCAATGGATAATAAATTATTTATTGTAGCGGATGGTATGGGTGGTCATCGTGCAGGTGAAATTGCTAGTAATAAGACGGTAGATATCATCGAAGAGTATTTTGAAAACCATCCGAATGAAAAGGTGAAAGACCAAATTATTAATGCCATTAATAAAGCAAATAAAGTCGTTTATGAAGAAGCTCTTTCAGATAAAGAATTAGAGGGGATGGGAACGACTTGCTCACTTGTTTTTCTAGAGGGCGATAAGGTACATTTAGGTCATGTAGGAGATTCAAGGATTTATTTTATAACAGAAGATTATATAAAACAGATTACAAAAGATCATACCCTTGTGAAAAATTTATTGGAATCTGGTGAAATAACGGAAGAAGAAGCTGAGAATCATCCGAAAAGGCATTATATAACAAGAGCAGTAGGTACTGAAGAGACAATTGAAGTAGATTATAATATATTTGATATGAATATGAATTATATCCTTATTTGTTCTGATGGATTAACAGAGGAACTAGAAAATGAAAAAATCTTTGAGATTATAAAAGAAAATGATATATCTGATGTATCAGATAAACTTGTAGATAAGGCCAATGAGTTTGGGGGAGTGGATAATATTTCCGTTATAGTAATATGTTGTGGGAGACAAAAATGGTAGGTAGAATATTAGGTAATAGATATGAACTTTTAGAATTAGTAGGAACTGGAGGAATGGCATTTGTTTACAAAGCACATTGTAAACTATTAAATAGATTTGTTGCGGTTAAACTTTTAAAAGATGAGTTTCTAACAGATGAAGACTTTTTGAAAAAATTTGAGACAGAATCGCAAGCAGCAGCTAGTCTTTCTCATCCTAATATTGTTAATATATATGATGTTGGAATGGAAGATGGACTTCCTTATATTGTAATGGAATATGTAGAAGGTCCAACTTTAAAAGAATATATAGATGCTCATGATGGTTTTCTGGATAATATGGAAATTGCTAATTTTTCAAAGCAGATTGCTTTAGCACTGGAGCATGCACATAATAATAAAATAATACATAGAGATATAAAGCCGCATAATATACTTGTTACAAAGGATAAGGTATTGAAAGTTGCAGATTTTGGAATTGCTAGTCCGATTACAGAAGCAACAATTGCAGTGGATAAAGAGGCAATAGGATCTGTAAGGTATATTTCACCAGAGCAGTTAAGAGGCTATAAGGTGGATATGAGAAGTGATTTATATTCTTTAGGTGTTTTAATGTATGAGCTCTCTACTAAAAAAGTTCCATTTGAAGGAGATAAGACAATTGAAATTGCTGTAAAGCATATGAATGAAAAGATTACGCCTCCAGATGAAATAAATAGTACAATTCATAAAGGAATTCAGAGCATTATATTTAAGAGTTTAGAAAAACACCAAGATAAGAGATATCAGACAGCTGGAGAATTAATTGATGATTTAGATAAAATTTTGAATCATTCAAAAGATAGTCTTCCTTTATATCATAGTACAGATAATGATGATGATGGGAAAACAATGAAAATACCATTTGTTAATGATAAAATAAAAACAATAAAAAAGGAAAAGAAAGAAGAAAATAAAAAAGAAGAAAAAAATATCTTTGCTATAATAGGTGTTGTTATTCTTGCTTTTATAACGGTATTATTTATCTTTATCCTTAGTAGAACCATACCGAGTTCATCGAATAATAATATAGAGCTTTCTTCTTATGTTAATATGCCGCTTGAAGAGGCAAGACAGAAACTAATAGCAAATGGCTATGAGGTTCTTCTTGGCGAAGGGGAAAAGAGTTCAAATATAAAAAAAGGATATATTATATCACAAAGTCCTCAGCCAGGTACTAAAGTTAGAAAGGGAGCTAAAATCACTTTATTCCCTTCTCTTGGAATAGGGAAAGATCTTGTACCTAATTTACTTCAAACAAATTATAAAGATGTGGAATTTAAACTGGAAAATACGAAATTTGAAATAGGTGATGTGAAAAAAGAAAATAATGATTTGACAAAAGGTTTTATTATTTCACAGTCACCAGAACCAGGAGCAGAAGTTTATGAAGATACAAAGATTGATTTAGTGGTTTCACTTGGTCCTGAAAAAACGACTGTTCTTCTTCCGCTTTTAAAAGATAAAACATTATTAGAAGCAGAAAAACTCTTAGATGAAATCAATATAGAAATTGGAAAAGTGGATTACAAACAGTCAGATACTGTAGAAAAAGATAAGATTATTTCTCAGAGTATTGAGGCATCTACCGAAGTAGAAGAAGGTAGCTTAGTGGATGTTGTAATATCACTTGGAAAAGAAGAAAGCAAAGATCCTGATCCAGTTAATAATACGAGCACAAAGACGTATAATGTACCAACAACTAGTTATAAAGGACAGGATATTAAGATTAAAGTATTATTTGATGCAGGTGGAAAACCAAAGATTATCTTTAGTAATGATTATACGATTACAGAAGATATGGATAGCGTTCGAATCAGTGTAACAGCCTCTGGTAAGGGAAATATCAGTTTCTTTATCAATGATACACTCATTACTTCAACAACAGCGGATTTTGGTAATTAATATGCAAGGAATTATTGTAAAAGCAATTTCAGGATTTTATTATATTAAATCAGATAATACACTGTATACTTGTAGAGGAAGAGGAATTCTTAAGAAAAAGAAAATAACTCCTGTTGTAGGAGATAGAGTGGTCTTTACAATGGAAGGAGATATGGGCACAGTAGATGAGGTGCTTGAAAGAACAAATCTTCTCAAAAGACCTCCTATTGCTAATATTTCGCAGGTTATTATTACTTTTGCAGTAAAATCTCCTAGTCCTAATATTAATTTGTTGGATAAGATGATTGCTATATGTGAATATGATAATTTAAATATTACAATATGTTTTAATAAATCAGATCTTGACTGTGAATATGCAAATGAATTAAAGAAAATATATGAGCAGGTAGGTTATAAGGTCATACTCACTTCAGCACTTCAGCATGATATTGAGGAGTTAAAAGAGGCATTAAAAGGTCACCTTTCTGTTTTTGCTGGTCCTTCTGGTGTTGGAAAATCCTCTTTATTAAATGAGATGCATGATTTAAAATTAGAAGTAGGTTCTTTAAGCAAAAAAATTGATAGAGGAAAGCATACAACGAGACATTCTGAAATCTATCCTTTAAAAAATGGAGGATATGTTGTAGATACACCAGGTTTTACTTCTGTTGATTTAAATATAGACAAATATGCTCTTTCTGAATACTTTATTGAATTTAATCAGTATAAGTGTAAATTTGATGATTGTATTCATATGAATGAGCCAGGTTGTAAAATAAAAGAAGCAGTAGAAAAAGGGCTTATCGCAAAGAGTCGTTATGAGTCCTATAAGTATTTTATTAATAAAATGGGGAGGAAATATGATTAAATTAGCACCTTCAATATTATCAGCAGATTTTGCTAGATTACTTGATGATGTGAAAATAGTAGAAGAGGCAGGATGTGATTATTTACATATTGATGTAATGGATGGTCATTTTGTACCAAATATTTCATTTGGTCCTGTTGTAATGAAGAGTTTAAGAAAGCATACAGATCTTTTCTTTGATGTACATTTAATGATTGAAGATCCAGATAAGTATATTAAAGATTTTGTGGATGCAGGGGCGGATTTAATAACAGTTCATGAAGAAGCATGTGTTCATCTTCATAGAACGGTGCAGTATATTAAATCATTTGGAATAAAGGCAGCAGTTTCTTTAAATCCAGCGACATCTCTTTCAACAATAGAAGAGATACTTCCAGAACTTGATATGGTGTTATTAATGTCTGTAAATCCAGGTTTTGGAGGTCAAAAATTCATCTCTACTACAGAAGATAAGATTAAAAGACTTCGCAAGATGATCGATGATAGAAATTTAGATATTGATATTCAGGTAGATGGTGGCGTTACAACAGATAATGTTGAAAAACTCATTCAATTAGGGGCTAATGTCTTTGTTGCTGGTTCTGCTGTATTTAAGAACGATGCTGCTCAAAATGTGAAGAATTTTAAGGAGATAATGAATCAGTATGAGTAAATGCGTCATTGTTGGAAATGGTGAAGTAAAGGATTATGATTTTTTAAAAAAAGCATCAGAGGGCTTTGATATTATCGCTGTGGATGGCGGATTAAATCATATTGATAAGATAGGTAGACAGCCGGTTTTATTAATAGGGGATTTTGATTCTGTTCATAAAGAGGTGTTTTTAAAGTATTCTGATATTAAAAAGCTTCAATTTAATTCAGATAAGGATGAAACAGATACAGAGCTTGCGCTTAATTATGCTTTAGAGCATTATGATGAAATCGTTTTACTTGCTATGACGGGGTATCGCACAGATCATATGATATCAAATATCTTTCTTTTAAAAACAGTAGAGGATAAGAAAAATACTGTCTATATTTTAGATGAAAAAAGCAAGATATTCTATGGGAAAAAGGATAATTCTTTTGATGTAAAAATAGGAGATCTGGTATCTATTATTCCTATTACAGATACTGTTTTAACGACTGAAAATTTAAAGTATTCACTACAGGGAGATACCTTATTTTTTGGGAGTCCAAGAGGTGTTAGTAATGTTTGTGAATCAAATAAGATAAGAATACAATCCCATAGTGGAGAATTTTTAATAATTTTTTCGAATGATTAATACTTCTTTTATAGGAGTATTTTTTTATGATTTATTTTTAAGATATTTACTTTTTATTAAAAATATTATAGCATATAGGTGAAGACAAAATACGAGGAGGTATTATGAGAAAATTTAAAAAATTTAGTCTAGTATTAGTAGTGTTACTGGTATTAGCGTCAATGCCAATGTTATTTGCTGAAGAATATACTGTTGTACAAGGTGATGTTCTTTGGAAAATAGCTAAAAAATATGATACAACATGGGAAAAATTAGCTGAAATTAATGAACTTAAGAATCCAAATCTTATTTTTCCAGGTCAAAAAATTATGATAAAGAAAGAAGAAAAAGCAGAAGTTGTAGTTAAACCTGAAGAAAAATCTAAGAATTTAGTTATTTTACATACAAATGATATGCATGGATTCTTTAAATGGGGTAAATATAATGGAATGGGAGCAGCTTTTCTTGCAGCTAAGATTAATGAAGTAAGAGAAAATAATGAGAATGTACTATTACTTGATGGTGGAGATGCTCTTCAAGGAGATAATTTAGTAACACTTTCTAAAGGTGCTACAGGTACAGAAATTATGAATTTATTTAATTATGATGCAATGGTAGCTGGTAATCATGAATTTGATTATGGACATGAGAGATTAAAAGAATTAGAAGGATTATTAAACTTCCCAGTTCTATCATCAAATGTTACAAATGCAGAAGGAAAATTATTATTACCATCTCATATTATTAAAGATGTGAATGGAATAAAAGTGGGTATCTTTGGACTTTCAACACCAGAAACAACTTATAAAACACATCCTGACAATGTAAATGGCTTAGTATTTGAAGATCCTAAAACAGCAGCTAAAAGAATGGTTGATGAGTTAAAAGGAAAAGTTGATATTATTATAGCTGTTGGTCACTTAGGAGATGAAGGGGATTATTCTTCAATGTCAGTTTGTGAAGCAGTTGATGGAATTGATGTATTTGTTGATGGTCATTCACATCACGTATATGATCCTGCTAAGAGAGTAAATGGTACATTAATTGTTCAAGCAGGAGAAAAGACTAAGAACTTAGGTATTGTTAATCTTACATTAAAGGATAATAAAATAGTAGATAGTACATCAAGAATGTTCAATAAAAAAGAAGCGAAAGCAACAGTGTCAGAAGATCCTGAGATGAAGGCTTTAGTGGATAGAATTGTTGCAGAGAATAAAAAGATAGAAGATGAAGTTGTTGCTACATCACCTATTAAATTAGAAGGTGAAAGAGAAATCGTAAGAATTGGTGAAAGTAATCTAGGTAATATTATTACAGAAGCATTTATTTATTATTCAAAAGCAGATGTTGCACTAACAAATGGTGGTGGAATTAGAGCTTCTATAAATAAAGGTGATGTTACAAAAGGTGAAGTACTTACTGTTCTTCCATTTGGTAATACAGTAAGAGTGATTAAACTCAAAGGTTCTGATATTAAACTCGCTCTTGAAAATGGAGTAAAAATGCTTCCAGAGCGTAGTGGTGGATTCCCACATATTGCTGGAATGACAGTAGAATTTGATAGTTCAAAACCTGCTGGTGAGAGAGTTCAAAAGGTATTAATAAAAGGTGAAGCATTAGATCCTGATAAAGATTATACACTTGTTACAAATGATTTCTTAGTAGCTGGTGGCGATGAATATGAAATGTTTAAAGGAAAAGAAGTTGTAGGAGAGCTTGGAACAATGGACCAATTAGTGATTGATTACTTTAATGAAGTTGGTTTTGATAAAGCAAAAGTGGATGGAAGACTTAAGGATTTAAATAAATAATATGAATGGCCCTAGCTGCTGCTAGGGCTTTTTTAGGAGAACGATGAAAACAGTAATAATTTATTATTCTTATACAGGAACAACAAAGAAATATGTAGAAAAAATGAAAGAGCTGATAGATTGTGATTTAGTTGAAATTAAGCCGAAAAAAGATATCAAATCAAAGGGTTTTGCTTCCTATATTACAGGTGGGTTTCAATCGATGAAGAAAGAATCTCCAGAGCTTATGGACTATGATTTTAAGAGAGATGACTATGATTTTTTTATTTTTGCTTCTCCTGTTTGGGCCTATACTTATGCGCCTGCTTTAAGGAGCTTTTTTGAAAGAGAAGAAATTAAAAATAAAAAAGTGAGTTATTTTTATACGCATAAAGGGGGTCCAGGAAAGACGAAAAAGCGATTTGAAGAACTGCTCTCTAGTAATGAAATAATAGAGGGTTTTGATATAAATGCGTATGATGATGAAAGAGAAAATCTAAAAAAAGTAGAATGGTGGATACAAAAGATATATGAACAAAAATCAATTTAATACATTAATAGATAATTTAAAAGAAAGAGAAATACTTGGAAAGAATAACTTAAAACAGTTTGGCATTTTAATAACGATTGCATATATTGATGATAGGTATCAATTTATCTTTCAAAAAAGGGCAAAGCATATAAGGCAAGGTGGTGAAGTCTCTTTTCCAGGTGGCGGGTTTGATCGTAGATTTGATAAAAATTTAAAAGATACTGCTATCAGAGAGACCATGGAAGAATTCGGTATTGAAAAAGAAAAAATACATTTTATAAAAGCATTTGATATTATCCCATCCTATGTTTATATAGAAACATTTATTGCGTTTCTTAAGATTGATAGTTTAGAAGAACTTCATATTAATAAAGATGAGGTGGAATATGCTTTTTCTATACCGATTGACTATTTTATAGAAAATATTCCTTATGAGCATTTTGTAAAAGTAAGGTCGATAAGCTCTGAATACATTGATGATGTATTAAATGAATATTTACCGATTGATGATTTAATGCTGCCAGAATATTATAGGAATAGCTGGGATAATGGAATACGAGAAATTTATACATTTACATCAGAATATGGTCCAATATGGGGGCTTACAGCTAGAATTATATTATCTTTTTTGAAAAATTTTAAATTCTAAGTAAATTTCCTGTTATTGACAAGGACTCATATTAATAGTATGATGGATATAAGAGAAATGTATTAGGAAAGAGAAATAGGTGAAAATCCTATACGGTACCGCCGCTGTAATAGAGGAATGCTTTTCATATGTCACTGGGAAACTGGGAAGGCGAAAAGTGTAGTGATGCTTGAGTCAGAATATCTACCTAATAGATCTGTTTTAACTCTACGGTGTATGGAGATTAAAATTTATACACTAGATTTATGTCTAGTTTTTTTATGCAAAGGAGATGGAATGAAAAAAGGAATACTTGTTGTAAGTTTTGGAACATCTTATGAACACACAAGAAAATTATGTATTGGTTCGATAGAAAATGACATACAAAATAATTTTAAAGATTATGAAGTGAGAAGATCGTTTACATCATATATCATTATTAGAAAGTTAAAAAGAAGGGATAATATGTATTTATATCATCCGCTTAATGCACTTCAAACAATGATAAAAGATGGATTTAAAGAGATTATTGTTCAGCCACTTCATATACTTCCAGGATTTGAATATGAAAAAGTACTTAGAGCAGTACATAAGATGAAAGAAAGATATGATGTAACCATAAAACTTGCAAGACCTTTATTATTTTCTGAAGAATCGTATGATGTATTTATTGAGGCAATATTTGATAGAATTCCAGAGCAAAAAGAAAATCAGGGCGTTTTATTTGTAGGGCATGGAACAGAACATTTTTCAAATGCATGTTATAGCATGCTTCAAAATAAGATGCTTGATATAAGAGATGATATTATTATATCCAATGTTGAGGGTTATCCGATGATGGATGATGTAATTGACAGGATAAAATCATATGATGATATTGTACTAGCACCTTTAATGATTGTAGCAGGTGATCATGCAAGGAATGATATTTTTGGTGAAGAGGATTCGTATTATACGGAGCTTCTCTCAAAAGGTGTTAACGTTATTAAACTGAATGAAGGTTTAGGACAAAATCCTAAGATTAGGGAGATTTTTGTCAATAGCGTGAAAGAAGTAATAGGAGGATAGGATGAAAAAATTTAGAGTAGTATTGATACTGATGCTTGCATTAGTAGTATCATTCTCATTCTTTTCATGTGGCGAAAAAACTGAAGGCCAAGGAAAAGAAGAGGCAAAAGGAGACGGTTATTATCCAATAACTTATACAACGTATAATAGAGCGAAAGAGCCTGTAGAAGTGACTTTAGAAAAAGCGCCAGAGAGAGTAGTAGCTGTATATCAAAATTCAATCGAGACATTACTTGCTCTTGGACTGGAAGATAAAATTGTAGCTGCAGCTGGTCTTGACCATAAAGTAAAGCCAGAGCTTGAAGAAGCATTTAAAAAAGTGAAGTATTTAGATGACTGGCAGCCAACAAAAGAGACAATTATTCTTGAAGAACCAGACTTTATTTTATCATGGTATTCATACTTTGGTGAAAAGAGATTAGGTGATGTAGGGTACTTCCATGATCAGAAAATTGGAACATATATGGCACTTAACTCAGGTTGTGTATCTCCAAGAACATTAGAAAATGAAAGACAAGACCTTCTTAATTTAGGTAAAATCTTTAATAAAAATGAAGAAGCAGCAGCTATCGTAGCTAAAATTGATGCTAAAATAGAAGAAGCTGTTAAAAAATCTGAAGGAAAAGAAAAAGTAACTGTTCTTGTTGTAGAAAGAAATAAAGATGGTTTTAGAAATTATTATGCAGAGACTCTTGCTGGCGATATGGTAGTTAGATTAAATGCAGATCTTCAAGCTCGTGATGTAAAGCAATTAGGTATTGAAGATATGTTAGCTATCGATCCAGATGTTATTTTCTCAGTATACTTTAATGGTGGAGAATTCACTGATGAAGAAGCGGAGCAAGGTGCAAAAGATGCTCTTTTAGCTGATGAAAAACTTCAAAACTTAAAAGCTGTTAAAAACGGTAAAGTGTTTGCAATTCCTCTAGGAGAAATGTATGCAAGTGGAATTAGAACAGTAGATGGACTTGATCGTTTATTTAAAGGTATTTATGAATAAGAGATTATCAACAAAACTATTTGTTTTGATTATGATAGCATTACTAATAGCTGTAATTTTTACAGCTATTTATGCTATTACAATAGGAACAGTAGATATAGAATTAAAAAAAGTAACGGATGTGGTACTTGCAAAATTTAATATCGGTGAAAATGCTGAAAAATATAGAGAAGGTGTACTTCATGATGTAATATGGCTAATTAGAACGCCGAGAGTGGTACTTGCAATTGTTGTAGGTGTTTCGCTTTCAGTAGTGGGTGTTGTAATGCAGGCGATTGTAAAAAATCCGCTGGCAGATCCTTATATTCTAGGAATATCATCAGGAGCATCTCTTGGTGCTACGCTTGCGATACTGCTTGGAGTGGGAAGCTTCTTTGGTAGTAATTTTATTGGTATAATGGCCTTTTTAGGTGCATTTATCATATCAGTAGGGGTACTGATTCTTTCGAGTATTGGCGGAAAATCAGATTCAGTAAGGCTCCTTTTAGGTGGTATGGCGCTTTCTGCTGTGTGTTCCTCTGCATCAAGTCTTATTATCTATCTTGCAAATGATCGAGAAGGAATAAAAAATATTACTTTTTGGCTTATGGGCTCTCTAGCTGGTGCTAAATGGAGTCAACTGATGGTTAGTGTGCCAATTATTTTAATTGGGTTTATTTTTTTTATGACGCAGTACAGAACGCTGAATTTAATGCTCTTAGGAGATGAAGTATCGATTACACTAGGTAAAAATCTTTTAAATTATAGAAAGGCATATCTTTTAATCACATCACTGATGATGGGATTTGTTGTGTATTCAGCAGGAATGATAGGCTTTGTAGGACTGATTATCCCTCATATCTGTAGAATGATGTTTGGTACAGATCATAAAAGGCTCTTAGTTTCATCCGCACTTTTAGGATCACTGTTTTTAATATGGGCAGATATCTTTGCAAGGACAATACTTCCTTATTCTGAGCTTCCAATAGGTATTTTAATATCAGTAGTAGGAGCACCTGCATTTATCTTCTTATTGACAAGAACTTCATATGGGTTTGGAGGTAAATCATGATTAGAGTAGAAAATGTATCTCATGCCTATGGAGACAATAAGGTATTAGATGGTGTTGATTTAAGTGTTGGAACGAAAAAATTCATTGGTGTGGTAGGTCCTAATGGTTCAGGAAAGAGTACGATACTAAAATGTATTTATAGAGTATTAAAACAGGATTCAGGAACGATTTGGCTTGATGAAAAGAAATTAGAAGAATATAAAATAAGTGAATCAGCAAGAAAAATGTCTGTTGTTAGCCAGCATAATTATCATAGCTTTGACTTTATGGTAGAAGATATGGTTTTAATGGGAAGAAGTCCTTATAAAAAGGCTCTTGAACGAAATACCATAGAAGACTACCAGATTGTAAATGATGCCTTAAAAGCGGTAGAAATGGAAGAATTCAGGTATAGAGAATATTCTTCGTTATCAGGAGGAGAGCAGCAGAGAATTATCCTTGCTAGAGCGCTTGCTCAGCAGCCTGAATGCTTAATTCTTGACGAGCCAACGAATCATCTGGATATCAAGCATCAATTATATCTTTTGGATTTAATAAAGAATTTGAATATCACGGTAGTATCTGCTGTACATGATTTAAATATAGCCCTTAAATACTGTGATGAAGTATTTGTTCTTAAAAAGGGTAAAGTGATTGATTATGGAAAGACAGAGGAAGTGATAACAGAAGAACTGATAAAAAATGTATTTGAAGTCGATGCGAGCATTATAACTGTTGATGGAAAAAGGATTATTTATTTTAATAATGCAATATAATTATTTGGCTGTTTTTTGTTGAAATTTCAATGAAAAAGTTCAATTCGTCAAAAATTCGTCAAAAATTGATAAAAAAATAATAGCAAGACTAAAATATACTTGCTATTTTTTCTTGTGCTTTTTTACGCATTTCATCTGTATAATGCACATATGTATTGATTACTATTTCGACTGTATCGCCTAAAAGTGCTGATACAGTTTTTATATCCACATTATTAGCTAAGAGTAAAGTAGCATAAGTATGTCTTAAACAATGCGTTGTTATATCTTTGTTATATTTTTTTAGTTTGTAATTTAATAGCATATACTCACTACTTTTAAATAGTCTTTTATCTATCCCTACCACTTTTAAATATTCTTTGAGTTCTTTATTTAAAAGTGGACTCATAGGGACATCTCTGTAGCTGTTGTTTGATTTCAGAGGTAAAAATTCATATTCACCTCTTTGTACTTGTTTATTAATATGCACTAAATTATTTTTAAAATCAATATCATTAACAGTAAGTGCTATGAGTTCGCCTTTTCTTAACCCACAATGACTAGCTATTAAGCACTGGATATAAAAAGTATAGTCATCTTCTTTGATATCTTTTAGTAGCTGATTTAATTCTTCTTTTGAGAGTGCTTTTATTTTCTTTTCTCTCTTTTCTTTTTTAATTTCAATTTTAAAAGGAATTTTTGGTATTAAACTATATTTTTCTACCGCTTCTCTAAATAATAATTTTAGAACAGTTTGAATTTTTTTCTTTGTATTAACAGAGTAATCCATATGATGATATATTTTTTCTATGTGCATCTGATTAATCTTATCTAATCTCAAATCGTCTAATGTGCTAAATTTATCTAAAACATTTTTGTAAGAGATATATGTATTCTTATTACCATTCTTATATCTATCTAGCCACATCTTCCTGTACTCTCCGAATGTGATACCTTCAAGCTCTTTTATCGTATTCAGTTCAGACTTTTTCTTTAGTTCTTCTATGATATCATCACCATGTATTTTAGCTTCTTTTTTAGAGTTAAAGCCTTGCTTAGACTTTTGCTTCCACTTCATTCCGTCTTTATAGCTAACGATAACTTGATATCCTTTATCTTTCTTTCTAACAGATATATTATATTGCATAGTTCCTCCTTTCTTTAAATTTACCCTCTATATTGAGTGTATAGAGGGTAGGGTGTTAAGCATATTGTAATTTACCTTTAGGTTCTGGAATACTCCTATTTAAAATAGTAGCTGTTTCTATCCATTTATCAATAACAATTTCAGCGTTTTTTAATGCTTCTATTCTAGTTTTTCCATCTGCCATAGCACCTTTTAATTCAGGTATTTCAGCGATAAATGATTTATCATCATCACTCCAGTAAAGTATTATTTCATAGTTATACATATTATACCTCCTTATTTTATAACTTACTCCGTACCTCTATTGCCTTACCTAAAATTGTAATAGGTAGCTTTTCAACTTCTTTATTTGTGTAGAATTTACTTTCAAATACAGATGGATTGTTTGCAACGATTAATATACCATTCTCTTGTTTAATTAACTTTTTAAGTGTCACATCATTTCCATTGATTGCAATCGCTCCGATTTCTCCGCTTTCTAAATCAAACTGCTTTTTAATAATCACATAATCGCCATCTTTTATAGTAGGAAGCATACTATCACCTTTTACCTCTAAGGCAAAGTGGTCGCCGTATCGAGTGACTTCCTCAGCAACTGCAATATAATCTATGATATTTTCTTCAGCATAAATAGGCTCACCCGCTGCGATTCTTCCTAATACTGGGATAAGGTTTTTTGTTGGTCTTACTGGGATGGCATTTTTAGGAAGTTCTTCATCTTCCCATCCCATGAGGTATGCAGTAGATACATTTAATACCTTTGCGAATTCTTGAACTTTAGATAAAGGTAAGTCGGTTATATTTTTTTCTATTTTAAATATGGATGTTTTTGATTTGTACCCAAGCATATTTGCTAATTTTTCTTGAGATATTTCTTTTTCTTCTCTTAATATTTTAATTCTTTCTCCAACTGTCATAGTTCCCTCCTAACAAATTTATAATATCATTATCGACACTAAAAATCAACTTTTTTATATTTTTTTATAAAAAAATGTTGACTTTAAATAAACATCATGTTAATATCTAGGCATAGACACTTAAAGTGAACAAAAAAAGAAAGGAGGTAGTAATGAATAATAAATTATTAAAAGGAATTATAACGGAAAGTGGTTTAAAATATAATTATTTAGCTAGTAAATTGAATCTATCGTACTATGGATTTTATAAAAAACTAAGTGGAATGAATGAGTTTAAGACTAGTGAAGTGTCTACTCTTAAAAAAGAGTTGAATTTAAGTGATGAAATGTGTATTAAAATTTTTTTGGATAACTCAGACACTAAAAGTGAACGATAGAAAGGAGTCCCCAATTTTGGGGAGATTAAATACAAAGATAGAAAACGACAATTTTAACCGAGTCAATTTTGACCTCGTTAAATACAGAAAAAGAAAGGGGGTATTATGCAAGACTTAGTAATCTTAAAAAAGAATGATTGTTTTACTACGAGTGAAATAATTGCTGATGGAACAAATAGAACACATGAAGCAATACAAAAAATAATTTCAAAACACGAAAATAGGTTTAAAACTTTTGGTAAGGTAGGATTTGAAATCCGACCTTTAGAGAAATCTAAAACAGGACAAAAATCAAAAATCTATATTCTGAACGAACAGCAAACTACATTCTTATTAACTTTAATGAGAAACACAGACATAGTTTTAGACTTTAAGGAAAAGTTAGTTAAAGAATTTTATAAAATGCGTAATTTCATCTTAGAAAAACAATCAGAAGCATGGCTTGAAACAAGAAAGCAAGGAAAACTTACAAGGAGAGAAGAAACAGATACTATCAAGGAGCTTGTGGACTATGCAAAAGCTCAAGGAAGTAAAAATCCTAATATGCTTTATATGACTTATTCAAAACTTGCTAAAAAGATGGCTGGGATAGATAAGAGAGATAATGCAACGATAATGGAGCTTAACAATTTATCGCTTATTGAACATATTATCTTAAATACTATCAGAAAAGGAATAAGTGAAAACAAACACTACAAAGAAATCTATCAAGATAGTAAAAAGGCACTTCAAACATTTAAGCACGTAGCATTTTTAGAAGTGGCTAGTTAAGAAAGGAGAATATAATGAAAAAGGTTAAAACAATAGAAGAAAATATACTAGGGATACTTCCGCTAGGAACTATGGTTAAAAATCCATCATATGGTAGAGGGATAATAGTTGGCTATAGTTCTATAAGCGGAAATCCAGTAGTTTTTTTCTATACTGATGAAATTACAAGATGTATAGATGTAAACGAACTTACTAATGAAGTTAAAGATAAAGTAAATTGTACGCAAAAAGAACAGAAAGATTTAATCTTATCAAAAATAGCACTAACAATTTCAATAATAGCTTTTATAGTAATTTTATTAACTGTGATTAATTGAAAATATTTATGATGTTAGTAAAAAAATCAGTTTGAGAGAATGCTAATAAAAGCGAAGTAGCAGAAATTATTATAGCAAAAATTGATAGTCTTTTAGAACTTTTAGAACTTTTAATAATTACTTCAACTTGTTTGTCGGTGCTTTCTTTAATAGATTCAATTTGTTTTGCAGTATTAGATTTAATATCTTCAAGTTTTGGCTCAATTCCTGATTTAATATCATCTGCTTGTTTTTTATAAATTGTATCTTCATAAGCTGGGGGAGTTAAATTTATATCTTTAATTGATAATGGTTCAGTTTTTATGTCTTCCTCGATTGAAGAAAGAAACTCGCCGAATTTAAAAGTTTTATTTACTACATCACGAAAATTAGGTTTTTCATCCATTAATATATCCTCCTATATAAAATATGATAACTCATTTTATCAAATATAGGAGTAGGAATCAAGAAAGGAGAACATATTGAACCGCAAGGTAGATAAAGATAGCTTTTTAGATTTTTTAAATGCAACAGGTAAGTCAAAATTAGAATTTGCAAGATTGATAGGAATATCATATTCGCATTTACACGGAATGATAAATGAAAGTATCAAGATGGGAGATAGAACCCAAAAGAAAATAAAAGATTATATTCATAATCATAACTTAGATGTGGATATCGAAGATTTTTTAAAACCTAGACCATTTGAAAATTTAGAAAGTGTAACGGTATACAAAAAAGATACAAATGAAGTAATAGCAATAATTACATCAAGAGACGTTATAGCCAATAAAGATTATGAAGTTAAAATTATAGTTTAAGAAAAGGAGAATAAATGAACAATTTAACAATTTTTAACAATGAAGAATTTGGAGAAATAAGAACTCTGAAAATTGATGATGAACCTTGGTTCATAGGAAAAGATGTAGCGAAAGCCCTTGGGTATTCAAATACACAAAAAGCAATTTTGAATCATGTTGATGATGAAGATAAGGGGGTAACGAAATGGGACACCCTTGGCGGAAAACAGGAAATGATAATTATAAACGAATCAGGCTTATATTCTCTTATCTTATCAAGCAAATTACCAAAAGCTAAAAAATTTAAAAGATGGGTAACATCTGATGTACTCCCAACAATCAGAAAACACGGAGTATATGCAACAGAAGAAATACTTAATGACCCAGACTTTTTAATCAAAGCATTAACAGAACTTAAAAAAGAAAGACTTGAAAATGCTGAAAAACAAAGACAGATTGAAGAAATGAAGCCTAAAGCATTATTTGCTGATAGTGTGAGTATTAGCGAAAGTTCAATCCTAGTTGGAGAGCTTGCGAAACTCATCAGACAAAATGGATATGAAATAGGTCAGAATAGACTGTTTAAATGGCTTAGAGAGAACGGATATTTGATCAAAAGAAAAGGCAACGATTATAATATGCCAACTCAAAGAAGTATGGAACAAGGTTTATTTAAAATCAAAGAAACAGTTATCACACATTCAGATGGTCATACATCTATAAGTAAGACAACAAAAGTGACTGGAAAAGGACAGATTTATTTCATTAACAAGTTTTTAGAGGAAGTGGCATAGGGAATAGAAATGAGGATTTTAAAAAAACAAAATACCAACAAAGGCGTTATCTTTGCTGGCAAATGCTAAATTTTGTTTCTTTTGAAATCTTGCAGATTATTAATCCTATACCATTGCTTTAAAAACCCCAGTACATTATTGAATAATCACAGTCAATAACGCTAACTGCTTCTATGGGATTACCATACCACTTTATGCAGTTTTAGTTCAGCATGAAATGCAGCCCTTTTAGCTGGTAGGTTGCGTACATAATCGTTTTATGGTTATTGCGTTTAAAAGTCTTTTTTAACCGAGTTCGACTATAAACTCGTTTGCTTAATACACATCAAAAGGCAGGGCAAAGTCAAAAGTTTTGTCAAGACAATCACTCCTTTCCTTGCCATAAAGGCTACAACTATTATATCAGAACATTATGTTCTAAGACAAGGAGGAACTATGAATTTAAGAAAAATAAGGCAAGAAAATAATATGAGTCAAAAAGTTTTGTCAGAGCAAATAGGTGTATCGCAAAGGATAATATCATATTGGGAGTCGGGGAAAAGAGAAATGCCAGTGAGATACGCAAGGAAAATAGGAAAAATATTTCATATAAATTGGAAAGATTTATATGAAGATTAAGGAGGTTCAATGAACATAATAAAAAAAATCAGAAAGCTACCGACCAAAGTTGACTTTCTGATATGAGTAAATACCCAAAATACTCAATATTATTATAGTTCATTTTGAAGAAAAAATCAAAAGGAGGAATTATGATTGAAAAACAAGTGTATACAATAAAAGATTTAGCAGTCATATTAAACTGCAACGAATCTTCTATAAGGAATATGGAAGAAGATGGAATTATCAAAAGAAATTCAAAACTTCCCGGTGTGAGATTCAATAAAAGTGATATTGATAAACTGCTAAAAGTTGAGATGAATCCAATGAGCCCGATGGAGCGTAGGAAGTTACTAAAAAAAATTGAGGAATTAGAAGAACGTAATCATCTACTTGAATCAGCATTTAACGCAATAACAGTAGATATAGCAAAAGTTAAGGTGGGAATGTATGAATAAAATAATCAGAATCAGAAAGAAAGGATTAATAGTTCTTTTAGTATTAACAGCTATTATTTTCTACGCATTAGGGTCTATATTCGTTTATTTTGTATTTGCTAGTAATAATCATAGCAAAGAAGAAAAAGCCATCATATCGGTCGATTTGAGCGAAATAATAAGACATATGGAAAAAGAGAAAGAAGAACCGGAAGAAACTAAGAAGTATTTAGGCAAATATACAGTAACAGCTTACTGTAGTTGTAAAAAATGTTGCGGGAAGTATGCAGAAAATAGACCGAATGGCAAGGTATACGGAGCATATGGAGTAGAGCTTAAAGCTAATCATTCGGTAGCAAGTTCGCTTCCAAAAGGAACAGAGATAGAAATCGATGGCATAGATGGAATTAGAGTAATAGAAGACAAAACAGCTAACTGGATAGCAGAAAAATATAATAATAAAATCATAGATTTATATTTTGACAGTCACGAGGAAGCTCTCAAGTGGGGCAAACAGGAATTAGATGTATGGGAGGTGGTCAATGGATATTAAGACAGCTAAAAAGTATTTAAAAACTCGAAAGCGAGTGAAACACAAAGACGTTGAGTACAAATGCATCGTGGGATTAGTTTTATATTTTAAAGATAAATACAAGTACTCAGCACAGCTTTTAGACAAAAATAAAAACAGTTTAATACAAGTCAAACTGGAAGAAGTGGAGGAGATAGAGAATGACAAAGAATAATAATTTAATGGTGATACACAAAAAGATTGAAAAATTAATCGAAGCAAAACAGGACGCACTGCCTAAGGATTTTAATCAAACAAGATTTTTACAAAATTGTATGACAGTTTTAGCTGATACAAAAGATATACAAAATGCTGATGCACAATCAGTAGCAAGAACGATGCTAAAGGGAGCATTTTTAGGGTTAGACTTCTTTAACAAAGAATGCTATGCGGTGATATTCGGCGGTAAAGTACAGTTTTTAACAGACTACAAAGGCGAGATTAAGCTTGCTAAAAAGTATAGTTTAAATCCAATCAAAGATATTTACGCAAAGCTAGTCAGAAAAGGGGATGAATTTTCTGAAGAAATAAAAGAAGGTCAGCAGATTATAAACTTCAAACCTCAGCCTTTTAACAATAATGAGACCATAGGAGCGTTTGCGGTATGTCTTTACAAAGATGGTAGTATGCTCTACGAAGCAATGAGCAAGGAAGAAATTGAAGGAGTTAGGAATACTTATTCAAAAATGAAAGAAGGTCAAGCTTGGACTAAATCGACTGGCGAAATGTACAAAAAAACAGTACTCAGAAGACTCTGTAAGCTGATTGAACTAGATTTTGATAGATTCGAACAACAAGAAGCATGGCAAGATGGTCAAGATAGCAATTTTAATCAAGTAAGAGAAAAGAAAGAGGTAGTTGATCCTTTCGCTGATTATGAAGTGGTAGAAGATATGGAAGAAGTGGAAGAAGAAAAAGAACAAGCATTTGACGAATTTAACGAAGACATACCGGAGGCTTTAAGATGATTAAACACAATTTAACAGATGAAAATTATTTTAGTAAGGAAAACAGCAATAAATACTGCGGTAGTAGTCAATTTAAAGACTTCTTTGGAGCATTAAAACACGATAGCGGATGCGAAGCTAGAGCAGTAGCAAAGCTAACCGGAGAATATACAGAGGAGATGTCAAAAGCTCTCCTCGTAGGTTCATATGTTGACTCATATTTCGAGGGTACTTTAGATTTATTCAAAGCAAAACACCCTTCTATTTTCAAAAAAAACGGCGATTTAAAGGCTGATTATATAAAGGCAGAGGAAATCATAGGCTTTGTAGAAAAAGACGCTCTATTCATGCAGTATATGAGCGGAGACAAGCAAACTATAATGACAGGTGCTATCGGCGGGGTAGAATTTAAAATCAAAATAGATTCTTATCACAAAGATAAGGCAATCGTGGATTTAAAAGTTATGAAATCCATCAGAGATTTGAAGTGGTCAGAAGGTGAAAAACTGAACTTCATTGAATACTGGGGATATGATATTCAAGCCGCAATATATCAAGAAATCGTATACCAAAATACAGGAAAGAAGCTACCATTTTTCATAGCGGTAGTAAGTAAAGAAAATGTATCGGATAAAGAAATCATATACATAGATGATGAACATTTAGAAGAGTGCTTATATTTTGTTAAAAGCAAGATAGAAAGACTAAAAGAGCTTAAATACTATAGTGCAGAACCTAGAAGATGTGAAAAATGCGATTACTGTAAAGCGACTAGGATATTAAAAGAACCAGTACATTATTTAGAGATAGGATATTAGAAAAGGAGATGTAAACAGATGAACAATGTAGTGCTAGTTGGGCGACTCTGCAGAGATCCAGAACTTAGATATACTCAAAATGGTATGGCAATAGCAAGATTTACGCTTGCGGTTAATAGAGAGTATTCAAAAGAAAAAGAAGCAGATTTTATCAACATTGTTGTATGGGGTAAATCAGCAGAAAGTTGTGGTAATTATCTAAAAAAAGGAAGACTTACAGCAGTAACAGGAAGCATGAGAAATAATAATTACGAAGATAGAAATGGAGTGAAACATTACGGCATGGATGTTATTGCAAGCCGTGTAGAGTTTTTAGAATGGGAAGATAGAAAATCATCTGATCAGACAGTAAATCAATATGACGGATTTGAATCCCTTGAGGATTTAGAAGACGCACCATTTTAGTAGGAGGAAATGATGAATATTTTAACGCAAGATAAAACAACAATCGTAAACTACAATCATATCAGCGAGGTTGTAGCGATTAAAAGCAAAGAGGGATACTCAGTTGTAGCTTGTTTTAAAGATGAAGATGAGTACAGAACATTAGGTGATTTTAAAACAGAAGAGGATGCTAAAGCGGTAGTAGATGATATCTTCGAGTGTATAGCACTTGGACTAAATACATTTGTAGTAGAGTAGGAGGGAATATGAACAATTTAATATTTACAAAACAATTTAATGATTTATCAATTGGCGAGAGAGAATTGTATTTAAAACTCGCATTAATTCAAAGTAAGAAAGAAATAACAATAGCATTATTTGAATTTGTGAAAAGTACACTTTATATTGATGATGAAGAAGTACACAATTTATTTGATAAAGGCTTAATCAAAATAAACGAGTTTGACAATGATAAATATGTTGTTGTTGAGTCAGTAGATGAACTGTTTGAAGTGATGAAGGATTAAGAATATGTCTGATAATAAAAAATATTATTATTTAAAATTAAAAGACAATTTCTTTGATGATGAAAGTATTATTCTTTTAGAAACAATGAAAGATGGATATATTTATCAGAATATTCTTCTAAAACTCTATTTAAAAAGCCTTAAAAATGAGGGGAGGTTAGCATTTAGAAATATGATACCTTACAATACTGAAATGTTAGCCACTCTCACAAGGCATCAAGTAGGAACAGTTAAAAGAGCATTAGAAATATTTGAACAATTAGACTTAATAGAGGTCCTGGACAACGGAATCATCTATATGAATGATATTCAAAATTTCATAGGTGAATCCAGTACAGAAGGAGATAGAAAAAGAAAATATAGAAAGAAAATAGAGGAAGAAAAAAACAAACTTGTTACAAATGTACAAGAAAATTGGGACAAATGTCCAGACAAATGTCCGACAAACGTCCACCAGAGATTAGAGATTAGAGATAAGAGATTAGAGATTAGAGATTATAGATTAGATTGTAATCAAGAAGAAAGTTTTCCACATAGTTTTCCACATATTTATCCGAAAATTGTGGAAAAGTGGAATTCAATCAATGAAAAAAAGATAACTAGTATTAAATCAGATAAGCGAATCAAATCTACTCAATCAATCATCAATCAATATTCTTTAGATATCTTTTTAGATACGATTGACAAAATCAAAGAGTCTGATTTTCTGCAAGGTGACAATAAAGACGGATGGATAATCACATTTGACTGGTTTATTAAAGAGAAAAACTTTACAAAAGTGATGAATGATGAATATAAGAGCTATAGGAGTGATAAAAAGTCTACTGGATACACTCACAAAGAGATTGAGAGTAAACTACTAGAAAAACGCAAGAAAGAACTAGGATATTAGGAGGTAGAAATGGATAAAGCAGATATCGACAAGATAATCAACACAGTAGAAAGATATCGGAACATACTCAAGCATACACTAGATTTAACAAGAGATAATATTGACGAGGCAATGGATAGGATTGTAGAGGATATTGAGTATTATACAGGATATAACGATTAAGGAGTGTGATCATATTAGATTTACAAAGAGTAAATATAGGAACAAGAAGGTTGTAGTAGATGGTATCACGTTTGACTCACTAAAAGAGTCTAAGAGATATAAAGAGCTTAAAGAGTTAGAGCATTATGGATATATTAAAGACTTAGAGCTACAACCTAAATTCCTTATCCAGGGAAAGTATAAAAAGAATGGTAAAACAATAAGAGCAATACACTATATAGCTGATTTTAGATACTTTGATGTAGAAAAGGGTAAATATGTTATCGAAGACGTAAAAGGTGTTAAAACGGATGTATATAAGCTTAAAAAGAAGTTAGTTGAGAAGATATATGATATAGAGGTGGTAGAAATATGAAAACAATTAGAAAACAAAATAAATATGATAAAGCGTATATTGATGAACAAATTGAAATATATGGATATATTGAAGAATATGAAGATAGTGAAATAGTTTGTCCTTATTGCGGACATATAATTGAGACAACATTTGATGATTATGAAAACGGAGACTTTCAAAATCACACATATGAGTGTTGGGAGTGTGAGAAGGAGTTTTTAGTTGATTATGAAGTTGATTATAAACATTATTTTAAAAGTAAGCGAATGGTAGAGGAGGAATAAAATGACAGGTAGTGAATTATACAATATGTTGCATTACAAAGGTATGGTAAGAGATTTAAGAGGATTAGCTTTAGGAGCAAAAATAATAAATGTACATACTCTTGCAACAATGACTACTGAAGAGGTCTGCAATGTAATAGCTAAATACTATGAAGTAGTTGCAACAGCTAAAGAAGAAATATCTCTAGTCAGAAAAGAAGATTTAGAAGATTATAATACAATGATTGAAAGGTATGTAAACAAACTTAAAAGATAAAAGAGGAGGTGCAGAATGAGAATACCAAAATTTAGGGCGTGGGATAAGATAAATGAAGAAATGTTTGATATTACAAGAATTGATTTTTATATGAATGAAGTCCGTTTTATAGATGATAGCTTGATAGTTGCTATGAAAATGGAAGATGTTGTATTAATGCAATCAACTAATTATGAAGATGATTCAAAAACAGAAATATTTGAATATGATATTTTAGTAGATGATGATGGCTATATTATTGGATATGTTGAAATGGATGATGATTCATGGAGAGTAGATGGCAACTTTTTATCTGATGTAGTCGCTAATGGATGTCTTGTTAGAGGAAATAGATTTACTCATTCAGAGCTACTCAATCATGAGAAATAATTTCAAACAAGTGATAAAAGTATTGAAATTTACACATTTAATCGTGAGAAAGGAGGGAATATTGATTGATATTAAGCAGCGATTAAAGAATTATAAACAACTTGTTAGAGAAATTCAAAGATTAGAAAGAGAAATTGAAAGACTCGAAGCTAAAGCTACAAGTATTACTCAAAGTTTAGAACTCACAGGAGTAAGAGGTAGTGATATATCAGATAGGACAATGTTAATAGATGTCAGTATTGAGCTTAAAGATTGCTTAAAAAATAAAGTAAATATATTAAACAAAGAAAGATTGGAGCTAGAAGAAATAATTGATATTCTTGATGATCCAATTGAAAGAAATTTAATCAGGTATCGATATATTTATGATAAAAAATGGGAAGAAGTATCATGTCTAGTTAATTATACTTATAGACAGACAATGAGAATTCATGGAAAAATTTTAGAAAAATTAAGAAACATGTCATAAAATGTCACATTGTTTTGTGGTATTATAGTAGTGTGGAAAGAATGAAATGAACAATCATATACCTCCTCCTAGTTAATACATAAATTTGGAAAATAACCTTGTACTCAGTATGAGGTTATTTTATTTTGAAAGGTGAATTAATGAGAGCAGATAAGACAACGCATAGAGCAACATATGAAAAGAATAGAAAAAGAATACTCAAAATGCAAAATGTTTGTGGAATTTGTGGTAAGCCTGTAGATAAGAATTTAAAATCACCACATCCACTGTCACCTTGTGTGGATCATATCATACCAGTTTCAAAAGGAGGACACCCATCAGACATTGATAATTTACAGTTAGCACATTGGACTTGCAACAGACAAAAGTCAGATAAGCTATTTAAAAACAAAGAAACAACACCAAAGATAATTGGCAATAGGAACTTGCCTCAGACTATCGATTGGGTAAATTATAAGAGTGGTAAATAAAGGAAATATATGTTATTAAAATGGCATACAAAACAGTGTAGATAGGGGGGATACCTCCCTACCCTAGTAATTAAGCGTACTTCACAGCCGACTGTACAAAAATCCTCGTGCCAAAATGATAAAGGAGACCTCATGACAGAATATAAAGGGATTGATTATTTAAGAAAAAAATTAAATAAAGTTAGTCAAAGAGTTAATACTAGATATGGGTATTATTCAATGAAAAAGAATGATTTAGATAAAGGTATCACAATACCACAAGAAATTAAATATCACTACAAAGCTACTCTTGGATGGTGCGGAAAAGCTGTTGATTCGTTAGCAGATAGATTAAGTTTTAAAGGTTTTGATGATGATATTTTTGAAATAAATGATATATTTAAGCTTAATAATTCGGATATATTATACGATTCTGCTATTATTAGCGCTCTAATCGGGTCATGCTCTTTCATATACATATCTCAAGGAGATGATGTGCCTCGATTACAAGTGATAGATGGAGCGAACGCAACAGGCATTATAAACCCGATTACTAATTTATTGATAGAGGGATATGCGGTCTTAGATAGTGATGAAGAAGGTAAAGCAATACTAGAAGCATATTTTACAAAAGGTAAAACAGATTATTATGTTGATGGTAAGTATAGTTATAGTTACGATAATCCATCACCATATCCACTATTGGTGCCTGTTATCTATAGACCAGATGCAAAAAGACCGTTCGGGCGAAGCAGAATATCAAGAGCTTGTATCTATCATCAAAAAAATGCTAAAAGAACACTTGAAAGAGCAGAGGTAACAGCAGAGTTTTATTCATTCCCTCAAAAATATGTTGTTGGGTTAAGTAGTGATGCTGAGACATTAGATACATGGAGAGCAACAATATCATCAATGCTTCAATTTACAAAAGATGAAGATGGCGATAGTCCGAAACTAGGGCAATTCACAACAACTAGCATGTCACCATTTGTTGAACAGTTAAGAACTGCAGCGGGAGGATTTGCTGGAGAGACAGGACTCACACTTGATGATTTAGGGTTCCCTTCGGATAATCCGTCATCAAGCGAAGCAATAAAGGCGAGTCACGAGACATTAAGACTTTATGCGAGAAAAGCACAAAAACATTTTGGGAGCGCTTTTTTAAATGTTGGCTATTTAGCTTGTTGTTTGAGAGACAACTATCCATATAGGAGAAATGAATTTTATAAAATCAAACCAAAATGGCAACCAATTTTTGAACCGGACGCAAGTACATTAAGTTCAATAGGTGATGGAGCAATTAAAATTAATCAAGCAATACCAGGATACTTTGATGAAAATAAATTAAGTGATCTAACAGGGATAGAATAATGAAAGATGTATTACCAGAACTTTTAGAAAAAGTAGAAAAAGAATTTGAAAAAGAATTTGAAAAAAGCAAAATTGTATTACAAGTGTTAGAAAAAGTAAAAAATAGACAAGCTACATACAAAGAAGCTAATAAATTTGCTGTAGAAGTTGGAGAGATACTATCAAAATCATTTGAGCATAATATTTCAGCTGATGTGCTGCCGGATGGTAGAATGTATTATAATATTGCTGAAAGACTTTTAAATAAGACGCTTGGTAATAATCATGATATCATCTCAAAAACTTGTGCAAACATACAGACAAATTTGAATAAAAATGCTAAAATAAACATAAAGGGAATAGCACCAGAACTTAATCAAGATAGAATAGATGGACTAATAGAAAAAGTAGTAAAAGCCGATAATTATGATGATGTATCATGGGTCTTAAGAGAGCCAGTTGTTAATTTTAGTCAGAGTATTGTTAATGATTCTATAGAGGTTAATTCAGATTTTCATCATAACTTAGGGTTAAAGGCTCAAATAATTAGAAAATCAACAGGACGTTGTTGCGATTGGTGTAATAAGTTAGCTGGTGCATATGAATATCCAGATGTTCCTAAAGACGTATACCGAGTGCATCAATACTGTAGATGCACAGTGGATTATGTTCCTGGAGACGGCAAAAAACAAGATGTACATAGTAGGAAGTGGTTAGATAAAGAAGCGGAACAAAAAAGAAATGAACGAATAAAGAAACAAGGGCAAATTCTAAATAGGAAAAATAATAATAAACTCCGTAGGATAGCTTATGCAAAAGCAAAAGAATTAGGATATGACCCGTTACCATATAACAAAGCTGTTAACACTATGAGAAATGAACACGATGAATGGATAAGTAGTTTATTAGATAGCGAAAAAAACGCAATAACAAAATATAGTTTTAATGGTACCGATAAAGATGGTAAAAAGTGGTTTGAAAAAATAAATGGATATTTAGAATCTTATTATACTCCAAAAAATAGTGACGAAAAAGGAAAAATAGCAGAACATTATTTTAATATAAAAAAGGCATTATTGAAAAATGATTTAAAACACGATATAATTGTATATAGAAACGAGAGTAATTTTAAATATTTAAAAGGTAATATTTCTAAATTTTTAAGCACATCAGTTACAACTAAGGGTGTTTTTAAGGATGAAGCTAATGTAGCAATAATAGTACCCAAGGGAACAAGGGGAGCTTATATTGAAATGTTGAGTAAAAAAAGAAAGCAGAGAGAATTTTTATTACTTAATGGTTTTGAGTTAAAAGAGCATTACCACGTAAATGGGATGAAAATATATGAGGTGATAAGAAATGAATGATAAAAATGGAATAGAATTATACGAAATGGAGTGTACAGAAGAAGTTAAACGCAGTGTTCAAGCTCGTCATGACTCAGAGAGTCAAATGGCAGAAACTCCAGAGCAAAAAAGAATTGCAAAAGAGCGATTAGCAGAATTAGAAGCATATTTTGAAAAGCACAGAACAGTGTAACACCTATAATAGGTGTTTTTTTATTGCATCTAAAAGATATAAAGAGGTGAAGCTATGGCAAAAGATGACTATTATGTAATTGTTTATAAGATATTAGCTTATCTATATGTTCAACTTAAAAACGGAGAAGACGTTGAAGCTGAAATGTTAGCACATGACGGTAAATTATTTAAGATAAATAAAAAATATTGGATTTATATTATTGAGCATATGTTAAATAGTAATTACATTGAAGGACTTATAATGAAAAAAACATTTGGTGGAGATGTAATGATTTTAGGTTGGGATGATTTAAAAATAACGCCAAAAGGAATTGATTATTTATGTAACAATTCCACATTAGAAAAAGCAAAAGAGTTTTTAAAAAACATCAAAGAAATAACACCTTTTATATAGAGGTGTTTTTTTAATACAGAAAATAAGACATAAGAAGGAAAAATTATGGCTAAAAAAGGAAATCAAAAACCTACTCAATCTTTAATATTATCAACAAGAAATAGTGAATATAAAGAGGCGGTAGAAATATATGAAAAAAGTAAAAGGAAGGCGCAGAAATGGCAAGTTAATCTTTTAAAAGCAATACTTTCTAAGAATAGAAAAGGATTGTGGGTACATACTAAATTCGGCTACTCTGTACCACGTAGAAATGGTAAAAATGAAGTAGTCGCTATAAGAGAGCTTTACGCACTAGAAAAAGGAGAACAAGCACTTCATACGGCACACAGAACAACAACATCACATGTTGCTTGGGAGAGATTAAAAAGAATAATAGAAAGCGCTGGATACGAAGAAGGCGAGGATTATCAAACGCTCAGAGCTTCCGGAAGAGAGCGAATTGAGTTTTTAAAAACAGATGGGCGTGTAGAATTTAGGACTAGAACTTCAACCGGCGGACTTGGTGAGGGATATGATTTATTAGTAATTGATGAAGCACAGGAGTATACAGATGACCAAGAGTCAGCGCTTAAATACGTGGTTACAGACTCGAAGAATCCGCAAACGTTATTTTGTGGAACGCCACCAACTGCAGTGTCAAGCGGTACGGTGTTCACAAAACTTAGGAAAAACGCTTTAAATGGAGAAACTAAAAACACTGGTTGGGCAGAATGGAGTGTAGAAAAGCAATCTAATCCATACGATAAAGACCTATGGTATATGACAAATCCATCTCTAGGTACAATATTTACTGAAAGAAGTATAGAGGATGAGATAGGAACAGATGATGTTGATTTTAACATTCAGCGTTTGGGGTTATGGATTAAATATAATCAAAAATCAGCTATATTAATTAAGGATTGGGAAAAGTTAAATGCACTTGATCATATTAAACCAGTCGGAAAGTTGCATGTAGGTATTAGGTATGGCAATGATGGTAATAATGTAGCTTTAAGTATTGCAGTTAAAACAGAAGATGAAAAGATATTTGTAGAATCTATTGATTGTCAGTCAGTAAGGAATGGCAATTTGTGGATTCTTAATTTTTTGAAAAACGCAGATATACAAACGGTTACAATAGATGGAAAAAGCGGTCAAGATATTCTTGCGGAAGAAATGAAAGAATATAAAATCAAAATAAAGCCGATTCTTCCGAAAGTCCAAGAAATTATTGTTGCTAATTCTATGTGGGAAAAAGGCATTTATCAAGAGTCTATATGTCACAATAATCAACCATCGCTCACAGAAGTTGTTACGAATTGTGAGAAAAGATTAATAGGCTCTGGTGGCGGTTTTGGATATCGGTCACAGTTTGAAGAAAATGATATTGCATTAATGGATAGTGCGCTACTTGCACATTGGGCTTGTAGTTCTGCAAAACCTATCAAAAAACAAAGGATAAGTTATTAAGAGTATAGAAATATACTCTTTTTATATATTTAAAATTTACGCATACCATGCGGTTAAATGGGAAAGGAGAAAATATGGCATTTAAAGAAATTACAACACAAGAAGAATTTGATGCTGCAATTCAAGAAAGACTAGATAGACAAAAAGAAAGTCTATTAAAACAGTATGAAGGTTTTGAAGCAATCAAAGAGGAAAATGAAAATTTAAAAAATCAAGTGAACACTTTGCAATCTGAAATTGAAAAAACAAAAGGTTATAGTGATGAAATAGCAGAGTTAACAGGGAAAGTTAAAGACTATGAACTAAACTCGCTTAAAACAAAATATGCTATGGAAAATGGTATACCTTTTAAGTTTGCCGGCAGAATATCTGGAAATACAGAAGAAGAAATTAAAGCAGATGCAGAAAGTTTATCAGAAATTTTTAAAATTCAAAGCAAACCACCATTAAAAAGCACAGAAAACAAAAATGTAGGTGGCGAAGATATGTCATATCGCAATATGTTAAAAGATTTAAAAGGAGAGTAAAAAAATGAGTACATTATCAAAAGGAACATTGTTTGACCCTAAATTAGTGTCAGATTTAATCACAAAAGTAAAAGGGAAATCAAGTTTAGCAGTATTATCACAACAAACACCTATTCCATTCAATGGAATGAAAGAGTTTGTATTTTCGATGGATAGTGATGTTGATATTGTCGCTGAAAACGGAAAGAAAACAGAGGGCGGAGTATCATTAGATCCTGTCACTATTATCCCAATCAAAATTGAATATGGTGCAAGAGTATCAGATGAATTTATGTATGCTTCGGATGAAGAAAAGATATCTATATTAAAGTCATTTAATGATGGATTTGCTAAAAAGGTAGCAAGAGGACTTGATTTAATGGCATTACATGGTATTAATCCAAGAACTAAGAGCGCATCAGCTGTAATTGGTACAAATCACTTTGACGCAAAAGTAACACAGACAGTTAATTTTGCAAGTGATGACCCAGAAGCAAATGTTGAAGCAGCAGTTCAATTAGTTCAAGGTTCAGAAGGCGAAGTGACAGGATTTGCTATGTCGCCAGTATTTTCATCAGCACTTGCAACATTAAAAGTTAATGGTGTTAAGCAATATCCCGAGCTTGCGTGGGGTTCGAACCCTGGAAGTATCAACGGATTAAAAACAGATATTAATGTTACTGTTTCTGAAAATTCAGATGATAGAGCAATCATAGGTGATTTTGCAAATATGTTTAAATGGGGTTATGCAAAGCAAGTTCCACTACAGGTAATTGAGTATGGTGACCCAGACAATTCCGGCAAAGACCTTAAAGGGTACAATCAAGTGTATTTAAGAGCAGAAATGTTTATTGGTTGGGGAATTATGGATGCAAATTCATTTGTTAGAATCAAATCAGAATAGAGGTGTATATGAATACTTATGTTAATACAAAAACGGGCGCTATTGTTAATAGCGCTTGTGTTATTTCTGGCGGTGATTGGGAAAAGGTAGAAAAAGAGCCAAAAGAAAAAGAATCAAAAGGTAAAAAGAAAAAATAGGAGGCTGTATGAATGATTTTGCAAATATAAATGATGTGATGAGTCTTTGGCGTAGCTTGACAAATGATGAAATAGAAAGAGCTAGGGCATTATTAACAGTTGTTTCAAACAGTTTAAGAATAGAAGCTAAAAAAGTAGGCAAAGATTTAGACAAGATGATAGAAGAAGATGAAGCTTTTTCTGATGTTGCAAAATCTGTAACAGTTGATGTAGTCGCTAGGACATTAATGACTTCTACTGATCAAGAACCAGCGATTCAGTCTACGGAATCAGCGCTCGGATATTCTCAGTCATCAACATTTTTAGTTCCGGGCGGAGGGCTTTTTATAAAAAAATCAGAACTTTCAAGGCTTGGATTAAAAAGGCAGAGATATGGGGTGATAGATTTTTATGGCTAGAATCAAAGGAATAAAAATAATTTTATTAGATAAGATAGTTGTTGGAAAAGACCCATTTGGAGCGGATATCACAGAAGAAAAAGAAATTGAAGTTGAAAATGTATTAGTATCACCAGTAACAACAAATGATGTCGTGAACAGACTAGATTTAGAAGGAAAAAAAGCGGTATATAAACTCGCTATACCAAAAGGGGATAATAATATATGGGAAAATAGAAAAGTCGTTTTCTTCGGCAAAAAATGGCGTACAATTGGACTACCTTTAGAGGGAATTGACGATTTAATTCCACTTAGTTGGAATAAACAAGTATTGGTGGAAGTCTATGAATAAGTTTGTCATTAATAAAAAAGGTGTTTTTGATTTGATGAAATCAAAAGAAATGCAAAATGTCTTAGAAGAAAAAGCGAAAACTATTAAAAATCGCTGTGGAAGTGGATTTGAACAAGATGTGTATATTGGTAGGAATAGAGCAAATGCTGGTATATATGCAGTGACTAAAAAGGCAATAGATAAATGCTATAAGGAGAATATTTTGTTGAAGGAGTTAAGATAATGATTGAATTAATTGTTGAAAAATTTTTAAATAATGAATTAAATGTACCAGCTTATCTTGAAATGCCAGAAAAAAATCCAGATAGTTTTGTTCTAATAGAAAAAACAAATTCAAACGAAAAAAATAAATTAGATTCTTCTGTACTTGTTTTTCAAAGTTATGCAAAAACATTATACTCTGCAGCGGCACTTAATGAAGAAGTTAAAAAAGCTCTTAAAAGATTAGAAAGCATTAATGAAATAGTGAGCGTTAAATTGAATTCGGATTATAATTTTACGGATACAACAACTAAAAAGTATCGTTATCAAGCGGTATATAATATCACTCACTATTAATTAAGAAAGGATAAGATATGAATGAACAAAATGTAACATATGGAAAACCATCGGTTACTGGTGCTATTAGTTCAGCACCTATTGGTACACCACTACCAACCGATGCAAAAACAACTTTAAATATAGCTTTTAAAAAGCTAGGATATATATCTGAGGACGGATTAACAAACTCTAATTCTCCGGAGACAGAGACTGTAAAGTCATGGGGTGGAGATACTGTAATGACAATACAAAAGTCAAAAGAAGATACCTTTAGTTTTACTCTTATAGAGGCTTTAAATATTGATGTTTTAAAGCAAGTGTATGGAGTGACTAATGTAAGCGGTGACTTAGATGATGGTATTGTCATTAAAGCAAATGCTAAACCGCTAGAGTCTCATGCGTTAGTTATTGATATGATTTTAAAAAATGGTATCTTAAAAAGAATAGTAGTACCTAATGCGAATGTGATTGAAATTGGTGAGATTACTTATTCAGACTCTGATGCTGTAGGGTATGAAACAACAGTTCAAGCTGTGCCGGATGTAGAAGGCAATACTCACTATGAATATATTGTGAAACCAGAATAGGAGGTAAAATGATTAAGCTAGAAGGCAAAACAACAACAGGATTTGAATATAAAATAAAAGAATCTGCAATTAACAATTTTGAATTAATAGATGCACTTTCTGAACTAGAAGATAATCCGCTTTTACTTCCTATAATTTTAAAATTACTATTAGGAGAGAAACAGAAAAAAGCACTACTAAACCATGTAAGAAAAGAAGATAATACAGTACCAAATGATTTAATAGAAAAAGAAATAATGGATATATTTAAAGGGAGTCAAGATACAAAAAACTCTTAATCCTTGTTCGAATGATTCAAAATGATAAACATGCGCTTGTTTGTGATCTAGCTGAAACTTATCATATACTGAACTATAGAGAGCTACCGGTTTTATTGGTAGCTTCTTTATGTTATGGTCTAAAACCTAATTCAAGAAGTAAAATGATGATTAATAATATGAAATATGAATTAAATACTGTGTTATTAGCGGGGGTTGTTGATAGATTGAGTATACTTGTTTGGAGTAAAACAAAAGACGCTCAGAAAGGGAAAAATAAACCTAAATCTATTGTTTCTGAATTAGTTAACGAAAAGGTAAAAGATAAGTATAGATGCTTTAAATCGGGCAAGGATTTTGAAGAAGAAAGAAGAAAAATATTAAAAAATAAGGAGGAAACATGTCGACTGAATTAGGAAAAGCATATGTTCAGATAGTTCCTTCTGCTAGGGGTATTGGAAAATCAATAAGTAATGAAATAATACCAGAGAGTAAAAAGGCTGGACAATCTGCAGGCATTGGTATAGCTAGTGCAATAAAAAAAGCGATAATTGTCGCTGGAATAGGAAAAGCAATAGTTTCAACGATACAAGAAGGCGGAAAGCTTGAGCAATCATTAGGTGGGATTGAAACGCTTTTTAAAGATAATGCGAATCAAGTTAAAAAATATGCTAAAGAAGCATTTAAAACTACAGGGTTAAGTGCTAATCAATATATGGAGAATGTCACAGGATTTAGTGCTAGTCTTTTACAATCTTTAGGTGGAGATACTGAAAAAGCTGCAGAAATTGCTAATACAGCTATGATAGACATGGCAGACAACTCTAATAAGATGGGTACATCTATGGAGTCTATCCAAAACGCCTATCAGGGATTTGCAAAACAAAACTATACAATGTTAGACAACCTTAAATTAGGTTACAGCGGCACGAAAACTGAAATGCAGAGGCTTTTAAAAGACGCTGAGAAAATAACAGGTATTAAATACGATATTAGCAATTTAAGCGATGTCTATTCTGCTATACATGTGATTCAAACCGAATTAGATATCACAGGGACAACTGCTAAAGAGGCGAGTACTACAATAATTGGCTCCTGGTCTGCTATGGCATCATCATTTAAAAATGTATTAGGAGCATTAGCCTTAGGCGAGGGACTTCAAGAGTCTATGCAAGGTCTTGGTGAAACTTTATCAATATTCCTGTTCCAAAATTTACTGCCCATGCTAGGCAATATAATCAGTCAAATACCATCATTGATAATTACATTTTGGCAAAGTGCAATACCTCATTTTACAATGATGGGCGGGAATTTGCTGCTTAAATTGAAAGAGGGTTTGGTTAATAGTATTCCTTTATTCTTAACAAAATTAAATGAATTTATTATACAAATCAAAGCATGGATAGATACAAATTTGTCAACATTCATAAGTAGTGGCGTTAATTGGGTAGTTAATTTAAGTAAAGGATTGCTTCAAGGTCTACCTCATATTATAAGTACGATGAGTGTGATAGTATCTAACATTCTGGAAACAATATTAAATGCGGTTCCTAAAATATTAGAAGGTGGATTTAACCTTATAAAAGGATTAGCAAAAGGATTTATGAACAATCTCCCAGCAGTTAAAACAGCTATAGGAGATATTCTTTCTAAAGTTATAACATTAATCATTGAAAAAGGACCAGATATATTAGCGAAAGGTATTGATTTAATTACCCACTTTGCAAAAGGTATATTTAATAATCTCCCAGCTGTTGTAAGTGCTATGGGGGATATATTAAAAAGGATAGTGTCTTTGATAATTGAAAATATGCCTACTATTTTAAAAAACGGTGCTTTACTTATAAAAAAATTGGCACTAGGTATGCTGAGTGTAGTAGGTACAGCGGTATCTGCGATTGGGAAAATACTTTTAAATATAATAAAAGCTATTGCAACCAAAATTTCTGAATTTTTTAAAAAGGGTTCTGATTCAATCAAATCTTTTGCAAAAGGTATGTTAAGAGCAATACCAGAGGCATTAGCGGTGATACCACGTTTAATTAGTGGGCTTTTAGGAAAGCTGAAAGGCAGTTTATCGTCATTTGTTGATGTGGGTAAAAATCTTATTAAAGGTTTGTGGAAAGGAATGAGTAATGTTAAAGATTGGCTTATGAAAAAGATAGGCGGATTCACAGAAAGCATTGTAAGTCATTTTAAAAGTTTCTTTGGCATACACTCACCATCAAGGGTATTTGCTGAAATAGGCGAGTTTTTAAATTTAGGACTTGCAAAGGGTATTACTGATAATATAGATCTTGTAACTAAGGCAATGGATAAATTAGGCTTAGCAGCTGAAAAAGAATTTGAAACAGAAGGATATCTCTCGATTAAAAGTAAATTAGATGAACAAATGGCACAGCTTGATATTTCAAGTAGGAATATGAAAAAGGATGAATCTACTAATTTAGGTGCTACTTTAGACGCTATTTTAGATGTTTTAACTAATCTAAGTGAAGATTTACCAAATGATTTTGAAAAATCTGTTTCTAAATTAAAATTAGAGATTAATAATAGAGAATTTGGAAGGATGGTTAAAAGTTTATGATAGAAAATATTAAATATATTAATCATCTTAAAGAAGTGTTTGAATTTGACAAAAATGGAGTGTTTGCTAATGAAAATAATTTAAGAGATTATATCTGGAAAAGTGTCGGTAATCATCAGATTAAGAGATTTAAAAAGGAAATTGTACAAAAAAAACTGCCTGTTATGATTGTAAGTGATAACATGGAGATAAGGAATAAACTCTTTGAAGTAACAGAAAAAGATATACTTGCTCAAAAGTACGGCAGAATAGTCATAGGTGATTATTACTTAAATTGTTATATTACTGGCATTAAAAAGAAAAAGTATTTGATTAACGAGAAATATATTGAGTTAGATATCATTATTACAACAGATTATCCATATTGGATTAAAGAAAAAAAATCTGTATTTAATATTTTGCTAGAAGAATTACATCCAGGGGAAAAAAGAAATTTTGATTATAATTATGATTTTAATTTTGATTATTCGAATGGATTAAAAAAATCTAGCTTAGTTAATGATTCCTTTAAATCAATCCCATTCAAATTAGATATTTATGGTCCTTGCGTAGATCCTGTTATAATAATCAATAATCATATTTATAAGTTAAATACTGAGCTTAAAAATGGCGAGTATGCAGAAATAAACGCTATTGATAAAACTATATTTAAAGTAGATGTATCTGGAAAAAGAATTAATATATTTAATTTGAGAGAAAAAGAACATTATATTTTTAAAAATATCGAATCAGGTACTAATGATGTTAATTGGGATGGTACGTTTGGATTTGATATCACTCTTTATGAAGAAAGGAGTGAGCCAAAATGGATTTAATATATTCAAATGAAAAGGGTGTCGAACTTGGTGTTTTAAAAAATTTTAAACTGGATTTAGCGTATGGATCAGATGAAAATGACTTTGAACTTACTGTTTTAAAAAACAATCCGCTTAAAATAGGTTATTTTGTACATGTTGAAAATACTGAATACGGCGGAGTAATAACAGGATTAAATGTAGAAACTTCTAGTGATAAGGTAGTATTTAAAGGCAGAACATGGCAAGGAATTATGGATTCAAAAGTCATTATGCCTTTAAATGGCGACTATTATACAGTAGATGGTGAAGTTCAATCAGTTATTCAAAATTTATTAGTACACACTGGTTTAAACGGACTATTTAGAGCGGTTTCTAATTCTGAGGATATAAATATCTCGGATTATAAATTTAATAGATTTACAACAGTATATCAAGGTATATTGCATATGTTAAAAGGAGAATATAAATTACTGTTTAATTATAAAAAAGGTGTTATAGAATTAGAAATAAAAGAGGTTGTGGACTATACAAAAGATGAACAATTTGACGAATCTCAAGTACAATTTAATGTAGAAATAAAAGAAAAAATTAATCATTTAATTGTGTTAGGCAAAGGAAAGTTAAATAATAGGTTAGTTAAACATTTATATCTAAATAATAATAATGAGCTAGTTAATGATAAATTTTATTATGGATTAGATGAAAAAACAGCAACTTATGAAAATACACAATATGAAACATATGAAGAATTATATAAAAAAGCGAAAGAGCATCTAATTAAAATCAATTCAGATAGATTAGATGTTTTTTTTGTATCTAATGAAAGATCATATGATATTAATGATGTCGTTGGCGCAAAAGAAATTGTTACAGGGATTGAAGTTAAAAAAAGAATTATAAAGAAAATAGTAAAAATGAATGATTATGAAATCAATATAGAATATAAGGTAGGTGATTAAATGTCAGCACATTTAGTGACAGGATATCAAGGAGTAGAACATATTACAAGTGATGATGTGGGCAGTTTTAATGCTGCGTTGATGGGTAATGGTGAATTTGTACTTGATAGGGGCAGTAAACTTGCATTTGAGATTGTGACAAATAATAGAATCAGGATTAAAGATGGTGACATCTTAATGCAAGGAAGACATATAAGATTAAAAGAAACGGAAGAAATTAATTTAGATAGCGGTACACAAGGAAAGAAAAGGCATGATTTAATTGTTGTTAGGTATGAAAAACAGCCAGGAACTGGAATTGAAAGTGCAACACTTGAAGTGGTGAAAGGAGCTATACTTGATAGTGGAGAAGACCCAGATTTAATCACAGGTGATATTTCGGATGGTGCTTTAGTAAATCAAATGCCTCTATATCGAGTAGTAATTGATGGTATTGATTTATCAGATGTTCAAACAATTTTTAACACTGTTGAAACACTTGAAAAAGTAAAAGAAAATATTGTTAATGAAACAAAAAGTGATATCAATACATTTATCAATTATACAGAGAATAATGTAACTCAATTTATGCAGTCGAAATCGAGTGTTATTGATAACAAATTATCAGAAGTAGATAATATGATAGAAAAGCATAACAAACAACCAATCACAATATCAACATCAAATTGGGTATCAACATCTGCACATGGTGACTATAAGTATTATAAAGATGTAATCGTAGAAAACCTAACATCTAATGACTATGTTGATATTACTGTAAATATAGATGATTTAGAAGTCGCAAACGAGGCGGGAATATGCCCAACAGTTGAAGAAATGGACGGAAAAGTAAGGATATATGCTGAGAGCGTTCCGTCAGAGGACATCCTTGTAACCATAAAGGTGGTGATGTAATGGGTAGGATTAATGTCGGTGGTGGTGGATTTGGAAAAGGAACTGTAATTGGTGCTAAAATTGGAACTACTGGAAAGTTCTATCAAGCTGGCATGGGGGAGTTTGTAAATCGTAATTTTAGTGTTTCGGGTTGGACTAGAAAAAAACATCATTTTTGTAATGAAGAAGATAATACAGTATCAATGATTCAACAAAATAACTATAATAGTCCGACTCAATACGCATTATTTACTTTTAACGAATCCACAGGACAGCAAATCGCTTCAAAAATTATTGAAAAATCCTCTTTAAATAATCCGCAATTAAAGGCAATGTATAATACAGATAGTCTTAGTCATGATTGTTTAGTAGATAAAAATAATAATTGTATTTATTCGTATTCAAATTCTAGTGATAATTATGTACCTGTGATAGTGAAAACAGATTGTAATCATGCAGAAAGTTTTGAATTTACAAATTTTTATACAATCCCTCAAAATTGTAGAATAAATAAGATATATAATATGAATAATGAAGTTTGTATTAAGCTATATAATCAAAATACAGAGGAACATAAATTTTTAATATATACACATGAAGGGGTTTTAATTCAAGAAAAGAACATGCCTAATTTTTCAGATAGTAGTATTAGTAAATATGACACGTTTTATGACAGAATAAGAAATGTTTTTTATACTAAAAAATCAAATGGATATAGAAATACTGAAATTTTAGAAATAGATGGAAATGACAATCATGTCATTCATTCTGTAAATATTAGTGGATATTATGGTTCAGAATTATATGTAGGTGGGAGTGGATTAATAATCATTTACGTTTATGATGGAAGTCCCAAAAATCTTTATATTTACAATGCTTTTACACGAACGATAGAAAAAATCTATCATCCAAATACCGAATCGAATTCATTAAGACAAAATATACTCATACATCATGACAAACTCGTTGCAATTGATGGTAGAAATTTTTTCTATGTTAAAAAAAGTGAATTTGGGATAGATTCACAAAATGAATGGTCACGAATTGTAATACCAAAATTAAAATTTGCCCATTGTTATTATAAAAATAATTGGAATCAGAAACTATATTCCGACCAAAATTCATGGGTATATTTTAATGGTTCTAATTCAGAAGCTTTTATGACGATTAATATGCAAAATGCACGTTGGAAATTACTATCCCATGCGACAATAGATGAAGATGTTATTAAATTAAAAAAGGAGGCTTAAATGTATTACATTTGGTTAGATGAAAATAATAAAATAAAAGAAACGCTACTGCAAGGATATCATGAAAAGGTATCAGAAGAAAAATTATCAAAAGCAATTTTAATGGAAAATTTACCGAATCCATCAGAGGTTGAAGGTAAATATGTAGAAGTGTATGTTAATACTGATACAAAAGAGTATCGTTATGAATATCACGATGTACCAGAAATTCCTTTATCTGAAGAAGAACAACGACTCAGAGATATTGAAGATACACTGATGAATCTAATGCTTACAGGAGGTAATTTATAATGAAAAACTATTTAAAAAGAATGTACGAGCGTGGAATACTTACAGAAGAAAAACTTAATAAAATCATTGAAAAATACAATTTAACAGAAGAAGATAGAAAGTATATAGTTGGAGAAGAATAGGAGCAAACATTGAAAGAAATATTCATACACTACTGGTTAGAAGCGTTATTTTCAGTTGTATTAGCTTTTATCAGTATTCAAACTAAAATATTATGGAAAAAAATACAAAGAGAACGAATTGAACAGGAACTCATGAAAGAGGCAATGCTCAGTATACTACACGACAGACTGTTTCAAGTAGGGCATTATCTTTTAGTAAAGAAAAAAGTGACTGTTGATGAACTTGAAAACCTTGAATTTATGTATAAAAGGTATACAGCACTCGGTGGCAACGGGATATGTAAAACACTGTATGAAAAAGTATTAAAATATACGATTATCGTTGCGGATAAAGACGCAGAAGGATTAAGAAAGGGTGATATCGTTGAGTAGACAGCACTATTTAGTCTTTAAAGATAGTAAAAGACTATCAGAAAAAGAAATAGAAAAAGTAAAAGTAATACAAAGAGGATTAGGGATTGATGATGACGGCTATCTAGGTGCATTTACACTTGATATAATGCAGAGAGTGTTCGGAGAGCCTAAGCTCCCTTATACAATGGAAGCGTATAATACAGTATTAATGTATGGAAAAGCAGAGAATATGGAAGTATTAGAGCCTAAAGGGCAATCAGTAAAGCATTTTACTAATTCCTTTTCAGGCTCTTTTAGTTATCAAAAAAAGCCTATCTCAATTACAGTAAATGATGGGAATGTAATCAACGAAACCTCATGTCATTACTGGTTAAATAAGCCAGAGAGCGTATTATATTTTGATGGAGATACAATAAGACTAGAGAGAGTGAAAACATCCTCAGAACTTAAATATAAGCCGATTTGGGGTATTGGTGGTTTGGGTCTTATAAAAGATGGCAAATCAAGCTATTTTGATGCAGATTCAGAAGGCTTTAGTGGCAAATACTCAGATGTTTTAAGAAAAACTAATCATAATGTACTGTTTGAGGACAAGTGGGGATATGTATGTTTAGCTTATTTTAAAAATAGAAGCACTAGAGATATTATATCAATCCTTGAAAAGTTGGGTGCAATCAATGCTATTCAATTAGATGGTGGAAGTTGGGCAAGTTGTAATTTAAAGAAATATAAGCATAATACAAGTCATGTTCAGTATTCTATGCTTAGAATGAAAGAGGTGCAAGATGGATGCTAAGACATTAAAAAATATAAAACTCTCTAAGCATTTCACTGCATACGAGTTTTGTAATAAAAAAGATGGCTATGCGATTAAAGTACCTAATCCTGAGTTATTTACAAAATTAGAAGAGCTAAGAGAAGTTATAGGAGAGCCTATTGAGATTACAAGCGGATTCAGAACTGAAAAATTTAACAAAAAAATAGGTGGTAGTGTAAATAGCTATCACCTTAAAGGATTGGCTGTGGACATCAAGTTTGATTTTTGCAAGTGGAACATTGAGGTTTTACTAAAAATCCTAAGTTCTATCGGCTTTCACAATTGCGGGATATATGTAAATAACTGTAATCAGATATTGTGGCTACATTTAGATATGGGTAAGCGTTGGGAAAACTGGAAAAACTACAATGATATGGCTTATAAGATATGGCACAAGTGAGGTAATGTATGAAGTTAGAAATGTATGAAGGAGATAGCAAGGAATTAGAATTTGATGTTCCTAGTGAGTTTAATAGCGGAACAGCTACTCTTTTAATCGAAATTAATAAAGATGAAGGTATCGTCAAAAGGGCTACTGTTGTAGATAGTAAAGCGGTATTTAAACTGGATACGGAAGATACAGTCACTAGATGTAGTACTTATATCTACGAGGTGAGAGCAGAAAAAGACGAACAGGAAAAAGTCATTGAGCAAGATTTAATTAAGATTAAAGATAGCTTGATTGTTAGAACAGATGTAGTAGCTAATGAACTTGTTGCTTTTAAAATCAGTAATACAGATACCGCTAAATTAGAAGCGTTAAGAGAGCGAATTGAATTAATAGAAAAGGAAGAGAAAGAGGATATGCAACCTCTTTCAAATGAAGAAATAGACAGATTGTTTTAAAAAAAGGAGTGTGAAAAATGGCGAAGTATTTAAGTGAAACAGGAGCAGAACATCTGGTTAATAAAATCAAAGAAAACTTTGCAGAAAAGGAAGAGATTAAAATTAAGTCAATCAAAAGGAATGGGATTACTTTATCTCCTCATAGCATGACAAAAGAAGTAAATATCGTTGTTCCAACTAAAACGAGCGATTTAACAAATAATAGTAATTTCATAACTCAATCTCAGTTAAATCAAGCAGTATCAAACATTAGTAAAATAACTAAACAAGTCGTTGATACTCTACCTCAAACAGGTACAGATAATGTAATCTATTTAAAAGCAAAAAATGGAGAAAACGGGAATGTATTTGATGAGTATATGTGGATTAACAACAAATATGAAAAGATAGGAGATACAGCAACAACTGTTGAGATACAATCGATATCAAATTCTGAAATAGATGCGTTATTTGATTAGAGGTGTCTATGAGTAAATATTTAGACAAAAATAATTTAATTCATCTGATTGAAAAAATCAAAGAAAAATTTGTAAGAAAAGAAGAAGGCAAAGGACTTTCAAAAAATGACTTTACCGATGAGTTAAAAACTAAATTAGAAAGTATTAATACAAATGCAGAAATCGAAACATATACGCTAGTTTGGGGTAGTGCTGCTAAACCAATGAACTGGGAGTCTAAAAGAAAAATTTTAGAGGTAAAAAATGGATTTGGTAAAATTCATCTTGATTTTAAAGGAACAGGAGAAGGTGGTGTTATTGCTAATTTACCAAGTAACGCACCTACCCCGACGGCACTACTCGAAATACAAGTAGGTGGTGCAAACGGTCAAACAGTATGGATAGATGCAGGACATAGAGATGTTAGAACAGGTGGAAGTGGTTTTGAAAATAATGCAAGGGTTATCTTAGACCTTTGGGGATATTTTGAATAGAAAGGAAATTAATATGAAAAAAATTGAAAAAGGAACGATAATAAGGACAATAGTGCTTGCATTAGCACTTATCAATCAGTTACTTATTGCAAGCGGAAAGACAGTTATTGAAGTTGGAGAGCCAGAAGTAAGTGCTTTAATCAATACTTTATTTACAATTATCACAGCGGTACTCGCTTGGTGGAAGAACAATTCATTTACACAGAAAGCAATCGAGGCTGATGAATACAGAAAGACTTTAAAGTAAAAAAGTAAGGGGATTAGCTCCCCTCTTTTTTTATGCGTTCAATCTTTTCTTCTATCGCTGCTTTGATAAAAGCATTTAATGATAAATCAGTCTGTTCTTTGATAAATTCCTTAACTTCTTCAGCTTCTTCTTTTCTTAATCTAAATGTAATTCTTTGATAATTTTCTTTATTGTATTCATTTTTATATTTTTGCGGATTGAATTCACTCATTTAACTCCTCCTCTTTCTTTTTACAAAATATATAGCTAATTTTGCCAAACCAAAAACTATAAGTATTAACCCTAAATCTTTTAAAAATTCATTCATATTGATTTGATGATGACTTTATGTTATTATTAGAGTAAGGGGAGGGCTAGTCCCCTTACAGGTTTATTATTCTATTATCTTATTGAGTATGATTAGAATAATGCCGATTATTAAGTCAATTAGAGCATTTTGTAGTGTGTCTTTATTGACTTTATTTTTTTGTTTCTTTTTGCCTTTTTTCTTAGCCATCATCTTATCCCCCTTTCTTAATTATATATTACCATATCTGACGCCAGTTGTCAACGTTATTTTGAAAGTTTTTAAAATATTTTTTTATTTTTTCGATACTATATATAGTAGTTTTAAAAAATGATAATACATTATACGGTACTTGACTGATATGGTATAATTGGGGTAGGAGGATATGATTATGAATAAGACTGTTTTTGATATAGCTAATTATTTTTTATCAAGAGAAAGTATGACACATAAAAAATTACAAAAATTATGTTATTATTATGTAGCGTGGGGATATGCGTTATATGATGAAGCAATGATTATTAATCCAACATTTCAAGCGTGGGTTCATGGGCCTGTATCACCTGAATTATATTCTAAATATTATTCATTTGGTTGGAATCCAATTCCTAAAACAGATAAATTAGAACTTAAAAAATTTGAAGAAAAAGAAGATAAATTATTAAGTAGTGTGTGGGATACTTATAGTGATAAATGTGGTGATGAATTAGAAGCATTGACGCATAGTGAATTACCTTGGATTGAAGCAAGAAAAGGGTTAGATGAGTATGAACCATCTAAAAATGTTATATCACCCGAAATTATGAAAATATATTATTCATCTATATATATAGGCGGTCAAGGTGAGTAAATTAACAAAAATTGATTGTTTGGGTGAATCGAAGCGGATTTTAGTTAATAGAAATATAAAATTTAAAATTTTATTAGATACTTCTTTAGATAACAATTATTCATTTAAGCAATTAAAAAGTAATAATGGAAACAAAAAATTTGATAATTTTATTAGAGATACCATAGGAAAAGGATTAACGATATCTGAGGTTGATAAATTATATAGACGAACAAAAGGAGTTAAAGAAACAATTGAAATACAAAATGAAAAATATGAGTTAGTTCACTATGGAAAAGATAGAAAACAATTTAGAATTTTCGGATATTATAAAGGTTCATATTTTGTACTAAAAAAATTAGATACTAATCATACAGTACATAAAGAGTAAGCGAAAAGGTTTACTCTTTTTTTACATTATCTTCCATTCGTCAAAAATTCGTCAAAAAAAATATAGTAAAATATGATAAAATATGATAAATTATGAAAAGTTAAAAAGAAGAAAAAAGGCTAAAAATAGCCTTTTTAGTGAAAATATGATAATATATAAATATTAGATATTTTAATAATGCAGTATAATATGGATACTTCCAAAGTAAGCGTGGCGTTTACAATGGAAGTATTTTATTTATATGATACCGTACTAAAATAAAATATTATTTTTAGAGTTTTATCTATACTTAAATTTTGTATAAAAATTAATATTAATTGAAATAGTAGAATGAAAGGAGTCTATTTTTAAAGAATTATTCATTTGTTATAATAGTATAATTATTATTTTTATCTATAATTTATACAAATATTGTTGATTTAAACCGATAAATTGGGGTAAAGAATAGTTTGAAAGGTTCTTGATTGGAGGTAATATGAAAAAATCAATAAGTGTAAAAATTTTAGGAATAATATTTGTAGGAATTTTAATACTTACAGTAATACTTATGTTTGTCAGTATTAAAAATGCTAAAAATCAAGTGGATAAGGATATACAAGTTCAAATGACTTATTTAATGGAAAATATTAAATCCAAAATAAACATTGAATTTGCAAATCATGAAAAATTAGCAGAGAATATCAGTAAAATATATAGTTTAAATCAAGATAAGATGAGTAAAATAGATTATAAGGATTTAATCTCTGAAGTCCTTCGTTTAAATAAAAATACACTTGGCTCAGGAATATGGATTGAACCATATAAATATAATAGAAATGAAAAGTTTTTTGGCCCTTATGTTTATAAAGATGGTTCTAAACTTGTTTATACAATAGATTATGAAAAAGAAGAATATAATTATCCAAGTCAGGATTGGTATATAGAAACAAAAGCTATTCCAGAGAATTCATCAGGATCACTTGGTTCTAATTGGACGGATCCATATTATGATGATCAGACGGGAATAACAATGATAACAACTACTGTGCCTATTTTTGATAAGGGAAAATTTATTGGTGTAGTAAGTGCGGATTATGATTTAGTTTCTATTCAGGAAATGGTTTCAAATATAAAAATTGGAAAAGAAGGAACCGTTCTTTTAGCCGATAGTAGTGGTGTGATTATAGCGGGTCCAAATAAAGAGGATATTATGAAAAAGAGTTTATCTTCTTTTGATGAATATGCTGATTTAATAGCTAGTTATAAAATGGAGGCATTAAATATTTCAGAGGCCGAAATAAATAAAAATGAGTATAAAGTTTTTTCTGTAGCAATACCTGATACTTCATGGAAAATTGTAGTGAATATACCAAAAGATGAGCTTTATAGTGATTTAAATAAGACGATTCTTCAGATTGTTATAGTTAGTTTGATTGCTATTGTAATTACACTTATTATAACCTTTATCTTAATAAAAAATATGATTATTAAGCCCATCGATATTATTCGTGTAACAATGGGTAAATTGAGTGATTATAATTTGAATTTAGATGATGAACGAGCAAAGGTGAAGAGGTATATGAATGCAGAAGATGAAATTGGTGAAATGATTCGATCGATTTCAGCGATGATTAATAATTTAAGAAACATCATACAGAATATCACGGAACATGCAAGTAATACAGCAGCTACTGCACAGGAGCTTACTGCTACTGCTCAAACAACAAATGATATGGCATCAGAAGTTGATTTAGCAGTAAGAAATATTTCAGAAGGTGCAGTAAGTCAAGCGGATGATACAACAAAAACAGCAACAACGATTGAAGAAAATGGTAAGTTTTTAAATGAAATGATTGAAATGCTTACGGAACTGAAAAATGCGATGATGGATATTGATCAGAAAAAAGATGAAGGTAGAAATGCGATTGAAGATTTAACTGTATTATCAGATAAAACAAAGAAAGAAACAGATTTTGTCAGTCAGATAATCGTTGAAACAAATGAGAGTGTAGAGAGCATTTCAAAGGCTTCTGAAATGATTCAAAGTATAGCAGATCAAACGAACCTTCTTGCATTAAATGCTGCTATTGAACTCGCTGTTGGAATGTAGGAGATAACAATTAATAAAGAATAGGAATACACCAAACCCTTATAAATACTATTGTTAAGCACGA
>PDWI01000443.1_pt1 | contig 67391 bp, 57 predicted proteins | sample 1430891 | NCBI WGS metagenome assembly PDWI01 (sample SAMN01162508, study PRJNA174530) | Oral metagenome, whole genome shotgun sequencing project. | biome: Marine environment; feature: Marine mammal; material: Swab sample of the gingival sulcus; isolation source: swab sample of gingival sulcus...
TCCGCTACAGGTGGACGCTACGCCGCCAGACATTAACTTTACGACAGACCGCACGCCCAACGCAGCGGGCTGGTTCAACGGCCCGGTACGGCTCAGCTTCGACTGCCAAGACGCAGCTAGCGGCATTGCGGATTGCAGCCAGCCCGTCACTATTAGCCAAGATGGCGGTCATATCGTAACCGGCACGGCTACTGATAACGCCGGCAACCAGCGCAGCGTCAATGTTTTTGTCCTTATAGATAGTACGCTACCAGATATCAGCTACGAATTCGACAGCCCGGCCAATCAGCACGGATGGCACAACCAAGATGTCACTGTTAGCTTTACCTGCACTGACGAGGGTAGTGGCGTGGCCGATTGCAGTCAGCCCGCGACTGTGGGTACAGAAACGGACGGTCACGCTGTAACCGGCACGGTCACCGACAATGCCGATAATAGCGCTAGCATAACGACGGACCCGATTCGCATAGATAAAACAGCGCCTGTTGTTGCCGATTTGGCTCTGTCGACCAATACAAAAACCACAGACCAAACGGCATACCTGACCTTTAGCGCCACCGACGCATTATCTGGCGTACAGCGCGTAGAGTACTTTGTAGGTGAAGATGATCCCGGAGTGGGCAATGGCGCAGCAGTGGATATTAGCAGCGGGGCCGAAAACGGGCGGGTAGAACTGGGCGCCGACTATCCAATTGGCGTCTACCAGTTATCTGTGCGCGCCCAAGACTTCGCCGGCAACTGGAGCGACGCATACAGCAGCGAGTATCTGGTGGTTTATAGCTCTGACATGATTAGTGCATATGGGTACCATTTTATGGAGCCCTCGCTGGAAAACGGAGACGCCCTGCCCGGGCTAGACGCCAATACTCGATCTGGGCTATTAGTTCTGGGTATGAACATAGGTTACGCTGCCGACGGAAGCCTATCGCCAAATAGCGATTTTCAACTGGGCTACGCTGCTCGCACTAATGATTGCGGCTACAGCTGGGCTAACGGCGGACTTGTTTATCGAGCCTGCCCTAGTTATCAGCTAGACGCCGACACTATCCATTGGATGGTCGGGAGTAGCGATGCCAACCACACTGTGCAGTTCCTAGCCTCGGCCACACAAACCATAAACGGCCAGGAGGGTCAGCCGGTGCAGGTACTTGTGACTGCAACCGATGCTGCACGGCGTCCTGCGCAGTTTTACGATAGTATAGATGTTCGTGTATTTCCTGCGGGTGCGGACGTATTTCAGGACGAGCCGCTATATCGCGTCTCGGACGGCGCAATGTGGCGGGGCGCGATTCGAATCGTAGACCAAACAAATGCAGCCGGCGCGTCTCAGCCTTGGTGGTGGAGCGTTATTACTTTTTTGATACGTAGACTACTACTTCTGTAGGCGGACGGACGAAATGACAGCCACGACGGCTAACACCAGAAATGCCGAACGGTGCTGGCCAGTACTAGGCGCATAAACTGTGCCGTACTATCAAGCTGGCGTGGGCCATAAGAAGTCTGGAGCTAGCTTGCTGTCATTTTTTTGCGAGGCGGCTAGCCTTAGGGGCTGTATTTGGCTGCGGAATTTGGGGATTCTCGCATTGACGGCCGCGAGCATGGTATACTAACACTAGCGTTTTACTTATCATGAAACACACAAAATTTCGAGACTGGCTTTCGCTACCACGCATCCTAGCTCTTGGTGCTCTGTTAGCGTTGTTGTTGCTGGGCGCACGCCAGTCAACGACCGATGCCCAAGCTGTTACGCAGGGCTTTGCGACCGATGTGAAGCTGCAGCGCGGCATGTTGATTCAGGTCAAGCAAGATGATGCGACCAAGGTGGAGCCCGCCTCGCAGCAGTCGGCTGAGCGGTTGCATGGCGTTGTGGTGAACCCAAATGACGCGCCAGTTACATTGTCAGCAGAGGGCGAAAAGGCTTTTGTGGCAACGACTGGCCGGTACGAAACACTGGTGAGCAACCAGAACGGCCCGATAGAGAGCGGCGACTACATAACGATTGCCTCTGTTGACGGTATAGGCATGAAGGCTGGCGAAGAAGAGCCGATGGTGATCGGTCGGGCGCTTGACGCTTTTGACGGCAGCGCCGGGGCGCTGAGCACGATTGGTTTGCAGGATAGCGCTGGCGGCTCTAGGGAGGTGGCTATCGGCCGCGTGACGATTGACGTTGGCGTGGCGCGCAATCCGCTTTTGAAGGCAAAAGAACCCAACTTGCCTGGTTTCCTAAAACGTGTCAGTGAGTCTATTGCGGGCAAGCCGGTTAATCCGGTGCGCGTCTACATTGCCGTTGCGGTGTTCGTGGTGAGCGCAATAATATCTACCAGCTTGCTGATTGGCGGCGTTCGGAGCGCGCTAATATCTATCGGTCGTAATCCACTCAGCAAAAAAACAATTATCCGCGGCATGCTACAGGTGATCATGGTGGGGGTAACTATTTTCATTCTTGGGCTGATTGGGGTATATTTACTACTAAAGGTTTAGCAGTTTACGGATAGGTGGGATTATTGTGACACTCTGGGCGCTACTACTCGTACTAGCAAGCATATTGGCTAGTGCATCCGCCTTTATCTGGTTGGCGCTGCGCATGGACGGAGGTCGCGGCGGCAAAAAGTCTCCCGTCGTGGATCAGGCTATTAGCGACCGGACCGAAGAAGACGTTGAGCATATTTTCAACGACGAGTTCCGCGAAGAGCTGCGTAACCGCGGTCGATTGCACTTTGAAAAGATTATCGGCGAAAACGCTATGTTCTTGCAGCAGGATTTACGCCTGACGACCTCTCAGCTAAACGAATACATGAAAAGCGAGATTACGCGTAAACTGCAAGAAGAGTTTACTAAGTACGAGCAGTCTATCACCGACGCCAAACAGATGGCGCTAGAGTCGATCACTAAGACGCAAGAAGCAATCGAGCAACAGCGCAAGGTCATGGTTGAGCAGCTGCAAGAGGAGATAAATACCGAGAAGGCACGCTTGATACAGCGGTTCCAGGAGAATCTGGCCGATATTGTAAACCACTATGTATTGGCGGCTATTGGCGACCAAATCGATCTGAATGACCAACTGGAGTACATCCTCAGCGACCTAGAGGCCAACAAAGACGCAATAATTCGGGATATCACCGATGGTGCATAGTGCCGCGCAGTACGCTATGCGCGGGGGTAGGATTGCATGAACGATCAGCAAAAAATCATCACCTTGCCCGTAACGGCAGTTGGCCGGATTGATGTCGGTCGGCTGCTGCGCGAAGTAGAGGCGTTGGACGCCTTTTTTGAGCAGGCCGCGGTACGAGAGCCGGGGTCGCCAGTTAAGATGCCGCGCACTACCAAGCTGCTAGATGATATTCTGCAAACCAACAGCATAAACATGCTGGTTGATGCCGAGCGCTCGCGGCTGATCCATTTCTTGATGGAGGTCTATAGCAAAGCGCCGATTATTCACATGAGCTTCAGCGCCGATCCGTCGCCGTTATTTTTGCAAAAGCTGGTCACTTGGTTGCGCCGCGAAATACACCCGCTGGTTTTGTTGCAGGTCGGTATGCAGCCCAATATGGGTGCCGGCTGCATAGTGCGCACCACCAACAAGTATTTTGACTTTAGTCTGCGCAACCGTTTTTATGAGCGGCGAGTGCTTCTGGCGCACCGCTTACAGGGGTATGACACATGAGCAACTCTGGCAACCAGCATTTCGACCGCTTGGTCGCTGCCGGCCATCCAGTGGGCGAGGTCGTAGCGGTAGACAAGTTCTTGGTCACGGTGAAGGGCTTGCAGCCCTGCGCGGTACATTCACTTATTATGTTCCAGGACGGTAGCAAGGGCTTTGTGAGCCAGGTTGGCGCCGAATACGTCAACGTGCTGCACTTGGGCGATAACAACCTGACAACTGGCATGGTGGCGGTCGTGCAGCATCAGGAGCTGGTCTGCAAGGTGGGCAAAGACTATGTTGGCCGCGTTGTTTCCGTGACTGGCGAGCCGCTAGATGGCAAGGGGCCGATCGCTGCTGATTCCGTATGGCCGGTATTCAACACGGCGCCGCCGCTGTTTGAGCGCAAGCTGCTGGATACCCAGCTAGAAAGCGGTGTTATGGCCATAGACGCGCTATTTCCTATAGTCCGTGGTCAGCGCATGGCGCTGCTCGGCGACAGTAAGTCCGGAAAGAGTACGCTTGTAACGCAGCTGACAATCAACCAAAAGAATACCGATCAAGTCGTGGTCTACGCCTTGATTGCCAAGCGGCGCAGTGATGTTGATATGCTGCTGTCGCGACTGCAGGCCAACGGCGGTCTAGAAAAAGCCATTGTGGTTGTATCTACCATGTTTGAGTCGTTGATTATGAGCTACATTGCGCCTTACGTGGCCTGCGCCATGGCCGAATACATGTGGCAGAAGTGCGACCAAGACACCATTATCATCTACGACGATCTTACTAGCCACGCCCATGCCTACCGTGAGATTGCGCTATTGTCTGGTGTTAGCCCAGGGCGCGATTCGTATCCCGGCGATATGTTCTTTGCTCACTCTAGCCTGCTTGAACGCGCTGGACGGCTGGATCGCAACCAGGCGCACTTGACGAGTATTCCGCTGGTCAACGCGGCAGGCGGCGATATTACTGCCTACTTGCCAACCAACGTCATGTCGATTACCGACGGTCAGTGGATATTGGATATGGATATTTTCCGAAACGGCGTGCGCCCAGCTGTCAATATGGGCTTGAGCGTGACCCGTGCCGGTGGTGTTGGTCACAATAAGCGTCAAAAAGCGCTGGCCGCCGAAACTCTAAAGCTGCTGGCTGACTACCGTCAGGCGGAAGAGTTTTCTCATTTTGGTACCGACCTTGCAGCCGAAGCCAAGCGTGCTCTGATGATTGGCAAACAGCTCTTTGAGCTGATGACCCAAAGCCCGTCGGATACCTATCCGCTGTTAGCGCAGCAGCTGATGTTTGACCTAGTGTTGCATGCCGGCGACAAACCTGTAGATGTTAGCACCATGAAGCTGAATGTCATGGAGTACGCTCAAAAAATCAAATCAGATGATGACTACGAACGCGTTCGCGAGGAGCTGCGTACGGTAAGCGGCGGCACCGCTCCGGCTACCAAGCTAGAAAAGCCTGCTGTCGATGACAAGCCGGCCGCAAAGGGTGATAAGCCGGCGGTTGACGCTGCTGCTCCGGCAGAGGGTTCTGACGCCCAGGCTGCCGCTCAGCAGGCCGCCGTCGCCGACCAAAGCGCTCAAGACCAAAAGGATAAGTCATGAAGCGTCCCGTAGAAATTGAACGCGAAGAGATGGCTATGGGCACGCTCGTGGAGCTGACCAGTGTGTTCGAGGGTATTGCTAGTATGCGTATTGCCCAAGTAAAGAACCAGGTGCTTCAGGCGACGACCTTCTTTCACGAGCTCTGGGGTATTTATTCGCAGATTCGCGTGGGGTCGATGTTTGGTTTTGGCCGCAGCCAGTCCGACGAAGAGGTTATAGACAAGGAGCTGTATATCATCATCACGGCCGAGGGTGGTTTTAGCGGCGACATTGACCAAAAGCTTATTGCTATGATGATGAAAACCTATGATCCCAATAAGCACGCGGTTGTTGTTATCGGCCACCACGGCGCTATTATGCTGGCGCAGCGCGGCGTGCAGTATGAAAAATACTTCAAACTGCCGGTCAAGGATCAGAATATCAATGTCGAGCCAATCATCCACCAGGTGAAACGCTATCGGGCGACGAGCGTTTTTTATCAGGAATATCTGTCGCTGATGAGCCAAGAGGTGCGCAAGATTGACCTATCCAAGGCCGTCCAAGACGAGGGTGCGGGCAGTAGCGGGTCTGATGATGTTATTAGCGAGTCCAACTATATTTTTGAGCCGAGTACCTATGACGTCGTAGACCACCTAGAGAGTTCTATGCTGCATATCGCGATGAGCCAGTTGATCTTGGATTCCAAGCTGGCGCAATACGCTTCTCGATTCCGGGCAATGTCTGCGTCGCACCAGCGAGCCGATGAGGCCAAGAGCGATCTGCATTTGGCATACAACCGTGCCAAGCGCGGTATCAAAGACGAGCGGCTCAAGGAGATTATTAACGGACTGAAGAAGGCTAAGATGGGAGTACAGTCGTGAGCGTAGGGGTTGTCTCTAGCATCAAAGACCTAGTGGTGCGCGTTCAGTTTGATGAGGATTCGCCAGAAGTGGGCGAATTGCTGGTTGTGCAGAACGGCCACAATACGCGGCTACTAGTAGATCACCTAGAACCAAATGGGGTTGCCATGTGCCTCAACGTCAAGAGCGACCGGCGCATCCAGCGCGGTATGCAGGCAAAGCGCACGGGCAGGGGCGTAGAAGTCCCCGTGGGCGACCTGACGATTGGCCGTATCCTGGACGCCTTGGGCGAGCCGCTAGACGGTCTAGCGCCTATCAATACCGAGAACTTGCAGTACAAAAACATCATGAAGCTGCCCGGCCGCTCGACTACATTCGAAATTGGCAAGCCAGAGATCCTAGAGACTGGTATCAAGGTGATTGACTTCTTTACGCCGTTCGTCAAAGGTCGCAAGATTGGCATTATCGGCGGCGCCGGCGTGGGTAAGACGGTGTTGACCATGGAGCTGATTAACAACATTGCCCGCAGTGGTAGTGGTTTGTCGTTCTTTACCGGTATTGGCGAGCGTATTCGCGAGGGTCACGAACTGTACGAGACCTTGCGGGAGAACGACCTGCTCAAAAACACCTGCATGTTCTTTGCGCAGATGAATGAGAATCCTGTATTGCGCTCTATGATCGGCGTGACTAGCGTGGCCCTGGCGGAGCATTTCCGCGACGAACAAGGCAAGGACATCTTGTTCTTTGCCGATAACATGTACCGCTACATTCAGGCTCGTAACGAGCTGGCGACCATTCTGGACCAGGTGCCGAACGAAGGCGGGTACGAGCCGACGGTGTTCTCTGACGTCAAGGTTTTGCAGGATCGCCTGAGTAGTAACGAAAAAGGCTCTATTACGTCGGTGCAGACTATTTACGTGCCGGCAGACGACCTTTCAGACCCGGCGGTGCAAATGATCCAACACGAGCTAGACGGCATTATCGTGCTGTCGCGTAAAGTTGCGGAGCAGGGTATTCGTCCGGCTGTTGACCTCAATAACTCTTCCTCGTCGCTATTGACCCCAGATATTGTGGGCGATCGGCACTACATGCTGAGCGTACAGGCTCAGGCTCTACTACAAAAGTACGAGTCCATGAAGAGCATCATCGCCATCATTGGCGAAAACGAGTTGTCGCCGTCCGACCGCGCAGACTACGCCAAGGCCAAAAAACTCATCAAAAACTTTACCCAAAACATGAACGTTATGACCAAGATGAATGGTATTCCCGGTGACTTCTTTACGCGTGAGGAAACGTTGCAGAGCATAGAAGAGATTATTGCTTAGGCTTATTGTCCGCTGGGGTGCGTCTTTGCGGCGCTGGGCGGTTCTTAGCGGGTCGTAGGCGTCTGCTGGCGGCCCCGTAGGTAGGGTATAATAAACGTATGGCTGAAGAAAAAGACACCGATCAAAAAACCAAGGCCGCCAAAGGCTATGGCGACCGTTCGGTTATGCATGTTAAGATTTATGCTCCGTTTAAGACGTATTTTGACGGCGACGCTGTTAGTATTTCTGCCGTCAACGAAACTGGCCCCTTTGATATTTTGGTTAAACACCATAACTTTATGACGCTTCTGAGTCCTTGCAACATCGTGGTGCGTACGCCCAGCGGCGAGGAGCACGTGCGTATCAAGCGCGGTATCATGCACGTCAAAGCCAACGAAGTCATCGTCTTTTTGGACGTCTAGCTAGACGCTAACGTAAGGCCCCGCGCTCCGGCTGGTTTTTTGCGCTGCGAATACGGAGCGTCGCCAGAGGGGCGCTAAAACCGTTGGTTAGTCGATGATAACGTAGTCAAAGCTAAAGGTCTGGCCAGCAGGTGCTGGGTTGGTTGTGCATATGCTAAAACTGGTCGTGGAGCGGTTGATGTAGTAGCTCAGGCCGCCGCCGGCTGATCCTACAGGCGTGATGGCTATGTGCGGTGTGCTGCCGTAGCGCTGTGCAAATGTGATGGTTGCAAAACAGCCAGTGCCGGGCGATCCACCAGTGTTGATAGTCACGGTTCCGGCGATGTCGGTGCCGCTGATAGAGCTCGTACCGCCGTAGCCTAGTGCGGTGCCGTCGCTTTTGCCGGGCGTGGGGCCGCCGGCATCGATGTGCCGAGTGATTTGCAGGTCATTTGCTAACTGTAGGCTAGAGGTTATGATTGCTGGCGCCGAAATTGGCCCGCCAAAAGTTGCCCCCGAAGACGTAGTGAGCGATTCCTGAATAGTCAGTTGGCCCTGGATGCTAGTATTGCCAGCGATAGATAGGCTATTGGCTTGAATTTGGTCAAAATTGCTAGTGCCAGAAACCGATATGCCGGGCAGGCTCAACGCACCGCCAACTTTTATAGTACCGGCCACGTCCAGGCTATCTTTGATCAGCACCTTGCCGCTAAATATGGAGTTTGATTCTATGGTCAGCGTTTGTTTGGGGTCGCCAACGGTGGCATCGGTGCTGCTAATCTGGTCCAGCTCCTCGGTGCTTAGCGGCTTGGGGGTGACGGTGGTAGGGTTGGCGCTTTTCTTGTTGCTCTGTATGGCAACCAGCACAAGGCCGATAGACAGCACCACAATCACAATAAACATCAACAAATAGATGTTCATGTGGGTTATGATATTGCGCACTTTAGCACCTATGCCGCCCCGGGCATGGTTGACGTCGGCAACCTTAACCTCAACATCTTGCTTGTCGGTTTTGTTTTCGCCGCCGCCAGTACTGGGCGCGTCGAGGCTTTCGCCTTCTAGGCTGTCTGGCTTTTTATCTTTGTCAGTTGAATCCATTATTCCACCACGTTGCTATGAAGTGCTTATGACTATAATACTACGTCTTGTGTGAAAAAACACACTTAAGATGTGCATTCTGGCTCAAAAACTATGCCTACTGATGTGCGCGTAGTTGTTTCTAGGGCGTAAGCGGGTGGCGGTATTGCTTTTTATGGCGTCGGCGCGGCGCCCCTTAAGCTGCGCACCGGAACGAATCAATTGCCATAGAGCGCCATTTACGGCAAAATAGAGGTAATGCGTGAGCGTTTTCGTCTTATTTATGTCGTGATGGCTGTGTTTGTTGGCGTGGTCAGCCCGGGTCAGGTCTTTGCTCAGTCATCATCGTCGCCCAACTACCGTGTGGATCAGACTTTTTTTGGTAGCGGCGGCGAGCTGGACGCTGGCTCCGCGAACTACCGCGCCAAGCAGACAGCTGGCGAACTGGGCGTTGGCAATTTCTGCTCCAATGATTACTGCGCATGGGCAGGCTTTAACACTACGGACGACCCATTTTTGGAGTTTGTAGTGACGGGCGACGACATTGACCTTGGGTACCTCAACACTGCCCAGACCGCTACGGCAACCGGGCAGTTTGCTGTTCGTACTTGGCAGGCGAGCGGTTACGTGGTGCGCACTGAGTCCGAGCCGCCGACCAATACTGGCGCGGGCGGCCACCAGTTCGCAACCCTTTCAGGTCCGTCGGCACCGACGCCAGGCACCGAGGAGTTTGGTATAAATTTGGTCAACAACACCACGGCGGCGCCCTGTAATGCATTCTTGGACTTTGGCCAAGACCCCCAGCAGCAGCCAGACAGCACGTTTGCGTTTGGGGCGGCGGAGCCGGGCTATGATCAATGCGGCAGATTCCAGTACAACAAGGGCGATATTGTGGCCAGATCAAATCAGAGTACGAGCGTTACGGCCTACACCGTGTCCTATGTCTTTAATATCTCCAACTTGACGCCTGCCGGCGAATACGAATTTCGGCACACGCTCGTTGTTACGAGCACGTACTAGTAGGCGTTTGCGCCGCGGTCATAGTAGCCTTGTCTCCTGGCGATGTCGTGCTGGCTTATGGGATGACGAATAGAGTAGGGCGGCAGATAATAACAGGGTTTGCCGTATGCTAGCTGTTAATTTTCTTACAAAAATGTATTCTTGGCGCGACGGGTGGCTTCATCCGTTACATATATTGTATGCGTGCAGGTTTCCCCAAGCCATTACACAGGCTTATCCAGATAGTTATCCACAGGCGGTATTGTGCTAGTGTTTACCGTTTGATAAGCTCAAGTTGTTACAACTAAATAAAACAATTTGGAGGCCTCACATGTCCAAAGCGCAATATCAATTGAAGCGGTTGTTGTTTGGTGCAACAGCTGTTTCCTTAATGGCTGCCGCAGTCGCCCCAGTACTCTTGCCGGGGCAGAAGGTGCAGGCGGCCGGCCAAGTGGCCAACCGCTCAATCCAAATGAGCACATCCAAGCCACACGTTGCCGGCGATCCGTCGGTTACGTACAAGGTGAGGTTTGATGTGGCGTCGACTGACGACATAGCTGGTATCGTAGTTGAGTTCTGTGATAACAACCCAGTTATCGGCGACCCCAACTGTACAACGGCTAACATCCCGGACTTCAACGTCGGTACGACGGTGTCTGGGCAGTCCGCAAACATAGCATCGCTGACAACGGTCAACGCGCTGACCTCTCACACGCTTGCCTTGAGCAACGCAGCGGCAGCGTCCGGCTTTAGTATTGGCGACACGGTCGAGTTTGATATCGACGGCGTAACCAACACTAGCAACGCCAACCAGACGTTCTACGCTCGTATCTATACCTACGGCTCGCAAGTTGGGGCAACTGGCTACACGGTAGCTGACCCTAACGCCGGCGCTCCTTTCATCGACTACGGTGGTATCGCTATGAGCACTGGTGCAGAAATCACCATTACCGCCAAGGTTCAGGAGCAACTAAGCTTCTGCGTCTACACCCAGGCTAACTGTGGTGCCGGTGGTACCGATGTAACGCTTGGCGACTCAGAGGGCGTGCTTTCGAACTACGCGCTGACCTACGCTGACGCTTCGACCAAGTTCGATATCGCAACCAATGCGCAGTACGGTGCGGTTGTAAACCTAAAGATGGACACCTTGCAGTCTGGTGCAAACAGCATTCCTGCCCAGGGTAACACCTGTACGGCTGACAGTTCGAACACTTCGGTCGAACACTTCGGTCTGCGCATTAGCTCCGTGAGCTCAGCTCCGTTGCAGGCTGTAGCACCTTACGATTGTGCTGCAAACAACCACACGCTAGACACTGCAAACACCTTGTCTACCTACGGTCAAACCATCGCTAACACGACGGGTAGTCCGCTAGAGGAAACTACTGGCACGGTAGAGTTTGCCGCCAAGGCATCTTTGACCACCCCAGCTGGTATCTACACCACGCTTGCTAACTTCATTGCAACGGGTACGTTTTAGTAGCTAAAAAATAGCAACACAATTCTGTTGCGGTAGAGGATTCGGGCTTAGCCCGGATCCTCTATTTATTTAGGCCGCGTAAGGTGTTGAAATTGCCCAAAAAGTCCCGATTTCTGTGGATAACATACTTGTGCCTTTGCTGAATATTTTGTAAGATGCTAGTGCATATCAAAAATAAAAACAAAATAAAGGAGAATGCAATGAATAGAGTACTGCGCTTCAGTAGGCGCACTCTAAACATAGCGACCGCCACATTGTTGGCTAGCGCCGCAGTTGCACCAGCCCTATTGGTGGGCGATAGGGCGCAGGCTGCTGGGTTGGTTGACAACCGCTCAATCCAAATGAGCACATCCAAGCCACACGTTGCCGGCGATCCGGCGGTTACGTATAGGGTTTCGTTTGATGTAGCGTCAACCGATAACCTGGGTGGTATCGTGGTCGAGTTCTGCGACAACAGCCCTATCATTGGTGATGCTACCTGTACAACAGCTAACATCCCAGACTTCAACGTCGGCACGTCAGTTTCTGGCCAGTCGGCTAACATTTCGACGTTTACGACCGTCAACGCTCTAACAAGCCATACGCTTGCTTTGACTGCTGCTAGCCCAGCAGCCGGCTTTAGTATTGGCGACACAATCAACTTTGACATCGACGGCGTAACCAACACCAGCAACGCCAACCAGACGTTCTACGCTCGTATTTACACCTACGGCTCGCAGGCGGCTGCCAACGGCTATACCTTGGCTGATCCAAATGCTGGCGGTGCCTACATCGACTACGGTGGTATCGCTATGAGCACTGGTGCAGAAATCACCATTACCGCCAAGGTCCAGGAACAGTTGAGTTTCTGTGTCTACACTCAGGCTAACTGTGGTGCTGGTGGTACCGATGTAACGCTTGGCGACTCGGAAGGCGTCTTGTCTGACTACACTCAGACTTACGCTGATGATTCGACGAAGTTCGACATATCGACCAATGCCCAGTACGGTGCGGTTGTAAACCTAAAGATGGATACCTTGCAGTCTGGTGCAAACACTATCCCAGCACAGGGTGCGACCTGTACTGCGGACAGCGCGAGCACCTCGGTTGCCCACTTTGGTCTGCGTATTAGCGCCGTGAGCGCAGCTCCGTTGCAGGCAGTAGCGCCCTACGACTGCGCAGCCAGCAACCACACGCTAGACACCGCAAACACCTTGTCTACCTACGGTCAAACCATCGCTAACACGACTGGTACCCCGCTAGATACGACCACTGGCACGGTAGAGTTTGCCGCCAAGGCAGCCCTGACCACCCCAGCAGGTGTGTACACAACGCTTGCTAACTTTATTGCGACGAGTACGTTCTAAAGTTGCTATAATTAGGGGAGTATGAATGCTATACAAAGACATACGACTGACCGCTCTTTGATACAGATAGTAATTCTCCTATTCTTGATGCCGCTGATGATTATATCAGCGGCATCTTATGTTACGGTGAGTGCCGCTACTTGGATGGGTACGCGCTACTTGCGGACTCTTGACCAGCGTCCGGCGGCACTTACGCAGCACAACCTTGGCTTAGAGCTCCGAGAGCTAGGCGTGCCGGTTGGCTCTTTGAGTATTGAGTACTGCGCCAATGACCCAGTGCCCAACACTGCGTGCGTGGTACCTGTGGGGTTGGATGTCTCTGCGGCCGTTTTGGCCGCCCAGACCGGAGAGACCGGTTTTAGCGTGCATCCTAGCACTAATGCCAACCGAATCGTCCTGACTCGGCCCGCGCAGCTACCGACGGGTGCTTCATCGCAATACGATTTCACGAACGTATTAAACCCCTCGGACGCTGGGACGTACTATTTGCGGTTGCAGACCTATACTAGTACTGATGCGACTGGCGTCGACATAGAGAACGGCGGTGTGGCATTTGCTATCAATCCTGGGTTGGGCCTGGTCACCGAGGTGCCGCCTTATTTGACGCTGTGCTCTGGGGTGACAATTGTTGGCGACGACTGTTTGACGGCAACATCGTTTTTTATAGATTTGGGTGAGTTTTCTACGGTGGAGCCAACATCGGCTAGCTCCGAGTTTGTGGTCGCTACAAACGCCCAGTACGGCTATGGCGTAACGGTTACGGGCACGACCCTGACTTCTGGTAACAACGTTATTCCGGCGCTAACTGTGCCGTCTCCAAGTATCGCTGGCCAAAGTCAGTTTGGTATAAACTTGCGCCAGAACACCATCCCGCCAGTTGGCGGCGAGCCGATTGGCTATGGCTTAGGGGTAATTGACCCCAATTATAATCAGCAAAACAGGTATATGTTTAGGGCGGGCGATCTTTTGGCATCATCGGCAACTCCGGATTATGAAAAATACACCATATCCTATATGGCAAACGTCAGCGATGATCAGCCGGCTGGTGTATATGCTACAACCATCTCTATCATAGGTCTGGCGAATTTTTGAGCACTATGCTAGCATAAGCGTGTTGAGAAATAAGAGAAACTAGGTAAAAAGGAGTAAAAATGATTCAACGAAGGTGGAGGGCTGCTGGGGCGAGTTTGGCAGCCATAGCGTTAATTCTTTCCGGCGGTGTGGCCGGGGCGCAAGAAGCCTCCAATCAGAGCGCTAACGGGTATCGTATTTCGCCGATCCGCAGTGAGCTAACTATCGAAAAAGGCAAGCGCGAAACACTGCAGGTAAGCGTAGAAAACCCCACGCAGAGTCCCGCGCAGGTAAAGGCGGTCGTCAACAACTTTGTCGCTGGCGATGACGAGGGCGGTGTTCCGCGTCTGCTGCTCGACAACGAGGCCGAACAGCCCAAGAACGACTTTCGTAGCCTTATTGCTAGCGAACTCGGCGAGCTGTCTCTGGGCGCTGGCGAGCGCAAGAGCGTAGATGTCGAAATAGCTGTTCCTGAAGACGCGTCTGCTGGTGGTTACTATGGCGCGATTCGCTTCTTGCCGGCAACGAGCGCAGATGAATCGACTGTTGGTTTGGTGGCCAGTGTTGGTAGTATTGTTCTGGTAACGGTTCCTGGCGATTTGACTGAAAAGGTCAGCCTAGAGCAGATGAGCGCAGCACAAGAGGCCAACCCAGACGAATTCAAGGCTAAAAGCTTCATCACGTCCGGCCCTGTTTATTCTCAGGTGCGGCTAAAGAACACTGGCGACATTCACGTCAAGCCGTTCGGTCGCGTGGAAGTGAAGAACATGTTTGGCAAGGTTGTTGCTAGCTACGAGCTAAACGGCACTGACCCGCGTTCGAACATCTTGCCTGGCACTATTCGGGCGTTCAATGACAAGCTAGAGGAGCAGAAGTGGCTCGGTCGCTACACGATCACGGCTAACATCGGTTACTCACAAGGCTCTGGCGACATAATTTCGGCTCAGACTTCGTTCTGGTACATCCCCAAGTGGGCGGCGATTGTGCTTGTTGTCTTACTGGTGGCCATTGTTGCCGGTGTCTACCTGCTGGTACGACGCATGAACGGTCGTTCTCGACACTCTAGCAAGCGGTAGTCAATACACCTAGGCCTGCACTCTAAAGGGGTCGCCCGCACAGACGGGCGACCTTTTTTGTGGCGCGGTATTTTGGTGGAGCGACAGGGTGGTGACTGACGGGTGGGGCATAGATACATCGGCGTCTGGTATGGTATGCTTATCATAAGCAGTTATGAAATACATAGAGTACCAACCAAAACGGGTAGCGGCTGTGCTGTTGGCGGCGCTGGCGGCCGTTGTCGTTGTCCTTGGCGTGGCACCGCGCGCCGCAGCGCAGGTGCAAAACCCGCAAAGTGGATCAACAGGCCTGCAGGGCAAGATTTCGGCTCCGCCGCCGGCTACGGGCGCGACCATATCGCTGCCAAGCAACGGTCAGACGTTCGAAACGCTGCCTATTACGGTTAGCGGTATTTGCCCAGAAGGATTACTCGTAAAGCTGTTCAAGAACAACGTTTTTGCGGGGTCTGCTCAGTGTGATGGCGGTTCGTTTTCCATACCGATAGACCTTTTTAACGGCACCAACGAGCTGGTGGCGCGGGTCTACGATGCCCTAGACCAGGCAGGGCCGGATTCCAACGTGGTTAGCGTGACATTCAACGACAACATCTCCGTGGCCCTAAACCGAGTCAGTATAACCAGCAACTACGCCAAGCGCGGCGCCAATGTCGGCAGCAATCTAGAGTGGCCGATCATCTTGGCCGGTGGTACGGGCCCATATGCGGTGAGTGTAGACTGGGGCGACGGCTCGCCAGTAGATCTGATTAGCCAGGAGTTCCCGGGTATCCTAAAGCTCAACCATAGCTACGACAGCCCTGGCGTGTACAACATTATCGTAAAAGTCACTGACGTAAATGGTGCCACGGCGTACCTGCAGCTCGTTGGCGTGGGTAATGGGCCGTTGTCTCAGGAGAACGTAGCTGGTAAGGACGGGCAGGGTGGCTCAGGCGGTTCGGATGGCTCAAGTGTGGCCAACACTATCACCAAGACAAGGATCATATGGGAGCCGCTGATTATCCTAATCCCGTTTATTGTGCTGACTTTCTGGTTGGGTAAGCGGCATCAAATGAAGGTGCTTCGGCGGCGCATAGAACAAGGCCAGCGCCCGTTTTAGTCCCGAATTCTAGTTGTTTTGGCGCCGGGGCGGTTGTCGCGCTGCGGCCGTCAGATACTTTGGGCGCATACTGCTAGCGGTAGGCCGTTTGGCTGATATATCGTAAAATACTTCTGATTATGGCTGAGACAGTATTTGTAGGAATGAGCGGCGGAGTGGATAGCTCGGTCACCGCAGCGCTGCTACAACAGCAGGGCTATTCGGTGATTGGTGTGTACATGAAAAACTGGACCAAAGACTTGCCCGGCATGGACTGCCCTTGGATGCAGGACTATCAGGATGCCAAGCGGGTGGCGGTGCGGCTGGGTATAGAGCTGCGAGTGTACGATTTTCAGGCGGAATACCGTCAGAAGGTGGTTGACTACATGATAGATGGCTACCGCCAAGGACTGACGCCAAACCCAGACATTATGTGCAATCAGGAGGTTAAGTTCCGGCTGTTTTTGGATGCAGCTTTAGCGCAGGGCGCGGACTATATTGCCACTGGCCACTATGCTCGGGTGGGGCGTGTAGATTCGTCTGACGGCCAGCACGCAGCATTGCTAACGGGCATCGATGACAACAAGGACCAGTCATACTTTTTGTATCGTGTTTCGCAGCCAGCGCTAGCCAAGACCCTCATGCCGATAGGCGAGTACCGCAAGCCGCAGGTTCGCGATATGGCGCGGCAATTTGGGCTGAGCACGGCGGAGAAAAAGGACAGCCAAGGGATTTGTTTTGTTGGCAAGGTGGGCATAAAAGACTTTTTGTTGCACGAACTAGGGCCGCAGCCAGCTGGCGCCATCATAGACCAGCACGGCCAGTGCATTGGTCAGCACGACGGTGCAATTTTTTATACCATTGGCCAGCGCCATGGGCTGCGTCTGGGCGGTGGCTTGCCGTACTACGTGGTCGGTAAGGATATGGCCAAAAACGAGGTCTATGTGACGACTGATTTGCAGGATGGCCGCTTGTGGCGGCGCCAGCTGCGGCTAGGCGCGATGCACTGGATTAGCGGCCAACCGCCGGCCAAGGGCCGCTGGCTGCAGGTGCGTACTCGCTATCGAGCGCCATTGGTTGACGTACAGACTATCGACTGCGCGCAAACCAATGTGTGGGATGTAGCACTTGCTCAGGAAGTGCGCGCGAGCACTCCGGGGCAGTCTGCCGTGCTATACGACGGCGACGTGTGTCTGGGCGGCGGGGTAGTGCTCTAGCCTTTTAGCGGCTAACCCCCCTTAGGGGCTGCCCGGTGGCTTTATTTGTTGCCGTACATCCAGCGTACGCCGTCGGCAAGTATGCGCGCGCCAGCGGTCAATTCGGCGTCTGGCCGCGAAAAGTTGATACGTATGCACTGTTGGGCGTGCGGCCAGGTGCTCACGTCGATACCCGGGAAGAAAAACTCGCCCGGCACAACAATAACACCTCGCTTTTTTAGGTAATCATATAGCTGCGTGGCGGTCTTGGCGGCGCCGTCGCACCACAGCCAGAAAAAGTACGACCCTTCGTATATATGAAACCGCCACGGCAGATCGGGCGGCAGGCTGTCCATAAATAGCTGGCGGGCATGCGCAGCGCGCTCGGCATAGAATGGCTGCACGTGCTGCGTAGCTAGCTCCATGATGTCGCTACTGGCTACTAGTTCCCGCGCAATGTACTGGCCGATACTCGGGCTGGCGAGGTTGACGATGGCGTTGGCGCTGGACAACGCTTTCATTAGCGGCGGCGGTCCTACAAAAATACCCACGCGCGCGCTGGGCAGCCCGATCTTCGACAGGCTCAGACTAATAACGGTGTTGTCGTCATAATACGGCGTGGCGGCGTCGTGTATGACGCCGGGGAATGGCAGCCCGTAGGCGCTGTCAATTATCAGCGGTACTCCTGCTTGGCGGGCCATAGCCGCTAGGCGCGACACTTCTTCGTCGGTCATGGCGTTGCCTGTGGGGTTGGTGGGGCGTGAAAACGCTATGGCTGCAACGCTGTCATCTATGCTTAGCGACTGCGCCGCCAGTCGGTACTTAAACTCGTGCTGTCCGACCTTGCGTATAGTGGGGCGGATGGGCATAAAACACGCTGGTTCTATTAGCTGGTCGGCGTAGCCAATATACTCAGGTACGATAGGCAGCATAATCCGGCGCTTTATGCCATGCCGAGTGCCCGCAAGCAGGTTGAATAGCATAAAAAACCCGCTTTGCGAGCCAGGCGTTACCGCCACATGGTCTGGCGTAATTCCCCAGTCAAACTGATCGTTTAGCAGCTGCACAATAGCCCTGATAAAACGGTCGTTACCCTGCGGCGTGTCGTAGTTACCGAGCATGGCTTGCAGCTGAACCGGATCGGTCGCGATAGCGCGGAGTTGGCGTTCGTAGGTGTGGGTAACGGCTGGGATATGTGCAGGGTTGCCACCGCCAAACATGGCAGTGGGTTTTCCGCCCGATAGCGCGCGGCCCAAATCGTCCATCAACCGCAAAATACCAGCATCGCCAGCGATGCGTTCGCCGAAATCCGACAACTTCATGACCTTTAGTATACCCGCCAAAACTTGTTTTTTACATGACTAAAAGCAGCGCCAAGAACACTTTATTGTGACCTAAATCACGCCCAGTGGGTAATTTCAAATTTTTTCACAAAAAGCTCTTGTCAATTCAATAAACCAAGCTTACAATCATGCTTAGGCTAAGGTAGAGGGGGTATGATGAGACGGCGTACACAAATAGCGATAGCTAGTATGCGTAAGTGGAGGCTGCCCCTGGCAGTCTTTTTTGTTGTCGCGGCTATGCTGACAAGCAATAGCTTACCAGCCTATCAGGTGTACGCCATGAGCCGCAAGGAGGCTGAGGCCCGGCGTTCGGCTAGCGACAACGAAAAGCCGAACGTACCAGGACTTAGCCAGAAGCAGAAGCGTAATTACCCAGGCCCTATTCCGGTTAGTAAGACGGACGGCGCTGCTGCCGACGCCTGGCCGTCTGCATCGAACCAGAAAAAGATTGTTTCTCTGCCGGTTGGCGAAGTCATGGATGATACGTCGCTGCCCGAGGTCAAGCGGAGCGATAGGCCGCAGGAGGTGCTAGAGGAGCGGACTGCTAGTAGTACGCTTGTTAGGAACCCCGATGGCTCGTTAACGCGCACCAGCTATTTTGCTCCTAAGTATTACCAAGAAAACGGCAGCTGGAAAGACATAGACGTCGGCTTAGAAGAAGACACTAATCCTGGCGATGCTGGTACGGTTTTTGGTCGCGCGTGGGGCAATATGCAGACGTGGCTGCACTCGCCGCGGACATACAAAGTAAAATCCAACGACTGGACGGCGCGTTTTGCCCCCAGTGACGATAAGGTTGGTCTGTTGCGCATAAAGCGAGGCGACAGCCAGGTGAGCTATGTTGCACGCGACGCCAAGCCAAATGTAACTCCCGTCATAACAACCGACAAAGACGGCATGCAGACGGTTCACTACTACGACCTTTGGCCGGGCGTTAATGTGGACTACCAAGTGCAGTCCGACGCCGTCAAAGAAAGCATTATTATTAAGGATAAGTCGGCGACAAATCGGGTATCGTTTGAAGTAAAAGGTGCCACGCTAGAAGCTCAGCCGTTGTTGCGGGGACAGAGATTGCCGGCGTTCGCCGTTAAGGATGCGCTGGACAATACGTTTGGCATCGCCCCAGCCAACCTTATTCTGAATAACTACGGGATGGTCACAGACGGCGACTACCTGCAGCAGGAGTACCGGGACGGTGTTATGACCTTTGGTGTAGACGCGGACTACTTGGCATCATTGCCAGACGACGCGTTCCCTGCGGTTGTGGACCCCACGACGTTTACTAGTAATTGGGGCGACAGGTGGGACGGTAATTACCGTTCGTTCAAGTCTGACGGGTATGTTTGTTATCACACAGAGTGTAATGTTTACGCTGGCACCGTATGGCAGGCGGAAGGTTGGCTGGCGACGTGGCGCGGCGCATTTTTTGCGCCGTACGATCAGTTCCGTGACAGCAACACTATCCTCATGAATGCCACGCTGCACCTTAAGCAGCGGACCAACGAAAGCTTTTGGACGGGTGATTGGCATACACATGATTACCAGATTGGCCACATGACTTGTTGGCATAGCATCAATTGCGTAGATGGTGTTTGGCATTCAGGCCCAGTAGGGTCGTCGGGCGACATAAATGTAACCAACCTGTATCAGTCGCGTATAAGCGCTGGTGATTTTGGGGCATGGCTTATGGTCATGGGTGAGGACGGTACAGACCATTCTTTTAAGAACTTTGATCCTGGCGTGGGCGGTACGAGCGGTAGTTACGTGACCTTTACATATGGCGGTACGCCGCCAGCGCCAAGTATAACTAGCCCAGTCGAGAATCAGGTGTATGTAGACACGCAGCCATCATTCAGTGTTGGCTCGATGGCGAATCCAAATGGTTCTACGCCGCTTAAATACGAGATACTAGTAAGCTCCGAGCGGGCGGCTAGCGGTGGCCTGGTGCGGTCGGGGCTGATGAGTGCGACTCAGTGGACGGTCCCGGATGGCGTGTTGCTGGATGGCTCTACTTACTATGTCCAGGCGCGGACGCATGACCCAGTTACTGGTTCCTATAGCGACTGGGGTACGTCGGTAGCGTTCCGAATTGATATGCGCAACGGCAAGGATTCGACGCAGGCATATGACACACTCGGGCCGGTTAGTGTGGACCTGGCCACTGGTAATGTCAGTACTGGTATCGCCAGCCACAGCGCAGCGGCTTTGGGTGGATCGCTGGGTGTGCGGCTAGATTACAACTCTCCTTTGCGATCACGCAGTGGTCTGACTGGCGAATACTGGAATGTTCCTTCTGGTTATGGTGCAGCCAACGGGGTGCCAGGTTGGGCCCCAACTCTCACGCGAGTAGACCGGAACATAGACTTTGATTGGCGATCGGGGTCGCCGGGTAGCGGCATTGGTAGCGATTGGTTTTATGCACGCTGGTCGGGTAAGTTTGTCGCTCCCGTAGATGGTCAATACCAATTTGGCGGCAGCAATGATGACAACATGACCATATTGGTGGATGGACAGCAGCAGTATGACAGCGCTTTTTGCAGGCCGGGGCCGTGCTATGGGGCGTCAACGGTTAACCTGACCGCTGGACAGATAGTGCCTATAGAGGTTAGATTCTTGGAGGTCGCGGGGGCGGCCAATGCGCACCTGTATGTGAAGGGTGCCGTTGGCGAACAGATAATACCATCCGCTTGGCTACAGACTGGTGTTCGCCCGCTGCCGACTAACGCTGGGCTTACGGGCAGCTACTACCGCAACGTAGACGGCACAAACACGTTCTCTAGTAATAATCCGCTTATGCTAAAGCGTACAGACCCCTACCTAAACTTTAAGTGGGATCTCGGGGCGCCTATCCCCAATGGCCCAGACAAATTCCTGGCGCGCTGGAGTGGTTATGTCACTGCTCCGGTCAGCGGCACCTATGAATTTGGTGTAGCAAGCGACGACGGCGCAAAGATTATGCTAGGCACTAACAATACTGTCGTGTACAACGAATGGGTAGACAGAGGTGTTACTGAGTCATATGGCTCTGGGTATTCGATGACAGCTGGCGTACCGGTGCCGATAACTGTAGAGTATTTTGACTCTGGCGGAGGTGCTACATTCCAGCTAAAGGTAAAGGGTGCTGTTCCTAAACAGGTTGTCCCCGCCAAGTGGTTGACGCAGTCAGCGCGGGTATTGCCTGATGGCTGGAAGCTGGGCGTGGATGGAGATGGCGATCTGGGCTACGACCATGCGCGCATAGCCCAGAATAGCGTGGTGTTGACCGACTCCACGGGTAGTACGCACGAATATCTGTGGACGGGCAGCGCGTACAAGCCGCCAGTAAATGAAAACGGTCAATTAACGCGGAATGCAGATGGTACGGTAACGCTGTTGGACGTTGATGGCCGCACGTATTTATTTAATGCCGACGGTACGCTAAAAGAAGCTACAATCCCAGCTGACACCCGTAAACCGGCGGCGTTGCGCTATACATATGCTAGCGGTAACGGACCAGCAGCTTTGACACAGATAACCGACGCGGCAGATGACAGCCGGTGGGCCAAGCTGTACTATTACGGCGGTTCACAGTGTGCGGCGGTACCGAGTGGCTATGATGCGGCAAACAGCGCCCAAATAGCTGGGTATCTATGCGGAGTAAAGACACACGATGGCCGTACGACATCATTCTATTATCAGGACGGTCAATTGGCGCGTGTGGCTGGCGAAGATAATGAATATACGGACTATGGATATCAGGCAGTTCAAAATGCGGCCGGCGTAACCGTAGGGCACCGTTTGGCCTCGGTACGGGATAGCCTAGCCAATGACACGGTTGCAGCAGGCGTACGTGCCAATGATGAGTCGGTAACGACGCAACTTGGCTATGATGTTTTGGGTCGGGCGGTTAGTGTATTGCAGCCAGCGCCAACTGCGGGGGCGGAGCGCATAGAGCACACTTTGGAGTATCTGCCCGCTGCTGCGGATAAGAGCTACTATGGCCTAACTCGTCAGCACGTAACCGGCTACGATGGTCCTCATGGCTTTGCGCGCGCTATTAAGTACGACAACCTGCTACGCACGACACACAGTACCGATATTTCAAATCAGACTACCGCGCAAAAATGGCACCCTCAGAAGGACCTGCTCCTAGAGTCTGTCACTGCGACTGGGATGCGTAGCACGACGTTTTACGACGCAGACGATCGACCTACGGATGCCTATGGCCCGGCGCCTCAGGAGTGGTTTGTGGCCGACGCATCCAGCCCCGATTATCGCAGGCCGCTTGCAGCACACGCTGATGACGTACCGCATACTCGAACAGGCTATGACGAATCTATCAACGGCCCTGCGGTAGCATGGTTCAACTTCAAGGACAACGCCGATAAAAAACTAGGTGTTCTGGCTGGTGCGCCCAAGCATCACGACACTGGCTTTAGCGACGCGCAGCCCGACATGTTTTGGATGAATACTAGCTCTGGCAGCACTGTACCTGTCACCAAAGACGCGGGCTATGACGGGGTTGGCTTTAGCGCAACTGGCACTATAACAGTTCCAGTCAGCGGTACGTATACCTTTAGTAACACGCACGACGACGCCTCGCGCTTTTACTTGGATGATCAGCTGTTGATAGATAAGTGGTCAAACCGCACTAGCTTTACTATCAACACGGACGCCTCAAAGCACCTAGAGGCCAATAAGCCGTATCGTTTTAAGTATGACTATGCCAATGCTGATAACGGGCTACTTGCGTTTAAGCTGCTCATAAATGGCCCTGGCATCAACAATGTGTCTACTAAGTTGTGGGGCGGCGTCATGAAGCCGAATTACGGCCTGTCTACTAGTAGCAAGGTATTTGACGCGCAGACTGGTGATGTCGTCAGTAGGACTTCGTATGGCGTACAGCCAGAGCTGGGCCAGGTGCAAACTACTGTGGCAAACTATGTGCCGGGCGGCGCTGCTGCTGCTGACCAAAACTTAACCACTAGTCTGGACTACGAGCCGTATCAGGCAGATAGCCTGATGCGGCAAACCGCCAAAACACTGCCAGCGGGCAACATGTATACCTATCAGTACTACGGGGCCACGGAACTACGGGCTAATCCTTGCGACGCTAACTCGCCCGCCGTATCACAGGCCGGTATGTCTAAGGGTAAGGCAGAGCCAGACCCTGATGATAATCCTGTCACTGCTGGCTTACCGGGCGTTAACGCACCGCGCACCACGGAGGCTGTTTATGATGCTGCTGGGCGTGTGGTTGCTAGCCGTATGAATTCTGATCCTTGGACGTGTATTACCTACGATGCACGCAGTCGCACGGAGGTGACCGTTACGCCCAGCGTCAATGGACGACAAGGCTTCACGACAACCAATTACTACGCCGTTAACGGTAATCCTCTAGAGGTTGCTACTAGTCGCGGGTCGGAGGTCATATACACTACCAAGGACCTGTTGGGTCGCACTACCAGCTACACCGACGCTAAGGGCAATACTACCACGACTACCTACGACGCTCAGGGCAGGGTAGCTTCACGAACTAGCCCGGTTGGGACCGAATCATTTACCTATGACAGCTACAATCGCTTAGTGGATCAGCTTCTGGATGGTACTGTCTACGCGCATGTTAGCTATGACCAGTATTCCCGCGTGGAAACTGTCTCTTATCCAGCTGCTGGTCGGCAAAAAGTTACGTATGCTCGCGATGCTTTGGGGCGTCTGAGTGGTTTGTCATATGACACCTCCGGCGGCTCTACCACGACTGGCCCCGGCCCCAATCTGCTGGCAAATCCAGGTGTAGAACAGCATGCCGCAGACCCCAACTCGCCTGACGGCTGGACTGCCAACGCGTGGGGTACAAATAGCACCTCGTTTACCTATGAGTCATCTGGCCACGGCGGATCTTACAGTACCAAGGCTACTGTGACTGCGCATACCGATGGTGACGGCAAATGGTATGCCGACCCGGTCGATGTTCTGCCCAATACCGACTATACATATACCGATTATTACAAGTCAGATGTTGCCACTAAGTTTGTGGCTCGGATTACAAATACTGACAATTCGTATTCGTACGCCTATTTGGGCAGCGTTAGTCCAGCCGCCGACTGGACGCAAGCTACCATGTCTCTGACCACCTCTGCCACTGCCGCTCAAGTGACTGTTTTCCATCTAATAGATACTGTAGGCTATCTGCAGACAGACGACAGCGCGTTCTACGAAACATCAGCTACTACGAGTGGCGTCGGTGCGACCATTTCAGATGCTGTTACGCGCAGCACTACAGGCGACATCTTGTCTGGTACCGAAAACGGCACCGCCAAGTCCTACACCTACGACAATGCGGGTAGGCTTACCGCAGCCACTATTGGTGCCAATACGTTCACCTATGACTATAGCGCACCTACTACTGCCCAGTGTTCGCAGCCGTCGGCCAACCTTTCTTCTCACAGGAACAGCAATCGTACCGCAAGCACCATAAATGGCGTTACCACCACCAATTGTTACAATTACGCCGACCAGCTTATTAGTAGCACTGACCCACTAGTTGGTGCTCCCGAATACGACGATCATGGTAATACGCTCAAGTTGGGGGTGGGCACGCCAACGCAACTAGAGTTCGGCTATGATGCCGCCGACAAAAATATCCAGATACTCCAGATAGACCCCGCTACCGCTGCTGGCCAGGTTTCGCAGTACACGCGGGATGCTACAGATCGCCTGACCATGCGCAAAACCTTTACTATTACCAACTGGCAATGGAGTGAAACGTCTGTCGGCTACTACGGCTATACCTCGCCGGCAGACTCCCCAGGCTTTGTCCGTGACGCTAGCTGGAATATCGTGGAGAAATATTTGCGATTGCCTGGGGGCGTGACTCTAACCGTGCGCCCCAGCAACCCATCGTTCGCAGACCAGTACACCTACTCGCTGCGCAATATCCACGGTGATGCCATGGCCACGACTAATGCTAATGGGTACCTCCAGTCTGCGCATATAACCGGACCATTTGGCGAAAAGATGCCCAATCAGGCGGATCCCGATAACGCGCTTCCTGGGACTGCCTATGGGTATGTGGGCCAACATCAGAAACAAACAGAGACGACGTTTAGCATGCCGATTATCCAGATGGGTGCACGTGTTTACGTACCATCCATGGGGCGGTTCTTGCAGGTAGACCCCGTGGAGGGCGGCTTACAGAACGCCTATGTTTACCCAGTTGACCCAGTCAATGAATTTGACCTAGGCGGTACTATCGGTATGCCGGGGAGCCTAAAGAAAGCCTGGAGTTCGGCCACGAGCAAGGCAAAAGGTGTGGCCAGTGGTGCGTGGAGCGGGGTAAAAACTGTCTCAAGCGCGGCAAAGACTGCCGCGGTCGCAGCGGGTTCGTGGGCGGCAAACAATAAGGGGCAAATCGTATCTTGGACTGCGACGGGTGTTTGCGTATTTGCAACTGCTGGCGCGTGTGCGGTAGTAACGGTTGTGGCGGCTGGTGTGAGTGCTGCAATGGCATACTCCGACAATAGGCACCTGGGGTGGCAGAAAGCCAGCAAAGCAGCCATTATATCCGTGGGGGTGGAGATCGTTGTGCGGCGCACCTTTCGTGGGGGGCCAAAGCTGGTGAGGGACTTTGGTAGGAAAAGCCCGCGTTTCTATGGTACCAAAAAAGCAGCGTTCTCCTATTCTGGTACGGCAAGGTCACTTAAGACGTGTAGAGGGCGCGAGAGATTCCTACAGAATATATTATGGGACCAGTCTCAGCACAGGATTGGGATGGACATTGAGGACTTCCTCGCTCGCTATAACTAATCTAGCGGTCTAGTCATGCGAGGCATTAAGGGGCACCGAGTTGGCCGCCTCTTGGTTCGACGGTCCACTTGATGACAATCCCATTGGTTGGCCGTACATCGTGTTGACCTTTGGTGGTGAAAAATATGTCTAGGACCCAGTGTGCTAGATATTGACGCGAGCGCCATAAACTGCTTTAATAGTTTGAAAGGATGACCATCTCTTACTGTTGATCATATAGGGCCATGACAAAAAGACGACGCAAGCTCCACAACAGAATTCGCAAGTGGCGAATTAAGCTGATGCCTCCAGAAAAGATACGCAGGATCAATGCGTGGATAGATAGATGCACCTGCGACAAGAAGCAGCCCCGTCTGAATAGTCGTACAGACGCCGCCTATATATTCAATGGACTGGGCTTGAATGTGGTAGGGTCGGTGATATTGGTTTTTGCGGCTATATTTATGTTGGATGTTTTCTTGGGCGTGTGCAAATTTATGATACCCCTATATCTTATAGCTATTCTCTACGATGCTCTTTTGGGTGTCAGGGCTGGCCACTCATTCTGGTGCAGCTTTAGGCATGGGGCGCGTGCACTCAATCGTAGTGGCCATCTTGTGGTAGTGTGAAAAACGAGCTGGTCTATATGGTTTGTAGTGTATGTTCGACAAGAGTCACTGCGGCATTAATATACATATTGTATAATATACTATGTATGATGCGTATCGGTTGGGGTGGCGCCCACCCGTAGCATCAGTAAATACTAAGGAGTGTCATGAAGACTATTTTTAATATTCCAGATGAAAAAGCGGCAAAAGAGCTGCGGATGTTTGCGCCCCTTGGCTTGGCCTTTTCGCTGATTAGTATAGTAGCGCTTGGATTTCTGGCGGTAGTGGGTCTGGCATTTAGCGCTCGAGCTTTGGTGCTAAGTCTGCGCAAGGTTAACAAAGAAGACCCGGAGATGGTGCGTTACCGCGTTATGGCTGTCTTGGGCCTTGTAGCGGGGCTTCTGTCTATGTATCTGGGGCTTACCGCATAGCGAACTACAACTCGCCAAGTAAAAAAGGAACACCAGTGTCATCAACAAAATACGTCACCAAAATAACGCTACGCGGATACCTATGCATACTGCTGTCGTTGGCGTATTGTTTTGGCAATTTTTACTTAGGATTTATTCGTGAACCCCACAATGATGTTATTGGCAAAGGGGGTCTCTTCGCCACCGGGCAGATAGGCCTGGCGCTGGTTTTTGTCGTGTCAGTTGTTGTGCGCGATGCAAGGAAGAAGGGCAGTTCGTTGCTAGGGGCCTGGCGCATAGCGGGGCGGGATTTGCTACACCTGCTGGCTTTTGGCGGAGTTGCGCGTAAGAGAATTAGCCCACCCAAGCAGAAACGATAAATCGAACCAAGGATGTATATATGATACGACCCCAAGAAGACCAACTAAAAGAAGCCATAGAGCAAATCAGAAGCTTTTCTGAAGATTTCATGTGGGCAAAACCCCGCTTCTCGTACACCAAACACGGTGCCTTAGAAATGGTACTAAATCTCTCAGAAAACAAGAAAGCGATGATACACATTGCAGATGCCGCCGCAACAGAAGGCGAGCTAGATGATGAATACGCGTATGAGTGGGTAAACATTGATGTTGTCTTGTATGAGGGCTGTGAGCGAGTGTATGTCAGCATACTATCCGAGTTTGCTCTAGAGGATCTTCCCAAAGAACTACGTCGTCTAAAAGAGGCCTTTCTCAAGTTCAAGAATGACGAATACACACTCGAGGACGAGAGGATGTTTCACCTGTGGACCAACACGTACCTGATTATTCAAATAGACGGTGACGAGGACGAGGACTTTTTGCGCACTAAGTAACCCGAATAATCCCCAGGCTGATGAGCCTGTCGTAAGAACTATAGTGGCCCAACATAGCTATGAACAAGAAAACCCTAGGCATACTAAGCACAATATTATTTATAAATGGCCTAATCGTCCTCATACATTATTGGATAGTGGTTGGCGAGTGGGGCTACCACGCTGATGCCGTCAAGGCTGGTGAGTTGGCGACTAATGCAGAAATATCTTTGTCGAACGCAGATATGGCCTTTGTCGTACTTGGCCTAGAGCTAATCATAGTGTCCATGCTGCTAGCGCTCAAAGCTACGTCTAGGCACAAGTAATCCTAGCCAGTGTGGTATGGGTGTGCTGGTTATTGTGCCCCTGCGAATGCCCCGACTTCAGGATTTGCCCGGGACGCACTTTTGCCTGGTTTTTATAATCGTTAATTCAAACTGAGGTATTTGATCTTTCTTGCGATTATTTTCAGATAATCATCCTCAAAATCCGTATCTATTGAAATCCACTTGTAATCACCAACCTCTTCTTTCTGCAAAGAAACATCGTCTTTGCTCTTTACCGTAAAAATAAATGCGTGATCATGGTGATAGTGCGCATCCTCATTCTTTTCTTTATTTTCCGGAATACGATGCGTGTCAATATGGATCGGCACATAGTCGTGTTCCACGTGCCAATTATGCAGCTTTACACCAACGCCCGTTTCTTCCTCGACTTCTCGTTGTGCGCATGCTGCCACTGTTCTATCGTTCTCGTAGTGCCCACCGGGCTGTAAAAATTTTTGTAATTTATTGTGAAAAACTAGGAGGATGTGATTGTCGTGAATAACTATTCCACTACCCGTTACATGCCCGGTGAAATTTTTGCGGTCACCAATATCTTCTTTATCAGATATTTGTTTACGCAGAATACGCATCGCATCATATTCACTAGGGAATAATTCTAAGTAGCGAGCAGCAGTTTCGTAGAGAGTATCATCCATAGACTATGTTTAATTAAATTGTAATAAAGACATCGATCCAATTCTGCGCGATAACTTCAAGCTTTTCATCTTCAACACCATTAATCCCTTTACTATATATTTTTTGTGAAAGTCCATATGCTGCTACGATAATCTCTGCATGTACGAGAGAAATATAATTACCAACAGTTGTTCCGTGAACAAAATTGACAGCATTGCCCTCATTGACCAGGTAAAAAAACTTATTTAAATCGTCATTTCTATAATAAAAAACGTGATCCGATATCTTTTCCATTGTGTAATTACTTCGCACCCAGCTCAGGTCGAGTTCATCATCTGACGATGTTACCGATGCGACAAAACAACCATTTTTCAAAAATGCAAAATCTTGCCCCCATAAGAGCCTTATTACCCGTTGCGGAAATAAGGATATCGCTTGATGCTAAGATGTCTTCTCTGCTTTGAGTGTTTAATCCATGTGAATGCGCATGTACGAGACGAACAGAATTTTGGTCAAAAATAGACACACTGCCCTGTTTACTTTTCATCGCAAATGCTGCTGCCTTGCCAATTTTACCTGAACCGATGACCCCGACGCGACGACCGTTAATCAATATGGACAGATTACGTAGTATAGACTCAATTGAAAACGCAACAGCATGTCCTACCATATAGTCCTCATTTTCCTTTAAGGGGCTTCTTGCTACCTGTACAATTGGGCATTTTATACTACCGTCAAAACTTTCATACTTCTGCAAACCATTTTCGGTATCCTCGACAATACCAAGAAAGTGTTCTCCAAAATCATCTTTTATATCATTGATGATAGCCGAAAAGTAGCCTCCTATATCTAAAATTGCCAAATCTTTATCGTGATTACAGTGATTAAAAATTTTCTCCTTTGCTGCTTCGTAATCTTGGAGAAGCTCTCGGTCTACATGTACAAAAATATTTTCAGGAAATATCTCGTAGACATCATCATCTATCGATTTTGGTTTTGGAATTATAAAACGAACATCAAAGACTTTTTCCAGGGCTTCGTAGAACGTATCATATCTGGTAAGACATGTAAAACAGCCACCAATTGACAATCTGTTTTTGCGATTTCAGCTTTTTGTAAAAAAGTTTTAAAGAATCGTTGATGTTTTGCGCGCTCAACTAAAGCCAGTTTCTTCATAATATAATAAATATGACCATATTATCCTTACTCAATTATATCAAAGCTCAAGTCATCCAATTAACAGAGTGGAATGATGTGGCGACCGGCAAAAAACCAGAACAAATCAGAAGCTTTTCTGAAGACTTTATGTGGGCAAAACCCCACTTCTCGTACACCAAATACGGTGACCTAGAAATGGTACTAAGCCTTTCGGAAGATAAGAAAGCCAAAATACGTATCGCAGATGCCGCCGCAACAGAAGGCGAGCTAGATGATGAATACGCGTACGAGTGGGTGAACATTGATGCCGTTCTGTTTGAGGGAGAACGAGCTTACATCAGCATACTATCCGAGTTTGCCCTAGAGGACCTTCCCAAAAAACTACGTTGTCTAAAAGAGGCCTTTCTCAAGTTCAAGGATGACGAATACACACTAGTGGATAGGAGGATGTACCACTTGTGGACCAACACGTATCTATTTATTGAAATAGACGGTGACGAGGACGAGGGCTTTTTGCGCACCAAGTAGTCGTAAGCTTCGACTGGTGCTGCCTGCTAATTGACGGGCGTCCCGAGTACGTAGTGGCGCATACCGTACAACAAAGTCGTTGATAATGCACCAATGTGGTTGGCGTTTGTTTTAACGCTCTAGATATATCTGTTACAATGGTCTCAATGAATACGCAACAGATTAGGCGGGCTTACCTGCAGTTTTTTCAGGATAAAGGCCACGTGGTTATTCCGCGGGCGCTGCTGGTTCCCCAAAACGACCCCAGTACTTTGTTTACCGGTAGCGGCATGCAGCCAATGGTGCCCTACCTGCTTGGCGAGGAGCACCCAGAGGGTGTGCGTTTGGCTAACAGTCAGGTGTGCTTTAGGGCGCAGGATATAGAGGACGTTGGCGACGACAAGCATACTACCGCTTTTGAGATGCTGGGCAACTGGAGTCTGGGCGATTATTTTAAGCAAGATCAGATTGCCTGGATTGCCGAGTTTTTGTTTGACGTGGTCGGGGTAGACCCCGAGCGTTTTTATGTTTCTTGCTACATTGGCAACGAAAAATACAATATTCCGCGCGACAATGAGGCCGTGGAGCTGTGGAAAGAGCAGTTCGCCAAGCGCGGTATTGATGCCAAGGTGGTAGAGATTGGTGCGGCAGAGAATGGTGCCAAGATGGGTATGCAGGGCGGCCGCATATTCCTGTATGACGGCAAGGAGAATTGGTGGAGCCGCAATGGCGACGAGGAGGGCACGGTGGTGGGCGATCCGTGCGGCCCGGACTCGGAGATGTTTTATGACTTTGGCGAGGAGTTCCATGACGAAGCGCGCTGGGGAAAGCCGCACCCGGCTAGCGACTCGCCGCGCTTTTTCGAGATAGGCAACAACGTCTTCATGGCTTACCGCAAGACCAGCAAGGGTTTTGAAAAACTAGAGAAGCCAAATATCGACCACGGAGCGGGTTTGGAGCGTATTGCGGCGGCTGCGTTGAACAGCCCGGATATCTTTAGGGTTAGCCTGCTGTGGCAGATTGTCGAGAGACTAGAAGCAATATCTGGCAAAGACTACGCAAGCTATCGCCAGCCGATGCAGGTGATTGCAGATCATATAAAGGGTGCCGCCTTTTTGGCGGTGGACGGTATTGTGCCCAGCAACAAGGCTCAGGGGTATGTTATGCGGCGCCTTATGCGGCGTGCGATTCGGTTTGCGTTTGATTTGGGCGTAGAGCAGAACTTTGTGCAAGAAGTTGTGCCGGTGGTAACCGAGTTGTATAAGACTGATTTTCCAGAGGTCGCCGAGCGTGAAGCAGAGGTGGTTGCCGTGCTTGTACGCGAGGAAAAAGCTTTCCGCCAGACACTGCGCAAGGGCTTGCGCGAGTTTGACAAGATGGCCGACAGCTTGGGGTCTGGCGATCCCATGACTGGGGAGCATATTTTCAAGCTATATGACACCTATGGGTTCCCGGTGGAGCTGACGCTAGAGGAGGCTTTCAAGAAAGACGTAACCGTGGCCGAGGACTGGCGAACGGGTTTTGAGGCGTGCATGCAAAACCAGCGTATGAAGTCGCAAACGGCGGCAAAAGGTACATTCAAGGGCGGTCTAGCAGACCACAGTGAGATTACGACTAAATACCATACGGCCACGCACCTGATGTACATGGCGCTACGTATGGTACTGGGCGACCATGTGATACAGCGCGGCAGCAACATTACAGCGCAGCGGCTACGTTTTGACTTTAGCCACCCCGAAAAGGTGACGCCAGAGCAGATTGCCGAAGTTGAGCGTATCGTCAACCAGCAGATAGAGCGCGACTGGCCGGTTAGCTGGCGTGAGGAAGTGACTGCGGATGTTTTGGGCAAGGTGCTGGGCGCTTTTGGCGACCGCTACGGCGACAAAGTGAAGATCTATACTATTGGCGACCCCGACGGCGAAAACTACAGCCGCGAAATATGCGGCGGTCCGCATGTTGAGCATACTGGCCAGCTGGCTGAGGGCAACAAGCGGTTTAAGATTACCAAAGAAGAAGCCTCTTCTGCCGGCGTTCGTAGGATTAAAGCGGTTTTGGTATAGCTAGCTAGACGGTTTTGCCCTGCGGATGGTGGGCGCACCCCCCCGTGTCGGTGGCTGGCCGCTCACATAGACACAAACACCGGCTCCCTTCCCACTCCCGCAACAAACCGCTCAATACTAGCCCCAGGTATAAATACGGTAGCGGTGTTGTCGCCTGGATGGAACCCCAATTCTGGCTGGCTGAGCAGCTGTTTTTGCACAACTACTTCTACGTCTTGAGAGCCTGGGTGCAGTAGGCAGAACAATGATACCGATCCTGGGGCAACGCCCATGTGTTGGCGCAGGGTGTTTTCGTTGCCAAAATGTAGTTTGGCGGTGCCCAAATCAGCAGCCAAGCCCTTGACGTCTAGGCGTGCCAAGCCGTCCATTATGACGAGTAGCTTGCGCGGCCCATTGCGTTCTACCAAAAATAGGTTTTTTACTGGATATTTTTCGGGCGCAACGCCAACCGAATCAGCCACCGAAAACACCGGCGGATGCTGCACAATCCTGTGCGGTATATCTAGGGCTTTTAGCGTGGTGATGATCTGCTGCTGATCTAGCTTGTCCACGGGGCTACTGATCGCGGCGACCGCGAAGCGGTTTACCAAATAGCGGGGCGAGCAGGCAAATATTGGCGGCGCTGATGATAACCACCAACACGCCAACGGCGCATACGATATATTTTGCTGTGCCGTCTAGTAGCGCAAAACCTGCAATGGCTAGTGCGGCGCCCACTACGATACGCACCATCCTAAAGGTGGGGCTGCTGCTTAGGTGCTCGATACTCATACCAAATACTCCTCCTTAGTAACTATAGTATACCCCAGCTTGGGCGTGTTTTTGTGCTTGGTGCTTGGCGGGGTTGGGTGTGGTGAGCTTTTGGCTGCTCTCGCCGGCGTGGTACAATAACCTGTATATGCTTAGGAAGCTAAAGGGTATTTCGGCGACTGATTTGGCCAATCGTGCAAAGCGTTTTCGTGGTGCTGGCCAGTCCGACGAAAAATACATCATAGGTCTGGATATTGGTACCGAAAACGTCAAGGCGCTGATAGGGCGCATTACCGACGACGGTGCCGAAATTGTTGGCGTTGGCCGGGCGCGTCAAAAGCTGCTGGACATGCAGGCTGGCGCAGTATCGGACATAGTTGGCGTTGTGTCTAACTGTGACAAGGCCCTGGACGAGGCCGAAAAGCAGGCTGGCGTTAGTGTGCGCTCAGCAGTTATCGGTATAGCTGGCGAGCTGGTAAAAGGCACCACAACTACCGTAAAATGCACGCGCAAAACACCCAGCAAGGCTTTGGATCTGGCAGAAGTAGAGAAGATCATTAATCTAGTGCAGGATCGCGCCCAGAAAAAGGCCAAGCAGGAGCTAGCCTGGGAATTGGGCGGTAAAGATGTAGAAATCCGTTTAGTGAATAGTGCACTAGTGGGCATGGAGATAGACGGGTATCCCGTGACCAACCCGGTCGGTTTTCAGGGCAAAGAAGTGCTTGTTCATCTGTACACTGCGTTTGCGCCGATGATCCATATCGGTGCGCTGGAGCGAGTGGCCACCGAGCTAGACCTAGACCTTATAGCTGTCGCGGCCGAGCCATTCGCTGTTTCGCGGTCGGTTATAGGCAATGATAGCAATGCCAACATGAACGCTATTCTGATGGACATGGGCGGCGGCACGACTGACATTGCCGTAGTAGACGACGGCGGTGTGCAGGGCACCAAGATGTTCGGCATAGGCGGTAGGGCTTTTACCCGGGCTATTGAGCGCGGCCTGGGCGTGCCATTCGAGAGTGCCGAGCAGCTAAAACTCGGTCTTAGCAGTAACCGGATTGCACCGCAGAAACGCGCCGCCATAGAAAAAGTGCTGGGGCGTACTCTGGACGTCTGGGTCAGTGGTATCGAGCTAGCGCTGAGCGAATTCAACCAGTTAGATCAACTGCCGCGGCGTATGCTACTCTGTGGAGGCGGGTCTAGCCTGGATATGCTCGTCGAGCGGCTAGAAGATAGTGATTGGTATAAAAAACTGCCGTTTGCCCGCAAGCCAGTAATTCACCATATCAAACCAAGCCAAGTGGTCGGTATCACCGACGCGACAGGCGATGTTAATGATCACACATTTATAACGGCGATGGGGCTGCTGCGGGTTGGCCTGGACACCACCCAAACTGTGCAAGAGGCTGGCAGCGGCACAATCCGCGACGCGATAGATAGGATGTTACGAGTATGACAACGCCACAACGCGATACGATTTATATAGATGTAGACGACGAAATAACTGCCGTTATAGAAAAAGTGCACGCTTCGCGCAGCCGGGTAGTTGCTCTTGTGCTTCCCAAGCGGGCGACAGTATTCCAGAGCATTGTTAATATGAAGCTGCTAAAGCGCGCCGCTGCCGAAAGCCGCAAGAATGTGGTGTTGATTACGTCCGAATCGGCGCTGTTGCCTATGGCAGGCGCTGTGGGGCTGCATGTTGCCCAGTCGCTGCAGACAAAGCCAGTTATACCGCCAGGACCGGGCGCGCCAGATAGCACTGTTGTCGACGCCGGAGATACAGATAACGCGGCTACCGACTCAGACGAGCCGGCATTGGACAAGAACCGATCGGTAGGCGAACTGGCAGGTCTGCCAACGACTAACGACGATGAAACCATAGAGGTCGACAACGATCCGCCGCCAGCCAAAAAGCCGGCTGCTCGCAGTAAAAAAGCCTTTAACCGCAAGTTGGCGGTGCCTAACTTTGAGCTGTTTAGGACGCGATTTTTCTTGATTGGCCTAGGTGTTGTAGTCGTGGGCATTGCGTGGCTATTTGGTTTTTATATCTTGCCCAAAGCGACTGTAACTATTGTGACCAATAACTCTACCATAAATACGGCGGTGGAATTGACTGCTGCGACGGACGCCAAAGAGGTTGACGCAGAGGCGTCTATAGTGCCAGCCGTTGTCAAAGAATACAAGCAGACTGATACCCAAAAAGCACCAGCAACAGGCAAGAAAGACGTAGGCACGCCCGCCAAGGGCAAGGTGACGCTGTCCCTGGACGACTGCACGAGGCCTCAGGTGGAGGTGCCGTCCGGTACGGGCGTTAGCGCCGCTGGGCAAGATTTTATCACCCAAACTGACATAACCTTGACGAGCGTCAAGTTTGGTTCGCAGTGCCGCAACCAGGACTTCAAGGAAGTATCCACTGGCACGGTAGAGGTTGTGGCCAAGAGCGCTGGCGAATCTGCCAATATTGAAGCACAGAGTTATGATGTTGCCGGCTTTAGTAATGTTTCGGGCTACGGTTCGGACATGACCGGCGGCACAAGCAAGATAATCACCATTGTTAGCCAGACGGACATAGATACTGCCAAGCAGAAAATCATAGATCAGGCCAAGGCGGCGGGCCGCGAAGAAGTCATGAAGATGCTCGAGCAAGAAGGCTTTATCGCGCTAGATGACACCCTGAAAGAGGCTGATCCGCTGGTGACGGCATCACCAAATGTCGACGACGAAGCTAGCGAGGTGACGGTGACCGTGGCGGTGGTCTACAAGATGACTGGCGTGCAGCGCGACGGGCTGCGCGAGCTTGTCAACGCAGCGATTGAAGAACAGATTGACGGCAAGCAGCAGACCATACTCAATGACGGATTGGATAACGCAGCGATTCGCATAGAAGGGCAGCCGCAGTCTGATGCTATCAAGCTGACGGTCAAGGTTGATGCGTTGACTGGCGTTCAGCAAGACGCCGACGATATCAAGCAGTTTGTGATAGGTAAAAAGAAGGGCGAGGCCATTGATTTGCTTAAGCAACGCTCTGGTGTCCAAGACGCACGCATAAAGTACAATTTGCCGTGGATATACACGACCCCCAACTCTGCCAAAAAAATCGATGTGGTCTTCGAAAAAACAGACGAGGCCGCTAACTAGCCTGGTTATGACAACAACGTCGAGCGACTTGCCAAGCGACCTATCGTCCGATAGGCCTGCGGGAGGTGATGCGGCCGCGGAGCGCGGAGCATTGCTGGCGCTTGATGTTGGGGATGCGCGTATTGGCATGGCGCTTGCGCCGGCGGGCGTCGCTCTGGCTCGGCCATTTGGTTGGGTGCAGCACGATGAATCCGTGTTCGACCACTTGCGCAAGGTTATATCCGACGAATCCGTAACGCGCTTGGTTGTTGGTTTGCCGCGTAATCTGAACGGCGACGACACTGCCCAGACGGCTGTCGCGCGCCGTTTTGCTCAAGACGCTGGCCAGCGCCTAGGCGTGGCGGTTGTCCTACAGGACGAGGCGCTAACCTCGCACCGAGCAGAGGCGGAGCTTCGCCAGCGCGCGGCAGCTGCCGAAAAGGGCGATGTTGATGCTCTGGCAGCGGTGTATATATTAGAGGATTATTTGCAGGGAGTGTATGGCCCTGCGCCTGTTCCGGCTGATGACGTAATGTCGGTTAAAAAGCGTTCTAGGAGGGCGCACGCATGAATTACTATTCAGCCAAAAAACGCCGCGGTCTACGTGTCGGCCTGATTGTGGTAGTGGTTGTTATATTGGTTGGTCTAGTAGCGGCGGTGGCGGTGGTACGTACGACGTATAACCGGAATACGCAGCCTTATAGCAATTCTAGCGAGGAAGTATTGTTCACGGTCCGGTCTGGGGCAACGGCGCATGATATTGCTGTTGATCTATACGATCAGAAGCTGATACGGGCGGCTTGGGCGTTTGAGTGGTATATTCGGCGGCATAATTTGCGCGACGATTTGCAGGCAGGCAGCTACTACTTGCGGCCAAACCAATCTGTCCAGGAGATAGCGTCTGTTATCACGAGCGGCAAAGTGGCAACCGATCTGGTGACTATTCTGCCGGCGCAGCGGTTGGATCAGATAGAGGATTCGTTGGTTAAGAGCGGCTTTTCGCAGGCTCAAGTGCGGGCTGCGTTGGAGCCGGCGCAGTATGCGAACCACCCAGCGCTTGTCGATAAGCCGGCGCAGGCAACGCTAGAGGGCTATCTGTATCCCGATTCGTTCCAGCGAACCGCAGAAACCACCCCAGAGGACATCATAGGCCTATCGCTGGATGTCATGCACGAGCATTTGACGCCAGAAATTCGGGCTGGTTTTGTGGAGCAGGGTCTAACGGTGCACGAGGGCATCACGCTTGCCTCGATAGTCGAAAAAGAAACTGGCAACGCCGACGAGCGCCCGACGGTGGCGCAGGTCTTCTTGAAGCGTCTAGCTATCGATATGCAGCTCGGTTCGGACGTGACGTCCTTTTACGGTGCGGAGGTTGCTGGTCAAGAGCCAACAGTAGCCTACGATTCGCCCTATAACACGCGTATTTACGATGGTTTGCCGCCGGGGCCGATAAGCAATGTCTCCAAATCTTCGCTTCAGGCGGTTGCCTACCCGTCAAAGACTGATTATTTGTTCTTTGTTGCGGGGGATGACGGTGTAACGCACTTCAGCAACACCTTGGCGGAGCACGAGGCTGCTACGGCGCAATACTGCACAACGCTGTGTCAGTAAGCTGCTGAACATAAGCTGAATGCATCGTATTTGCACCCCAGTTAAGGTTGATTTTTGACAGACAAAAGCGTAAAATTGTACGCGTAGTGCTCATAGTATAGTAATAACGGCGCTACCACCGGATTTAGTATTTTACAAACAAATATTTACCGAGAATAAGCCATGCCAGCCGTGTGCGTGCTGGATTAGTAAGGAGTTGTATCATTCGTAGTCGCGAGTCAACACTTGTCCTCAAGACAAGCTCTCCACGTTCTAGGTCAATGTATAAATCGTTCCTTCGTCGATTGTTTGGGCGCTCTCAGAAGCGTCTGGTTCGCTATGGTTTGTTGGCGTTGCATGTCGGTCTTTTGGCCGGCGTTTTTGTATTTGTGACCACTACGCGCGGCGCTACGCAGTCTGCTGCTCAAAGCGCAGCGTTGATAGCCGAGAACGAGGCGCCGACTAACGCGCTAGACCAGATATCGGCCGCTGATATTGCGGTGCATGTGGCGCGTATGACCGATCTGCCAGAAACAGATTCCGTGCAGAACCATGCCGACAGTTTTAGCGTGCAGCTAACCGCTGCTGCGCCGGCTAGCGAGACAATCGTGGCTAAGCCGCAAATCGTCGCTGACGCCGCAATTGGCAAGTCTAACAAGGACATTCAGGCGTATGTTGTGGTGGCCGGCGATACGGTTAGTAGTATTGCTACCAAGTTTGGCGTGACGTCTGACTCGATTCGTTGGTCAAACGGCCTGCCATCTGGCGACCGCGTGACGGTTGGCAAGGAATTGTCTATCCCGCCAATCACCGGCGTGGTTTACGAGGTTAAGGTAGGCGATACCGCCGAAAGCCTGGCTAAGCAGTTCGAGGCAGATCAGGCCAAGATTGTTGCCTTTAACGATGCAGAGGTAAAAGGTTTGACGGTTGGCGAGAAGATTGTTATTCCTGACGGTGTTATCAAGGCTCGGCCTACTAGCCGCACTACTACCACTACGTCATCCGGAGGTAGTTTTAGCTGGACCAGCAATTACGTACCGATCTACGGCGGTAACCGCTATGCGTACGGCTGGTGCACGTGGTACGCCGCATCGCGCGTGCCTGTCCCCAGCAACTGGGGCAATGCCAACACCTGGGATGATGGTGCGCGGGCGGCTGGTTGGACCGTAAGTAGCGTGCCGGTGGTAGGTGCTGTTGCTCAGGCTGACTACGGTTCGAGCTATCTAGGCCATGTGGGCATTGTAGAGGCTGTTAGCGAAGACGGTACTATGATCAAGTACTCTGACATGAACGGCCTATCTGGCTGGGGCCGTGTTGGCTACAGCGACTGGGTGCCGGTGCATAGCGCCTTCAGCAAGTTCTTGTACCGATAGGCTCCTTGCGACCGACATACGGCAGGGCTTTTGCGCTGGCGAGGCCGGTGCGCCTCGGCTGTCGTAGCGCGTAGCGGGTGTTGGGCGCGTTGGTCGAGTGCATGGTAGTATTGTGGTAGGTCGCGTCGCTGGCGGCGAGTAGATGGAGTGATAAGTATTTCTTATGTTTGTTGATAAAGTACAGATTCGTGTTAAGGCGGGTGATGGCGGCAATGGCTGTCTGAGCTTTCGGCACGAAAAATTTGTCGATAAGGGCGGTCCCGATGGCGGCGACGGCGGCCGAGGCGGCAACGTGGTGTTTGTGGCTAGCCGCAACGAGGATACGCTGGCGACGTTTCGCTATCGTGCAGAGTTGGCGGCCGAGCCAGGTAATCCTGGGTCCAAGCAGCGTAAGCATGGCAAGAATGGCCAAGATTTGTTGGTAAAAGTGCCAATTGGCACGTCTGTGACGGACGAATCGGGGGTTGTGGTGGCCGATCTGGTGCATGACGGCGACCAGGCGATTGTTGCTCGCGGCGGTAGCGGCGGCTACGGTAACGCGCATTTTGTGTCATCGGTGCGTCAGGCTCCGCGCGTCGTGGAAAAGGGCGAGGAAGGGCGGCAGTTTCTGGCAACACTAGAGTTAAAAATGATTGCCGATGTTGGTCTTGTTGGTTTGCCAAACGCCGGCAAATCCACGCTGCTGGCTAGTATCAGCAACGCGCGCCCCGAGATTGCCAATTATCCGTTTACGACACTAACGCCAAACTTGGGCGTAGTGGATATCGATGGCAAGGATACGCTGCTGCTAGCCGATATCCCTGGTTTGATAGAAGGCGCCAGCCAAGGCAAGGGCTTGGGCGACGAGTTTTTGCGGCACGTAGAGCGTACGCACGTGCTGCTGCATTTGGTGGATATGTACGCCAATGACGTGGCGGCGGACTACCAAACGACTCAAAACGAGCTGGCGGCTTATAGCGTTGATCTGACGCAGCGGCCACAAGTGGTTGCGCTAAGCAAGATAGAGGGCATGGACGACGATATAGTGCAGGATAAGTTGTCGCAGCTGCAGCGCGTGGTACCGAGTGAAACGCCGCTGCTAGCAATATCGTCGCACAGCAAGCAGGGCATTCAGCGGTTGCTGTACCAGCTTCAGGCGATGGTGGCCGATGCTCGGCAGCAGGCGGTGCCCGTGGAAGAGACATTGCCTGTTTTGCGTATGGCCGAGCAGGCGCCAAGCTGGCATGTTATCAGGCAGGACGATCAGTTTGTGGTCAGCGGCCACAAGATAGAGAAATTTGCGGTGCGTACCGATTTTGACAATCCGCAGTCTGTGCAGCGCCTGCGCGATATTATGAAAAAGATGGGCATCATGCGCGAATTCGTCCGTCAGGGTATCAATCCCGACGACGTGATTCGCATAAAAGGCGTAGACGGCCACTTGCTGTATTAGTTTCGCTCCCGCGGAATTGTAAGGTACACTGATGCGTAATGGCGCAGACATTTTATTTTTATGACCTGGAGACGTCAGGTGTAAACCCGCGAGAAGCGCGGGTGATGCAGTTTGCCGGGCAGCGCACCGATATGGATCTCGAGCCAGTGGGTGACCCCCACAACATCATGATCCGTATGACGGATGACGTGGTGCCCGATCCTGACGCTGTATTAGTCACGGGGATTACCCCGCAGCAGACTATTCAGGATGGGGTTAGCGAGGCGGAGTTTTTACAGCTGTTTGAGCAGGAGATAGCCGCCAAGGACACGATTTTTGTGGGCTATAACACCGTCCGTTTTGACGACGAGTTTATGCGCTACATGCACTATCGGAACTTTTATGACCCCTACGAGTGGCAGTGGCAAGATGGTCGTAGTCGATGGGACTTGTTGGATGTGGTGCGCATGACTAGGGCGTTGCGGCCAGAGGGTATTCAGTGGCCAACAACCGATGCCGGCGTGCCAACCAACAAACTAGAGTTGTTGACTGCGGCCAACGGCCTTGACCACGACGCCGCACACGATGCTCTGAGCGATGTGCGAGCCACCATTGCCGTTGCCAGCATGATCAAGGCCAAGCAGCCAAAACTGTTTGATTATTTGCTGCAGATGCGCGCCAAGCAAGCGGTGCGTCAGCTCGTCGAAAAGCGCGAGGCATTCCTATACAGTAGCGGCCGGTATGCGAATGAGTATGAAAAAACGACAGTTGCCGCGTATCTGTGCGACCATCCGCGGCGGCAGGGTGCGCTTGTGTACGACTTGCGCCACGACCCAGCGCCATTTTTGAATATGTCGCCTCAGGAGCTGGTCGAGGCGTGGGCCTACAAGCCGCAGACCGACACCGAGGCGGTGCGTTTACCCGTGAAGCTGTTGCAGTACAACCGTTGTCCGGCGGTCGCACCTTTGGGCGTGGCGGACGAAGCTTCTCGCAAGCGGCTTGGTATAGATCTCGATCGCATGCGGCGGCACGCAGCCGCACTGCAGGGCGACCACGAGCTGTGTACCAATCTTTTGACGGCTCTAGACACCATGGAGGAGTCGCGACAAGCTGCTACCCCGGCTGATCTGGAGGTTGATGCGCGCCTATACGATGGATTTATCTCTGAGATGGATAAGACCAAGATGCGCGTTGTACGCGCTGCTGACTGGTCTGATATGTCGCCCCAAGAGCTGACTTTTCATGACGAACGGTTGCGAGCACTTTTGCCGCTGTACCGTGCACGCAACTTCCGGCAATACTTGACCGACGAAGAGCGTGCTACGTGGGAGCAGTTCCGCGAGCGTAAGCTGTTGGGCGGCAAGCAAGCCAGTCGTCTGGCGCACTTCTTTGACCGCTTGGCAGAGCTGGCCAACGACGATACGCTCGATCAGTCAAAGCGCTTCTTGCTAGAGGAGCTGCAGTTGTACGGCCAGAGCATCATGCCCGTTACCGAGCAGTGACCCTCTGGCCGCTAGCTGCTGCCAGGTACTACTCTACGGTTTGCAGGCGATCGATTTGTTCTTGAGCGTGTTTGTCTAGCGCTCCATTGATAAGCCATGCTGAGCACACTGCCAACAGTGTGGCGCTGATGGCTACGATGCTACCAAGCGATAGCTGAGTTGAGGTGCCGGGAACAATCCCTAGCACAAGCAGGTCTGTCATATTTTTTGCCTTCCACTGCCGAGTCTGTTCGGCGAACTATTTACGCATATTATACACAATATACGTTATATGTCAATGTTGTGGTAAAAACTAGTCTTTTTGCTTGCGCTTGCGAGCTTTTGAGATGGTGCGAGTAATAACTTGGTGCCGCTGCCGGTTGAGGAGTAGGGCAATTGCTGCGCTAAATATCAGCGATATAGCGATGGTGTGCGCGACAGACCGAGTAACGAGGAGGATTACAAGAACGGATATGGTAATGACCGCTACGCCAGCTAGATCTATTAGCAGCGTTACTTTGGGGTTGTTGGCGAATATGCGTAGGCCGTGCTGTTGAATTAGGTACAAAATACGTTCGGCCCAAGTGTGATTGGTGCCCAGCAGGCTCAGGCCTAGTATGAGCAGTGGTATGCCGCCAGGTCCGGGCAGCCAGCCAAATAAGGCGGATGCCACTAGGCAGAGCCCGCCCACGACATCGATGCCTATGCGTTTAATGCGACTACGGTTGGCTACGTACATAGTCGTCAGTATACCAATGTTGCTGACCTACGACCACACGCCTGACGGTCGGCGGTTGCGTGGGCGCCTTGGTCTGCGCTGGATAATCCGTGGGTAGCGGGTCGATAATCCTGTAGTTTTGCCGTATAATTTGTACCCTATGAGCGATGCGATTGTAGTTAAGGGTGCGCGGGAGCACAACCTGAAGAATATTGATGTGGAGTTGCCGCGTAACAAGTTGGTGGTAATTACCGGCCTGTCGGGTTCCGGCAAATCTAGTCTGGCGTTTGACACGATCTACGCCGAGGGTCAGCGGCGTTATGTGGAGTCGCTAAGCTCGTACGCGCGGCAGTTTTTGGGCTTGATGGAAAAACCGGACGTCGACCAAATAGACGGCCTAAGCCCAGCTATTAGTATCGACCAGAAGTCTACCAGCCGTAACCCGCGCTCCACGGTGGCTACGGTGACGGAGATTTACGACTATTTGCGTCTGTTGTTTGCGCGGATTGGCACGCCGCATTGTTCGGTGTGCGGACAGGCGGTAGCTCGCCAAACGCCGCAGGCAATAGTCGATCAGGTGCTGGCGCAGCCAGACGGCGCCCGCCTGATGATATTGGCGCCAATAGTCAAGGCCAAAAAAGGAGCCTTTGAGCACGTGCCAGAACAGTACATGCGTGCTGGTTTTGCGCGCGTGCGTGTGGACGGCGTGGTGTATGCGCTGGACGAGTTCCCGCAGCTGGATAAAAACTACAAACACACCATCGAAGTTGTAGCCGACCGGTTAGTAAACGACGCGCAAAGCCGCGGCCGCTTGGTGCAGAGCGTCGAGCAGGCGCTAGACTTGGCCGATGGCAAGCTGGTTGTGTTCAATGCTGACAGCGAGCAGGAGTACGTTTATAGCCTGCAGTACGCCTGTATTGACCACCCGGAAGTTGCTGTGCCAGACCTAGAGCCAAGAACGTTTAGTTTTAACAGCCCGCAAGGGGCTTGCCCGGTTTGTACAGGCTTGGGGTCGCGCTTGGAGGTTGATCCGGAATTGGTGATACCTAATGGCCGCCTGACTATCATGGAGGGTGCAATTCGACCATTCAATCGCATCAATGCCGATGCTTGGTATACCAAGAAAATGCAGGCCGTAGCTGAGCGTTATGGTTTTAGCTTGTCGGTGCCGACCGGCGATCTTAAGCCACAGGACTTGGAGCGGATACTCTATGGTACGGGCAGCGAAAAGTACCGCGTGCCGTTGGGCGGCGGCCGTTCATTCGAGACAACGTACGAAGGCGTTATCCCCAATCTAGAGCGCCGCCACAAAGACACCGACAGTGATTTTATGCGTCGCGACATCGAGCGCTTTATGCGCGAGCGGCCATGCCACGTGTGCCAGGGCAGGCGTTTGCGTCCTGAAGTGCTGGCTATAACTGTTCACGGCCAGTCTATTATGGATCTTTGCGAGCTATCGATCAGTCAGGCGGTAGAGTTCTTTGGCGATATGCAGCTGACGGATACCGAGCGGCATATTGCGCATCAGGTATTGCGCGAAATCAATGCTCGACTGAAGTTCATGGAAGATGTAGGTCTAAGTTATCTCAATTTGCTGCGTAGTGCGGCTACACTGTCTGGCGGAGAGGCGCAGCGCATCCGGTTGGCTACGCAGATCGGTTCGGGGCTGCAGGGCGTGTTGTATGTCCTAGACGAGCCGAGTATTGGCTTGCATCAACGCGATAATGAAAAGCTAATCGCCACATTGCGGCACTTGCAACAGCTCGGTAACACGGTTCTTGTGGTAGAGCACGACGAGGACACGATTCGTAGCGCAGACTACCTGCTAGATATCGGGCCAGGGGCTGGCGTGCACGGCGGGCATGTCGTGGCGGCTGGCTTGCCGTCAGAGGTTGCTAAAAACCCGGCTAGTGTCACTGGACAGTATCTACAGGGCGAAAAGTCGATCGCTACGCCAAAAAAACGCCGTCAGGGCAACGGTAAAAAGCTTAGTATCATTGGTGCGCGCGAAAACAACCTGCAAAATGTCACCGTTGATATACCGTTGGGGCAGCTAGTGGTGGTTAGCGGCGTCTCGGGATCGGGTAAGTCCAGCCTTATTAACGATATCTTGGCCAAGGAATTATCGGCACGTCTCATGCGGGCCAATGAGGTCCCTGGGCGGCACGAGAGCGTCGAAGGCATCAAGCAACTCGACAAGGTGATTATAATCGATCAGTCGCCAATTGGCCGCACGCCGCGCTCTAACCCAGCCACGTATACAGGACTGTTTACTCCCATCCGCGAGCTATTTGCGCAAACCCCAGAGTCCAAGCTGCGCGGTTATGGTCCGGGTCGTTTTAGCTTCAATGTTCGCGGCGGCCGCTGCGAAAACTGTGCCGGAGACGGCATCATAAAAATTGAGATGCATTTTTTACCGGACGTATATGTACCTTGCGAGGTTTGTCACGGCAAGCGTTACAACCGCGAGGCGCTCGAAATCCATTTCAAGGGCAAAACTATTAGCGATGTGCTGAGTATGACCTGCGAAACAGCACTGGATTTCTTTGCCAACATACCCTCTATTGCGCGCAAGCTGCAGACTCTTGTGGACGTCGGATTGGGGTATATTACGCTTGGGCAGCCAGCCACTACGCTGTCTGGCGGCGAGGCGCAACGTATTAAGCTGGCCACCGAGTTGTCGCGTCGAGCTACCGGCCGCACGCTGTATATTCTAGACGAGCCAACGACTGGCCTGCACATGGATGATGTCAATAAGCTACTAGGCGTATTGCATGCGCTCGTGGATACTGGCAACAGCATGATTATTATCGAGCACAACCTGGATGTTATCAAAAACGCCGACTGGATTATAGACATGGGCCCAGAGGGCGGTTCTGGGGGCGGCACTGTTGTAGCCCAAGGCACTCCAGAGCAAATCATTTCCTCTGCAAGTAGCTACACGGCTCAGTTTTTGCGTAAAATGCTTCGCTAGCGTGGGCTTTGGCCGATTAGCCTGCTTAGGTGAAGGGTGCTTCGATGTTTACCACGCTCGACGGCTTTTCGTATATACTCCGGTGCGCATTTGCAATCGTGTAAGACTTTTTACATATTAGAGCACGAGCAGTTGGCTATACTGACGGCAGGGCGTTGCTTAGACCATGAAGACGGTACTAGACATCTACAATAATCAGCTGATAGAGCCGGAGCGCTTGGTGTATCCTACTGATGACGTAGTGTTGGCCTCCTTTGAAAAAAGACTGCACGACCTAAAGCATGACAACAAGTTTGTTGGGCTGATTGACGGCGCATATGACGTGCCTACCGAAAATCATGTTTGGTCTTTGCGTGATTGCAGGTATGCCATGGCGAGGGCGAGGTTTGGCGACAAGCTTCTAAATGCCTCGCTGCCCGAGCAGCAGGCCATGATTGCCAGCGACGAGCTGGTGCTGATTGCAACTGTTGACGCTGACGATAGAGTCAGTGCAAAAAAGAGCTACAAGAACGACAAGGGCAATATGCCTCGTCCAGTTTATCCATGGTGCCAGCGAGCGCGCCGCGTTGCTGGCATGATGATCCCGGACGGCCACGGCGGCTATCGGCCGGTGGTAGACATTGTGACGGTCGATGGCGATCGCGGCCACAGGGGCACCTTCATGGAGTCTCACCTGACGCTTGGTAAGTATTTGGACGCGAATGATGTACTCGGGGTGTGGTTGTTATACGAGTGGCATGAGTGGTATGGTCGTGTTTTGCAAATAACCGACAAGTACACAAAGATGGGTGTCGTGACTAAAGATCACACTAGCAGCACCTCAATCATCAACAACATACGCGGTTGCGATTCTTGACTTTTTGCTCTGGCCATCACTGGTGGCGGTGCTTGCGAGCGCTGAATGACGCTTCTTGTGGGCTGTCTTACTTTTTGCGGGCGATGATGGTCATCCATCTGACGTCTGGCACATCGGCTGGTAGACCATCTTCCTTGAAGTCCACCTCGAATCCTATTGTTGCTAATAGGTTCTCCAGCTCATCGTAGTCCCAGTAGTGGGCAAAACGCGGGCTGGATATTTTTTCGACTATCCAATTTTGCCCCTCGCCCATCTTAGCGCTGAAAGCTAGGAGCCCCTTGCCTGGCAGGGACTTGCGGCACTTTTCTAGGAAAAGCTTAGCCTCGTCGGCGTTAAAGTGCGGGAATACACCGTTTAGATAGATTGCCGCGTAGCCTTCGGGGATCGGATCGGTCAGCGCATTTAGGAGTATTGCTGGCTCGCCCTTGTCTTTTAGGTCGTCGACGAAGCTTTTACATCCGTCGGAGCATTGTATGCGGCACCCTTGAGACCGAAAGTAAGTGGCGTCTCGTAGTGTGGCGCTGCCGATTTCGAGTATCTTGCCGTTCTCTGGTAGTGCGGCGATTAGGGCGTCCATCCAGCGTTTCATGCCGGTGTAGTGATCGACAAATGTCTGAGGCGTGTTTTGTATGTACGTTTTGTATTCGGAGTTGTACGACGCGAGCGTTTTATCGTTGCTGTCAGAATGCATTTGTCTTCCTATCACATAATTTTACAATAATGCTGGTTATTTTATGACTGATATTATATCATAATAGGCATGAATATACACTGCATCGCTTCACGGGTGACTTTAGAGAAAGATATACAGTGCCTGCGAGGGATCCTGTCGGTTATTGAGTCGGAGGGGCACACTGTAGTTCACGACTGGGTCGAGGATGCGTATGAATATCTCTTTGTAAAGAAGTTACCCACAGAAAACTGGAATGTTATTTATCAGCAGAATATCGAAGCGATCGCCAAATCAGATGTTGTCGTTGCGGAAACCTCGCACGAGAGTTTTGCCGTAGGGTATCAGGTGGCGTCTGCTGTTCAGCAAAAGAAGCCGGTACTACTTTTGCGTCAGTCTAGTGCCGATAGTAATTCTTGGGTAACCGGACTACGGGGCGATTGGGTTCGTCACGAACGGTATGACAGCAAGACACTGAAGCCCATTATGCAGGGCTTTTTCAAAGAGAATGATATCCAGACAAAGGATATGCGGTTCAACTTCTTTATCGACAGGCCAATTTACAATTACTTACGCTGGGCGTCTGTAAAGACGGGTAAAACCAAGGCAGAGATACTCCGCGAGCTAGTGGAGCGAGAGATCAAGAGCGGCTCCTAGGCTGGTCATCGTGGTGCTGGTTGGCTGCGGGTTGAGTGGGTAGCTGGTTGGGCTGCGGACTTCAGTGATTGTCCAGCAAATCTCTGATATAATAGTCAAAACGAGCTCGGGTCGTGGAGGGCGCGCAATCAATAATCGGAGGGACCTATCTACTATGGCGGGTGAAAATGTAACTGTTGATTTAGCAAAACGTGATGTTGTGGGTAAGGGCTTGGCTGGCTTGCGTGCCAGCGGTCATGTACCAGCTGTGGTGCACAATCACGGCAAGGATTCCATGCATGTTTCTGGCGAGTACCGGGCGTTGGCCAAGGCTTATAGCGCTGCCGGTATGCACAACCCGGTGCAGGTGGATGTGGACGGCAAGAAGTATCTGACCATTATCAAGGACGTACATTTTGAGCCGGTCAAGCACCGCATGCAGCATGTTGTGTTCCAGACTATTCGGCAAAATGAAAAGGTTACCGCCGAGGTGCCAGTCGTACTGACTGGCGAAGTCCCTGCGGAGAAGAAGAGCTTAATCGTGTTGACCCACATAGACACGGTCAGCATCAAAGCGCTACCCAAGAATTTGCCAAGCCAGCTAGAAGTTGACGCATCGGGCTTGGAGTCTGATGGCGATCGATTGACCATGGCCGACGTTACCTTGCCAGAGGGCGTTGAGCTAGAGGCTGACCCAGATTTTGTAATTGCTACCGTAGAGGTGCCAAAGGACCAGGTGGCTGAAGCCAATGCTGCCGCCGAGTCGCTAGCTGCGGACGAGGACAAGCCAGCCGATGAGCCAGAGGCAGAGGCTGCTACTGACGCTGGCGGAGAAAACGAGTCCTAGGCTCAGCGGCAAAAACCAAGTACCCGTAAGTACGAACACACGCCCCATCCCGGCTAAGAAAGCCGCTGAGGGGCGTGTTTTTTAGTCCGTAATGAAGCCGCCCGACTGGTGCGACCATAGTTTGGCGTAGATACCGCCGTGCCGCAGGAGGTCATCGTGCGTTCCTTGCTCGGCAATTTTGCCGTTATCTAGGACGATGATTCGGTCCATTTTTCTAACAGTGCTCAGCCGGTGCGCTATGACTACCGCGGTGCGGTCTTTCATGAGCTGCCATAGGGCGTCTTGTATGAGGGCTTCGCTTTCCGAGTCCAGGGCGCTCGTAGCCTCGTCTAGTAACAGTATCGGTGTGCGCTTGAGTATGGCGCGTGCGATTGCGATACGTTGCCGCTGGCCGCCGGATAGCTTGACGCCGCGTTCGCCCACTAGTGTATCGTAGCCGACGGCTAACTGGGATACGAACTTATGGGCATTGGCCTGTTTGCTGGCGTCAATGATATCTGCCATATCGGAGTCGGGGTCGCTATATGCGATGTTTTCGGCTATCGAGCGGTGAAACAGTAGCGGCTCTTGTGGTACGTAGCTGATCGCGGAGCGCAGATCATCCTGTGTCACTTGTGCGATGTCTTGGCCGTCGATACGGATACTGCCGGCGTCAACGTCATGGAAGCGTAGCAGTAGCTTGGTTAGGGTGGTTTTGCCTGACCCAGAGTGCCCGACAAGGCCAATTTTCTCGCCAGCCTTGATGTCCAGACTGAAGCCATCAAAAAGTGGCTCTTGATCTTGGTTTTCGTCGTGCCCAAAACGTATGTTCTGGATACTGATGGCTCCCTGGCTGGCGTTTAGCGGCTGGGGGTCGGCTGGGTCCAGTATGGCGGGGTTGAGCGACATAGTGCGCACACCCTCTCTGGAGTCGCCTAGGGCGCGGTTGACGTTACGGATGGCCGAGATATTGAGCTGCCATAGCCGGCGGCTGATATCGTTGGCGTAGGCTAGCATCAGAAATACAAGGGATAACTCCGCCTGATACACGACAACGCTAATGACGGCGATAACCAGCGCCATGACGTACATCGAGCTTGTAACGGTGGCAAAAACAGCGTCTTTTTGCAGGGTGATCCACATTACTTTATTGACCGCTAGCCGCACTTTTTCGGTGATCGCCCTGAATGAGGCGCTTTCCGCGCTGCTGCGCGCGAAGCTGTTGACGGCAGAAACGTTGGTCAGGCTGTCTGCCAAGTGCGCGGTGCGCTCGTTTTCGGTCTTGGACTTGCGGGCAGTGCAAGCGCGAACCGGCTTGGTCAGCCACAAGTTGGCAGCCACGTAAAGGATCGTGAACAGCCACACTCCGGCGACGAACGGCAGGCTTCTGGGTGCCAAGATTACGGTGGTAGATACCAGCGAAATAGCCAGTAAGTAGAAGTTGAACTGGAAGCTGTCGAATAGTCGAACATACGCGTCGCCCAGCTTTTGTACCTGCGATACCAGCGCGCCGCTAAATGAATTGGCATGGAAGTTGCTATCTAGACGCATGAGCTTATCAAAGCTGTCTCGGTAAATGTCGCGTACCACAAATGCTTCTAGCGTCCAGTTGAGGTAGATACATATACGCCACAGTATGACGCTGCCAAGATATGACGCTGCTGCGAACAGTAGCAAATCTTTGCCGAAAACTGCCCAAATCTGATCGGGGCTTATACTGCTGTTGCTAAGCTTGTCTATGACACCGGCCGCTAGCAGTGGCGGTAAGAAAATGCCTATGAATTCGGTAATCGGCGTCAGTATTAGTATGCTCCAAAGATGTACTTTGTAGCGAAGTACATAGGAATAATAAAACCGCAATATTTGTGCCGTGGACGGCTGTTCGCGTTCCATGGTGCCCCTTCTGATGTTGTAAACAGCTACAAAGCGCACGCGACGGCGCAAGTAGCTTTGGTTGGTTGTTTTTGGTGCTTAGCAGCTCACAGTTGCGGGCTGGTATTTTGATGTTTAGTAGTTAGTGATGAGCGTGCGGTTAGGCGCTACGTTCACCGTGCGAGCGGGTGTGTTGAGTTTTGATTGCATTGCGAGCGCCTTTCCTTTAAATAGTATTCCTGTAGGAAATTTTATCACAAGAGTCAAACGTATGTCATGTGTTTGTAGAGCTGCCGCATTACGGGCGAAGCGCCGGTGCTATGTTTTGCGGCGGAGTCTGTTGGCGGCTTAGAGTTTGTCGAGTAGTGTGTGGACGCTTGCAGGGCTTTGCAGGCGGTAGTTGGCAATAGTGTGGCCGCGACCAACTTTTATGGTGTGCGCGGCGGTTGGTAGCGCGCCAAACATGTCTTCGTCGGTGTTGTCGTCGCCAATGGCCATGATAAAATCTTGGCCATCTAGCAGCCATTCCTGTGTGATATGACCCTTGCTGACATCCTGATGATGTACTTCTAGCACTTTTTTGTTTTCGCGAATGATCAGCTGCTCGGCGCGAGCAATGGGGCGAAGCAGCTTCTTGAGGATTACCAGATTTTTCTTTGCGTGAAACGGTGATGCGTTGCGGTAGTGCCAGGCAACGCTCCATTCTTTTTGCTCAATGGACGAGCCGGGCGTGAGCGTGGTGTAGCGTTTGAACAGTCCCATTACGGGCTTTTCCCAATCTTGGGACAGGTGGCTCGTCTTTTGCCAGTTTTTTCGACCGCTCAGGCGGATAAAACCGCCGTGTTCGGCTACCAGTGTGATTGGCAGTTTTCCTAGCCAGTCAGCGAGATCCTTTCGACTGCGACCGCTAATAACCACAATGTGGTTGTGCTCGTTCTTGGCTAGGCGTTTGAGCGTGTGTAGCGTTTCTTTGGACGGGACGGCATTTTCTGGCTTGGAAACGAGGGGCTGCAGCGTGCCATCATAGTCAAGCAGGATGAGGCGATTGCTAGAGCGCTTGTAGTCCTCAAGCAGCTCCGCGGTGCGCTCGTCGTTGAGTGCGCGTGTTACGCGAAAGTTTGGCCGCGGGATGGGCTTCTCCAGGGAATCCATGAAGGTGTCTGCCCACTTGTCGATAGTGTTGCGTTTTAGGTAGCGCTGCATGCGCTTGGTGCGAGCCATAAAGCCTGCGGGTTTTGCGCTGAGGGCCTCCATGAGACCGTTAACGAGGCTGCGATGCTTGTAAGGGTTGACTAACACTGCTTCCTTTAGCTCTTCTGCTGCGCCGGCTGTTTCGCTAAGCACCAGAACGCCGTCACTTTTTGGGCGACTGGCGAGGTATTCCTTGGCAACGAGGTTCATGCCGTCGCGAATTGGTGCTATGAAAGCTACGTCGGCACGTTGATACAATGCGGCGTACTCGGCAAAAGGCAGCGCAGAGAAGATGACCTCGAGCGGCTGCCACGAGCGGCTGCCGAATTGCTTGTTGATGCTTTTGGATAGCTTCTCGACATCTTTGCGTAGCTTTTGATAGGCGGGGACTTCGGTGCGCGATGGCATGGCCTGCATGATCATGACAACTTTGCCGTGAAGTTTGGGGTTTTCCTTGAGTAGTGTCTGGTAAGCTTTTAGCCTGCCAACCAAGCCTTTTGATGGGTCCAAGCGGTCTATAGTGAGGATAACTTTGCGACCGCGGTGCTTCCAGCGCAGCTTTTGGTGCTCTACGCCAACTTCTAGGGATCGGCTAGCGTCGGCAAAACGGCGGTAATTGATGCCAATGGGGAAGTCAGTGACGCGCACTACTCGCTCTGGCAGTACGACCTTGCGCGAGCCAATGATGCCAATGTCTAGCTCTCGGCAGACGCCTAAGAAGTTGTCGGTGTAAGCCGAGGTGTGAAACCCAACGACGTCGGCGCCAAGCATTCCCTGGGCTAGTTCGTTAGCGTGAGGGTCGCTCAGGAAAATCTCGGGCGAAGGGAAAGGGATATGCAGGAAAAAGCCAATGCGGTTTTTAGCCCGCTGGACGCGTAACATCTCCGGTAAGAGCAGCAGCTGGTAGTCATGCACCCACATGTGGTCTTTTTTGCCGGCTAGTTCTAGGGTTGCCTCGGCGTAGAGACGGTTGACCTTTTTGTACATTCGCCATGCTGCGGCCGTGTCCGTGGTGCCAACCTCCATGTGGTGAAATAGCGGCCAGAGCACACTATTGCTGTACACGTTGTAGAATCCGTCTAGTTGTTTTTGGGTCAAGAAAACCGGGTGACAGTTGTCTTTCTTGAGTACGCGGGTGATTTCTTGCCGGTCTTGATCGGTCAACTCGTCGCTGGCAATTCCGGGCCAGCCTACCCACACGTTGCCGCCGGTTTTGGCGTACGAGGACAGTCCAGTTGCTAGCCCTCCGGCCGAAGGATAAAACTCAAGCTTGCCATCCACCTTTCTAACACTGACAGGCAGCCGGTTGGAAACAATCACAAGTCTCGACATGATTAGCTCTTAGTATAACACGTCTTGGCGATGTCAATAGTTTGTGCGGTAGCGGGGCTGTTGATTGTTGGGGTTGGCAGTGTTCTTTGGCCCCTAGCGCGAGCAACGCGGTGCGACCTATTTGGGGTGTGTCCTGTGCTATAGTATTTCCATGCAAAAGATACTCCTGTATTACAAATTTACTCCGTTGCCCGACCCTGAGGCGGTTAAATTGTGGCAAAAGGCCCTGTGCGATGGCTTGAATCTGCGCGGCCGAATACTGGTTAGTCGACATGGGCTGAATGGTACGGTGGGCGGAGATATGGACGACCTGAAGGCCTACATCAAGGCTACCAAGCAATACCCGGGCTTTAAGAATACGGTGTTTAAGTGGAGCGAGGGTGGACGCGACGATTTTCCGCGTATGAGCGTCAAGCACCGGCGCGAGCTAGTTGGCTTTAGAAACTCCGACGATGAGTTTGACGTAGATGGCCAAGGCGTAATCGGCGGCGGGCCGCATCTCAAGCCAGAACAGGTGCACGAGCTGATCGAGCGCCACGGCGACGACGTGGTGTTTTTTGACGGCCGCAACGAGCACGAGGCTCAGGTGGGTAAGTTTAAGGGCGCAGTGGTTCCAAATACCCACACCAGTCGAGACTTTATCGCAGAGCTAGAAAGCGACAAATACGACGACATCAAAGACAAAAAGGTTATCACGTATTGTACTGGCGGCGTGCGCTGCGAGGTCATTAGCGCAATGATGAAAAAGCGTGGGTTCAAAGAGGTCTATCAAATAGATGGCGGTATCGTAAAATACGGCGAAAAATACGGCGACGATGGCCTATGGGAGGGTGCGCTACGCGTCTTTGACAACCGTAAGGTCATGCATTTTACCGATCACGCCAAAACCATCGGTCGGTGCGCGCACTGTCAGGCAAAAACCAGCAATTTCGAGAACTGCGCCTTAGCGTCGTGCAACAAACTAGTGTTGATTTGTGAGTCTTGCGCCAAGAACCCCGCCAAGCGCTATCATAGCCCTGAGTGCTACGCGCGGGCGCGGGCAGCATCTAGCGCAAAAGCTTAGGCTGGCCGGTATTGAAGTTAGTGGCTTGGAGTTGTCCGGGTTGTTATTTTACGGACAGGCCGAATTTTTGCAGGTCGTTTAGGCCGCCCATATCAATGATGTTGGTATAGCCAGCCTGACGTAGTATGGCGGTTGCTTGGCCGGATCGATTGCCGCTGCGGCAGTACACGGCGATGGGCGCATCAACACCTTCGTCGGGCAGGGAGCCATTTTGGATCTCGCCAATAGATAATAGTTTGGCGTCGGCGACATGGCCGGCGTCGTACTCTTTGACAGTTCGTACGTCGTAGATGACGGTGCCTTCGGGTAGTGTAGTGGCTTCTTGCGAGGTGTTTTCCTCTGCGCGGACCGACTGGCTAGCTGTCTGACGGGCGCTGTCGTTGCCGTCTGCTCGCAGAACGAGAATTCCCCCCACAGTTATGATAGCTAGTACTGCGATAACGATGAATTGTTGCATGATACCCTTTCTTTTGCATCAATGTAGCATATTTGCACTGCTTATGTAAATTATTTACAATAAACAGACTTTTGTAGTTGGGCATAGATGCGTACAATGCTTCAGTAACGCCCAACGCGCCTATATAAATACGAACAAGGAGTAGCACGCATGGCCGAGATTACTATTACTACCAAAGACGAATTCGAGGAAAAGGTTATCAACAGCGATCAACCGGTGTTGGTGGATTTCTGGGCGCAGTGGTGCCCGCCGTGCCGCATGATGAGCCCGGTCTTGGCAAAAATCGCCGAGGATATGGAGGGCAAGGTTGTCATAGCCAAGATAAACGTCGAAGAGTCGCGCGACAACGCCGAGATGGCTGCCAAATATGGCGTGCAGGGTATTCCGAATATGCAGATTTTCAAAAAGGGCAAAGTTGTCCAGGAGTTGGTTGGCCTACAGTCGGAGCAGTTTGTGCGGGCTGAGCTAGAGAAGCTGTTGTAGCTGCGCAAGTCTTGCCGCGTCGTAGTGCCGAGTAGTGGTTTGTGTCGATTGTTTTGGTTTGTCGCGTTTTTCAGCTAGGCGCTGAGTAAACGATTGTGGTACACTGCACATCAGAAAGTACTTATGGTTTGTAAGCATGCAGGGAAGAGATATATCTAGCGCTTGGGAGCATTCAGGGGGTGTGATTACTGGCGTGCGCCGCGTATTGCATTGGCCGATTGTCTGGGTGGCTGGTTTTGCGCTGTTTGCTGGTAGTTTTTTGCTGTTCACAGGGGCGGCAGGCTTTACGAGTTCTCGCGAAGTAGAGGACGGCAACCGGACGGGTGCTGCTGCCGAAATATACGACAACAATGCCTCTGGTGGTCGAGCTGTTAAGTTTGGCGCTGGCAATACGGATGCCGTACCGACAGGGCTGAAAGGTTTTACTGGCGGCGACAGCATCGGGCTGCGGTGGCGCCCCGTGCAAACGTCTGGTTCGGTTAAGTATCATGTCATACGCAATGGGGTTAAGATAGCCGAAACCAACCCGGCGACTGCCGATGCTTGGGGCGACGAAGAGCCCGGTGTTCGGTTTGTGGATACGGCAGTTACGCCAGGCGACACCTATGTTTATAACGTTGCGTCGGAGGTCAATGGCGTGTTGTCTCCGCTGTCGGAGCGCATAACACTTACGCATCCAACGAACAACACCGTCCCAACGCTCAATGTAGAGCGTAATGGCATCACGACTGCCGAGCCTTTTCTGGAGACTGGGGTAGAGGTTTTACAGGTATGGTATCCCAAGATTGTGCAAATGATGACTGGCGGGTCGTATAGCGCGCCAATGTCGCTAACGATGCGCGTTGTCCCAGACACCTATGGTCTGTGCGCCGATAACAGTGCTCTCGCTTGGGCGCAGCGCTCGGATAGTTCGTTTAATGTATGCGAAGGTTTTGCGTCGACTCACCCAAATGACGCAAATGTAGTCTTGCACGAGTCGGCACACTTAGTGCAGAAGTATAATCGTAGCATTCGGGGCGACATAACACCTATGACTATTGAGGGCATACCGGACTGGGCTGCAGATAGCATAACTGGCCGTATCAATCCTCCGCCTCGTTGGCCGCAGAATTTTACCGATGGCTATGATGTCTCGTCGCTATTTTTGACCTGGGTTCAAGATACCTACAACAAGCCCTACATTGTACGCGACATAAACAATGCTGCGCATTATGGCGGTGCGGCGGGTCAGGAAATTTTGCGCCAGCAGACGGGCAAGACGGCAGGCCAGTTGTTTACTGAACTTGCGGGCTACTATAGCTCTTCGGCTGCTCTACTGACTAGTGATGCGGGCGTATGCGCCGACTTGACCAACGCTCAGACAGCCGTGGGGACGGTGATAACTACGCACTCCTGTCATCCTCAGTCTAGCTGGCTTCGGGATTATCAGCGGGTGGTATTAACCACAAAAGCGTCCAACCCCTCCAACGGCGGATCCATATATTTCCCAGAGGCTCATAAGTGCATGGGCACAAAGAATAACTCCAAGGCGATTGGTACAGAGGTTGTGCTTGTCAATTGTAATGACTCGCAGTCAACATCGCGTTGGCGGCAACAGGGCGCGGCTGTCAAAAACATTGGTTCTGGCTATTGTCTGCAGACAAATGGTGCCATGACGCACGATGGCAACCCGCTCAAGATTGGTACCTGCCAAGGTATTTCTTCGGAGCCGACTCGACGTTGGACCTTGCCGCCGAACTAAATTGGCTGGCTGTCGTTCTTGCCGTGCTAGCGCGGCGGGTATGCCACGTTCGCTAAACACCGTATACTAGGGGCGTATGAACTCGCAATTACAGGAGAAACTTGCCCAGCTGCCCAAGACGCCCGGTGTTTATTTTCACAAAAACGCCGAAGGCCAGATTATCTATGTCGGCAAGGCGGCGGTGCTGCGCAACCGAGTGCGGCAGTATTTTCAGAAATCACGAACTCGAGACCCCAAGACAGAGGCCTTGGTGGCAGAGATTGCAGACACCGACTGGATGGAGGTAGATAGCGAGCTAGAAGCCTTGTTCTTGGAGGCCGAAATGGTTCGCCGTTACATGCCGCAGTACAACATACTGCTGCGCGACGACAAAGCGCTTAGCTATATTCGTATCGACCTGCGTAGCGACTACCCGACTGTCACTATTACTCGCCGCCCGCTGGACGATGGGGCGGACTACTACGGGCCGTACCTCAGCGCGCTAGGCGTGCGCAAGGCGCTAAAGTATCTGCGTCGGATATTCCCATACGCAGTCAAAAAAATGCCCAATCAAAAGCGTGCTACGCTGTACTATCATCTGGGGTTGGATCCTGGCCTGGAGGAGGGAAGGACGAGCCTAGAGGAGTATCGGGCTAATTTACGCCGACTGGCGCTGGTTATTCAGGGTAAACGTACTAGTATCATGCGCGAGCTAGAGCGCGACATGAAGCACTACGCCAAAGCGGAGGATTTCGAGGCTGCCGCCAGGGTACGCAATCAGCTGTTTGCGCTGCAAAACCTGGGCAAACACGTTATTTTTAGCGACAAAGAGTTTATGGATATTGGCAAAGATCACGCGCTCACAGAGCTGGTGGACGTGCTGCGATTGCCCGCGTATCCACGCCGCATAGAAGGCTATGACGTAAGCCATATGCAAGGCACAGATGTCGTGGCCAGTATGGTGGTGTTTACAAATGGCGTGAGCGATAAGGGCGAGTATCGCAAGTTTAAGACCAAGCGCGATCACAACAACGATTTTTATAACATGCACGAGACTATTAAGCGCCGTCTGAGCGAGAAGAACCGCAAGGCGTGGGGGACGCCCAGTTTGTTTTTGATAGACGGCGGCAAGGGGCAGCTCGACGCGGCTATTCGGGCGCGGGACGAGGCTGGCTGTAGCGCGACGCCGTTTATTGGGCTGGCTAAGCGCGAAGAGCAAATAGTCATCAAAAAACCACTGCGCGACGACGCGGCGGAGTTGTCTGGGGCGAGCGGCGTTGGCTTATGCATGGAAGCGGTGCAGAAAATGGGCGGGTTCACAGAAGAGTCGGATGACTTTATTCTGGTCAACTTGCCGCATAGCAGCCATGTCGTGAAGCTGCTGCAGCGTATTCGCGACGAATCGCATCGTTTCGCGGTTAGCTATCATACGGTACTCAAGCGTCAGCGCCAAACGGCCAGCGTGTTAGACGATATTCCTACCGTTGGGCCGGCTACGCGTAAAAAACTTATTAAGACGTTTGGTAGTCTGCGCGGTGTTCTGCGGGCGAGCGATTCAGAGCTGCAAAAGGCCGTAGGCGACAAGAAGGCGGCGGTCCTGCGCCAACACCTGATTCCGTTGCGCGAGCAACCCCCGGACGCGCGCTGAACTTGCTTACCGTGCTATACTGGATGGCTGAAAGTGGTAGTTATGTCTCAGCCAACATTTGATGCTAGTTTTTTTATTGGTAATCGCCGTCGTTTGCGGCAGCTGTTTACTGGGAGCGCACCCATTGTAGTGACCGGAAACGCTGCCTTGCAGAAGTCGGCGGATATGGCGTTTCCATTTCATCAGGACAGCAATTTCTGGTATCTGACCGGCATTGAATTAGCCGATGTAGTGCTGGTCATGGACAAGGATACTGAGTATCTGATTATGCCAGAACGTTCAGAGGTGCAGGATTTGTTCGAAGGCACTATTGATCAGCAGGCGTTGGCCGAGCGTTCTGGGGTGTCAGACATACTGCCGGCACAAGATGGCTGGAAGCGTCTTTCGGCGCGCATTAAACGCGTCAAGCATGTAGCGACTATGGCTGCCGACGATGTGTTTATGCAGCAGCACGCCATGTACGCCAACCCAGCCCGTGCGCAGCTGATGGAGCGTCTGCGTTCGTACAACGAATCGTTGGAGCTGCTAAACTTGCGCGAGCATTTGATGCACATGCGTTTCGTGAAGCAGGAGCCAGAACTTGCAGCTATACGAGAAGCCATTCGTATTACTGCCGCCACGCTGCGCGAGGTGACGCGGCCCAGCAAGATGACCAAATACGCGCACGAGTATCAGATAGAGGCGGCGGTGAGCCACGGGTTTCGCCGTCGCGGGGCTGTTGGCCACGCCTATGACCCAATAGTGGCAGCGGGGCGCAACGCGTGCGTACTGCACTACACACAGAATAACGACCAACTTGCAGATAACCAGCTAGTACTCATGGACGTGGGCGCACAGTATAGCCACTACGCTGCTGATATAACGCGAACGGTCATCAGGGGCGAGCCCACTAAGCGCCAACGAGCGGTGCACGATGCGGTGCGGCAGATTCATGATTTTGGCGTATCGCTGCTAAAGCCTGGCGCCGTCTTTCTGGAGTGCGAGCAAGAGGTTCGGCGTATGACGGGCGAAAAGCTGCGCGAACTGGGGCTGATCAAGACTATCGACGCCGAGTCGGTGCATCGTTACTACCCGCACGCGCCGCATTTTCTGGGGCTGGATGTGCATGATGTCGGCGACTATAGCGCGCCGCTGCAGCCCGGGGTGGTGCTGACTATCGAGCCAGGTATTTATATTCCAGAAGAAAACATCGGCGTTCGCATAGAAAACGACATTGTTATTACGTCGGACGGACACCAGAACCTGTCCGCCGACTTGCCGTATCAGCTCGCGTAGGTTTTTGGCGGCGTCCTTTTGGTGTTTTACGGCTCGCGCGGCACGCGGGCGGTACTGATACTATGGGCGTTGCTTTTTTGCGCCGCTACTCTTGTGATGGTGGGTTCTTACTTTTTGGCTGTTTTTTGTATTTGAGCGGTGAATGCCATACAATAGGATTATGAAAAAGGGGCCGTTGAAACGGTTTGCAATGCGATGGTTTGTGTCGTCGCTTGGTTTATGGATTGCCGCGGGGCTGTTGGGCGCCGAGCGTATTGCCTATGACGGCATGGCGGCTATTATCATAGCTGGCCTTGTGCTGGCGGTGGTGAACGGCATCATCAAGCCGCTGGTTGTTATTTTGTCCTTGCCGGCCATCTTGTTCACACTAGGATTATTCATGTTGGTGATAAACGGCTTCATGGTAATGTTGGCAAGCTGGCTGTACGGCGGGCTGCAAGTTACTAATTTGTGGGCGGCAGTGCTTGCCGGCATGGTGATTGGGTTGGTAAACTATCTAGTGAACGTTATTCTGGAGGACCGAAAGTGAGTATATACAATTACGTGACAATTGGATCGATGGTGCTGATGACTATTCTGATTTTGGTGCAAACTCGCGGGGCTAGCCTTGGGGCTGGTCTGGGCGGCGGCGGTGAGGTGCATACCGAGCGGCGCGGTTCCGATAAGTCCATTCACCAGCTAACAATTATCATGGTGCTGATTTTCGTGGCATCTTTGATACTAGGAATTATTTCGTAGGCATTTAACAGCGGAAGGGTTGCGCTGCATTGGTTTCAAAGGCTACAAAACTGCGTGTAAGAAGGCGCTTGCGTAAAGGGCGGCAGCAGGTCGGCGACATTAGCAGCCAGGCCGAGCAGCATTTTGACAGGCATTTCTCGCGGCGTATCTCAAACCTAGTCGATGTCCGTCGTTTTGTGGCGTCTTGGGTGGTGCTGATGACGCTGCTGATAGGTTTTTTGGTGTATCAGCTTATTGCTCTGCCGACGCAGCACGAGGGCTTTCGGCCTGTTTCTGGCGGAATATACACCGAGGGTATAGTCGGCTCATTTACTAACGCAAATCCGCTGTATGTTGCGACGCCTGTCGATTCGGCAGTTTCGCGCCTGTTGTTTGGTAGCCTGCTCAAGTACGACAGTGCCGGTCGCCTGACTGGAGACTTGGCAGTACGTTGGTCTGTTGACGAAGAAGGTAAAACGTACAAGGTTGTCTTGCGCGAGGGCTTGCAGTGGCACGATGGCGCGCCGCTGACCGCCGATGATGTGGCCTTTACCTACAAGACTATTCAAAATCCTGACGCTAAGTCACCGTTTTTTGCTGCATGGCAGGGGGTTGATGTTCAAGTCAGGGACGACAGGACTATATTATTCACGCTGCCAAACGTGCTGGCTTCTTTCCCGCATGCGCTGACCAACGGTATTGTTCCTAAGCACTTGCTAGCCGATACGCCGGCAGGCCAACTGCGTTCTATAAAATTCGACACGGTTAATCCGGTTGGTTCGGGGCCGTTTCGCTGGGAGGCAATAGAAGTCACTGGTGAACGGCCAGAGACGCGCCAGACGCAAATTGCGCTGATTCCGTTTGTTAACTACCACGGCGGTATGCCGCAACTGGATCGGTTTAGGATACATACCTTTAACGACACTGAAACCATGGTCGCGAGCTTCAAGGACAAGGAAATCACAGCCATGAGCGGGCTAAGCGCTGTCCCGAGTGAGCTGGAGGGTCAAGAGAATGTCGTGGATTATGATATACCGTACATGGGCGAAGTGGGCGTTTTCTTCCGAACGTCGGCAGAATTGCTGGGTGATGCCAAGGTGCGCCAAGCGTTGACGCATTCAATCGCGCATAAAGACGTCGTTGATATTTTGCCCTATCCAGCAGCGGCTGCGCGTAGTCCGCTCCTGAAGTTTCATCTAGGCTACAATCAGGACATTCAGCAGCTGTCTTTTGATATGGCCAAGGCGGTCGAGCTACTTGATGGCGCTGGCTGGACGGTTGGCGAAGACGGCTTGCGCCAGAAAGACGGCAAGAAGCTCACCCTCAATCTATTGACTCAAGCGAGCGATGAGTTTGAGGCCGTGGCTGCAAGTCTGCGCGAGCAGTGGGCGACGGTTGGCGTGCAGGTTGTTGTACATACGCTGCCGGACGAGGATCTACAGCGGGCGGTCAAGCAGCGCGAATACGACATGCTGCTGTACGGTATCGCGGTGGGCGCAGACCCAGATGTGTTTGCTTATTGGCATAGTTCACAGGCGGACGCTGTGTCTTCTAACAAGCTCAACTTTTCTGATTACAAGTCAGACGTTAGCGACAAAGCGCTAGAAGATGGACGGACGCGTACCGACCCAGAGCTTCGTACCCAAAAATACAAGCCTTTCCTAGAGGCATGGCGCGACGATGCGCCGGCGCTGATGCTGTACCAGCCACGCTATATTTATATATCCAACGACAGAGTGGGCGGTTTCTATGTGCGGCTGCTGAACACTAGTACCGATCGTTATGCTACGGTGGAGCAGTGGACGATTCGCAAGCTACAGGCGCCTTAGCTGTAGTGCGGTCGCTTGGGCAGGCGGATGCGCGGCTTCACAGAAATGCTAATTTATGATAGGCTTACGCAGTAATCAGCGTATGTTGATGCGCTAGGTATGCTGTCACACATGCGGATGTGGCGGAATTGGTAGACGCGCTAGTTTCAGGTACTAGTGATAGCAATATCGTGGAGGTTCAAGTCCTCTCATCCGCACCAGCGTAAATGTTCCAGACAAGACGATCTAATAGTTCGTTGACCGGCTGGAGCTTTTTCTTTTTACGGATAGACCGCCTTGGAGCTGCCTTGCGATGTGTCGATGGGCCGGGTTTGTTTTTTTAGCTTTCGTCTTTTGTATTTCGTTATTTTTGGTTAGAGGGGGCTGTCTGCCGGGGTTCTTGGCGGCGTGCCGGCGTGTCAGGCTCGGCGGATGGTAGATTATGCGCGGTGCTCAGGCGCGGGGTGTGCTATGATAGATACCGATAGACGCTAATGCTAGATTCTAGAAAAGGACGCATTGTCGCAGATGAATAAAGTTGCACATTACTTACAAGAACACTTAGTCGGTCAAGTACTCACCAGTCCTGACGTCAGGCGGCATTTTGCCACGGACGCCAGTATTTTTTCGGTTGTGCCGGCAGTTGTTGTCTACCCGCGGAACGAAAACGATGTTCGCAAGACGGCGCGTTTTACGTGGCAGCTGGCCGAGCGCGGCCGGGTGATACCAATCACGGCTCGCGGCGGTGGTAGCGACCAGTCGGGCGCGGCTATTGGCCCGGGCGTGATACTGTCTTTTACAGCGCACCTGAATCGTATTCTGGAGCTAGACGGCAAGTCTGGCAATGTTGTGGTGGAGCCGGGTATTAATTACGCCAAGCTGCAACAGACATTGCATACACATAGCCGATTTTTGCCGCCGTATCCGTCGTCTATAGAGTATTCAACCATTGGCGGGGCTATTGCTAATAATGCCGCGGGCGAAAAAAGCGTCAAGTACGGAGCAACTCGCAATTTCGTGCGCCAGCTTCGGGTGGTGCTCGCTAACGGCGAGGTTATCGAGACGCGCCGCTTGTCCAAGCGCGAGCTCAATAAGAAACTTGGTCTGGCGACATTCGAGGGCGAAGTCTACCGCAATCTGGACGCATTGATAGAAGAGAATGGCAGCGCTATTCAGGATTCAACCCTTAGTGTTACGCTGAACGGTGCTGGTTACGACCTAGCTAGCGTTAAGCGCAAGGACGGGTCATTTGATCTGACGCCGCTAATCGTTGGTTCGCAGGGGACGCTAGGCATCGTGACCGAGGCTACTATGGAAACAGAGGTGCACAATCCGCATACGACCTTGGTGGCTGCCATGTTTGACGATATACAGGTAGCAGAACAAACAGTATTCGAGCTACGCCGTTCGCGCGATATGCCAAGTGCTATCGAAATGGTAGACGAGCACCTGTTGAAGTTTGTGAGCGACCATAGCCCCAACCTACTGAAGGACGTCTTGCCAAAGCCGTTACCCAAGATGGTGCTGTTTATTGAGTTCGATAACCAGATTGACCGCATACAGAAGCGCCTGACCAAAAAGACAGTCAAGCTGCTGGATAAGTACCAGGTGCCCTACATAGTCGAAACCGATCCGCAAAAGAAAGAAGAGCTGTGGAAGATGCGCGACAGTGCCGCCCTAGCGCTTTCTTATGCCGAAAAGTCGGCCCGCGCGCTACCAGTCATAGAGGACGGCGTGGTGCCAGTAGAACGCATCCGCGAGTTTTTGGAGGCTATTTACGAGCTTGGCAAAAAGCACGCCTTCAACCCCATTACATGGGGACATATCGGAGACGGCAATGTTCACGTGCAGCCATTCTTTGACCTGGCGCAGGTAGGTGATAGGCAAAAGATTTTCCGTATCATAGAAGAGTTTTATGCCACGGTCATTAACTTTGGCGGTAGCACCAGCGCCGCCAATAACGATGGCCGGTTGCGGGCGCTGTATCTGCGCGATCTATACGGCGAGCAGGTCTACGAATTATTCGCCAAGGTCAAACAGATCTTTGACCCCTACGGTACGCTCAATGCCGGTGTAAAAATTGGCGTTGCGCCAGAAGACATCAAGCCGCTGATCCGGCAAGAATACTCTCTGGGTCATCGGTACGATCACATGCCGCGTAGCTAGGCTTTTGCCGCTGTAATGTGCAGCAGCCGCTAGCGTGTTGGGCTGGCGGCTGCTTTTTTGGTTGCTGGTGTCATTTGCGGCGCTGTTTGGATTTTGGCGGGCTTTCGTCTAGCTGGGCAGGCTGGTTTCCTGTCGGCGTAGGTCGTTTTGTACGTCGATCATCCAGTCGTCCATAACCTCTTCGGCTAGGGGCAGGTTGTCTATAGAGCGCCATACGGGCATGCCGCCGCTCAGATCATCGCTCGGAGTGATAGCTTGCTCGGTCATAGTGGCTAAGAAGACTATGTTGATGACTGGTCTCTCGCCGTTGTAGTGGCTGGGGTAGGTGCCAAAATAGCGCTCGATAGTAACATCTACGCCGAGTTCTTCCTTTACTTCACGAATTGCTGCCTCTTCTGCTGATTCGCCAACTTCCATAAAGCCGCCCGGGAAGTCCAGGGTTCCCTTGCCCGGGTCTTTACTGCGTATGCCATACAGGATTTGCCCTTTGCCTACGATACATACCGCAACGCCTGGCGCCGGGTTGTTCCAGTTTTCGTGGCCTGCCGCACAGGTGTAGAGGTTGTCGTTTTGTTTTGCGGCGATTTGCCCGCAGTATATACAATGTCGTTCCATGGTTTTAGTATAGCACTCCTATAGTGCGGCCTTGGTCGGCTGGCCGTACGCGTTTATGAGATTTGCTGCCTCTGCTTTTGTAGCGCCTGCTCTAGTAGCTCGGTTTTTTCGGCCATACGCTGTATTTCGTCAAGCACTTCAGGTAGTGGTATCTCCTGTGATGTTTCGTCGGGCGCTATGCCGCGCAGCGTGTCTCTGCCGTACATACCAAACCCAAGCGGCCGCCTGTTTTCCCAAGCAGCTAGGGCAACGTCAAGGGCTTTTGACGATCGTTGGCTGCCGGTAATTAGCCCAACCAGCGCAGAGGGGTCATTTTCTTTCGTTACAAAATAGTGGTCGACTACTTCTAGCATGCCGCCGGGGTCAAGTTGGCCGGATTGTGTGTCACTCTCGTCTACTCTGAGGAAGAAAATCGTCGTTGTGTCGGTGTCGTCAATTCTGTCGCCGAGGCGTACAAGCTGACCGGTTTCCTTGTTGATGACCGCGTTTCCCAAATTCGTGGCGTAGCCAACACCGGTGTCGCGTGGTTCCAGCCCCTCAAGGTTAGCGGTCTTTATCGCCAAGAAAGTGGCCATATCACGTTCGGTCCTCAGGGCGTTTAGCTCGGTGTCGGAGAGGTTGCATCGTGCCTTCAAGAAGGCCTTTTCGTCGTCTCCGATGTGTCGAGAATCAGAGCCGGTAAATACTATTGCTTTATTGTCGTTGTGTGCTGTTCGCGTTCTGTCCGAGGCCAAGTTATATGCTGCTATGATTTCCCATGGTTTGCCGCTGTCTAGGACATTGCAGGTGGCGTTGCTTGGTATATCGTGTTCAGCACCGATTCCTAGTCGCAATGCGAGTTCGCGCAGCCGGTGCTCCTGTTCGGGCGGTAGCATCGTTTCTGGCGTATCATCTGGGTTTGTGTCGAGCTCCGGGAAAGGCTCGTCGAGTGTTGGTTCGTTTGTGCGGAGTATGACGCCGATCTCACTTAAGAGCTTCTGGTTTGACTCCACTAGGTCGTGCGGTCGGTCCAGGTCTAGTCTTGTCGGCATTGGAGCCCGTAGCATCTCTGGCGATAACGGCCCTTCTTGATATGGCCTTGGTGTTTGAATCATCGCGTACCCCCTAACTTACAGGCTATGTACGATTATGGTATGCCTGAAAGCTTGATTAGTCAACGATTGCATGTTGTAGCACGCTCGCGAACCTATGCTATTTGCGGAGGCGGCCTAGACTTGCACCAAAGCTTTTGCTCGGTGAAGCGGCTGTTGGCGGACTGGTAGCGAGCGGTCAACAGTGGTAAAATAGGCTACCATGGAACGAACTATGGCGGCTGCAACGCCGCAGAGCAAAAATGAACGTGTGACGGTTTGCGGCTGGGTGCAATCGCGCCGCGATCACGGCGGGCAGGCAGAAGCGTTTGCGACAGCCGAGACGCTGCGCGATGAGTTTGTCGTCCGGGCTCGCGGCGTGGTGGCAGAGCGCGACGAAGGTTTGACCAATCCCAATATCGACAGTGGCACTATCGAAATCGTCGTTGACGAGCTAACCATCCTCAACCGCGCTGAGACGTTGCCGATCCAGCCGTTTGCCGAGGCGCAAGCAGGCGAGGAGTTGCGGCTAAAATACCGCTATCTCGACCTGCGGCGGCCCAAGATGCAGCGGATGCTACGCCGCCGTGCTGAGATGTTTAGGATTATCCGCGATTACGTCGAGGGGTTGGATTTTACAGAGGTATCTACGCCGATTTTGGCCAATTCTAGCCCAGAGGGAGCGCGCGACTTTTTGATCCCCAGCCGTCTGCACGAGGACAAATTCTACGCGCTGCCGCAAGCGCCGCAGCAGTTCAAGCAATTGCTGATGGTCGGCGGCGTGCCGCGCTATTACCAGCTGGCGGCCTGTTTCCGCGAC
>PDWI01000435.1_pt1 | contig 67345 bp, 55 predicted proteins | sample 1430891 | NCBI WGS metagenome assembly PDWI01 (sample SAMN01162508, study PRJNA174530) | Oral metagenome, whole genome shotgun sequencing project. | biome: Marine environment; feature: Marine mammal; material: Swab sample of the gingival sulcus; isolation source: swab sample of gingival sulcus...
TCTTATCCAAACATCCTGTATTTTCTCTCGTTCTCTCTTTAACTTTCAACCAACTCGGCTCTCGCGCCGACAAGGATCGAATCATACGCTTTACTTTTCACCTTGTCAAACTCTTTTTTAATTTTTTTTATTTTTTTTATTTCCTGTCCCGAGTTGCGGTTGTTTTTTCCAGCTCCACGAGGATCACGACCGTGAAGCCGCACGAATTGGGATCAATAACCCCCAGCAAGGTTTCATTAAATGTAATGGGGGTTATTGATTTCTTTTCAAACCTAAAGTGACTGGTCTTCAATTTGAAGCGAGTTTCCTGCTGCTCGCCACTGTTTATTCGTCTGCAGCCTGTAAGACCGTGAGTGCGGAAGTTAAAACCACGTCTTCGGCACTACAGCCTCTCGACAAATCGTTCATGGGCTTAGCCAAACCTTGAAGAACAGGTCCCATAGCGATAGCGCCTCCCAATCTTTCTGCTATTTTATAACAAATATTTCCGGCATGAAGGTTGGGGAAAACCAATACATTCGCATGACCCGCAACGGTTGAACCGGGTGCTTTTCTTGACCCGATGCTTTCAATTAAGGCCGCGTCTGCCTGTAAATCACCATCTACAGCCAAATCGGGATGCTCTTTCTTGAGAGTCGCCACGGCAGCCGTAATAGGTTCAATGGATTCGTGTTTGGCGGATCCCATGGTTGAGAAAGAGAGCATGGCCACTCTGGGCTCTTCTCCTGTTAACTTCTTCCATGAATCGGCGGATTGCAGAGCGATATCCACCAGCTGGTTCTCATTGGGCAGAGGAATGACAGCGCAGTCAGAAAAGAGCAGAAGACGTTCAGGCCAACCCATCAGGAAGAAGCTTGAAACGGTATTCATTCCGGCTTGCAAACCGATGCAGTGCAACGCGGCCCTGACCGTTTCACCCGTTGTATAGACAGCCCCGCACAGACAGGCATCCACTTCGTTGCGATCCAGCATCAAAGCACCTTTAAAAGCCGTATGTTGAACAACGTCTCTGGCTTTTTCAAGGGTCATCCCCTTGTGCTTCCTTTTTTGATAGTATTGTTCAGCATCTATTTCCGTTTGATAGTCCGGTTCGACGATTGTAAATGTCGGCTTTGCAATACCCAGACTTTTTACTTGTCCCTCAATAACCGATGAGCGGCCTATCAGGACGGATTTCATGATGTTTTTGGAAGTCAATTCGTGAGCCGCTTGAATAATTCTCGGATCTTCCCCTTCAGGAAAGACAATTGACTTTCCGAGTTCTGAAGCTTTTTGGATAATTTTTTGTTGAAACATGATATTTAGCCCTCCTGCAACATTTTACTGATAATAAAAGCCATTTCCAAACTCTGTGTTGCATTTAACCTCGGATCACAGGCAGTCAAGTAACCCTTGGCCAATTCATCATACTGTATGTTATCGGATCCACCGACACATTCTGTAACATTGTCACCGGTGAATTCAAAGTGAATGCCACCTGGAATGGTATTCTCCTGCCGATGAATGGAAAAGAACGCTTTAAGCTCTTTGAGAATTTGATTAAAGTGCCTTGTTTTATAGCCCGTTGGAGACATGAAGGTGTTTCCATGCATTGGATCACAGCTCCAAACAACCTCAAACCCACCTTTCTTCACCCTGTGAATGAGAGCAGGGAGAAGATCCCGGATTTTATTTGCGCCAAAGCGGGTAATTAACATAATTTTTCCAGGCTCATTGTGAGGATTGAGCTCGTTAATGAGCGGTGCTAGCTCATCGGGGTTAAAGCTGGGGCCCAGTTTGACGCCCACAGGGTTTTTAATTCCCGATAGATATTCAACATGAGCTCCATCCAATTGCCTGGTGCGATCACCAACCCAAAGCATGTGGGCGGAACAGTTATACCAATCGCCCGTTAAAGAATCCTGCCGTGTTAAAGCCGACTCGTATTCCAGAAGCAAAGCTTCATGCGACGTAAACAGATCAACCTGGTAGAGTTGCTTGTAGTGCTTTGACTCCAGACCGAACGCTTTCATAAAAGAAAGTGCTCTCGTAATTTCATCTGCAATCTGTTGGTATTCGTGCCCGAGCTTGCTGTTTTTGACGAAATCCACATTCCAAGCGTTCACTCTTCTCAGGTCGGCAAAACCGCCATGCGTAAACGCTCTAAGCAAGTTGATGGTCGATGCCGACTGCTGGTAAGCTCTGAGCATGCGTTTGGGGTCGGGTGTGCGCGCTTGTAGAGTTGGCTCTATTTTATTGACGGCATCTCCCCGATAGATGGGCAGTTCAACTCCGTTCACCGTTTCCGTCGGCCTTGAACGGGGTTTTGCATACTGACCGGCAATTCGGCCTATCTTGAGCACGGGTTTCAGTGTGCCAAAAGTCAAGGCGACGGACATCTGCAGAATAATCTTGAGTTTCTGCTTAATGGGATCCGCCCCTGAGGTTTTAAACTCCTCGGCACAGTCACCGCCCTGCAGCACGAATACGTTTCCCTCACACGCCTCCGCAAGCTGCCTCTTTAAAGAGCGCACTTCTCCGGCAAAAACTAAGGGAGGTTGTTGACGCAAGTCCTGGATCGCCAATTCCAGAGACGCTTCATCCGGCCATTCAGGCTGCTGCGCGGCATGGTATTTTTTCCAGGAATAAACATCCCATGGGTCAATTTCTTTATTCATGCTCACCATCCAGTAATTCAACCATGCTCTTTAGTTATAACACGAAGTAGACATTCATTCCTATGCATTATCCGACATTGCACCTGGTCTGATACGCTGAAAAATCATTCTAAATTCGATTTTAAATTGTTCTTCCGCTTCAGATCCGACTTTGAAGGATTTGATCCACGTGGTCAGGCAGGATATCCCGATGCTCGCCCAAGGCTATCTTTCGTTGACGAAAACGCTCTCCGATTCGCTCCAGTCCTTCAGTGATGCCATACTCAGAAAGTCTGGTTTTCATGCCAAGTTGACGAAAGAAGACTTCTGTGGCCTCGATGGAATCCAGAGGTGCCTGTAATTGCCAGATTCTCCTGCTGTACTGTGCCAGCTTGATGTGTTTACCCTGCAACTGGTGTCTCAGTAAACCAGGCAGAACAATTGCCAGGGATTGAGCGTGATCGACGCCGTAGAATGCGGTCAGTTCATGACCAATGTAATGAGTTGCCCAGTCTGAGGGCACGCCACAGCCAATAAGACCGTTTAGCGCCAAAGTACAACACCACATGACATTGGCCCTGGCAGATACATCATCCGGTTTAGAAATGACTTTTGGCCCTTCTTCTATGAGTGTCTTCAAGATACCCTCGGAAAAACGATCCTGAAGCGGATTGTTCACAGGGTAAGTGAGATACTGTTCAAGAACATGGACAAAGGCATCCACAATGCCGTTCACGGTTTGTCTTTGATCCAGCGTCACGGTTGTTGATGGATCGAGAACCGAAAATACAGGAAAGCAGAGAGTGGAACCGAAATAGCACTTTAACTGCTTTTCCCTGTTGGAGATAATCGCACCTGAGTTGCTTTCGGAACCCGTTGCCGGTAATGTCAATACACAACCCAGTGGAATTGCCGAGTGCACCGGAGCACCGTTCATCATATCCCAAGCTGAGGAACCCTTAAAGGGAATTGCGGCTGCAATGAATTTCGTGCCATCGACAACAGACCCACCCCCGACGGCCAATAGAAAATCCACCTTTTCAGATCTGGCAAGTAGTACGGCTTTCATTAATGTTTCATACTCAGGGTTGGGCTCAATTCCACCAAATTCAATAAAAGAAAACCCCGATAACGCCTGGATCACCTGATTGTAAACCCCGTTTCTCTTTATGGAACCCATTCCATAGATCATCATGACTTTGGCATTTACGGGGATTTCACTTGCAATCTGCCCGATTGAATCATTACCAAAAATGATTTTAGTGGGGTTGTAAAAGGAAAAATTCAGCATATGTCACTCCAATTGTCAAAATACGCTATAAAAACAAGGCCGATTACTGCAGATTCAGCTGGGTCTGATATTGATAGACAGCACTTGATATATTGCGAATGGTTTGTTTAACCCGCTCCCTTTCCTCTCCAAAGTCTCTAGAGAAAACCACCAATCCATAGGACGAACCATCTGGCAGCATAACGAGTGCCGCATCATGATGAACCCTGGAAATAGAGCCTGTTTTATGAGCGACCTTCGCGTTTGCCTCCGAGGGAATTCCCGCAGGTATCAGATCGTTGAACTCCTGATCCAGCAGAAACTGAATCATGGCATCACGTGAGGTCTTGGTAAACAGCTCAGATTGATAACAGCTGATCAGTATTTGAAGCATGTCTCTCGAGGTGGTCGTGTTGTTCATGTCCTTCTCAAAAGCCTTTAGATCCTGAACGCCCCTCAAAACAGAGGTCTGCCGGGCACCCAATTCCACCATGAGTTCCGTCACTTTTTTGGCATCGACCCAGTCGATCAGGATATTGGTGGCCAGGTTACTGGATCGAATAATCATCAGCCGCACCAGGTGTTCTATAGGAACATTTTTCCCAAGAAACTGATACAACTCGTTATCGGAATCCACATCAACGGCAAAGGCAGAGCCATCTACAATACTCTTAAAACTGTTGTGAACTCTAAGAGCGTCATTCAAACTCTTGTTCTCCCGCTCAAGCTTCTGGAAAACCCTCAGCATAACGGGCACTTTCATGGTTGAAGCGGCATGCATACAGTCATCGGCGTTGAAGTGCCACTCTCTACCGGAAGCGAGATCCCGGTATGAAACACTGTAAACTCCCGGTTGCCCCGCAAGAATCTCTTTTATTTGTCTATCTAAATCCTTCAAAGAGCCTCCTGAAGCCCCTTCAGGCGAAAAAAGAAGAGCCAAGATACAAGGGATGAACCATTTTAAAGCCATTTTTTCCTGCCTGGTGTTCTCAATGCCCGTTAACCCGTTTGTCAATCGGGCATGTTTGCTTTCCATATGGAATTGTGCACTATTTTGCAACCGATAATCAATTCCTTTTGTCAGCAGGGCGGCACTTTATATTCTGTGCTTTTTCGATTCCGTTCCAGTTTCAGTATCATTCCTTCATGGGTTCCGTTCACATAATCACCTTGCAGGGTCGTTTTTCGTTGGCAGTCATGCTAAACTGAAGTGACATGTTCAGGACGCGTTCCGGCATTCCATATTATCGAACAATGAGTTAAATCTATGAAACATAGCATTTAACTCTCTTCCCGACAGCGGTACAAAATGAAATACGCAGGACACTTCATTGATCTTAGGAATTGAAACTTCATGTGATGACACTTCGGTTGCCATCATCAATCAGGCTCATGACATTCTCAGTAACGTCGTTTCGAGTCAGGAAAAGGAACACACCCCTTTTGGAGGTGTGGTTCCCGAACTGGCCAGCAGAGCGCATCTGGAAAACATAGAAACAGTCTACAACAGAGCACTGCAAAAGGCCGGTCTGAAGCTGAAAGACATTCAGCTCATAGCGGTGACGATTGGGCCCGGATTGATCGGGTCACTGCTGGTGGGACTCAACTTTGCAAAAGGCCTGGCGTTAAATTCCCGCATCCCGCTGGTGGGAGTCAACCATATCAGGGGGCACATTGAAGCGCTCTTTTTGGAGCACAAGTCCATCCAGCTGCCAGCACTGGCTTTAATTGTCTCCGGCGGCCATACACACCTCTTCTCTATCTCAAAAAGCAGGTTCAATACGCTTTTAGTCAAAACAAGAGACGATGCCGCCGGTGAAGCATTTGACAAATTGAGCAAGATGCTCGGACTTGGATTCCCGGGCGGAGCCATTGTTGATCACACGGCCAGGAAGGGTGATCCGGAAGCTTATGCCTTTTCTCTGCCGCGAATGGGTGATGGCAGCCTGGATTACAGCTTCAGTGGAATGAAAACCGCTGCTCTGAGAATCATTGAAAGAGAACCGCATGCATTCGCCAACCCGCAATCCCCTGAAGTTGCGAACCTGTGCGCATCCTATCAAAAGGCCGTTGTTCGACAATTGACTCACCGGGTTCAAAAAGCACTCGACAAATCAACGTTCAAGAGCATTCTGGTGGGAGGCGGCGTTGCCTGCAACTCCGCATTGAGACAGGCGTTTGGTGAACTCAGCGAGAAAAACCATCTTCCGGCCTACTTGACTCGACCCAGTTTATCCACGGACAATGCCGCCATGATCGCTGCCGAGGGACTTCGTCTTATGATCAAAGGTGAAGTTAACCGATCAAAAGCCATGTCTTGCGGACCTGATATCAGCTTGAAAGCCTACGATGGTTACACACCACTTCATTTATGGGATGGAAAACATGCAAATTGATTTCAATCAACTCTCTAAAAGTCAAAAGTACTATTTAATGACACAGGTAATCCTGCCCAGACCCATTGCCTGGGTCCTTTCCGAACACGCAAACTCCAAACTCAACCTGGCTCCGTTTTCCTATTTTAACGGTGTCTCCAGTGAACCGCCCCTTTTAATGATCTCGGTAGGCAGAAAACGGGATGGATCGCCCAAAGACACTTGGACAAACATTCTTGAGCGCAGACATTTTGTGGTTCATCTCGCTTCGCAGCAGGACAAACAGGCTCTGGAGGCTTCGGCTTTTTCATACGATCGGGGTATTTCGGAATGCCAAGAACTCAACTTGAAAACATCACCGATGGCCAACGCATCTCTTCCCCGTTTAACCAATGCCCGCGTGGCACTTTTCTGCCATCTCTACAAGATTCTGGAAGTTGGAGAAGGTTCACAGGCTTTGATACTCGGTCAAATAGAATCCTCGTATGTCGATGATTCCTGCATTGAGGTAGACAACAGAAAAATGACCATCGATCCCGAAAAACTGGATCCTCTGGGCCGATTGGGTGGCACTTCCTACTGCGGAATCCAGGTCAGTGAGTAAACCTCGTTTGGCCTTTGAAAAACGAGGTAGTTTGTAAACACAAATTCAGCAGGAGCTTTTAGCCTGTTTTGTGCTCGTCTTTCAGGGAACCGATATCAACGCCCAGTTTTTCGGCTCGCTCCATCCACTTTTTACGAGCCAATGCCTGCATATCTTCCACGCGGTCTGTTTCATCGATAATTTCCATACCCAGCAACGTTTCAACCACGTCTTCGGTGGTAACAAGACCGAGCGTGCCTCCGTATTCTTCGACAACCAGAACCATTTTATTGCGGCTCTCAAGCAGGATATCAAACACGTTTGAAAGACTTGTATCAGCTTGAATAGCCTGAATGGATCTGGCTAGCTCTTTTAAGGTTTGCTCCTCTCGCCCTTCCGCCTTGGCAAGCAGCAGGTCGTCTCTCAATATAAAGGTATTGATATCATCTAAGTTGGTTCCATAGAGTGGTATGCGGGAAAAAATGGATTGGTCCGCCTTTTCCAATGCTTGTTGAACTGTAAGATCACGTTGCAAAGCCACCATAACAGTGCGGGGAGTCATGATATCGCGAGCTCGAATACCCTTCAATTTGAATAAGTTGTGAATAACACTGGACTCCCTGTCATCCAGGTGACCCTGCTCCTCGCCCATACTGGCCATGGCCACGAATTCCTCGCGATCAAATTGACCTGCATGGTGTCCCTTCCCTATCAGCCTGGTCAGCTTCTCCGAAACCCAGATTAACGGGTAAAGCGACAAAATGAGGCCCTGAACAAAAAAAGCCGTACTGGATGCAAGCTGCCTCCAATAGGTCGCGCCCAGCGTTTTGGGAATTATTTCAGAAAGGAAGAGGATCATCAGGGTCATCAGTGCGGAAAAAATGCCGAAAAATGCACTGCCAAAAACGATGGTGGCTTTAGCTCCCGAACCGATAGCGCCAACGGTGTGGGCAATGGTATTCAGGGTCAGAATGGCCGCAAGAGAGCGGTCGACATTCTCCAGTTTCAGTTTCGATAATCGAGCTGCCAATCCAGGCTTCCTTTTTTTTAGGCCCGCAATGTACGATGGTGTCACACTGAGCAGGACGGCTTCCGCTACGGAACAAAGAAAGGAAAAGACCAGAGCCAAAAGAACATAGACAATTAACAGGACTATGTCACCTTGTGTAGCCGCAGCAGCCGTTTCTGAAGAAGCTTGTGGTATTTCAATTGAGGAACCAAAGAACAAAAAGTGAAAAGCAGTAGTCATCATAACCTCAGTCGCATTCTGGATGTCATCACCATAGCAGGTTCCAAAGCAAAAAAAAACCACTTGCTTTCACAAAAATATCACCTCTGATAAACCTCTATTTTTCTCTTCAAACCCAATTAAAAATGGGCTATTGTAAGGGTTTAGGAAATGCATCTATCTCGGTCTTTAGGAGGAAGAGTATGACACGAATTCAAGATTATGATGTATCCGATCCTATTCAGGGAAAAGTTGTAAGCACCGAACGTTTAACTCCTGACAACAGTAAAGTTGAAATCCGCGATATCGTTCTGCAACTCAATAAGTCCGACTTTGCTTTTAAAATCGGACAGTCCATTGGAGTGATAGCGCCCGGCAAAGAGAAACACGGAACTAAACATCATTTCAGACTGTACACGGTCGCGGGAGAGGATCCCGCCAAAAACACCATTCGTCTGTGTGTCAAGCGCTGTTTTTACATTGATGACTTTAATGGTGAGCGATATGAAGGAATCGCTTCCAACTACCTCTGTAATTTAAAAGAAGGTGAAGAGATCTCGCTGGCAGGTCCCTTTGGAATTCCCTTTAAGCTGCCCGAAGAAAAGGCTGCTGATATTCTTATGATCGGCATGGGAACCGGCATTGCGCCGTTCAGGGCATTCGTGCGGGATTTATATGAAAAAGAAGGTGGATGGAATGGTCAGGTTCGTCTGTTCTACGGTGCCAAAACCGGAATGGAACTGGCCTATATGAATGATCAGAAGAACGACTTTGAGCATTATTACGATAAAAAGACTTTTAAGGCGTTTGAAGCAGTCAGCCCGAAACCTCTTTTCAATGCTCCGGTTGCCATGACTGAAGCATTAGAGAAAAATTCGGAAGAAATCTGGAATATGTTACTCAACCGCAAAGTACATGTCTATGTCGCTGGCCTTGAAAGCATAAAAAACATGCTGAGCAAGGCCTTTGTAAAAATAGCAGGTAACCAAAGGACCTGGGAAAGTAAATACAGAGAACTCAACAAGAGCGGCCGCTGGCAGGAATTGATTTACTGATTTCCTTTAAACAGAGAAATGAGCCAATATGGCTCATTTCCGGTGTTTTGGCATTGCCATATCATTCACGTTACACTTCAAATCCGGGTGATGTGAGTTCCGCGATTCCAATGATACAATCACAGATATTGTATCCATTCAATCCTATCTACAAACAGAACCGCAATAAAACGATATGTTGTTTTCAACTTCTCACGGATGCATGAGGAACATGCAGGTTTCGCGGAGCCACTGCATTTCCCCTTCCAGATGATCACCCGGAAGATCAATCTTGCTGATCCTCTGCACTAAAATGACCCTATCCTTCACGCACAACACAAACAGATATCAAGCCATCATCGAAACAGAGGTCATTGGCTGAATTGGCACTCTATGGGACAATATGGTGGTGAAAGTCACTGCGATTCCAACAAGTCCGTTCATGTCAAGTGGCATCTTTGGAGCAGAGAGACGGCTGGCTTTTGTTCATAGAGCCAGCCGAGGGGTGGTTTTTATCGAGTGGCAGGGCAACTCGCACTGCTTTGCATCTCAGTTGAAAATACACTTCATCAGGGATGATGTATGGTCTTCTTTTCTCTTCTTGAGTTCCTTGGGATCTATTTCCTGAAGTTTTTCATCAGGAGTTACTTTAAAGAGAGGTTGGCCTTTGGAAACAACTGTTCCATCGACGCCATCCATGATGATTTCATCGATTGTACCGGAAAATGGTGCCAGTACTTTGTTGAACATCTTCATCACCTCAATGATGTAAAGGGGTTGACCTTCTTCAAAGTGCATGCCCTCGGTGACGAACTTGGGAAGTCCAGGACCTTCCTGAGCATAGTACATACCGCCACAAACAGCTACGATTTCATCGGCCTTGGTGGCAGGAGGTGGAGCCAGGACTTTCTTCATCTGCTGCTGAAGCTCCTGATCAAGGAGGTATTCGGGAATTTCGATTTCCAGGTCATCCAGAACTTTTAGATCGAAGAAGCCCGTTTCCTGCGCGATGAGAAACGCAATGCCGAGAATTTCATTGCCCAACTGAAAGCCCATATGGGACGCTCTGATTTTCTGCCACATCTCGGCATTAAATCCGCCCTGGGGCTTTCCTTTGGCAAGCACTTTATTCAACTCGTAGTAATCATCCCGTTTCAGGTTAAAAGCTTCGCGCAGTTTGGCGTAGAAGTTTCTTGTATTTTCCAGCATTTCCCAATCGTGCTTCCAGATCACTTCAGAAGCAGGAGCTTTTGGATCATAAGACATGTTGAGGAAATCATAGGTTTCATTGATGATCTCGAAAGGATTTCGCAACCACTTGACGTGACCCTTTTCAATTCGGAAGTTCAAGCGGTTCTTACTAAGCCAGCCCGAAAGAATGTGGGGTTCTCTCATCAGTGTTTCCAGCGGACGAAGCAGAAGCGTTTTCTTTCCATCGAATGCGCTGATAATCGCCTTCTGGGCTTCAGGATCACAGGTTTTCTTTAGAAGTTCTTTTTTCAGTTTATCAAAGGCATAGGCAATATCGATGTCATTGGCAACTTCTTTCAGTTTCCCGACCATGGTCAGGTAAGGTGTGACGAAACGCGTCGTTGGTTTCGCCAGGACATTTTGCCCCAAAAACCAGTGAACTAAACCATAGTGGAACTCCAGGTTCGTGGCCAGATCCGTTCCGTGCATTTTGGTGCGGCGCAGAATTTCAGCAAGGCGCTCGTAACTATCCCGTCGGCAAGCACCTTTCGTTACCAATAGAGCGATATTACTGTCATAAGCTCCCGCAACCTTGTACTTCATGATATTACCCGTATCGGGATTCCTCAGAGAGATACCCTGGTCATCGCGTATCTCATCTTTAATGGGGTTGGACCAGAAGCGAATAAGTCCGCCCGCATGCGGTGAGAGTGATTGATCGGTTGCGTTCAAACGCGCTTCAACAGATGCGTTGAACCGAATCTCTCTGGTAGGCCTTGGAAGTCGCTCTTTGTGCTGTGCCAGCAGTGCCATGGCTTCAACCAGAGACTCGACGACAAAGTAATCATCGGGGTTATCGGGATTGGAGAATCTCAGAGCGTAGCATAGCTCTGTAACTCGGTGTTCAACCTGAATTCTGGTATTCATTTCCATGAAGAAATGGCGCTCATTATCCACAATACACTCAAATGTAGAGGCCGAATCAAGACCGACAGCAACGCCAAATCGTTCGGCTTCCGCTTCCATCTTTTCAAGGGTAATCAGATCCTGCATGAGGACTTCCGCTTCAGGATGACCTTTTTCAGATGCTAATTTGTGCGCATCGATAAAACCCTCTTGCGTAATGGATACTTCGAGGAGTTTCTGTTCGTGCATCTGCAGGGAACAGTCGCGACCACCCAAAGCGATGCACCATTTCCCATTACCCAAAAGCTGAATTTCGTTGTGACGTGTTGATTCAATATTGAATTCAATTAGAATGTTTTTATTGTCGCCGACACCGTTTGTTTTCACTTCGTTCAGGATTTCACGAGCCAAGCCGGGGGCGGGTGCAGCCATTTTGGCCGCCCAGGTTTCCACTTTCTCGGCTTCTACTTTTTCAACGGCACCCAGGATTCTCTGCCCTTTACCGCCACCACCGCCAATGGCCTTGAGACGAATACGGCAGCCAGGATGGAGTAAAAACATCTCATTGACGTCTTTTTTGATCTGTTCACCCAATTCTTCAATGGTAAAGAGATCAATGCCTTTTTCATAGGATGCGTGAAGAATGATATCTGCCGCCTTTTCAAGATTGCGCATTTTTTTCAATTTTTGCAGATCAACATGCAGGTTTTCATCTCTACAAATTTGAACCAACTTCCTCATTTTAGGATATTTTGCAAGCAGCGTGCGTGCTGTAACGTTGTCAACACCGGGAGTGACGCTGACATCAACACTTTGCGCGGTTCTCTTGGCTTCATCCTTCAACCCGGCGTCCCGCACTGTTTTGGAACACGGACCGATAAATTTAAGTCCAGCTTTTTCAATGGCCATAACAAATTCTTCGTCTTCGGCCAGGAAACCGTATCCTGCAAAAATGGAATCGTGTTTGCCTCTTTTGGCAAGATCGATAATTTGATGAATACGCTCTGTTCTCTCTTCTTTGGTGGCACCAGTGTAGTCGGGTACACGGTGAATGCGTTCTGGATCAACCAACTGCCGCAATTCAGGTGCAAGTGCGTGGGTATAATTGATGGAATCTTTCTCCGATAGCAGGATACCGTAGTGCTTCATACCCATTTCTTCAAAAACATCCATGGCTTCCTTTCGAATGGGGCCGCGGCAAACAATCAGAGGACTCATTTCAGTGCACGCAAAGGAACGCACCCATGCAGATTTGGATTTACTTCTGTCTCTATCACTGTGAATTAGCGGGTTGTTCTTGTAAAAATCCATTGTCGTCATCTCATACCTCTCTTAGTGAAATTCGCGTTGAACGGCCTGCATGGGACCTGGTTTATAATGCCTCATGAAGAACTCAATGTTACTGCCAAGGACATGACGCAAGTCTGTAGGCATGACGATTTCAGAAATAGATCCAAGACTCAGGGCCTCCTTGGGATTCATTAACTCTTTTTCATAGCGCGTATTCAAAAGTGCTTCCTGCTCCTTAACCCAATTGTTAACTTCTTGCTCCGCGTCTTTTTTTGCATCATCCATAGAGGATCCCGCATCGACACGCTCTTTGATACCTTTCTGGATTTTCGCCTTAATGGAACCCCGTATGGCTCTCAGTTCCTTTTTGTATACAAATTCCTTGCCTGCAGGCCCCATGACAGCCACACGCGTTGTAGGCAGGGCCAAGACAATATCCGCTCCGGTTGAGTAATTATTGAAGGCTGCATAAGCACCACCAAAAGCGTTTCTAATTAACAAGAGAATTCGCGGTGTTCTCAGATCAACAATGGAGTCCAACATCGCTCTTCCCGCGTGTACAATACCGCGGCTTTCCTGTTCCTTACCTGGCAGGAACCCGGTGGTGTCCTCCATAAAAATAACGGGAATGTTGTAAATATTGCAGAATCGGATAAATCGGGCGTTCTTGAGTGCCGCATCCACATCGATTTGACCTGAAGCCACAGCACTGTTATTGGCGACAAAACCAACCACGTGACCACCAAGGCGACCGAAACAGGTAATGGTGTTGCGTGCGCGGTCAGGTTGAATTTCAAAATAATCGCCATGATCGCAAATTTGCTGAATCATGATGCTGACATCAAAAGGCGTATTGAATCCCGTTGGTGAATTGAACGCCTTTTTTAAAAGCGTATTGATTTCCCACGTCTTGCGATCGAGAGGATCTGAGGTTTTCTGGAAAGGTGCAAGAGAATAGTTATTCCCAGGCAAATAGCCCAATAGTTGAACGGCCGTTCTCAGCGCTGCCAGTTCATCTTTTACAGTTAAATCCGCAACACCGGTTTGGCTGTGCACACCAGGACCGCCAAGCGCGTCCGGTGTGATGTCTTCACCCAGCACTGATTTAACCACACCGGGTCCGGTGAGACCGAAAAAGGTGTCTTTGGGTTGGATCAGGAAACTGCCCTGCCTCGGCAGATAAGATCCACCACCGGCGTTGAAACCAAACATACACATGATACTGGGCACGACACCGCTTATTTTACGCAACGCGGTAAAGGCCTCAGCGTAACCATCGAGACCGCCGACACCAGCGGGAACAAAAGCTCCGGCCGAATCATTCAAGCCGATTAAAGGGAACCCTTTTTCTCCGGCAAGACGATAGAGATTGGCGAGTTTTTTACCGTTGGTCGCGTCGATCGAACCGGCTCGAACGGTAAAATCGTGCCCGTAAAGCGCGACATCTCTACCGTGTACTTTGATAATGGCGGTTACCAGTGAGGCGCCATCCAGGTTTTTTCCCCAGTTTTGATAAAGTACATGGGGAGTTTCTTCGCTCAGAATATCGATTCTCTCCCAAACAGTCATGCGATTTTTCAGGTGCTGCCTCTGAATTTGTCTGAAACCAGCTGCACGTCTGGAGCGCTGAGTCAGTTCCCAGCCTTCTCGCATCGCTTCTTCATAGCCGCCCTCTTCGTGAGCAATTTCGCCTGGAATCGTAAATTCTATTTTCTCCTCTTTTTCAAAAGGGTTTTCCAGCGAAGGAATAATCTTGTTTTGTGACATAATTTTTCATTCCTATAAAAATTGAGACCACCTCTCGATCGTCGCTTAACGCTCGACAAGTCTACTGAATTATTACATTGTAACAACCCCGTCTGTTATGGTTACATCTCATTGATTTCTGTATGCTTCGTCTAAAACTCTTCATTAATAGAATCCATTGCTGAGACAGATGGAGACTTCATAAATTGTATTTATTCATCAAGTCATTAAAAACTCTAATGAATCCTCAATATGAAATCAAGATTAATCTACTGTCCATTCTTGTTTTTCACAAGTTTTACGCTAATTGACGCGCTTAAACAGACTCTGCCTGCGATTGTCTGAACGGGTGTACATGGTTATTTCCCTTATGATCACTGAACAATCTGGCGGATTCAGTTGATCAAGCCAGGATAGAATCTCTCCATCAGATCGCTTTTTGGGCCGCGCGAAAGTCATATGAGGTAAAGGTGAACGCCTGCTTCTTTTGCCAACAAGAGCCAACAAATTGGATTCCAGTTCCCCCATCATCTTTGTCACTTTATCTCTTCCTTTACCGAGGGTGAGCGTGAGAGCGGAAAACCGCTTCCTTGAAGGAAGAGCTCTTGTTTCACCAAATTCTATGGAAAAAGGAGAGAACGCGATTTTACCAATGGTTTGCAGTAAAACGGGAACCTGTTCTGAACTCAGAGCGCCAAAAAAGGCCACCGTTATGTGAAGATCCATGGGTTTAAAGAACACAACGCCCAAAGGCGCATTCTCCGCAATTGTATCCAACCATGCCCTCATGGCTGCCGTTGGTTCAATGGCAAAAGCCGCAAACCAATTGGGTGGAGGTTTTTTCTGTATTCTCGTCATCGTGATTTACGAATCGGGCTTAATGGACAGGATAACTTTGTCTCCTCTTTTCACTCCAAGTACATGAGAGGCATTTCCCTTGTTGATGCTGAGTTCACAATAACCGTGACTTCCCTTGACAGCGACAAAATTCCCTTCATCGACATCCGCATAGGTTTGCTTGATTCCTGAAAAGGACTTTTCTCCCAAGACCCACTCTGCATGGGCGCCCGCTTCAGCTTTCATATAGGGGATGTTGCTTATGAGGTTGCCGTAAACATCAATGTGAATAATACGGCCTTCTATGGAACCATCGACATGGTGGATGGGCTTTGGAGCCTCGAGTAAGGTAATTTCCTCAAGCGGTGGCCCGAACACATCCATGGATTCTCCCCTGCTGAGATAGGCCGCAACAGGCGCGAATATGTCGCGCCCGTGGAATGTAGTCGACTGGGTTTGAAGTGTGTATTTGGGGTTTTCAATGGAAACAATATGCTCTAAGGGACATTTAAGGTGAACGCGGCTTAAAAGGCCATTATCAGGACACACAAAAAGCCCCCAGCTGTTCCTGGCAATAATGGCCTTTCTGCTGGTTCCCACGGTTGGATCCACCACAGCCAGGAACACGGTTTCAGATGGAAAGTAAGGCGCTGTTTCGGCCAAGACGAAGCTGGCCGACAGAATATCCTGTGCGGGAATTTGATGGGTGATATCCACCAAGTCGACAAAGGGTGAAAGCCGTTTAATCACCCCTCTCAAAGTTCCAACAAATCCGTCACGGGTACCGTAATCGGTTAAGAGAGCGATTACGGGTCTCACTTTCCGCCCTCTTTCATGCCAAGCATGTCTTTAATACCGCCCAGAGAAGACAGAACGCCTGTCGCTTCATAAGGCAGGTAAACCACTTTGTTGTCTTCCCCGCTGGTCATTTCCTTGAGCGTTTCTAAGTATTTAACCGCAATAAGATAACTCGCGGGATCGCCGTCGATTACAGAAAAAGCCTTGGCAACTTTAAGAATGGCTCTGGCTTCGGCGTCTGCCACCTGGATGCGGGCTTCTGCCTGGCCTTCCGCTTCCAGGATTCGCGCGCGTTTGTTACCTTCCGCTTTGTTGATTTCAGCTTCCCGCTCACCTTCAGCTTCCAGAATGCTGGCTTTCTTGTCGCCTTCCGCTTTCAGAATGGCAGCACGTCGATCCCGTTCCGCTCTCATCTGTTTTTCCATGGCTTCCTGAATATCTTTGGGCGGTGTGATGTCCTGAAGTTCAACCCGGTTGACTTTGACGCCCCACTTATCAGTCGCTTCATCCAGTATACTGCGAAGTTTGGTGTTGACGGTATCTCTCGATACGAGACATTCGTCCAGATCCAGCTCCCCAATGACGTTTCTGAGTGTCGTTTGGGTGAGTTTTTCAATGGCATCCGGCAAATTCGCGATTTCATAGACTGACTTGGCGGGATTGGTTATTTGAAAATACAGCAGAGCATCTATTTCAATGGTGACGTTATCCCTGGTGATCACATTCTGTCTGGGAAAATCGTAGACCTGCTCCCGCAGATCGATGCTTTTGGCCGTTCTCGTGATGATCAGTGACCGACCGCCAATATCGGTTTTCTTGTACCTCCAATGAATAGGCCTGGGAGCATCGACAATTGGCCAGATGATATTAATGCCACTCTCGAGGGTTTTGTGATACTTTCCCAAACGCTCGATAACCATGGTTTCTGCGTGTTTGACGATCTTAAAACCCTTAATCAGAAATAAAACGACAAAAAATACAAATAAAAGAACCAGAGTGGTAAAGAATTCCATAAATTACTCCTTGTTTTTTTTATTGACCCAAACGGTGGCTCCATCAACTTTCGCGACTTCAACCCGGTCTTCCAGTTGATGAGAGGAACCGTCCGCGCTCATGGCGCGCCAGGTTTCTCCTCCGATCTTGACTCTTCCCGCATCACTTTGATCGGGAACGCCAATGGCTTCAATAACCCTTGCATCCTTACCTACCAAAGCACCGATACCCGTTGGAAGATTGTTATCGTATTTGTGGATATAGGCTTGGTAGATCGGTCTGACCGCGAAGAAAACGATCATGGAAGCAATGGCAAAACACACCAGTTGAACATTCAACCCAAACCCCATAAAGGCAAAACCCGCACCTGAAAGAGCCCCTATTCCCAGACTGGCCAACACAAACCCGCCAGGTGTGAATACCTCCAGAATAAACAATAACAAGCTGAGCATGATCCAATAATGCCAAAACTCCATAGATCCACCTTGAACTATTTGATTCAAAAGAATTGTACCACATTCGCACAAAGCATTAGAAGGACTTTGAAGCCTTTTCTCAGGCAGCAGGTTAAGGACTGGAAAATGGTCCTAGCCACTTCAAGCCTGTGAATCGTTTTGAGATAAAATAGCCGAACAAGTTACCTGCAACTAAACGCGGAAACTTCCCCTAACACCGCCACATTGAATCAATTGTTCCCGCGCTCCGGACTCCTGAAAACAACTGGAGGCCGCAGCCGAGCTTCCAAAGAAAGCTCAACCGGGTGAGCCCGCAATATCCCGCTTCGCATGATTCCCGAATAGCGGCACAACTGTTCTTATGGCAAACTCTGGGTTTGATCGACAGTCAGAGTTTGTTAAAATAGCGACTGAACGAAAGAATGTCTGCCAAAATCTGTAGGCAAGAGAAGCCACACAGAACGCACATTCACGAATCAATAAAAGCGGCTACCTGGCCCGTTACAACAATGAACAGAAAAAATACCAGGGAGAGTGCAACTCATTGCGTAAAGGAAGCGAACATGAACTTCCTTTTTATCCCCGACCAAGAATAAATCTTACGCTGAATAATCAAATCGGCGTCCAGCTGTTCATTCCCGCCAGATACCCTATAACGAGGAACCTATGACCAAAGTAAAACACGAATTTAAAACAGAAGTAAAAGAAATACTGCACCTCATCATTCACACACTCTACACGCACAAAGAAGTTTTTTTAAGAGAGCTTCTTTCCAACGCATCAGACGCCTTGAACAAAGTCCACTTTCATTCTCTTACCAATTCAAACCTGTACGACAAGGACCAACCGTTGGAAATAACCATTCACATCGACGAAAAAGAAAAAACCCTGACCATCGAGGACACCGGTATTGGTATGACCAAGGATGAGCTCGTTACTCAAATCGGCACCATTGCCCATTCAGGAACGAAAAAGTTTTTGAAGGATTTAGCTGAAAACAAGGACAAACCATCTGATTTGATTGGACAGTTTGGAGTCGGCTTTTACTCTGTTTTCATGGTAGCCGACAAGGTGACCATTGAATCCAAATCCTATTTGCCTGAAGGTGAAGCCGTTTTATGGGAAAGCGATGGTACAGGAACGTATTCCCTGGATGAAAGCCCAAGAAGAAAGCGGGGTACTTCCATCAAGCTGCACTTGAAGGAAGGCGAAGACGCATTTCTTCAAAAAGAACACATTAAAGCTCTCGTCAATCAATACAGCAACTTCCTGGCCTTTCCCGTCAGCCTTGAAGAAGAAAAAATCAATCAGCCTGAAGCTCTTTGGCGCAAGAACAGAAAAGACATCAAAGACGACGAATACAAAGAGTTTTACAAGGAACTCACTCACGATTTTATGGACCCCATCCATTGGGAACACATTCAATCCGAGGCGCCCGTTCAGTTTGATTCCATTTTGTACTTCCCTGAAAGACCACCAATTGAAACACCTGGCATGGCAAGCGAACACGGTCTTAAACTCTACGCTAAAAGAGTCTTCATTCAAGATGATTGCAAACCTCTGATCCCCCGTTTCCTGCGCTTCGTCAAGGGACTCGTTGACTCGGAAGACATTCCGTTGAATGTAAGTAGAGAAACCATTCAGGACGATGCCAATATCACTAAAATAAACAAGATACTCACTAAAAAAGTTCTCGATGCACTCGCAAGAATTTCAGAAAATGATCCCGAAATGTACCAAACACTGTGGGAAAAATACGGAAACTTCCTGAAAGAAGGCATCTACGATGAACTGAGCCTCAGAAAGAAGCTCACTCCTCTGCTGCGATTCAGAAGCAGCAAACAGGCCGAAGCCCCCACCGTGACACTGGCCGATTATGTAGAGAGAATGGTCGAAAACCAAAAAGCCATATACTACCTGCTCGGCGAAAGTATGGCTTCCCTGAAAGAAAGCCCCCACCTGGATCTCTTCAGAAAGCACGATATTGAAGTCCTGCTCTTAACCGAACCTATGGACGACCTGGTCCTCTCTCACCTGGGTGAGTACGATGACAAAAAGCTGATTAATGTCGAATCCGGTGAATTGGATCTCCCCGAAAAGATAGCCAAGGAAGTGGAAGTCTCCGAGGTGGAAGGCGACATGAAATCTCTTTCCGAACGCATTCAGGATCTCCTAAAGGATAAAATTAACAAAGTCAAGTTCAGCAAGGCACTGACAACTTCTCCCTGCCGCTTTTACAACGAACACGGCGGCATGTCTCATTCCGTCAAGAAGATCATGTCTCAAATGCAGGGTCTGGAGAACATGCCCTTCAAGAGAGACCTTGAACTGAATCCCGATCACCCCTACATCAAGGATCTGGCCACCAAAACCATGAATGCCGATTTCAAAGATCACGCACTTCTGCTCTACCACCTGGCCGGTTTATTTGAGGGTCAGGCGGAGAACCCACAGGAGCTGGCAAAGCTCATTTTACCGCATTTGAGTTAAACAAGAATGCAACAGGGCCGGAACTTCCGGCCCTGTTTTTTTTTGCTTCATGTCAGGTGTCAGACGGGTCAACCACTGAATATCCCTGATCATCATATTTCTGCCCGCATCTCATTCAGGCAATATACTGGCGTGAAAGGTCTCCTCCCACCCAGCTCTTTATATCTTTTCAAAAGATTAACAATAGAGCATATGCTAATAAGCTAGAATCAAATCGGTTATGTATATCGATCTATTAAGACAATACTTATGTAATGAGACTGAGAATCATTCTCAGTTCAATATAAAAAGAGCAGGAGAAGAAAATGCGATATTTGTTATTTAGTTTAGTTTTCTGTTGTGCTTTATCTTTTTCAGGTAAAGCGGCGGATGAAGCCGGTTCAGCCGCATCCATTGACGAGAAAATTGTTGTAACAGCCAGTACCATGCCCGAAGATCTGAAAGAAGTAGCCGGCACCGTAGAAGTTATTTCAGCGGAAGAAATTCAATTAAAGGGTGCCATCACTCTGGCAGAGGCGCTGGAGGATGCTGCCTCTTTGAACCTCGCCCTGGTTGCTGGCAGGGGCATTGTTCCCACAATTCGCGGCCTTGGGAACAGACGAACTCTGGTTCTTTTCAATGGCAAGCGAGTGGCAACGGACTTCCGCAACACATCGGTTGATCTCACGCTGTATTCCACTGAAAACATCGAGCGAATTGAAATTGTGCGAGGGCCTTTTTCCGCACTTTACGGCAGTGAAGCTGTTGGTGGTGTCATCAATATCATCACCAAGGGATCACCTGACGCCTTTCAAGGCGGCGTTGACCTCAAGTACAGCCAAAATAATCACAATGAACTTGCCACACCCTCCATTCGCGGATACCTGGGCGGACACCTGGACAAACTTGGCTACCGTCTTACTTTCCACGCACTAAACCAGGATAAGTATGATATGGATCTCGACGATAATTTCACGGATTTCGATGATGAAAAAAGACGTTTTGGTCAATTGGATCTCGAGTACAAAATTGATGAGAACCAGAGTGTCAGCGGCAGCATCATGTTTTCCAGAAGTAATCGGGTGGGATTGCGCTACAAAAACAAGGAACGCACCGACAGAGATGCCGACTCGGATCGCGACAACATCACCTTTCAATACGATCGGTCACTCACCAATGGACATCTGACCTTCAGTGCTTACCAATCAAAGTACCTCATGGACCGTCAATACATTGGCAAGAAGAAGCAGGAATACTTTGACCTGGAAAACAAATTGACCCAGTATGAACTGCGTCTGAGCCATCTTAAGTTGGGGCAACACGTGCTCAATACCGGCCTGGAGTATCGCGATGAAAATCGTTCCGGCATTGAGAACCGCGGTGAAACGGATATCGACCGCTCCAACACCAACAGTGCCATTTATCTCCAGGACAAGTGGTCTACCTGTGACCATTTTGCGTTGACTATGGGTGTTCGCTACGATGACCACTCCAGTTTCGGATCCTCTTTCACGCCTCGTCTGGCTGGGGTTTTCACTTTCAACGATCATTTAAGGCTAAAGGCCTACTACGGCGAAGGATTCAGAGCTCCTACCGTATACGAACTTTTTGTGGAGACAGTCAATAACAGGGAAAATGTTTTACCCAACCCGGATCTGGAACCCGAAGAATCCAACAGTTTTGAAATAAGCCTGGAAGGGGAACGAGGCCGCTTTTCCGGATCCTTGAGAGTCTTTAAAACCGATTTGGATCAAGCCATTGAAAAAGTGCGCATCGGAACAGTGGATCTTGGCGGTCCCAGACCAACCCCTCAATTTAACTGGCGGAATGTCGCCAAGGCAACCAGTGAAGGCGTTGAAGCGGAAGTTTATTTCGCGTTTAACGAGTACTTCACGATGAAATTGAGCGCCATGACCAATGACACGGAAAACGAATCAACCGGCGAGTCCCTGTTCAACGCGCCAGAAGAAGAGGCTCATTTCAGTCTGAACTACTTGAGCGAAGACAAGAGCTGGAGTGGAGCACTTCGTTTTAATCACACCGGTGATCAGCTTGCCTCCATAAAGGGCCATGTTGGCAAAGAAGCAGACGCCTTCAACATGGTTGACTTCTATTTATCCAAGCGCTTCAACGACAAACTCAGCTTGTATGGCGGTGTTGACAATATAGCAGATGAAAAATTAAACCATATACCCGAAGAAGGTCGTGTAACCTACCTTGGCCTTAAAGTCAATTTCTAGAGCCACCCAGAGAATGGATTCAGCAAGCTGAAATCCAAGATTCGGAACTCACTTCTGAATCCATTCTAGAGCGGGAGTTCGCCCCCGCAAACAGCGTCTTCTCGATTCATCAAAAAGTCTGCTGTTAATACGGTACTCACAGCTGTTGCGGGCAGTCGCGACTCACAGGGTTTTCTGGAATACACATGTGGGGAAAAACAGAAACGGAAGAAAAAAATCCCGCCTCGTAATGAGAGCGGGATTTTTTTTTGAATGATCTGTGGAATTCGTTCGATTTACAATTGCATTAACAGACTGAGCAAGATACCTGCGGCAACAGCCGAACCAATAACACCCGATACGTTGGGTGCCATGGCGTGCATCAGCAAGTGGTTTGAGGGATCTTCCGAAAGACCCAGGTGCTGAACGACGCGGGCACTGTCCGGCACAGCCGATACACCGGCGGCGCCAAGCATGGGGTTGACTTTATTGCCTTCTTTCAGGAACAGGTTCATAAACTTGGCAAAGAGCACGCCACCAGCGGTGGCAACCATGAATGAAATGGCACCCAGTACGAAGATAAATACCGATTGCGGTGTCAGGAAGGTTGTGGCCTGTGTTGAAGCACCAACCGTTAAGCCCAGAAGAATGGTGACAATATCAATCAGCGGTCGAGCAGCGGTATCGGCAAGACGCTTGGTTACGCCGGACTCTTTGAGCAAATTACCAAAAAACAGCATACCCAAAAGAGGCAGACCACCGGGAGAGATGAAGGTCGTCAACAGCAAGCCGGCGATGGGAAAGAGTGTTTTTTCAAATCGGCCGACTGAACGGGAGGGTTTCATTCTCATGGTTCTCTCTTTTTTCGTGGTGAGCATTTTGATAATTGGCGGCTGAATGACCGGCACCAGCGCCATGTAGGAATAAGCCGCAATGGCAATCGCCCCTATCAGGTGCGGAGCTAATTTCGACGACAGAAAAATAGCCGTAGGACCATCAGCACCACCGATGATACCAATGGCCGCAGACTCATCCACCGAAAAGCCAAGCGCCATTGCCGCCATGAAGGTCAAAAAGATACCAATCTGAGCCGCAGCACCCAGCAGCATCAGTTTCGGGTTGGACAAAAGCGCGGAAAAATCGGTCATGGCCCCGATACCAAGGAAGATCAAAGGTGGATAAACGCCCTTTAAAACACCCTGATAAAGGTAATTTAAAACACTTCCGCTTTCGTATATGCCCAATTGCAGTCCAACTCCTTCCAGAAACGGAATATTTCCCACAATAATCCCAAAACCAATGGGAACCAGGAGCAGTGGCTCATATTCCTTTGCAATTGCCAAATAGATAAATACACAGGCAATTGCGATCATAGTAAGATGACCAAGAGTTACATTTGCAAATCCGGTAAAACCCCAGAAGTGGATAACATCGTTAACTATTTCATTTAATAGATCCATTTACTCAACTCCCAATTTCAACGAGAACATCACCTTCCAGGACCGAGTCGCCGACATTGACTTTGACAGCCGTAACGGTGCCGCGTCTATCCGCATTGATGCTGTTTTCCATTTTCATCGCTTCCATAACGAGAAGCTTGTCTCCGGACTTAACAGTGTCGCCCTCTTTGACTCCAATACTCAAAATGGTGCCGGGTAAGGGCGCCTTGACATGACCTGTCCCTTTGGCAGCAGTGGGTTTGGCTGTTTTAGCTTTTGCTGAATGACCGCTTGGTACCACTCTTTGCCTGACAAGTTTAGGTGTCTTTTTGGATTTTTGTTTTCTCTCGACTTCAACTCTGTAAACAGTGCTGTTTACTTCTATTTCAGCAAGATTGTCTTCCATTTTGAGAAGAGTGACATCGTACTTATTGCCTCTGATAGTAAACTTAAATTTCTTCATTTTTCCATTCCATTATCGTTTTATTGGAGTTGTTCTCATACCTTGAATTTTAGAATTCCAGGGAGAATACCTTTTTTGAACTTTTTCAATTGTTAGTACTGTACTTTCTATATCATGCGCCTCTTGGAAATGGAGATAGAGCGCCATTGCAATAGCGGCATTGACCTCACCGGTAAGAACCTTATCAAAATCGATGTGTTTGGCCTTTCCACTGGCTTCCAACCTTTTTCTAATGTTCAACCGTATTAGTTTGCTCATTAGAGAGATCATATAGAAAAGTAAAATGAGCGCGATAAAAACAATGCCATAACCGATAATGGATATGACAATGCCCTTACTGCCAATCAAGAAGGGATCAAAGGTAACTTGCCCTAAAGCCTCTCCGCCTTTGGCAGCAGCCTCGGTCGTCTTCTGAGCAACAGCGCTCGCTGTTTCAGAAATGTTTATTACTTCATACAACATGTCTTTCCTCAATTATAACGGTATGTTGGAGTGTTTTTTGGGAGGATTGGTATCCTTTTTGGTTGAAAGCATTTGCAATGCGCGAATAACCCTGAAACGCGTGTTTCTAGGCTCAATGACATCATCGATGTAACCGTATTTGGCTGCAACGTAGGGATTGGCAAATTTTTCTTTGTACTCTTGTTCTCTTTCAGCAATAAACTTGTCTTTCTCTTCGCCATCTTCCATGGCTCTAAGCTCCTTGGCATGCAAGACCTCAATAGCACCTTTGGGGCCCATAACGGCAATTTCGGCTCCTGGCCAGGCGTAGTTGATGTCGCCTCTTAAATGCTTGGAGCTCATCACATCGTAAGCACCGCCGTAGGCTTTACGCAGAATAACCGTAATCTTGGGAACCGTGGCTTCACCGTAGGCAAACAGCAACTTGGCACCGTGAATGATAATGCCGCCGTATTCCTGAGCCGTGCCAGGAAGGAAACCCGGTACATCAACCAGAGTGAGGAGAGGAATGTTGAAAGCATCGCAGAATCTGATGAATCTGGCCGCTTTTCTGGAAGCGTTGATGTCCAGAACACCCGCCAAAACGCTTGGCTGGTTGGCGACGATTCCAACGGGCATGCCGTTAAATTTGGCATAGCCGGTAATAATGTTTCCCGCGTAATGACGCTGAACTTCCAGAAACTCATTGTCATCAACTATTTGGTAAATAACATCCTTGACATTGTAGGGTTTGTTGGGATTGTCCGGGATGATTTCATTTAACTCATCTTCCAGGCGATCAATGGGATCGTCTGAATGGGTCATTTGTGGTTCTTCCATGTTGTTTTGTGGAAGATAAGTGAGCAGTTTCCTGATAAGCGCAATGCCTTCTTCCTCGTCATCAACAGCAAAATGTGCCACACCTGACTTGGAAGAGTGTACAGAAGCTCCACCGAGGTCCTCAGTGGAAACAACCTCACCTGTAACGGTTTTAACCACTTTGGGTCCGGTTACGAACATGTAACTTGTGTCTCTGGCCATGATATTGAAATCGGTCAAAGCGGGCGAATAAACCGCTCCGCCGGCACAGGGACCAAAGATGGCCGAAATTTGAGGGATCACCCCTGAAGCCATGATGTTTCTCTGGAAGATGTCGGCATAACCGCCCAAACTTTTGACACCTTCCTGAATCCGGGCACCACCCGAATCATTGATCCCAATGATAGGAACACCCACTTTCATGGCCTGATCCATGACCTTGCATATTTTTGCAGCAAACATTTCAGATAGCGAACCGCCAAATACGGTGAAATCCTGCGAGAAAACGTAAACCAATCGGCCGTCAATGGTGCCGTATCCGGTTACAACACCGTCTGACAGAACTGCATGGTCCTGAAGACCAAAATCAATACAGCGGTGAGAAACAAACATATCGAATTCTTCAAAGCTGCCTTCATCCAGCAGCATCTCAACTCGTTCGCGCGCAGTGTATTTGCCTTTTTTGTGCTGCGCCTCCACTCTCTTTTCACCACCACCAAGACGCGCCTTTTCACGCATCTCCATTAATTCTTTAACTTGTTCTTGAATTGCCATTCTTACACTCCTTGAAAGAACAAACTTAACGTGACAAATTATATAGATTTTGTTATGTGAGACAACCCATATTACGTATTTAAAGACAACAGAAATCCGACAGGGTTCAACAATGACCTAAACATTACTTTTAACACACAAAAAAAAACTCGCTTTATCTTAACCTAAAAATTGAATTTATTACACTTAATGCGTTTTTGTTTTTTAAGCCAACATTTTTTTAGAGATCAGCGGTTACATACCCAAAACGGGCCTTTTCAAAAGTTATACAATTCCCGGTCCGCTACTGTCTTCTAAATACAGAAAGTCGCGGTTTTTATGGGTTCAGTGTACTGGAAAGATGCTTGACGAGATGAACGCCTCATTCACCTGCCGCTGGAGTTCTGCAATTCGCTCCCCTAAAATAACTTGATTTTTCAGCATTTATTTATTAGATTCAACAGCTTGGACTCATGATCCTCATATGCGGGGATTCTCTTTTTCTAAAAGCGTTTCAGGTGATGTCTAATTTCAATATCCAAGTGGAGGAATTCATGATCAGCGTAATCTTGCCGGATGGTTCAGCAAAGTCAATTGAAGAAGGATCCGATGTATTCGATCTGGCCACATCAATCAGTGGAGGCTTGGCACGTGCGGCTGTGGGTGCAAAAGTCAACGGCAAGGACGTGGACATAACGACCCGATTGAGCAATGGCGATCATGTTCAAATACTTACCTTCAATGATGATGACGGCAAGGAAATATTCTGGCACTCGTCCGCTCATATTCTGGCCCAGGCTGTCACCAGACTCTATCCGGAAGCCAAGCCCACGATTGGTCCTCCCATCGAAGTGGGCTTTTATTACGATTTCGCCGATCTACAGATATCCGATCAGGATTTCGAGAAAATTGAAGCGGAGATGAAGAAAATCGTCAAAGAACGTCTGCAGCCGAAGCGTATTGAGTACGCGTCCAAGGAAGAGGCACTTGACAAATTTAACGACAATCCGTTTAAGGTTGAATTGATAGAAGGTCTGGAAGAAGGTCTATCCGCCTATCGACAGGGTGAATTTGAAGATCTGTGCCGCGGGCCTCACATCCCGAACACAAAAATGGTCGAGGGCATTAAAATACTCAAAACATCGGGTGCTTATTGGCGGGGCGATGCAGAAAAACCTCAACTAACCCGTATCTACGCCGTTACATTCCCTAAAAAGAAACAACTCAAAGCCTACCTGCACATGCTGGAAGAGGCCAAAAAGAGAGACCACCGGATTATTGGCAAAAAGCTCGATCTTTACTCTTTCCACAAGGTGGGGCCGGGAATGCCTTTCATTCACCCCAAGGGAATGGTGGTGTGGAACGAGCTGATGGCTTTCTGGAGAGAGCTGCACACAAGAGATCGGTACACCGAAATTAAAACACCCACCATGATGTCCAGTGAACTGTGGGAGCGTTCCGGCCATTGGGATTACTACCGGGAAAATATGTACACCTCTGAAATTGACGATAAAATATACGCCATTAAGCCCATGAACTGTCCTGGCGGCATGATCTTCTACAAGAACGGTCAATATTCCTATCGCGATTTACCCATGCGCGTGGGTGAAGTGGGTCTGGTTCACAGGCATGAAATGAGCGGTGCCCTGTCCGGCATGTTCAGGGTACGCAGTTTCCACCAGGATGACGCCCATATTTTCATGAGACCCTGCGATATTAAATCGGAGATTGTGGATGTATTGAAGCTGGCAGATGATATTTACTCTCAATTTGGTCTCGAGTACCACCTGGAACTCTCCACAAGACCGGAAAAATCCATTGGAAACGATCACGACTGGGAAATGACCACTGAAGGTCTGCGATCGGCTCTGGAAGCCCATGGCAAAGATTTCGTTGTCAATGAGGGGGACGGCGCCTTCTACGGTCCCAAAATCGACTTCCACATTAAAGATGCCATTGGCCGAACATGGCAATGCGGGACCATTCAGCTTGACATGAGTCTGCCCGAACGCTTTGAGCTGGTTTACATTGCGGAGGACAGCTCTCAACAACGCCCCATCATGATTCACCGTGCCCTTTACGGTTCCATCGAGCGTTTCTTCGGTATCCTTGTAGAACACTACGCAGGCAAATTCCCTCTCTGGCTCTCCCCTGTTCATGTCAGGATTCTGCCCGTTGCCGAGCGCCACTACCCTGCCGCCGACGAGTTTGCAGCTAAACTGAAAGAGGAAGGTCTGCGGGTAGAGGTCGATCAATCAAGTGAATCCGTCAACAAGAAAGTCCGCAACGCGCAATTGGATCAAGTGAACTACATTGTCGTATTTGGCGATAAAGAAGCCGAATCGGACAATCTATCGGTCAGAACCAGAGACAATCACGTTCACCCTGGAATCTCAAGAGCCGATTTTGTGCAGAACCTGAAAGATGAATACAGGAAAAGAAAAGCGGCAACCTTCCTGGCAAGCTGAACGTCAAACTCACAAAGGCATGGATTACCCACCAGGAACCACCGACGACATGCTATCTTGAACCGGAAAAAAACAGAGTCACTTCGCAATGAACCACAACCGTTCTGGATGTGTCCGCACTTGCCCAACACCTCGACACCCCACTGGAAACAAAATGCCTCCGCTTTTGTCATAACATCGTCACAACAGCCCCCGTTTCATCGGAATCTCCCTGTCAAAATTTTCTTTTTGACAAGAACCGCAAGCCAATTCATCACGTCAAGTGATGAGAACCATCCATGTACTTTTTATTCCACAATGTATGTGATAGGATGAGATATCCCGCAATGGACTGGACTTCGTTTTGAATATTTTAGATCATCAATTGAATCAACTGGAAAAAGCAAAGGTTAAACAAATCCTGAGCAAGGACCTACCAGAGCACGTGGCTATTATTATGGATGGCAATGGGCGTTGGGCTCAAGCGCGCAACATGAATCGAATTAAAGGTCACAAGTCGGGAATAACATCTGTTCGGGAAACGCTTGAAACCTGTGTTCATCTGGGCATTAAACACCTTACACTTTACGCTTTCTCGCAAGAAAACTGGAAACGGCCCAGAAAAGAAACGGGAACCCTGATGGCCCTGTTGAGGCAGTTTCTGAGAATGGAATTGAAAAAAGCCAGAGATTGGAACATTAAAGTCCAGGGTATTGGTGCCATTCAGGGGCTGCCGGAAGGTATTCAAAAAGATCTGGCACATGTTGAAAAGCAAACGCAAGAACACAACGGACTCCATTTCAATATTGCTCTAAACTATTCAGGTAGAAATGACATCTTGACAGCCGTCAGAACGCTTGTAACTGAAAATCCAGACCTGACCGGAATCAACGAGACCTCTTTTTCCAAATATCTCTCCACCAAAGGACAACCCGATCCCGACCTTCTCATCAGAACAAGCGGTGAGTTCAGAGTTTCCAATTTCCTGCTTTGGCAAATAGCCTATTCGGAAATCTATGTCACAGATGTATACTGGCCGGATTTCAGGCGAGAGCATTTATTCCAAGCCCTGCTGGACTTTCAGAACAGGAACCGAAGGTATGGAGGCATTTAGTTGGCTATCAATTTAAAGGTACTCTGGAAGAGAGTTCTAACAACGGTATTCGGAATTGCGATTGTGGGTTCTATCGTCCTCTTACTGCCAAAATATTACTTTATCATCCTGTTGATTGCGCTATCGGTAGTTGGTCACTTTGAAATTAAGAACCTGGCCAAAGGCTTCAACTTCCACTACTATATAGTACCCGCTATTTTGCTCACGTTATATGGATTCCTCACCTTTTACACACCTTTCTCGCTAACCCTATTGCCTTATCTCAGCCTGTTACTCTTGTCACTCTGGGTTTTGTACTTCAACAAGAACAACGGACAATCCATGCCGCTGCTCGGCATTCAGTTTGTCGGTCTCAGCTATCTGTGCGCGGCATTTTTATCTCTGGCTGGCATTTTCCTTCTCGATGACGTACACGGTGAAATCATAGGCAGAAAGCTGGTCGTATTTTTCTTTTTCATCGTATGGATGGGAGACTCTTTTGCCTATTTGATTGGTTCGTCTTGCGGCAAACATAAAATCGCACCCAACGTAAGTCCCAATAAATCCTGGGAAGGGGCTTTAGGCAATTTACTGGGTAATTTAACGGCAACATGCGTCGCCAAAACGTCTTTCCTGCCCTTTCTATCCTATCAAGACTGCGTCTTTCTTGGTGTCATTTTCTTCCTCCTGGGCTTTTTCGGTGATTTAATTGAGTCGTCATGGAAAAGAGGAGCGGGAATCAAAGACAGCAGTCACCTTTTTCCAGGTCACGGTGGTGTCCTGGATCGCATCGACTCCATTTTCCTGACGGGTCCCATTTTCTTTGGTTATTTTTACTTTATTCTCCTCTAGTTCCCTGTTTTAACCGGAAAATACCGCTCGTCATACTCGATCCCGATGAAACTGAAATCATTGTCATCTGCAAAATGCGCAATTAATCCTGCAAAGTGAGTTCACGGGCAGAAATCCTGTAGGCTTTCAAAAGCTGTTTAATCTGCCTGCTTGTCATTTGACCTTTGTGATGTTTTCTCTTTAAAAGCATTTTAACACTGCCAAAAGCACCGGCAAGAGTTGCTTTTATGAGGATAATTCCCAATTTAAAAGCGGGTTGTTCTCTCTTGAACCCGGCTGCGGCTCCTTGCCCTGAAAACATGGAGTACATATTCATCAGGTAGCGCTTCAAGGTAAACCAGGGTGACAAAACAATCCAGGTCAGTGGGAAATTCTTCAACAATAAATAGATGCGGTTTCGTTCGACATAAAAGAGCTTGTCCGGATTGAACTTTCCCAAGCTGGCAGACTGCAGATGGATTACTTTTGATTCAGGTTCATACATACACTTAAAGCCCGCCCTTCGAGCCCGAAAACCCAAATCGGCATCTTCTCCGTAGAGATAAAAGTCGTCGTCAAAAAAACCTATGGAATCGACTAGATTTTTACTGTAAAAAGCCGCACACCCATCGGGCCAAAGGGCTTCTGCTGGTTGACTGAACGCTTCCCCATCCCTTTGGCCCGTGCCGTAACCCCTGTTTAGGCCGTCAAGGTAGATAAGATGACCGACCTTATCAATTGTCAAGCCATCGGCCTTGAGTATGCGGCAGGCGATCATGTCCACCTGGTCCTTTTCCATCCGTTCCACCGCACATTTTATCCAATTTTTTTCCGGACGTGCATCGTTATTGAGAAGGGCAACGGTATCCCCTGTCACCAGTGGAAGAGCGGCATTGTTCCCGCCGGCAAAGCCTCTGTTTTCATTGAGAAAGAGTGTTTTCAGCCTGGACCATCGATATGTTTTTAAAAAATCAACCGATCCATCTTCACTGCCATTGTCCACAGCGATAACTTCAAAGTCACAATAGGTTTGTTCTTTTAAAGCTTGGAAACAGGCTTCCAGCAGGTGCCTGCCGTTCCAGTTGACAACAATGACGGAAACTCTTCTCATGCCATGAACCGCGAGAGCTAAAACAAGCGTTTCTTGAACAAAAACAACAAGTTGCGAAGGCCGTCCCGATAAGGACGCAGCTTGATTTCACCCTCGCGGGCTGAATACTTGATGTGTTCCTCTTTAAAAGTGAGATTTTTATTTTTTATGACTTCAATTTTGATCTCTTCGGATAACGGCATTCCTGTTGAAGTCAATTTAATGTGATCCAAAACCCGCTTTTTAAAGACCCACATTCCCGACTGGGAATCTTCAATGGGATACCTGAAGAGAATGGCCATAAAAAAGGACAGGAGTTTATTCCCTATCCAGTGCTTGAAACTCATGGCCTCGGGATTCAGAATGGGGAAACGACAGCAGGACAGAAAATCCACTTGGTATTTCAAAAAGACGTTCATGAGACGATCGAGATCCTTGATGGGATAGGTGTGATCGCCATCCATGCAGCAGATCACATCTGTCTGCACATTGTTAAAACCCGTTTGATAGGCACTGCCATACCCTCTTACTTTCTCGTGAATGACACGGGCCCCTAAACTCTCGGCCACTTCAACCGTTGAATCCGTGCTGCCATTATCGACGACAATCGTTTCATCCACCCACTCGGGCTTCGCGGACAACACGGACTTAATCCCTTCCTCTTCATTTAAACACGGAATAACTACGGTTACGGATAATCCTTGATACATGATTCACCTGCTAAAATAAGATCGGTCATAAAATGAGAGCAATTGCCACGCCAAAGTCGCTTTCATCCTCTCTGTGGAGAAGAGGATTCGAAGAAAGAACCTTTTGTTGAGCTCAGAGCCAGAGAGTCTCGATCTTCTTTCACCTGCTGTCTCGGCACTTTTTGGCTAATTCAACCTGTACAAGATCAAACAGAGGCTCATCCTACTCTCTTTTACGCCAAGATTCAACCTTCATTGAAGGCAATGTAACGGCTTAAGACCCGGCAAATCAAAAGTCGGGAAGTATCTCTTTTCTACGGGGTCTCTAACAGGCAAACTGCTTTTGTCTCAAACAACAGATACAGTAAACGGCGATACGTAAAATGGGTAGAAGAGTGGTGCCGGTGCTCGGACTCGAACCGAGATGAGGTTGCCCCCGCTGGATTTTGAATCCAGTGCGTCTACCAATTTCACCACACCGGCAAGTATCTAAGTTTATCAAACATATAACTTTTGAAAGAGGCACAGCGGCACCTTTCAAGGAACAGAAGCACAATATACCTCTATTGAAAAACCATTTCAATGAATTTCTTTCAGAAGCACTTCTTTTTAGACTTTTGCACGGCAATTCGCCTCTGACCATGCCCGAAGAACACGATTTTCTGTGAAATGAAGACATTTACCCTTATAATGGTGCGGTTTGATTCAGCAAGATGCTGACGAGCTTGGGGAGCAGGAAATGAATAAACCCAGTATTCTGATTATGGCAGCGGGCATGGGCAGTCGTTACGGCGGCTTAAAGCAGTTGGACGAAATAGGTCCCCACGGAGAAACCATCCTGGAGTTCTCCCTGTACGATGCCATTCAAGCCGGTTTTGGGAAAGTGGTTTTCATCATCAGAAAGAGTTTTGAGCGCGAGTTCAAGCTTCGATTCAGTGAAAGATGGCGGAATCATATTCAAATCGAATACGCCTGTCAGGAAGTCAATCCTGTCCTCCCGGGCATGAACAACAACCTAAAGCGGGAAAAACCGTGGGGAACCGGTCACGCGGTGCTATGCGCAAGGCCCTTTATCAACGAGCCTTTTGCCGTCATCAACGCCGACGACTTTTACGGTCGCCGCGCATTTGAAAAAATGGCCGCCTTTCTTCGCAACAAATGTCAACCGGACGCATTTTGTATGATTGCCTTTGAGCTTGGTAAAACACTGTCGCCAAACGGTTCTGTTTCCAGAGGCGTTTGCAAAGTTGACGAAAACGGCTTGTTATCAAAAATACAGGAAGTAAGCGGCATTGAAAAAAGGGGTCAAGCCTACCGCTGTGCCTCCGAAACACAAATAACTCTTTCCGATCAAACACCTGTTTCCATGAATTTCTGGGGATTTCACCCCGATTTTTTTCATTCTCTCCAACACGGCTTTCTCAATTTTGCAAAACAAAATCGCGATCAATCGCGTGCAGAGTTCTATCTGCCTTCGCATGTATTTCATTTAATTCAACAGGGAAAGGCGAAAGTTCACACGCAATCATCCCCTGATTCGTGGTACGGAATCACCTATTCACAGGACAAGCCCCTGGTACGGGAAGCCACATCGAAACTGATTCAACAGCAAATTTACAGCTCTCCCCTTTGGAACGCCTTATAAGGAACATCACTTTGACCAATCTACACGGCCTTTTTTCAACTATTTCCAGTCAATTCTTCAATAATTCGCGAGTCACAAACTACCGCCCCCTGCCCGGAGGTCACATTCACCGAACTTATGTTGTACAAATGGAGCACCTGGAATACAGCAAGCAGTACATTTTTCAGAATGTCAATACCGATATTTTTTCAGATCCTGAATCCATCATGCACAACATAAGCATTCTCAGCCGGCACCTGGAAATGAAGAAAAATGCTGTTCCGCGTTATGATCTGGATATCCTTTCACCAAAACAGACCCTCTACTCGAGCAACGGAGTTTGGTTTGAAGGCTCGTACTGGCGTGTTTTCCCCTATTTCGCCAACGCTTTATGTCTCAATCGAGTGAATGACTTACGTGTCGCGGAATCGGCGGGAAAGGCCTTTGGGCACTTTTTGTACCACCTATCTGAACTGGATGCCTCAAAGCTGAGGGATATTCTCCCCGGCTTCCACAGTGGCAGCCTAAGAGTGAAACAATTCCAGGATGCTTTAGACCAGGATCGTGCCAAAAGAATAAAATGCGCACCATCCGCCACAAGAAAAACCATAGCGGATGTTCGAAATGCGCTGGATCTTTTGTTCGAATTCGATCGAATCAAAGAGAACCTTCCCAAAAGGGTGATTCATCACGATGCCAAACTGAACAATGTCCTTCTCAACAAGGACACCTTTCAACCCATCTCGGTTATTGACCTGGACACCGTGATGAGCGGCACAGTCTTGTCGGATTTCGGCGACCTTGTTCGCTCTTTGAGCAGCAGTCACTCCGAAGACAATCCCCGACCAAGCAATCTCGAGATTGACATGGACATCTACAAGGCTGTATCTCATGGCTTTCTAAAACAGGCGCATCCCATTCTGATCCAGCAGGAAATTGATCATCTTGTCCTGGGTGCACAAGCCATCACGCTGATGGTGGCTGTTCGCTTCCTGACAGATTACCTCAATGGCGATCAGTACTTCCAAACCGATTATCCAGAACACAATTTGGTAAGAACGGTCAATCAGATGGCTCTTTTCCGCGCGCTGGAAAACCGTGAAGCTGAATTACTCGACATTCTAGAGAGTTTTTTTGTTTCTCTATAATCGCGATACCTCTCTAGATCAATGCATTTTATTGCGTTTTTTTCACTTTGCTTTCTTTATTAACCAGTTCTACTTCCTCTAAGAGTTTTAGACTGTGACTCGCATTTTTTTCAGTTTCCTTTTCCTCTTTATCCGCGTCCTTTGCAAGTCGATTGTTGCCATCGCGAGTCTCTTTATTTTTCTCAAGTGCCCTCTCTGTAACTTTTGATGTCTGGCTGTTCTCTTCTAATGGCGGTATCTTTTCTTGTTCTTTCGCCGCAACCCACTCTTTGCCTTCTATTTTCATCGTGTTCTTGTCAACTTTTAATTCAGTCGAATAATTTGAAGACTGTCGGACTGTTGGCGTTTTTACCGTCTCCTTTCTTTCGACCAGTAAAACCAAACCCGTACCAATAATGAAAAAGACTACCCAATAGGACCAAACAACCATAATCTGTTTCATTTAAACCTCCAATTCAGGTGTACTCAGCCTGCTCTCATAAGATACTATCATCCTATAAAATATATCCTTTCCCGTATTTGTTCAAGAACACACTTCTAATAATCCAGAGAATCAGACGCGTCTTTTTTTCCCTTTTATACCCTTAACTGCCAGTTGACCACAGGCTGCGCCAATATCCCTGCCCTTGCTCCACCGGATCGTATTGCGCAATCCCGCTCGATTTAAACGCTCGTGAAAGGCATGTAAATCTTCATCCGCAGGCTGCCTGTAGGGTAACTCCGGTGTTTCGTTAAAAGGGATGATGTTGACCTTGGAACGAATACCCTCCAACATGCCAATCAGCCTTTTCGCGTCGGCAATCGAATCGTTAAAATCGCGAATCACGACATACTCAAAGGTTATCCTGTCCCTTGTGCCAAGCGGAAAGGAGCGACAGGCTTGAAGTAACGCTTCAATGGGCCAGCGATCATTGATAGGCATTATTTCCGAACGCTGTTCATTGGTGGTGGCATTGAGTGAAACAGCTAACCTCGGAAGCGGTTTAAACCGCGAGAGCCGTTCTATGTTTTTCACATGACCTGATGTGGATATCGTCACTCTTTTAGGCGAGAGATTGAACCCTGTTTTCGCGAAGAGTAAATCTAAAGCTATTTCCAGATTCTTCATATTGAGCAAAGGCTCTCCCATCCCCATCATGACCAGGTTGAAAGGTCTGTCATGGGCTTGATCCCGAAGCATGCAAACGACCTGTCCGAGAATCTCAGCGGACGTGAGATTGCGTATGAAGCCCATGGTGCCCGTCATGCAGAAACTGCAGGCCTGAGCACAACCCACCTGGGAAGAAAGACACATGGTGTAACCGTTTTTCATTGGCATAAAGACGGATTCCACCTGCTTGTCATCAAAACAATTAAAAAGATACTTAACGGAACCATCACGGCTCTTTTTCTTCGTCATACCTTTGAACGTATTGATCTCCGCAGACTGTATCAACACCTGTCTTAAATCTTTGGACAAATTGGTCATCGAATCGATATTGGTTACCCATTTCTGATACAGCCACGGAAGTACCTGCTTGGCTCTGAAACGCTTCTCTCCGATGGATTCAAAATAATCGGACAGCTCGCTCAAGGAAAGACCAAACAGATTTATTTTTGTCATAGTGAATGCTCGTTTAAATTGAACGGAGATTCCAGCCCTGAGGAAATTTGAACCTCATCAGTCTCAATCAATTTTTATTTGCATACCCGAGAGAAACTCCCGATCGTATTGACTGAGCTTCATTTGAATTTTCTCCGCGGAGGTATGGTGGAATACCTGACCTTTCCGCTGGCCTTTCTTTCGCTCTAGTGCGATATTGGCTTCCATAACCAGAAACAAGTTGTAACCTTTTTCCCTGATCGCGGTTGTAATTTCGGTTACATCTTCACTTTTTGCCATGGCATGGTGAAGCGCAGTGCCCAACCTCTTCAGCAGTTCTTTCATGTGATCGTCCAGTTTCAAAAATCCACCTCGGCAATAATAAGACGCTTCTTGAATAAAGATTCTACCCTGACAGATCATTTACGTCCAGTGCAGATACAACTTGTGTTTTACAGTTTTCCCGCAATCAACATATATACCATTCAATATCAACAATTTATGTTTATCCTGTTTTTCTGTTTGAGTACTGTTTTCACCAACACGATTACCTTGACCTGAAGAATAAGTGTGCGTCAGATCAATAAAGTGTCTTCAAACAGAACGGAATATTGACAAAAATCTATATGACAATTAGATTTTAAATAGCACACAAGCAGGAGCATTACCATGATGAGAATACTCTCCCCTTTTTTCGTTTTATTTCTATTTCAAACAGCCATAATGGCCCAGACTCAACCTCTCTGTGGCACAGCTGATGAGTACGTGTGTATCCAGAACTCTGCAATATTACAAGTGGATTGCACTCGAACACAATGGCATCCCGGATCGGTTATCCTGCTAACGGTACCTGGAATTGTCAATACGGACCCAAATTCAGCCCAATTCCAGGAAGGAGTAGAGCAACCTCCATACTGGTTTGAGGACAATAACGGTTTCATCACCGATAATCTCGGTGGCGTGTGGGGTCCTGCTACCTCGATTTTCACCGATCAGAAAGGTGACCGGGCAATTGCTTTTGAACTCCAATCGGGTATTCTTAGTGGTGCCGTTCAAATATTTCTCAACCAAATCAGTGTCTGTCAATTTGTTTCGGACGGTCCAGGTCCGGTATATTTAAATGTTCAGTTCTGGACGAGTTCAGCCCATAAAACGGGCTTCAATTTCATTTCAAAAAGTATGGACCATCTCCTTTTTTCGGAATGTCAGGATTACATGGGTTACGCGCCTCTGGTTGAGCATGGTGACCTTCTAACCATTGTCAATCCGCATCCTGCCGCCGTCTTACTGAGTGTTGACAGTCAAGAATCTGTTGTAATGGACCCCTATCAACAGATAGACATCTACGGTGAAGGCCAGCTGATTCAAATTAACTCTTCAGCCAAGCTTGGATTAGTGCTCAGAAGCGAACAGAAGGATTTGAATCTGGTAAGCATCGACTCCAGGGACCAGAAGGCCTATCTGCTGCCCCACATAACCAATAACCCCAATTCGTGGATGAATAACTGGAAGTTCGCCACAAGCTCCAATGTCAATATTCAAAGCAGAGTGTTTGGAGAACAGGCCACACAAGTACCCTACGAATCGGGTTTGTGGTCTCATGAAATCACCACGGTGGCTGGCCAGGAAAACACCTGGATGCAACTGAACACCTCGAAACCCTCCAATGGTTATTTTGAATTTAAACGCATTGACGGTATTCAGGGCGGAGCCGCTCTCAATGGCCTCAGACTTGACGGAAAACCCTTCGGAAACTATACCCTGGTATTATCTCATGTTGCCTCCGATGTCTACCATTTCTGGACTGGATTCACGTTGACCAACCCTAACGATCAGAAAGCCAATGTTGTATTGACTGGATACAGAGATGATGGGTCGATATTTGATTCGCTCTCCCTTTCACTGGAAACAGGCCGGAAAATAGTGGAAGTCATCGGCCAAAACCTCTTTCAAAACTACGATGGCCTAAGCTGGATCAAGATTGAGAGTGATGTTCCCCTGGCGGGAATCGAATTATTCGGGGGTCAAAATCCCGCTCAAACCTACCTGGCGGGTTTTCTGTTGACAGAAGAGACAGGCAGGATTTTGAGTTTTCCGTTACTTGACACAACTCCTGGCTACTGGTCTGGTCTCTCTTTGCTGAATCCCGGCGAGGAAATGGTTACTGGAGTTCTCTCTTTCTATGATCATTCGGGATTACTGATAGCAGACCACAACCTTACCCTTAATTCCGGGGAGAAAAAGCTGATCCTGGCTCCAGAATTGTCAACTCAAGCTGTCTGGAACGGAGACACCTGCATGGGCTTCGTTCTGATAGGAGATGACGACAGACAAAAACTCGGTGGCTATCGCGGCATTGTTGGCATGGAGTAATCTCGCTAACAGCTGCGAACGAGTACATTGTTTTGTAAAAACAAAAGCCGGTTAATGCAGTTCAGTCCGGTGCGGCTGCATTAACCGGGCCTTAACCACACCTTCTGTTTAGAAAACGCCTTTCTTTAATCAAACAAACCCTTTCGACCATACTCCCGACATACCATTGGATTCCTCCAACTGTATCCACAGCGCTGAACAACACACAAGTCTTTTGATTTGACAGTGTTTATGCTAGGATACCTGGCCCTAAGGAGGATGACATGAAATCAGAACAGATTCGTGAAGCATTTTTAAAGTATTTCGAAGAGCACGGTCACAGCAGAGTAACCTCCTCTTCGCTGATACCCGCCAACGACCCCACTTTGCTATTTGCCAATGCGGGCATGAATCAGTTCAAAGATGTCTTCCTGGGTTATGAAAAGCGGGATTATACCACCGCTTGCAGCTCTCAAAAGTGTGTTCGCGCTGGCGGAAAACACAATGACCTTGAAAATGTAGGCTTTACAGCTCGTCACCATACTTTTTTTGAAATGCTCGGCAACTTTTCTTTCGGCGATTATTTCAAGGAAGAGGCCATTCGCTACGGCTGGGAGTTTTTAACCGAAATCCTGCAAATTCCCAGTAATCGGCTGTATGCATCTGTATTTCTCGATGACGATGAAGCTTACGACATTTGGCACAAGCAAATTGGGTTACCGGAATCCAGAATTTTCCGGTTTGATGAAAAGGAAAATTTCTGGAGCATGGGCGATACAGGTCCATGCGGTCCGTGCTCCGAAATCTACTACGATTACGGCCCTTCCGTTAAGGGCAGTGACGATCCCTACCAGGGAATCCTCGAAGGGTCCGACCGCTATGTCGAAGTCTGGAACCTGGTTTTCATGCAGTACGATCGGGATGATACGGGAAAAATGACCCCACTGCCCAACCCCAGTATCGACACGGGTATGGGCTTGGAACGAGTCACTTCGGTTATTCAGGGTGTCACCTCCAACTATCACACCGATCTGTTTCAGGACATCATCACACCGCTCAGCAAATATCTCAAAGTGGAATCCAGCAACAATCCCAAAACAGCCGTTGCCCTGCAGGTGATCGCGGATCACTTGAGAGCCACCTGTTTCCTCATCGCCGACGGTGTCATCCCTTCCAATGAAGGCCGCGGTTACGTTCTCAGACGCATCATGAGACGGGCGATGAAATTTGGCAAGCAATTAGGTCAAACGGGTCCGTTTCTTTATGAAACCTGCGCATACATCATTGAAAAAATGGGCGATATCTACCCTGAACTTAAGAAGGAAGCCAAACAAATTCAAACCCTTGTGCAAGCCGAGGAGCTGCAGTTCGACCAGACCCTGCAAAACGGTATGCCCATTTTGATGAAATACATGGACAAATTGCGTTCAGATAATCAGAGGGTCCTTCCCGGCCAGGTTTTACACTTCATGTATACAACACATGGTTTTCCTGTTGATTTAATGGAAGACATTGCCCGAGATGAAGGTTTTACTGTTAATCTGGACGAGTTCACTGAGTTGATGGAGGAAGATGCCAAAAAATCTGCCATGGAAGGTGACTTCAACAAAGAAGACTTACCAGAGCCGCTCATTGCCTTTGCCGCCGACAATAAAACGGTTCAAAACTGCTATGGTTCACTTAAAATGTCGTCCAAGATTCAGTTCCTTTTATTGGGAGACACCTGCACGAATTGCATTGAAAATGGTCAGGAAGCAGCCATAGCTCTGGATCAAACACCTTTTTATGCTGAGTCCGGTGGTCAAATCGGTGATTCTGGTACCATCTCCACTGAATCAGGTGTCTTCCAGGTGGAAAGAACGGAGAAAGTGCTCAACAACAGCGTTCTTCACTATGGAAAAATGAGATCGGGAACCATTCGCCTCAATCAAAAAGCGGAGTGTGAGGTATCAGAGCTTCTGAGAAATGATATTCGAAGAAACCACACAGCCACTCACTTGATGCACCAAGCCCTGAAAGATGTTCTCGGGCTGCATGTCCGCCAAGCCGGATCCTTAGTAGACGCCGAAAAACTTCGTTTCGATTTCAACCACTTTTCTCCTGTTATGCCAGAAGAACAAGCGGAAATAGAAAGAAGAGTCAATGAACAAATTAGAAAGAATACGCCTCTGGTAACTCAATTGATGGATCTGGAAGAGGCTAGAAAAGAAGGAGCGGTGGCCCTCTTTGGTGAAAAATACAGCGAGCAAGTGCGTGTCGTATCCATAGGTGATTATTCCATGGAACTTTGCGGCGGAACCCATGTTTCTGCCACGGGTGAAATCGGACTCTTTAAAATAGTCTCCGAAAGAGCATTAGCTTCCGGTATTAGACGAATGGTTGCTCTTACGGGGAAACAGGCGTTTGATTACATTCAAGACAGTGAAAAAATAATCGGTCAATCAGAAGAACTGTTGCACGTCAAACGCGAGAGAGTGACAGACCAAATTGAAAAGATTTTGAAGCAGAGAAAAGAACTTGAAAAAGAAATCGAGGAGCTCAAGTTCAAAATAGCGAAAGGAGAAGGACAATCAGAACAAATTACCGATGTGAAGCAGATCAAAGTTCTGACAAAAGTTGTAACAGGTATGGAAGCGGGCGCGTTGAGATCTCTTGCCGATGACATGTTGGTCAAAATAAGCCGTGGAGTGGTTGTGCTTGGATCCAATCTCGAAGACAAGGCTCAAGTTGTGGTGAAAACGAACTGCGACCAAGAAGGTATTCACGCTGGAAATATAATTAAGGAACTGGCACCTATGATTGGAGGCCGAGGCGGCGGAAGACCCCAAATGGCCATGGCTGGTGGTAAAGATCCATCAAAATTACAAGATGCCATCAACTTTGCACTTGAAAAAGTCAAAGAAATCATGCATTAATACGGCTATGAAGTTGTTTAAGTACCTCTCTCTTACCTGTATTTTTTGTTTTTTGATCGCGCCTGATCTGTTTGGGCAACTGTATTCCTACCGAACACCGTCCGGCAGATTGCTGATTACTGATAAAGCCATCAAAAAGCCGGGATACAAACTTCTTTCGAGTAAAGGTACCAGGAAGACCAGAAAAGCATCCAGGTTTAACAGGAAATACCAACTGTCAAGCAATCAAATAGACACGCTGGTTAAGCCCATTGCTAAAACCTACAATGTCGATGCCAATTTGATTAAAGCGGTGATTGAAGTGGAATCTTCCAGAAATTACAGGATAGTCAGTCACAAGGGAGCCCAGGGATTAATGCAGCTAATCCCATCGACTGCCATTCGCTTTGGTGTCAGAAACGCCTTTAATCCCAGCGAAAACATCAGGGGCGGCACAAAATACCTTCGCTTCTTGCTGGGATATTTTGAGGGCAATGTAGATCACGTCTTGGCGGCCTACAATGCAGGCGAAGTGGCCGTTGACAATCATGGCGGTATTCCGCCCTTCAAAGAGACCAGAAATTACATCAGAAAAATCCGGAAGCTCTATACAAAAACCAGGCTGCCTTTTGATAAAAACGTCTCTTACCGGTCCAAGCTCATCTCCAATTCCAAGAAACCCGCTATCAGACCTGTTGGAAAATTAGCGAAAATCGGCTGATGAAAGCAGTAATACAAAGAGTCAGCCACGCAAAGGTGGTGGTAGAAGGAAGCGTTACCGGATCAATAGAAGCCGGCTTTCTGGTTTTAGTGGGAGTCACCCATGATGACGACATCTCCACTGCGGTCAAACTGGCCAGAAAAGTTGCCCGTTTACGGATTTTCTCCGATCAAGAAGGAAAAACGAATTTGAGTCTGCTCGACACCAAAGGTTCCGCTTTGGTTGTTTCGCAATTCACGCTGTACGCCAATACGAGCAAAGGGAACAGACCTTCCTTTGGCCAGGCTGCTGTTTCAGATAAAGCGAAAGGCCTAATCGGTGCCTTTGTCGAAAAGCTTCGCGAGGAAGGAGTTCAACACATTGGTCAAGGCGTTTTCGGTGCAAACATGCAAGTGACCCTGTGCAATGACGGTCCATTTACTGTTATTCTGGAATCCTGAGCGCTCGCAGTGCATCAAATACAAAAACTGCATAACCATTGTAAACGCATCATCTTAAAATAGTAACTTGGGCAGTAACAATAACGCAATCTCTGTTAAGATATCATTGCCAGGTTACGATAACACCTATATGAGTCTGCATGAGTTTGTAAAAAGCCGCCTCATGCCGGCTCTCATAAGACGCGTTCTCTGACAAGGGCAAGTTTTCAGGACAAACCGATGTATAAAAACATAAAAGCAATGGCAGTAGATGACAATGAAGTCAGTCTAATGATCATCAGGTCCATGTCTCAGGGAATTGGTCTTTCCGTTAAATGTTTCATGGATCCAATTAGAGCCGCAGCCTATGCAAAAAGAAATAAACTGGATATTGCCTTTATTGATTACCTTATGCCGGAGGTTAACGGTATTCAGCTCATAGAAATGATCAGAAAAACACACCCGGAAATACCCATCGTCATGATTACTGGAGAGGATGATTTCGCGAACCTGAAACTCGATGCCATGGAGGCCGGAGCAACCGAATACATGTACAAGCCATTGAACACGTTTGAATTCGGAGCCCGGGTCAAGAACTTGCTGAACCTCAGAAAGTATCAAATTCTCTACCAGGATAAGGCTCATTTACTTCAAAGAGAAATCGACGAAAAAGTCAGGGATATTGTCGATCGCGAATTTGAAACGCTCTCGGTATTGGGCCGGGCAGCAGAATACAAAGATACGGAAACATCGAATCACGTTAAACGGGTTGCCAGTTACGCCAGACTACTGGCCGAAAAGCTGGGAAAAAACGCTATTTTTCAAGAGACGATTTTTCACGCAGCACCCCTACACGATGTTGGGAAGATAGGAATTCCAGATCATATTCTCACTAAACCGGGACGACTGACGAAGGAAGAGTTTGAAGTCATGAAACAACACCCTGAAATTGGGTACTGCATTTTAAAAAACTCCAAAAGTCCCTATTTACAAGCAGGCGGACTGATCGCCAGAAGCCACCATGAGAAATACGATGGAAGCGGTTATCCCTATGGTTTAAGCGGTAATCAAATCCCGCTTATGGGAAGAATCATTTCATTAGTCGATGTATTTGACGCCTTGACTTCCAAGCGACCCTACAAAAAAGCATGGCCATTTAATTTGGCCTTAAAAGAAATAAAAGACTGCAACGGCACTCATTTTGATCCCAAAATCGTCAACGCGTTTTTCCAAAACCTGGTGGGAATTAAAGCCATTAAGGAACAGTTCCACGACTAATCAGCATCGAAACAAACTTCCTGACCCGTGGACTCCAGAACGCAGACAGAGTGGACGTTGATATCCATGTTGTGCCGTGCGAGAACAGTTTGAAGTTCTTCGAAAACGTATTTGGCGAGTTGTTCACTGGAGACGTTATCTCCTCTAAGGATGAACAGTTCATCTTTCGGCAATTGATACTGTTTCTCGACTTTGGGGCTATGGATATTCACAATAGCTTGAGTACCCTGATACTCAAAAGAAACCCACTCGGAATTGGCCGGCATGAGAACCATTTCATCCAGCGGCTTGATAACCGATTCAACAATGGGCTTCAGTTTGTGAAAAGGACAGCTCAGTCCTCTGTTCAGTACCGCAAAAGAAAGCTCCACACTGACTCTGTAGTTGTGCCCGTGCAGTTTTTCGCAACCTCCATCGGGAAAAAGAGTGAAGTGTGCCGATGAGAACTTGAGTCGATCCTTGTAGAAACGCACCTTGTATGACATGTTATTTTTGATAAACAACCCGATGGATGTTTCGTCCTTCCTTTTCATATTTAATTTCATAGTTGGTTAAGCCGAAAGAGTCCGACAAGGGCGGTTGAGGAAGCCGTTCCGTCTTCCTTAAAAGACGCTGACTTTGCAGCCTTTCATCCATCCACTCCCAGTAGCCCTGGTGATCGGTGGCAATGTATAAAAAGCCTCCGTCTGTCAATTTTCTGTAGACAAGCTCGATGAATGAAGTCTGGAACAGCCTGCGCTTATGGTGCCGGCTCTTGGGCCAGGGGTCTGGAAAGTACAGGTGAATTTTGCTCAGGGACGCATCCGGGATGTATTCAGAGAGAAAGAAATAGGCCTCACCGTGAACCAGGCGTACATTGCTGATGGGTCGCTTCTCGATGCGGTCACAGGCTTTGACGAAGTACTTGCGAGCATATTCAATTCCTATGTAATTGATGTCGGGATGGGCATAGCCCGAACCCATAAGGAACAGTCCTTTTCCAAAACCTATTTCCAATTCCACGGGATGGTCATTGCCAAACAGTTTTGAAAAATTCAATTTCTCCGGTGGAGATACCAGTTCAATGGCTCTGGACACTCTTTCCGATGGAGGCAGAATGACATCACTTGGCAAGACGTAGTTTGTTTCCATTTTTCATCCACTAAAAATCGAGCGTTTTTTTAAATAAGATTATTTCTCCGTTCAAGGTGAAGCTGATGTCAATATGCCACCTACCCTTGGACAGTGTCATGGGAGCAGAAAAGGAATTGGAATCGGTCTGCCTTGCCAAAGTGAGATTTTGATCCATTTTGGAATCATTGGGGCGAAGGCAGTCCAGTCGAACCTGGCTGACCGAGCTGTCAAGCAGCTCGGCTTCCATTGGTTTCACAGTGACAACCAGTTGGTTCTGCTGTTCGACTGTCACCTCGATGTTAAATTCGCGACCGCGCTTCATGGCTTGAATTTCCTGCTCGTAGGCTTGACCCCTCTGATAGTAATCGGGACTCGTCAACTCGTAAGTCTGCTGATTTGACAGGTAAACAATGGCACCCAGGTGGAAAAACACAATAAAAATCACAAGCGCGACGATAATCCATTTCCAGTAGTTCTTAAATGTCATTTTGTAGCTCCAAGTAAGGTTATGGTTTTAGTCCGGTCGGGCTCTCCCTCCTGAACAAAGGTAACCGTAACCTTCTCCTTCCCGCTGGGATCCATCAGTGTCTCTTTCTTTCTCACAATAACGGGATTCTTGGCGGTCGACTGTTTTTCAATAACCCAGGGATTGTAAGGTGTCACGATTTCGCAATCACTGCCCACTTCAATTTTCAATTTAAAGTCCTTGTTGGCCTTGTTAACAGCCTTCAGAATAAACTGGTTATTGACCATTCCCTCGGCTACGGTAAAACTGGTACCGCGCGGCCTGAGAAATTGAATCCGGATCGGATCCTTCTTGGAAAAGATAATGCCACCCGTCACCCATAACGCGAGACACAGACACAGGTAAACAATGGGACGGAGACGAAGGAGATGCGTCGTCTTACCCATGAGTTCATTGATCGATGAATAGCGAATGAGACCCCTGGGCTTCTTTGCTTTATCCATCACCATATCGCAGGCATCCATACAAGCCGTGCAGTTAATGCACTCCATCTGCAATCCCATGCGAATATCTATTCCCGTGGGGCAAACATCCACACATTTTCGGCAGTTAATACAATCTCCCGGCTCGGTACCCTCTTTCCTTGCCTGCTGTCTATTGGGTTCACCGCGAGCGGCATCGTAGCCAACCACCAGAGAGTCGTCATCCACCAAGACCGACTGGAAACGACCGTAGGGGCATACAACCAGACACATCTGTTCCCTGAACCAGGAGAAGTTGAAGATACAAACAAAATTGACAAACAGCAAAAAGAAGAACCAGCCGGGGTTCTTCAATGGAGAAGATGTTATCATTTGGATTATTTTTTCAGTGCCTCCAAAATAAAAGAGGAAGGTAACGGACATAACTGAGGAAATAATCAGGAAGAGAACGTATTTTGTCAGCTTTTTGGCAATTTTTTTGCCAGTCCACGGCGCCGCATCCAACTTTCTTCTTTTCCTTGCATCGCCTTCGACCAGGACTTCAACAGGCCGGAACAGATGTTCCAGGAAAACAGTCTGAGGGCAAGCCCAACCGCACCAAATGCGGCCAAACCAGGCTGAAACCATGTAGATAAACAAACCCAGACCGACCATAAAGAACCAGAACACCAGGGTATCCTGGGGCCACAGAATCAGACCGAAAAAGGCGAGCTTGCGATTCGGCAAATCAATCAAGACAGCGGGAAGATCGTTGATTTTTAACCACGGTACAATTAAATAAAAAAGAGTTAAGGCATAAGCAAAAATTCGACGCCTGGTCAGCCAGACACCTTTAAAGCTAAGTGGGTACACCCATATGCGGGAACCACCCTCACCGATGGTTGTCACCCGCTCTTTAATTGGTTTTACGATACTGGGTTTCTTGGGTTTGGTCATGCTCTCACCTCAGAACATCTCGGATTGGAATATTGATTGAATCGCGACAATGTGAAAGACCCCATGGTGCTACCCAAGAGCTCTTGATCAGCCGCAAGGTGTCTGTATCTTTTCGTCTTTTTCTGGATTTTCCTTAAATCCAAATAAATCCCATCTCAATACAGACACGTTTCAATGCGACCTATGTTCTCAGACAGCCACCTTGTGTTGACATCCTGATTTGGACAGTGCGTCAAAGTCATTCCATACGAGGTATCATACCGACCTTGTCACGCATCACACATTTGGGTTTCCGACTTTTAAATCGCTATTACTCTGTAGGGGTGGGGGCTTCTTCAGCAGGCGCTTCTGGAGATTCAGCTGCCTCAGGGGCCGCCTCTTCAATGAAATTACCTTCTTCATCGACTTTCTTACCCTGAGGTTCTTTCGGATTGTCAACCGGAGTGCCCCTCTGTGACCGGACATAGAATGCCAAATGTTTGATTTGATCCGGTTTGAGAACACCTTTAAAGGGAGTCATCCCTTTCTGCAGGACGCCCTCATTGATCACTTTAACAAAGTTTTCAAGCTTACCACCATGAATGTAATAATCATCGTGGAAGTTCGGACCAATGCTGCCACCGGCATCTGCACGGTGACACACAGCGCAGTTGGCTTTAAAAGCCGCAGCGGCAGATTCTTGCCAGCCACCGGCCTTGTATTCTGCCATCAGATCCTGAGTCGTGACAACCTCGACAGGCTTACTTGCTTCCATTTCAGCAAGTGCTGCCATTTCTAAATCGTACTTTTTAAATGTCAGTTTTTCCGGGTACAGCACGTGATAATAAATGGGATAGACAATTGCAATGGCAACCCCTATCCAGAAAATAGATAACCACCATCCGGGCAGAGGATTATCGTGCTCCTCAATGCCATCAAATTGGTGTTCCATCACTTTTACTTCTTTACTCATTGACCTTTTCCTCCTTAATGGTCCCATCTTCTAATGGTAATAAGTTGACTTCTTGAAAATCTTTCTTGGGTTTTCTGTAAACCCAGATCAGAATGCCGACAAAAAAGCTGAAGAAAACGACCAGGGAGAAGAGAGCCCAGGTGCTCTCTCCTCCATTGATAACAGTAAGAAACTTCATCATTTCTTTTCGCCTTTAATGTCGGTACCAAGACGTTGGAGATAGGCAATAAGAGCTGTAATCTCCTTATCAGCGTAACCGTGATGATTACTGCCTTCAAGATTTTTGGCTATTTCAGCCGCCTGAGCTTCAGCGGAGCTAATAGCGTTTTCAATGTCCTGAGACTTATAGGGAACACCCACAGCCTTGAGAGCTCTGAGTTTGTCCGGCAACAAGGAGAGGTCCAGCTTGTTTTCAAGCAGCCAGGGATAAGGCGGCATGATGGAGCCATCGATCATTCTGGGATCCCTCATGTGTTCGAGGTGCCAGGCATCGGGATATCTACCGCCAACGCGATGCAGATCGGGACCGGTGCGCTTGGAACCAAACAGGAAGGGGTGATCGTAGATGAACTCACCCGCTTTGGAGTATTCGCCGAAGCGTTCCGTTTCCGCACGCAGTGGACGCACCATCTGGGAATGACAGCCCACACAACCCTCACGGATGTAGATATCGCGACCCTCCACTTCAAGCGGGGTATAAGGCCTCACGCTTTCGATGGTGGGAATATTGGACTTGATAACGGAATCTCTGAGCGGGATGTACTCAATCAGTCCGCCGATAACAACTGCAATGAGTGAAAGAACGGAGAAGGTAATCGGCATGCCTTCCAATTTCGCGTGTATGGAGCCCATGATGGGTCCGCGCACAAATGGAGCCGCTTCCGCTTCTGTATCTTTGAGGTCCTTCACGCCTGCAACCGTCTTGGTGACGTTGTAGATCATGAGTACAACGCCGGCCAGGTACATCACACCGCCAATGGCACGGAACCAGTAGAAGGGAATGATCGTGAGAACAGTTTCTACAAAATTGGGATACTGCAAGAAACCTTCATCGTCCAGCGCCAGTAACATCAGGCCTTGTGTCAAGGCTGAGATGTACATGGAGAGCATGTAGATCAAAATGCCCATGAAACCAATCCAGAAGTGGACATTCATGAGTTTCTTGGAGTGAATCTTTCGACCGTACAATCTGGGAACGAGCCAGTAAATCATGCCAAATGACAGGAAACCGTTCCAGCCAAGAGCACCACCGTGAACGTGTGAAATAGTCCAGTCGGTATAGTGCGAAAGCATGTTCAGTGTTTTAATGGCAAGCATGGGACCTTCAAAGGTGGACATACCATAGTGTGTAATGGCAACAACCATGAACTTCAAAATGGGATCGGTCCGCAGTTTCCACCATGCGCCCCGCAAGGTGAACAGACCGTTAATCATGCCACCCCAGGATGGTGCAATCAGCATGAGACTGAAAACCATACCCAGTGTTTGAGCCCAATCGGGAAGTGAAGTGTAGAGCAAATGGTGAGGACCTGCCCAAATATAAAGGAAGATCAACGACCAGAAGTGGATAATGGATAACCGGTAGGAATAAACGGGACCTTCTGCCGCTTTGGGCATGTAGTAGTACATCAAGCCCAGGAAAGGTGTGGTCAGGAAGAAAGCCACCGCGTTGTGACCATACCACCATTGGACAAGAGCATCCTGAACCCCTGCGTAAATAGGATAGCTCTTGATAATCGTCAAACCGACAGGTGATGAAAGTGAATTAAAAATATGCAGCATGGCAACCGTTAAAACGGTGGAAATATAGAACCAAATAGCCACATACAGGTGCTTCTCCCTTCTCTTGAATATGGTGCCAAAGAAGTTAATGGCAAACACGATCCAAACAAGTGTAATCAAGATATCAATGGGCCATTCCAGTTCGGCATATTCTTTGGATGTGGTGTATCCAAGGGGTAAAGTAACTGCTGCGAGAACTATAATTAACTGCCATCCCCAAAAGTGGATTTTTGACAGGGTATCGTGAAACATCCGGGCTTTTAACAGCCGCTGTGTGGAATAATAAATACCCGCAAAAATCGCGTTACCTGCAAATGCAAAAATAACGGCGTTGGTGTGCAGTGGTCTCAATCGACCGAATGTCGTCCAGGGTAAACCCAGATTCAGTTTCCAGTAGGCAAGTTCCACGGCGATGATAACACCTACCAGCATGCCCACAAAACCCCAAATGAGGGTCGCCCACATAAATTTTCGGACAATCGCGTCATCGTACTTAAATCGTTCAATTGTCATGACGTTTTTTCCTTTCCTCCAGATTATGATCTTCAAACAGGATCCGATGAGCCGGGGTGTCCAGATCATCAAATTGTCCTGATTTAACCGCCCATATATAACCCGCTATGGATACGGCTGCTAAAACGAGTGCGAGAGGAATAAGTACAATTAAAATTCCCATGTTTTCCTGTTCCTTCTAATTTTCCATGCGGATATTCCAATAACACTCAAAGAACTCAACGGCATCAATATAGCCGCTACCAAAGGTCCTATCACTCCGGTTATAGCCAGATAGAAACTGGCAGCGTTATAGCACAGCGATACGCTGATGTTGGAAATAATAGCTTTTTTAACGGTTTTTGCCAACCCAATTAATTGAAAGATTGAGGTAACCCGGGTACCGTGGAAAACCACATCGGCGTAACGCAAAGCCGAGGGAGCCGCCTGTCCCGCAGCAACACCGATATCCGCGGCTGCCAGCGCTCCCATATCATTCAGGCCATCACCCACCATCAGAACGGGTTCGGCCTGTGACTGCTCCCTTATGGCACTCAGTTTTTCCTGTGGTTTCATATTACCCATACCGGTCAGGCCCGGATGCCTGGCTGCAATCTTATCAACCACTTCCTGGCGGTCACCCGAAAAGATGGAAACACGATAACCCTTTGATAGTAAACTGTCTAAAAGCTCCGGAACACCTTCAATCACTTTATCCGTCAAACCGAGAACCAGCGCCAGTTTGCCATCCACGCCCACGGTCACAATGTTCTGTTCCAGTGAGATTCCTTTTTTTTGCACCAGTTCCGCCGCTTCGGGACCAATCACCTCCGAATACGCATCCAGCGAGCCTACCCAAACCTCTCTTCCATCGACACGTCCGCGAATACCCTGGCCTGGCAGAATTTCCACATCCTGAAGTGTGTTTTCCGGTTCTGTGACTTCACGGTTGAATAAACGCGTTAAAAGCGCCGCCACCATATGATCCGAATGCGATTCCAGCTGGTAGATCGCCCGTTCCAGCCAGGCCTGATCGGGGTAGAGATCGATTCGAGTGACAATTTCGGGTTCTCCGTAGGTCAGAACACCTGTTTTATCGAAAACAATATGCCTGATGGTTTCCATTCTCCGAAAAAAATGGTCTTTCTTGATCCATATATTCTTCTCGGAAGCCCGAATTACCCCAAACGCGTCCGCCGTCGGCCTCGCCAAAGCCAGAGCACACGGGCAGGCAACCACAAAGACTGTCAAACCTACTTTAAAGGCCTCCACCAAGCCGTGCTGCCACCACAGGGCAACGCCAAGTCCGGCCACGCTGAGCGTGACGAGTGTGAACCAACCCGCGAGATGACTGTTCTGGATCTCGAGCTGGTGTTCTGTCTCTTTATCGGCAGCCTGTTCCATTTTTACCAGAGAGCCATCAAAAATCGTCGTGGCTGCCTTCACTTCCACTAAACCGCCCATGTTGATGGAACCCGCGGGAATGCTCTCACCCTGGCGCAGGCGAAGCGGTTTGGATTCACCTGAAATCACTTGCATGTTCCAGGTAGAAACATCTGAAACCAGTTCGCCATCAACCGGAAGCACATCACCTGAGTGCAGTCTCAATAGATCATCGGCTACAATGTCTTCAGAAACCAGGTTGACCCATCTCCCCTCTCTGAAAGCTTCTGTCAATTCGGGCACTTCGGCCATCAGACGCCGACACTGTTCCATGGCTCGATGAACGGACCTGGCCTGAACAAAGCGTCCGGCCAGTAAAAAGAACACCAGCATGCCAATGGTATCGAAATAAAGACCGGCATAATTCCTGTTCAGGAGGTTGTACACACTCAGCAGTTCGCCACCCAAAATGCCGATGGTAATGGGAATGTCCAAATGGAACATCAGCTGTCTGGCACTCGAAATGGCCTTTTGATAAAAAGGCCGGGCGGAATAAAGCAGCACGATTAACGAAATGCCGAACGTAATTGAGGCAAACATGGATGCATGTTCAGACTGATGTCCGCCAGTGTAAAGCGGAAGCGTTAACATCATTAAATTTCCGGTAAGCGCACCGGTAATACCCAAGCGGAAGATGTCCCTCTGCTTCTGTCTGCGCTCTTCCTCTTCACCACTCTCCTGCAAACCCACGCGGTAGCCAACTTGAGCCAATTCCACCGCAAGCTGCTGAAGGTTGAGTTCACGCTTGAAAATCAGCTCCAGTTTTCCCGTACCCATGAAAAGCTGATGGCTGACGACACAGGGGTTCTTCTCCAGTATTCTTTCAATCAGCCAAACACAGGCAGCACACTGGATGCCCTTGACGTACAAGACCAGACGGCAGTGATCGCCAGCGGGTTTCACCCATTTTTCAAAAAAGGACTCGGTTGAAAGGTAGTCGTATTCATCATGACTCAGTTGAACAGGTTCGTTAATCAACTCCCCTTTCAAGGCGTAATACTGATCGAGACCCTTGTCCTGAAGAACACTGTAGACCATGCGACAGCCAGGACAGCAAAAGTCCACCTGATTCTTATTTAACGTCTGACCACAGTGCTTGCATTGATTGAGCTCACATTCATTTATAGATTCATTCAGCGCCAAGACTCTCTCCTTGAAAGGGATTATAAAACAAAAAACGTTGTTTAATCCGCATAAATGTTTGAGATCAACGCGGTATTTATGGCGTTACCGGGCAGTTGCTTGACTGAATGTGACTGTCGTGTTTGCCTGTCTGAAAAAAAATACGTAAACAAAAACGAAACGACTTCCAAGCCATCCACACTCTGAAATCCATCTATTTGTAACCACGAATGGGCACGAATTTACACGAATATTTTCGTAGTACGACTCGTTTACAGTCCAGTTTGGATTATTAATAATTCATTGAAAATAAATGATGAAGCAAACTTTTAACCGCCTCTGCACAACAAAAAGATCACGGCAGCATCCACATGAAAGAAGGAGCTATGAGCGAAACCAGTCAACATACTCGCTTTCCACAGGCTGCCTGTGAAGATCACGTTGAAAACTGGAAAAACAGCACCTTGACCAGGGCAGTCTGTTGTCGACGGGAGAACCTGGTTTATGCTCAGCTCGTGTACTGGTCTTCCAAATGGAAAACACAATGAGCGATATCGCGGTTGGTGGCAAGCCCTTCATCGCCCATGGCGAAGCTGACGGCGCAAAGAGTGGCTCTGTATCTGGAAGGAAACGGCATTTGAACTGCTGTTATCTTGACATGTCCGACGTTTTCAATGCAGACAAGCTCACCCGAATTCTCTTCATCCTTGAAAAGGGACCCTCTCGTGTTTCTGTCTGAATCCCAGATCTTTTTGAGTACTAGGCAGCACCGACCTGAGGAAAGCGATTGATGGACTCCGTGCTTTAGTTCAGGGAATGAAGCCCGATGGGTTGTTTTCAGAATAGCCTGGAGTTGGCGGTTTCTTTTTATGGAGCAGCAAGAGCCCAGGCAGGGATGACGCCGATCTCCACTCCAAATGCGGGGAGTACGACCAGGTAGGTGAGCGCCACCGTCAGAAAGATGCCGATCATGTTGAGTCCGATACCGCTTTTGACCATGTGCGGAATGGTGACGTAGCCGGAGCCAAAAACAATGGCGTTGGGAGGTGTCGCGACTGGGAGCATAAAGGCACAGGAAGCCGCGATCGCTGCCGGCACGATCAGCAGCAGCGGGTTCTGGCCCAGACCAATGGCAATAGCCGAGAGAATGGGCATAATCATTGCCGAAGTTGCGGTGTTGGAGGTGAGTTCCGTCAGGAAGATAATAAGAGCTGTAACCGCGAAAATGAGAACCATAATGGGAGCTGCCTCAAGCAAACTCACCTGGTTACCTATCCATGCGGCGAGTTCGGTCTCTTTGAAGCCCGCGGCCATGGCAAGCCCGCCGCCAAAGAGAATAAGAACACCCCAGGGCATTTTTTGCGCCCAATGCCAGTTCATGACAAAGATTTTCTTTTTCAAATCGATGGGAATGAGGAAGAGCAGCAGAGCGCCGGTCATGGCGATGGTGGCATCCGTGATGAAGATGGGTTCGGGAAAGATAAAACCCAGCTTCTTGCGGAAAATCCAGCCGACAGCGGTTAGGGCAAAAACCAGGGCTGTCCACTTTTCGCCGATATTCATCGACCCCATTTTTCGGAGTTCTTCATCTATCAACTCCCGTCCGCCCGGGATTTTTTTCAGTTTCATGGGGTTGGCGACCTTGGTCAGCCAGAGCCAGCAAATGGGCAGGAAAAAGGCGACCAGCGGTACGCCGACCATCATCCAGTTGGCGAAGGAAATCTCATAACCGTAGGTCTTCTGCAGATAGCCGGCAAGAACGGTATTGGGAGGCGTACCAATTAAAGTGGCTATGCCGCCGACAGAAGCCGCATAGGCGATACCGAGCATGAGATTCAAACCAAAATTGAAGTTTTCGGGAGTGAAGTCAATCCTTACATCCAGCCCCTCTTTTTTACCCTCGGAGACAACATGGGCGATAATCGCAAGACCGATGGGCATCATCATAACCGCTGTGGCTGTATTGGAAACGAAGGCCGAAAGAACGGCAGTGGCAATCATGAAACCAAAGATAAGACGACCGGGGGAAAAACCCACCAGTTTGACAATCTTCATGGCAATCCGACGGTGAAGTTTCCAGCGCCGCATGGCCAGAGCAATAACAAAACCACCCATAAAGAGAAAAATAAGATGGGAGGCATAGGGCGAAGTCGCTTTTTTGGTGTGCATGATTCCCAATAGTGGAAAGAGTGCAATGGGGAGCAGTGACGTGGCCGGAATGGGGATCGCCTCACTCATCCACCAGGTAGCCATCAAAATCGCAACTGCGGCCATTTTCTGGGCGGCAGGCGTCATTCCTTGCGGCAGCGGCATTGCCAGCATCAACAGGAACAAGATAGGCCCAAGAATCAGACCTGTCTTCTGACGCAGGCCGTAACCCTTGGGGTCTCCTTCGTCAACACCGCGGGGACCTGTTTTCAGACGGTCGATATGTTCCGCGGGCGCGGATGCCATTTCATCGGCAAGGGCAACGTCTTTTTCCGGCTCCTCCTCATTCGCGTTCTGTTGATAAATAAAATGGCGAGCCATACTTCGGGGCCGAAAGAAAACCAGTGCCTTGACCTCCTCGTGCATCTGCCATAGACGATCCCAAAAACGTACCACCTTTTCCATAAGCAAACTCCTGTATTCAATGATGGGCGCGTGAATACAGACAGCCAATCCTCGCCGCCCGGTTACTGAAAATTGGGAGCCCATTTTTTCTCCCTGTGACATCTTTGCCCTCTTCCACTCTTATGAAAGGAAAAAGTACCTTCTCTCATGCAGATAAAGAACAGATCCATACCACATGGAGAAAGGCTATAGATTGCTATATACCTGGGTTAATAATACAGTATTCTCGGTGTGTACTCAAGGAGATCTCTTGTACAGACCCTTCTGTAACTGCATGAAAACTCACACCCCAATGCCCTCAAGGAATATAGCCAAACGACGCACCTCTTTCGTACCCTCAAATCAATCAGAAACCCCGAACATCGGTGAATGCGGGAATCCGCAATGTATTGCAGATTGAATTATCGGGTGAGAGTACTTTCAAAAAAAAGTGCCCGGACTTTTTTGACAGGCCAGGAAGTCGATAAATTGATTAATAAAATCTGAAATAGTTGTCTCACTATTCAGGTTCTATGGGACGGCAGTGACAGTGTCGCGAGTTTAACGGCACTTTTGTTTACCAACAGATTTCATATTCAACTACTCATAAAATCGTGCGTTTTGACCTTAAAGCAGTCTATCGGGTCGGTGGATCAGCTCCCGTGACGCGTTTAACGAGCGTGCCCTTGTCTAACTTGCTTTGAACATCAACCCCATTGAGAACAGCCAGTTCCTCCAGTTTAATGGTCGATGGGTAGCTCCGGTTGAACTCCTGCAGAGTCATGGGTCGATTGAGCTTCACGATCTCAATTCTCTTCGCCTGAACATCCAGATACGTTCTATTCGTCAGTTGTCTAAAACTGAAAAGAGCTTGCTGCATGGGCTGGTTGTAGAGAAACCACTGGTCAGAAGATGTGCAGCTGGCGAGCTGAAAAATAATGCCGCGATGGTTGATAAAGCCCACCGTTCCTTGCATGAGTGTGCCGGTATTGCCCATGGCATCACTTTGTGGCGTCACTGTAAACTGGGCAAAGCCATTCCCCCACGACGCCCCTTTTTGGATGCCCTCCTGCGAAAAGAAGTTCTGTTCTGCTTCATAAACGCTCTTTCCCTGAGCCAGTTGCAAAAGCACATAGGCGTCTTCCTTTGGACTAACTCCGGCAACCATCTGTGCCTGGTTGATAATTGTCCAGTCCTTTGGGAAGTCCATTTGAAACGCCATATCTGGATGATAGAACGTGGTGCCAATGCTATAGCCCTGCCTGGGATCGGTGCCAAAGGTGATTCCGTTGATCATACCCAGGTATTTTTCCCTGTTGACCGTTCCTGTTTGTTTTTCTACGGGCATTTTCTTGATTCGCTCATTCATTTTAGCCGCACGCCGATCGGGACTTGGGTGGGTAGCCTGCCATTCCGGCAACCGCGCATGTCCCTGGGCTGCACTGTGTTTTTCGAGCATTTCAAAAACCTTTGGAGCTTCACGAGGATCGTATCCCGTTTTGAGCAGGTAACGCATTCCCAGTTTGTCGGACTGACTTTCATCATCACGGCTGAACTTAAGAAAAAGCACACCGAGCCCCAATTGAGCCAGACCCGCATATTCCCTGAAATTCTCTGATGCAACCATCGCAATGCCCACACCAAGCTGCGCGAGTTGAGCCCTGCTTATTTGTTCCACGCTGTGCCGGGCCGTTACATGTCCTATTTCATGCCCCATGACCGTGGCCAACTGGGCTTCGGAATTAAAATGAGCCAAAATACCGCGAGTTAAATAGATGTAACCGCCAGGAACAGCAAAGGCATTGACGGTATCATCGTCAATAACGTAAAACTTCCACGGAAGATTGGGTCTCTCACAGACGGCAGCCATTTTGTGACCCAGTTCCTTGACGTAGTTCTGAACCTTTTCATCCTGGTAGAGACCGTATTGACCGAGAACCGTTTGATTGTAATTCTGTCCCATGGAAATTTCCTGCTGTTCATCGATCAAGGAAAACTGTCGTTTTCCCGTGGCGGTATTGAGTGTACAGCCTGTAAGGCTGACCAGCAGGATGGTTAAAACAGGGACACTCCAGGTTGTTTTCTCAGGTTGAAAATGGTGTAACATGGCAGAACTCCCCGATCAGTTTTTTTAATTGGCTACTCAGCATCATACTCCAAGGTTTGAAAGGTCGCAACTCTTCCTTCCCGCTTTCAGGAACCACTCTTGGCAGCAAAGTTCCCCTAACCGAGGCTCGGCTTTAACATATTCAGAACAGGCGCCAATTCCGACAGTGTACTGAGTTGGCAGCGGTCAAAGGCGCGATTGAGAACGATCTCCCGTTCACGGTTGTGAGAGTTCTCTCCCAGAAAAACATAGAGAACTTGCGTGTGCAGGGCAAGCCAATCCTCTCGGCTCAATCCGGATTCGCTTTTTGAGGCTGTTTCATTGATGAGCACCAACTTCAAGAGCACCAGTTTGATGATGTTCAACCGAGCCCACTCAAAGACAGCGTGCTGGGGATACTGATTAAATAAAAATCGCGCGGTTCTGTGCATCGTCTCATCAAGCCGCATTCTGTTCTCGACACTTAACAGAGAATGAAGCTTTGAAATCGCTCCATGTCCCTTTTTCAAGTCGCTCAGTGTCTTGTCGTTCGTCTTTATGGCCATAGCGTTGAAACGTTCGACATGTTCGTGATTTTCCCGACTCTTAAGAATCAGACTGAACAAGTCGTAAAGGTGACCGGGCAACAATTCTGACCGGCTGAATCCCTTGATAAATTTTGCCTTCATCTTATTGAATTTATGAATGGCTGTGTTCAATTTATCCATTTGGAGTTCATTCATTCGGTTCACGCAAAGTGACTCTACTTTTTTTATTAAATACATCGTTAAAAATAAATTCTCATTCAACTCCCCGTTCCGGCAGAGGAGGCTTTGAATCTCCTCTCGAACCAGGCAAATCGCGGCGGCATGCCATGGAGTCTGATCTCGAGCGGCCGTTTCAACGCCAATTTGGGCCGGCAATCCACGACCGTCACATTCATACCAGTCAAAAGGATTCTCCAGTTCAAGACATAGTCTGGCAATTTCTGGACAGGAGATCTGTCCACTTAACTCCACACCATCGGCCGTCTTTACCAGATGCCTTGGGTAGGTGGCACAGGTTTTAAACAAACGAGCTTCACCCAGTTCAGAATGAAGGAGACAGTGTCCGGCGTGAATAAAAGCACAGGGCTTTTCGGGTTTTGGAGAAAAACTGAATCTTTCAGCCTCCTCCGCCGAAGAGATTTGAAGCGTCAAATTGGATAAGCAGCTCTCAAGTGACCGATTCCCGCGGATGCTCTTTTCTACGGCATTCAGCTCTTCTTTAGCTATTGGAACAATCCAGCCCTTCTGGCAGCAGGAGTCCGGACAATCCGGACCGGAACATCGATAGTGTCTCATGTAATTCTGGGCTCGTATGAGTTTCGTCATGATATCCCTTAGATTATGCGTTTGAGTTGGTTTATTCAGGACTGGAGTCTTAAAAACAGGATGCTTCTACATCCAATCCACATGTTTCTTATCGAAGAAAATTAAAAAACCGTTCAGCCTTTTTCCTTGTTTTTACCGCATTTTCATTGCAAATGAAGTCTCATGATCTGATTTTAATGTGCAGAAAACGATAAACAGAAATAAAAAAACAGTATGCTGCTTTCATGAAAAAACATCATTACCATGGGTTTAAACCATCTCAACTGCATTCTATATAAAACAAAAGCGAACCTTTTCCGGCAACATAAACCTGTTTTATGTGTCAATTCACCCATATCCGAAAAGCTAAACCACAAGAGTTACCGACATTTTCCGTTCGCTCTGTTATAATCCATTTTCCCACACAGCAGTTGATAGTGGAAAAAGAACCCCTTCCTGCTGTTAAACTGCCGTGTCTTTCCGTTTTACTTTGAAATCGATTTGGACAAACAATTGATTAAAATAACCAATCTCAACTTAACCTACCCCAATACAAACATTGCCGTATTGAAGAACATGAATTTTCACCTGCATACCGGCGAGTTCGTCACCGTTATAGGCCGATCCGGATCTGGCAAATCCACTCTACTGGATTTAATGATGGGTTTGGTGAATTCCTCCAGTGGAACAATTGAAAAACGGAATAAACTGACCATGGGTTACGTTTTCCAGAGGCCCGCCCTGCTGGCCTGGAGAAATGTGCTAAAAAACACCGCCCTACCCCTGCAAATTGAAAAAATGCCCAAAGCTGAGCGCGAAGAAAAAGCCATGCAGGCTTTGCGAAAAGTGGGTTTGGGTTATGCGGCCACTCTCTACCCCCACCAATTGAGCGGCGGTATGTCCCAGCGCGTCGCCATTGCCCGGGCACTGGTTCAGGATCCCGATCTTCTGCTGATGGACGAACCGTTTTCATCCATTGACCCGCTTTTGCGGGAGAACCTGAACATCAACCTTCTCAAGCTTTGGTCGAGAATGAAGAAAACCGTTCTTTTCGTCACACACTCTATTAACGAAGCGGTCCTTTTATCGGACAGAATACTGATACTCGAAGAGGGCTGCTTTATTGAAGAGTTTAAAATCGATTTACCGAGGCCGAGAACTTTTGATACACCACAATCCTCCAAGTTCTTGAATTACGTCAAAACCATTCACGGCTGCCTCCCATGTGAGCCCAATATGGCGAGGGAGTTGAAGTTTTGATCTTTTTGAAAAAAGCGTTTTTCTTCATTTTGTTCATCATGACGGTTCTCTTTTTCTGGTTACTGATCGGGATTGTTTTCAAACCCGAACCCTGGCTGCTGCCCCCGCCTAACATGGTCTGGAACCGTTTTATGGAATTACTCGCCGACGGTTTTCTGTTAAAACACACCATCATCACGCTTACTGAAATTTTAATGGGCTATGCCGTTGGCGTTTCCTCGGGTTTACTGATAGGTTATCCCATATCACAAGTTAAAATGCTGGAGCGCATCCTGACACCCTACCTGATTGCGGGTAACTCCGTACCTCTGGTTGCATTCGCACCTTTGCTCCTGCTCTGGTTCGGAAGCGGCATGTTAACGAATATCATCGTGACGGCACTCATTGTCTTTCTACCCATGACCATCAGTACCATTACCGGGTTTCAGGCTCAGAAATCCATTTTGAAACGCCTCATGCGCACTTTAAAGGCCAGCAAGTTCCAGCGTTTCATTTATCTGGAAGTGCCCACCGCCATGCCTGGCATCATCTCCGGAATGAAAATAGGAGCGCCACTTGCCGTTGTGGGAGCCGTGGTAGGTGAATTCCTCGGTTCAGGTGAGGGTTTGGGTCATCTTATTCTGGAGGCCAACGGACTCCTGGATACATCACAACTCTTTGTGGCCATTTGGATCCTGGCCATTATCGGGATGACTTTCTTTTCATTGATTCAAATAATGGACTTTATCATACTGGGTTCCTGGAACCAACGGAGACAAGAACGATGATGATGCTACTTTTCATGCTGAGTTTAGACAAAATAACTTACGCCGCGGGCTACATTCCCAATATCCAGTTTGCCCCTCTCTACGTGGCCATTGAAAAAGGTTATTACGAAGATGAGGGCATTGAACTGAAAATGGATTACACCATCGGGCCCGATGTCCTCAAGCTGGTGGCACTGGGTAAAATACAGCTGGGCTCCACCGATCCGGACGCCTTTCTCAATGCCGTTGAACGGGGAATCCCCTTAGTGCACGTCGCCACACTCTATCAGACTTATCCGGTGGCCCTGATCACGAAAAATCAGGTTGAAAAAAGTGCGGATTTGAAAGGCAAACGAATCGGCATTTCAGGGGCTTATGGTTCTTCCTATCTGGCCTTGAGAGCTCTTTTAAACCAGCTCAACCTCAAACTCAGCGATATCGACCTGCGCACCATTGGGTACACCCAGGTGGCGACCATGAAAAAAGGCCTCATGGACGGTGTCATGGGCTATGAGAATCACGAACCCGTTCTGTTGGAATCAGAGGGTATGTCTGTCAACACCCTTCAACTGAATCAACAATCTCTCTGGCCGGGAGTTGGCATCATGACCAGTGAGACTTTTTTTAAAGAGAACCCCCTCTTGGTGCAAAGATTCCTGAAGGCCACTTTCCGGGGCGTTGATGATCTTCTCAAAAACCCCGAAGCCTGCTTCCAATTGGTCGTTGAAACCTATTTCCCGCAAGTTAAGCAAAGTGATCGAATGCAAATCGAAAAGCGGGTTCTCATGAAAACACTACCCTATTTTCAGTCGGAATATACCGTCAAGAAAGGTCTGGGACAATGCGACCCCGATCGCTGGTGCAACCTGCATCAACTAATGGTTAAAGAGAAAATGATACCTGATTCAAGTGCCTGGAAAACGAGGATCAATCGAGAATTTATGTTCGCCACGACTCCAGAAGAATGATCACCAACCGAATCAATACACTATTTTTGTGTTTGATTTGATCTTCAACTCAGTTTGACATGAAAGCGACATTCAACCAAGATCGTATTCACATTTGACCTTTCTCTTCACTTGTACTATTCTAATCTCAGGTCATTGGATGAGTCATTGTCTGATTAGGGTTTTGGAGAATAAAAAATGCGTTTAAAGTTTTTCCCGGGAAATGAGTTGGCACCCCCTAACCTGCTTGGTGAAATAATTGATTTAGACAAGCCTCAACATGTCTTAGCCAATGTTTTCATGGAACCCGATACAGGTATGGTTGTGAAACCCATTCGGAAATTATCTGAAAAAGCTCAGGAACAACTGCTCACTTTCGCAAAAACCATTAATCCCAATGAAGTCAGCAGAATAGAGATCCTGGACATTATGTCTTATTCAACCCGAAAAAAATCCATGTGCTGAAATTGAAACCTCATTCTTTTTTATTTCTTTTCCCCATATTTGCTCTAGCCTACTCAGCTCACATTGAACCTGTCAAACTAACTTCTGACTGCCGCCAAGACAGTTCACTTTTTACAGTAGAGGAATACTATCGAAAGCAGGTTGTCCGTATTCCGATGCGCGATGGAACCAAGCTGCACACGCATATTTACATTCCCCTCGATGACTCACAAAAATATGCCATTCTCATGAATCGCACGCCTTATTCGGTTTTTCCCTATGGCGAAGATACCGTGAAGTCGAGCCTCGGGCCCAGTTTGTTACTGGCCAAACGCGGGTATATTTTTGTGTACCAGGATGTGCGCGGCAAATTCATGTCAGAGGGAGAATTTGTCAATGTAAGACCTTATACGGAACAGGGAGTCAACGAAAACACCGACACCTACGATACCATTGAGTGGCTGCTTGCCAATTTATCCAACCACAACGGGAAAGTGGGTCTCTGGGGCATTAGTTATCCCGGATTTTACACCTCCATGGGGATCATCAACAGTCATCCCGCTATCGCTGCGGCTTCTCCCCAAGCACCCATAGCCGATTGGTTTTGGGATGACGTTCACCACAATGGTGCCTTTTCCTTTCAGCTCAGTTTTACCTTCCTCTCGTCATTTGGTCAAAAAAGAGAGCGGCCTACCACACGATGGTCTTCACCCTTCAGCTTTCCCGATAACGATAAATACCAGTTTTTCAAGCAAATCGGCCCTCTTTCAAACGTCAACAAGCATTTCTTTAACAATCAGATAGACTTTTGGAACGATATTGCTGAACACCCCAACTACGATCATTTTTGGCAAACTCGCAATATCTTGCCGCATTTAAAAAACATTCAATGTGCTGTGTTAACCGTAGGAGGCCTTTTTGACGCGGAAGATCTTTACGGGGCATGGCAAACCTATGGCGCTATTGAAAGGCAAAATCCCGGGATTGACAACATCATTGTCATGGGGCCCTGGTCCCACGGAGCCTGGTCAAGGGAGTCCGGCAATCAACTTGGAGACGCGCACTTTGGTTCCAATACCTCTGCTTACTACCAAAAGAACATAGAATTTCCCTTTTTTGAATTTTACTTATACGGCGGTAAAAGACCCGATTTCCCGGAGGCCAGGATTTTTGAAACGGGTACGAATACATGGCGAACTTTTGACTCATGGCCTCCGGCAAAGACCGTTGATTTCACGCTCTTTCTGCATGCCGATTCGTCTCTTTCCTCTGTTCCATCCACAAAAAACCGGAAATTGATCGCTTTCAAAAGCAATCCGGCCAAACCCGTTCCCTACACGCAGGAAAATAACGTCAGATGGGGTAAGAGATTCATGGCTGAGGATCAACGCTTTCTGGTCAATCGCAAAGATGTGCTCCAGTTTATGAGTCCGGTACTTCAGGTGAACCAATCCATTGCGGGTTCCATAGAAGCCGATTTATGGGTCTCAACCTCGCGAAGTGCCGCAGACTGGATTGTCAAGATCATTGACGTTCATCCCAAGAATGGTACTCCTTCAAGTGGCGATCAAACAGGACCGCAGATTATGGTTCGATGGGAAATATTGAGGGGAAGATTTAGAAATAGTTTCAGCCACCCTGAACCCTTTACATCCCGCAAACCCACACGCATTGTAATTAAACTTCAGGATGTCCTGCACACTTTCAAGAAGGGACATCGCATTATGGTTCAAATTCAGAGTTCCTTCTTCCCGTTTTTTGACATCAATCCTCAAACCTACGTAGACAATATTTTTCAAGCCCAAAGATCGGATTTCAAGAAGGCCAAACACAAAGTCTACTGCAGCGATACCTATCCCTCAAAAATCGTTTTCAGGAAGTGGAATCCTCCTGCTTTACAGGACTAAAATAAACCCAACTTGGGCAGTCGACTTAAATTCCAGGCCCTTTTTATTGGCGTCATTCATTCACGTTATGGCGATGAAAGCAGGTGTGGGACTTCCTTATATACATATCCGTGTTCATCTGTGGTTCCTTTTTTAACCACGAATGAACACGAATTCTCACGAATAAACGAATTGTATGGATCAACCTAATAAAGGGGGCTTATTTAATGAATATCCTTCGGAAACTCAAATGCATTACCAATGATTTTGTGTGTGACTTCTTTGTATACATATCTGTGTTCATACGTGTTCATCTGTGGTTTCTTATTTTTTCCACAGATGGATACGGATGTATTTGACAAGATAAAAGGGACCCGGAAAAGAGAAATAAGCGGCACCCAAAGATCAAAGGCTTGGGTGTGCTATGTTGTGCTCCTCCTTAGAATTCTAAATACCGTTCAGCATCTCATTACTCTGCAAATAGACTGATAACTTTTTGGTTGCAGTTACTCGCTCGAGCTAATTCCTCTGGTGTAAGACCCTCATTATTTCTGATACTGATACGAGCATTATGATTTAAAAGAACTTGTATTGCTCTTATTTGTTTTTTAAGTTCAAGGTCATTTTTTCCCGCCACTCCAAAACAAGCGATGTGTAATGCTGTGTCTCCATTATTGTTTCTTAAATTAATTTCAGCCCCATTAGATATGAGATACTCAAGGATCTGGGCATTATTTAATGCCGCTGCGAAATGCAGTAGTGTTGATCCGTGCTCAATATTTGTATCAAGAGCTAAATCATATCTATCTACCAGAAGAGAAAGTGTTTCAAGATTTTCCTCAACAATTACTGAAACTAAAAGCCTTGGATCATTTGGATCCAGCCCTCTGTCCAGAAAGAACATGAGAGTTTCTGATGTTGGGCAGTTTAAAGCAAAATCAACAATTAAAAGACCCTTTTCTTCCAGATCAAACTTTGCTCCTTTTTGAACTAGAAATTCTATTATTTCTATGTCACAGTTTTTAGCCGCTAATTCAAGAATCGTCATACCAGAAGTTAATTTTGAGTTTATGAGTATGGATCTTTTCCACTTGTTGGATAAAATTTTCTTTACTTTTTCCTTATCACCATTCAAGTATGCAGATTCCAATTCATTCTTTACAGTAGAACAACCCATAACGCTGACCAAAAATAAAATAACAACTGCTTTATTATTCATATAGAACCATCCCTTTTTTTTACCAAAGTGCGGGTGAGCAGCCCTATTCCTTCCATACAGGGAGAAATTTCTTTTGGTTTCTCAATTACATTTGCTTCTGGCAGTTTTACTTATTTTTATTATTATTTTTTCCCGGCATGCACGCAACTTAAAAAACAAACATTATTTTTTGGTCGTTCATCACGATCTCAGCCAGCCGCTCTGTTTCTTCCAGTTTTAATCCTATCGGAAAATAATTTTCCTTGCGTTTCATCCAAAGACTGAGCGTGCCAGGCCTAAACCAAAAAATACCCGGTTTCACAACTAAATAGATTTTGCCATCTTTTTGGAGTAAATCAAGCAGCCCTCTTCTGCTGGAGGTATCAACAGTAACCATATCGTACAAGGTACCGTCGATATTGAACCATGCTACCCTCAACACAGACACCCCAGGTATTGTTATACCTTTAGTTTGTAAGCTCATTATGATGTCATCATCTTTTCTCATCCATATAATGACTTCCAGTTTCACTCTATAGTAACTGGAATTTGTGTCAGCAGAGGCCCAGAAAAACTGTTCTTCGGTAAGATCGTTTTTCTCCATCGCATTTAAAAGCCAATCACGCTGGTCTTGCTGCAAACTTTGTGTTATGGGCAAGTTATCTTGAAATAACAGAATTATCAAAATTGCCGTTAGCATTTATTGCTCCTCTTCTTTTCGCAAGGCTTCTTGTTTGTTATATTCTCTCTCGTATGATTCTACCATCAATTGATAATCTCCCTGCGTAATTTGGCAATCGTATCCGTTCCTACCGCCTTTAAGTGTTTCCCTTTTACTTTAGTGAATACACCTTTTTTTCTCTTTCAAATTGACGTCAGAGGCATTACAGGTCTTTTTGAAAAGAGCAACATACAATAAATAATCCAAAAGAGTTGGAATACCTATGGCAAGTACAAGCACCAATATATCTTTCCAAAAGCTAGGTTTTTGCTGTCCCCAGAAAGGTAGTTCTGAAATGGGAAAAAAAAGATAATAAAGCCAAAATGCTAATAATATGTTGTAAATACACAAGCTCCATTTTTTCTGCTTTACGAGTCCGTAAGCTAAGATACCAAATGCTAATCCTAAGATTAAAAATTTAGCCCTAAAATCGACTAACGCTTGCCATTCAGCTTCAATGATAGGTGGCAGGTTGAAAGAATACCAAAGCAAGTAGATAGATATCAGCAAAAAAAATAAAACAAGAAAGTTTTTTAAAATACTCACCTTAATAACTTCCTTTCTTTATTTCATGGATATTGTACATACAGTGGTAGCGTTTTTGAATGACTTTAATTTTAATCGAATTTGGTGTCCTTTGTTTGTTGTTTTGTTTTTTTTAGTTAAAAGGGCAGAATCCATAAGAACGGAGGAGCTATGAGCGAAACAAATAAACAAACCCACTTACCCCGGTCTGTCTGGGAAGATCACGTTGAAAACTGGAAATGAGTTTGGGAGTATGGGACAACCATACAAACGGTTGTTAATTAATGAAGAACGTTCAGAACCTTAAATGCTCTACCAATATCTCTGTGAGCGGCTTCCTTATCTATCTATATTCATCGTACTCTTCTGTGGTTCCATTTTTTTAACCACTGATGGACACGGGTATTTTTTTCATAGGATGATCCGCTTACGTTCCTTGCTTCCACAAACCATGACCCAGCCTGTTTAAAACCTCAAATGCATTACCCATCATTTTGTGGGAGGCTTCCTATATGAACATCTGTGTTTATCTGTGTTCATCTGTGGTTCATTTTTTTAACCACTGATGGACACAGATGGACACGGATTAGTTTTAACCACGAATGAACACGAATTCTCACGAATAAACGAATTGTGGAACAACCTAATAAAGGGTTCTTAATTAATAAATATCCTTCGGAAACTCAA
>PDWI01000437.1_pt1 | contig 67244 bp, 64 predicted proteins | sample 1430891 | NCBI WGS metagenome assembly PDWI01 (sample SAMN01162508, study PRJNA174530) | Oral metagenome, whole genome shotgun sequencing project. | biome: Marine environment; feature: Marine mammal; material: Swab sample of the gingival sulcus; isolation source: swab sample of gingival sulcus...
CTGTTTCCCCATCACCAAAATCAAGGGATAATTCTTCATCAGAGACATCTGTTTCCCCATCACCAAAATCAAGGGATAATTCTTCATCAGAGACATCTGCTTCCCCATCACCAAAATCAAGGGATAATTCTTCATCAGAGACATCTGCTTCCCCATCACCAAAATCAAGAGTTAATTCTTCATCAGAGACATCTGTTTCTTCATCTCCAAAATCAAGGGATAATTCTTCATCAGAAGGTTCTGGTTCAACAGAAATATTTGATGTTAAATCTTTTTTTTCTGAATTTTCAAAATCATAATTTTTTTCTATATCTTCGATTGGTATGAAATTTTCACCAACTTGCTCATCTGTATTAACAGAGTCTGAGCTTTTATCTTCTGAAAGGAAATCATCATCAAAATTTATTTCCCCGGAATTTTCATCAGACTCTGAATCAAAAATATCTTCTTCGTATGAATCCTGTTTTTCTATAATTTCTTCTTCAGGGAAAACATGAAATTCATGTTTACACTCAGAACATCTTACCTTTATGCCGGACTCTTTTATCTTGTCAGACGGAATTTTGTATCTGGTCTGACAGGCTTCACAGGTTACAATCCTCATAAGCCACTCCGATTAAGTTTTTATGTGATATATTGCGGGAAGATTCCTGTATTGTTCAGCATAATCTATTCCGTAGCCGACAATGAAACCCTCATTTATTTTATGGCAGGCATAATCTGCATTAAGAGAAATATCCCGCCTTTCATACTTGTCAATCAGAGTGCATACCTTAATACTTTCAGCACCCATATTTTTAAGATAGTTTTTAAGATATTCAACGGTAAGCCCTGTATCAATTATATCTTCAACCAGGATTAAATCTTTCCCCTTGATATCTATATTAATATCTTTGGTAATTTTTATATTGCCTGAAGACTTTTCAGACATTCCATAGCTTGAGGCTCCTATAAAATCTATCTGACAGTCTATGGATAATTTTCTGGCAAGATCTGCTAAAAAAATAAAGGAACCTTTTAAAACGCCAACAAGAACAAGATCTTTGTCCTTATAATCTTTTGATATATTTTTTGCAATCAAACTTACTTTTTTATCAATTTCCTGTTCACTTAAAACCGGTACCAAATTTGACATACAAACTTAATTGTCTCCTCAGAAAATCATTCGTATAAAAAATTTACCATCAATAATATACCAGAAGAAAACACCATTAAAAAGCATTTTCCCAATTAAAGTGTACAATGCTGTATTTTATGCAAAAATTTATATTATTTTAAAATGCATAAAATCTGTTCAAGCCTTTAAATACTGATACAGTTAGGCATAAACATATTTTATTGTCAATCCAAAAACTTTGATTTATATATTTTTTTACATTATTTATTTTAAATTTCAAGCAGAGATATTGAAAAAATATTTTATCAGATACCTGTTTCTGCAAGCTGTTTAACAAGTTTTTTCTGCTTTTCTGTAAGCTTTTTGGGATATGAAATATTTATCTGTACGAAAAGATCACCATTTTTATTCTGTTTCATAAAGGGGATACCTTTTTCAGGAATTCTTAATTTTGCCATATGCTTGATCATTGGAGGAACTTTTAGTGAAATAGTAGAATTATCAGGTGTATTGACAGTAAGATTACAACCAAGAAGTGATTGTGTAATATTTATATTTTCAATCATTATCACATTATTGCCTTCTGCCCTGAATTTTGAATCAGGAATAATTTGTGATTTTATATAAAGATCTCCGGGGATTCCATTGTTATGGAGAGATTTGGCTCCCTTACCTTTAAGCCTTATTTTTTTACCAGTGACAAAACCCTTGGGGGTTTTAAATGAAAGCTGCTCTGGTCCTTCCTGCCTGTTTAATGATATTGTTTTTGAAGCTCCATTTACAGCTTCATAAACAGATATTTTTATTTCAGTTTCAAGATCTGATCCTTTTCCAACACTCCTTCTGCCGGTCCCCCCGGAACTAAATTCTCTTGAAGAAAAAGAACCTCCAAAAAGATCATTTAAGTTAAAGCTGGAAGAAAATCCTCTTGTTGAACCGCCAAATCCAAACTCTTTAAAAATATTACCAAAATCAAAATTTTTGAAAATATCTTCACTGGAATATTGTTGTTTAAAAGCATCTGCACCATAGGTATCATATTGTTGTCTTTTTTGTTCATCACTCAAAACAGCATATGCTTCACTGATTTTTTTAAATTTATCTTCGGCATTTTTGTCATTTTTATTTTTATCTGGATGATATTTTAATGCCAGTTTCCTGTACGCTTTTTTTATTTCGTCTTTTGTTGCACTTTTTTCAACACCAAGTTCCTTATAATAATCCACATTGCTCATACCAACCTCATTATATATTTTAAATCCATTTTTATATTTTTTGATTAATACCAGGAGAGGTATATTTTTTATGGTTATAGAATAATCTCTTATTTGAATCTTTCAAGATATGCGGCTTGTATTTTTATTTTATACACCGCTTTATTTTGAAGATTTAAAGGCTTTTAATGCTACCATCAAAATCGAAATAGCCGAAGGAGTCATTCCGTCTATTCTTGAAGCCTGGCCAAGATTTATTGGGGATACCCTGATAAGTTTTTCTCTTAATTCATTTGAAAGGCTGTTTATTTTTTTATATGAAAAAGACTCTGGTATTTTTATTTTTTCAAGATTTTTAAATTTTTCAATTTCTGACTTATGTCGTTCTATATAACCTTCATATTTTATTTCAATTTCAACCTGCTTTTTACAGATATCGTCTATATTTTCAGGAGAAGGCGAAAAATTTTCAACAATATCATATCCAATTTCTGATCGTTTCATAAGCTTATCAAGCCTTGCACCCTGATCAATTTGATTTGACCCCTGGGATTCAAGCCATAAATTTATTTCTTTTGAAGGTTTTATTATAGTATTTTTGATTCTATTGATTTCATTATTTATTTTTATAGTTTTTTCCCTGATCATATCCACATATTCTTTTGATATGAGTCCAAGTTCATATCCTTTTTGGGCAAGCCTGAAATTAGCATTGTCTTCTCTCAGCATAAGTCTGTATTCCACTCTGGATGTGAACATTCTGTATGGCTCGCTTGTTCCTTTTGTTACAAGATCATCTACCATTACCCCCATATATCCCATGGCACGCGTCAGAATAAAAGGCGGTTTTTTAAGTATGCTTGATGCTGCGTTTATACCAGCCCAAAGACCCTGGGCGGCAGCTTCTTCATACCCTGAAGTTCCATTTATCTGACCAGCTGTATAAAGTCCTTTAACCAGTTTGGTTTCAAGGGTAGGGTAGAGTTGCTCCGGCTTTATTACTGAATACTCAATTGCATATCCCGGTCTTATAATAACTGCTTCTTCAAGTCCTTTTACTGCTCTTACAAAAGGAATCTGAATTTCAACAGGAAGTGAGTTCCCAAGCCCGCTGGCGTAGATTTCATCTGTATCAATACCTTCCGGTTCTAAAATTACATGGTGTTCTTCCCTGTGCGGAAATTTTACAGCCTTGTCTTCAAATGACGGACAGTATCTTGCTGAAACTCCTTTTATTGCGCCGCTGTACAGGGATGATCTTTTAATATTTTCAAGAACTATTTCCCTGTTTTTTTGGTTTGTATAACCAATATAACTTGGCAGATTTCCAAGGCATTGTACTTTTTCATTGGAAAATGAGAATGGTTTTGGATTTTTGTCTGCTGTATGTTCCTGAAATTTTGAAAAGTCTATGGAATTTTTTTTAAGCCTTGGAGGAGTTCCGGTTTTCATCCTTAGAAGTTTGAATCCAAGTTCTTTAAGGGTTGCTGGCAGACCATATGACCCAAATTCTCCAGCTCTTCCGGCTTTTATTCTGCTTTCTCCTATATGGACTGTCCCACCCATAAAAGTTCCTGTTGCTATGATAATGGTTTTTGCATTGTAATAAAAACCTGTTTGATCAACAAGACCTTTTACCTTTGAATCTTCTACAATTATTTTTTCAATCATTGCCTGCTTGAGATCAAGTCCCGGGCATTGCTCAATTACTTTCTTCATTTCAGTGTGATATCGGTTTTTATCATTCTGGGTTCTTGATGAATGAACAGCAGGCCCTTTTTTTGTGTTCAGGGTTTTATACTGGATTGCAGTCTTGTCTGTTATTTTTGCCATTTCACCGCCAAGGGCATCAATTTCCTTTACAAGCTGTCCTTTACCAGTGCCTCCTATTGAGGGGCTGCAAGGCATTGAAGCAACCTTATCAAGGTCTATTGCAAAAAGTATTGTTTTTACGCCCATTCTTGCAGAGGCAAGGGCTGCTTCGCAGCCAGCATGGCCTGCACCTATTACCGCGGTATCATAAGATATATCTGTCATTTTAACTCATATATTATATTCTTTTAAGCTATTACATAATATAGTTTGAAAAGTTTGTGAATAAATAAGTGTTGAAATTTTTTCTTTACATATATTAAATATTATTTTTTTATAAAAAGGCAATTTTTTGGTAGATAATAGTTTGATTATATAAATATTTAAGTAATAAGGTTAAAATAAAAATGGAATTCGATATTAATCAGCTTGATGAACTGGAATATGATGGAAGTTCTGAATCTGGAGATGCCCTGACACAATATCAAAACTCGGTTTTAGACGAATTTGCTCTTTCATTGGAAGGAAAAGAACTTATTAAAGTTGACCCTGAAATTGGATTTTGGATTGCTCAGCTTATATATTATGGCTTTTGTTATATTGGTGTCTCTCTGTCTCAAATGGAAGAGCAGGATATTGATGAAATTATAACAGGTCTTTTCCCTGAAAAAATAACCTTAATTGATCCTGATAATGCAAATAAAGCTATTCCTGAACTTTTAGCGTTTTGGCAATTTCTTGAAAGAAAATACAAGCTTTCAAATGCCCAAATGGTCATTTCTTATTTGACTAGAATCAAACCGAAGTTTACTGACATTATGAATGATCCTTCAAATTTTGGTCTGTCTAAATCATTTATTACAATGGGCCAGCAAGCTGGTTTTGATATGACAGACCAGGAGCAAATGGATGAATTTACTAAAATATACAATGAAAGTAAAATGAAAGGGCAGAGTAATATACTTTCAGAAAGAAATGATTTTAATTTTGTTCCCGAATATCAATTATCTAAAAAAGCAAAAGCAAAAAAAAAGCTAAAGAGAAAGAATGCTAAAGCTTCACGCAGGAAAAACAGAAAGAAACGTAAACACTAAATGTTGTGGTTATAAGACATAATGTAACTACCCCATTTGGATCAGATGCATTAAGTTACGCATTAATGAATAGGGATATTGGTAATAAAGATAGAATTTACAAGATTTTGAAGAGATATGAAAACAATAGTTAAACCATAGAAAAAATGGGGAGTAAAAATTTTTGGCCAGAGCTTTTTTCATTTAGCAGATTTTCCCATTTAATGACAATCTGTTCTTTTTGTTTTATTCCTGAAAATCGGCCAAATTAAAATCTGGGGTTTATTTTGGATTCAGACATTAAAAGATACAAAGATCTAAATACTTTTTTGAGAAAATATTTTGGAGAAAGGGTTCAGAAGATAAGTATTGATGCCGGATTTACCTGTCCTAACAGAGATGGAACCATTTCAAGCGGCGGATGTATATACTGTAATCCAAAGGGCTCTGGTACAGGTGCATACTCCAGGGGAATATCTGTCAGAGAGCAGCTTGAAGCAGGGAAAAAAAGGCTTGGGAAAAGATATAAGGCTAAAAAATTTCTTGCTTATTTCCAGTCATATACAAATACATATGGTACAGTTAATGAGCTTGAAAAAATTTATGATGAAGCCTTGTCTGTGGACGGAGTTTGCGGGCTTTCTGTAGGTACAAGACCAGATTGTATTGATGAAAAAAAAATAGGGCTTTTTGAAAATTATGCAAAAAATGGTTATCTTATCTGGATTGAATACGGACTTCAGTCCATACATGACAAAACCCTTGTAAAAATTAACAGAGGTCATGATTTCAAATGTTTTGAAAAGGCCTGGGAGCTTACAAGAAACAGGGGGCTTTATACTTGTGTTCATGTTATTCTGGGTCTTCCTGGAGAAACCAGGGAAGATATGATTGAAACAGCAAAAGTTATCTCGGATATGGGAATTGAGGGTGTTAAACTGCATCTTTTGTATGTTGTTAAGGGAACTTTACTTGAAAAAGAGTTTCTGGGAAAAAATTTCAGATGCCTTACCCAAAAGGAATATGTGGAAATAGCAGCTGATTTCATTGAAAATATTTCCAGTGAAATGGTTGTCCATAGAATTACCGGAGATCCTCACATAGATGAGCTTACAGCTCCTTTCTGGTCTTTAAGAAAAGATGAAACCCTTACAATGATAAACAAGGAGCTTTCCATAAGAGGCACAAGTCAGGGGTATTCAAGGGGAAGTAAAAAAATGATTTTTTCTGGCTGATATATTTTAAGTGCTTAAATCATTTTTGATATTTCAACGTATTTTTTTTCAAGTTTTTTTTGTGAAATTTTATATTTTGTTTTTATTTCCTGGGCAAACACAGATATTTTAAATTCCTCTATATCCCAGAAAAAAGATTCTGTTGCCTTTCTTTTTTCTGGAGTAGAGCCTTCATCCAGTTCATCAAGCAGATTTTTTAATTTTTCCTTAAATTTTGAAACAAGTTCATTTTTTTTATAATCTCCGGCAGGATTCCCAATTCCTCTTTCAGCTCTTATTTTCAATGCTTTCATATAGCGTAGAATATCTTCCATTTCTGAAACAGAATATAATTTGTAAAAATTTACCGGCACCAGATTTGAAGCCTCTTTTTTACAATTTGAAATTATATTGCTTATTAGTTTGGTTTTTATATATTTTGCCTCAAGAGTGTTTAAGAATTTGATAAGATAAGAGTATTCTTTCAAAATATTTTCTGTTGACTCTTTTTTTTGATTTAAAAGGAGGTCAAGAAGTCTTTTTTCCTTTATTTCGTTATAATAATTATCAAAATCTTCTTTTTTTCTTATATTTTTTAAAAGTATTTTATTTAAAACACAATCAAGGATTCCCTGTTCAACATCCTCTTTTTTAAATAAAAAAGAAGAAACTTTATTTATTGATTCTCTCATTTTGGTTTGTTTTTTAAGATTTTTTATTTTGGCTGCAAAAAGTTTTTCATAGAAAAATTTAACCCCTTCAACATGAGATTCATCTGCTTTTGATTTGTCTTCAAACAATTTTAGAGAAACATTATTATTGTTTACATAAAAACCAGGATATAAAACAGGCGAATTTTTTTTGTCTGGATAAATTTTTATAAGCTCCTGGACTGTTTCAAACTCTTTTAAATCTGTTTTTTCATATTTTTTTTTAAAGTCTTTGACAGGCTTTGAATAAGTGGGAGTTTTGTAATCTATATTTATAGTTCTGAGTATTGAAAAATCTCTTGAAACATCTATTCTTGAGCCTTTTGAATCAACAAGTTCAAGTCTGACCTGCAGATGAGGTGGAAGACTTACCTCAGATATTATTTTGGGAGGAATTAAGACCTTGAATCTTTTTTGTATAAATGAGGCCAGATTGTTTGATAAGGGGCCCTTATTAAAATCCAGCTCATTTGATATTATCTTGACTTTTTCTTTAATTGGGGCAATTAACATTCTGTATTTTTTGGGAAGTCCTTTTAATATTGATTCTATTTTTTCATTTATGATTCCAGGCACTGCATTTTCTATATTTACTGCAGAAAGTGAAGAAGATTTGTGTGCTGGAACAGATATGGTAATTCCGTCATTATGGCTGCCTGGATTGAATCTATAACTGCATTTGAATCTTTCATTGCCTATATTTACAAAGTCAGGAAAGTTTTTATTTACAATTTTTTCTGGGTTATAGTTCATAAGATCCTCTTTTTTCATAACAAGAAAATCGTCTCCTTTTTTTCTTATTATGTCTTTTAATGATCTTATGTCGGAGATCCCTGGAATTTTCTTTTCGTAAAAATCTATTACAGCTTCTTCAGAAACAAGAATATCTCTTTTTCTAAGTTTTTCCTCAAGAGCTGTTATTTCTTCTCTGGTTTTTTTATTTTTTTTTAAAAATCCAAAATTTTCTTTTACTTCTCCTGTATAAAGAGCCTGGGAGAAAAAAATTCTTGCGGCGTTTTCCTTGTCGTATTTTTTGTATATTACTTTTGAATCAGCACTTAAAATAAGGCCATAAAGCATTTTCTGACAATAGGCTACCACACTGCCGGTATTTTTTTCATAATGGGGGTTATAAATTGTTTCTTTTACCAGATTTTTTGCTGCATGGGCAATCCATTCCGGTTCCACATATCCGGCAGTCCTTGCAAAAAGTCTTGAAGTTTCAACTATTTCAGCTGCAACAATCCATTCAGGAGTATTGTTGAATATACCAGAGCCTGGAAAAATCATGACAGCCCTGTTTTTTGCAGCCCTGAAAAAATTCTTTTCTGTTTTTACAGCTATGTTTGAGAGATATCCTGTAAGAATTGCTTTATGTATAGCCTCATAAAGAGGTGCTGTCTTTGCATTTTTGTCTGCAGAGATTAATGGTTTTTCAACCTGATTTTTGATTTTTTCTTCTTCAAGTATATTTTTTATCTGGGAATACAGGTCTCTCCACTCCCTTATTTTTTTAAAAGACAAATAATATTTTTTTGCAAATCGTCCTATATTCCCTGTTGTTATTTTTCCTTTGCTTTCTTTTTCAAGCCTTGTCCATATATTTAATATTGATATGAAATCCGATAGCGGATCTTTAAAGATTTTATGTGCAGCAACAGCTTTTTCCTTGTTTTCTTCAAAATGCTGCCTTGGATCTCCTGATGTTATTCCTGATACAATTTTTGTTACTTCTTCAAGGCATCCTTTTTCCGAGGCTTCAACAAGCATTCTTGAAAGTTTTGGATCAAGCGGGATTTTAGCAAGCTTCCTGCCTGTTTGTGTGAGCTTATAAAATCCGGTTTTATTTGTTTCCTTTACAGCCCCAAGTTCTGTGAGAAGGTTATATCCGTCGTTTATGTTTTTTGATTCAGGATTGTCAATAAACGGGAATTTTTTTATGTCGCCAAGCTGCAGGGCTGTCATTTTTAAAAGAACGTCAGCAAGATTTGACCTTAAAATTTCAGGCGGCGTAAATCTGGGGCGTTCATTATAGTCTTCTTCAGAATAAAGTCTTATACATATTCCATTGGCAACCCTTCCGCATCTTCCCTGTCTCTGGTCTGCACTGCTTTTTGATATTTTGCTTACAGGAAGAGATGTTGTTCTTGAGTTTGGGATATATTTGGGAATCCTTGCAAGACCTGTATCTATTACATATTTTATTCCGGGTATTGTAATTGATGTTTCTGCAACATTTGTAGCAACTATTATTTTTCGTTTTGATTCCTGCCTGAATACTTTCTGCTGGAGATGGGATGGCAGCCTTGCATACAAAGGCATGATAACAGAGTTTTTATAATTTCTTCCCCTGAGCTTTTCAATGGTTTCCATTATATCATTTTCTGTTGGCATAAATATCAGTATATCTCCGTCATCTTCAATAAGGTCAGCTGCATTGGATGCCAGAATAGAAAGTTCTGTTTCTTCATTTTCATCATCATTTTTTTCATCAGGAAGATATATGGTCTCTACAGGATAGGTTCTGCCTGAAACCTCTATTATGGGTGCATTTCCAAATGCTTTTGAAAATTTTTCAGTATCAATTGTTGCAGAAGTAATTATAATTTTCAGATCTTTTCTTTTTTTTATTAAATTTATTAGAAATCCCAGTAAAAAATCTATGTTAAGACTTCTCTCATGGGCTTCGTCAATTATTATTGTGTCATATTCATTTAAAAATCTGTCTGTAAGTGTTTCTGCAAGAAGAATCCCATCAGTCATTATTTTGATTACAGAATTTTTTGGTGCAAGATTTTTAAATCTTATCTTATATCCTATATTTTCCCCTATAGGCTGTTTCAGTTCCTCTGCAATTCTTTCAGCAACAGAAACAGCAGCTATTCTCCTTGGCTGGGTACATGCTATTTCACCTTTTATTCCTCTCCCTGCAAGAATACAGAGCTTTGGGAGCTGGGTTGTTTTTCCTGAGCCTGTTTCTCCGGAAATTATTAAAACCTGATTTTTTTTTATGGCTTCAACTATTTCTTTTTTTTTTGAATTTATGGGAAGAGATAAATCAAATTCAGGAACCGGCATTGATTTTTTACGAAGATAAGCATTATTTTTGGCTTTTGAATATAACAAGTTGATTTTTTTAATATGTTCTGGATTATTTTCCTGTTTTTGTTTCTGGATTTTTCTGATTTTTTTCTTAATATAAGTCTTATCTTTTATGACGAGATTTTTACTTTTTTTATATATATCTGATAAAGAAATGAAATTATTGTTACTTTTGTTAGAAGGCATTCAGTCCTCTTGTTGATCTGATTTATAAACGAGGTTAAATATGATAAAATTTCATTAGTAAATCAAGGTTTGAAATAGTTAAATTTTAAGAATAATAAAAATTTTTTATTTAAGTTGCATTCTATCTTTTATACAGTATATATAAATATTGTTTTATGATTTTAAAAAGGAGAGGAGTTTGGGGCTTTTCAAAAGTATTAAGAAAAGAATAAATAAAAAAAAAGATAGAAAGTTTAGAAAAAAAGTTATCAGGAAAGGAATAGATAATGTTTTTTCGGATTTGGTAGTTAAACATGGCCCTTTTCAGGGCATGATTTACCCGGATAAAAAATCAGTTGGAAGCTCTTTTTTCCCTAAAATATTAGGTTCTTACGAGCTTGAGTTGCATGATGTCTTAAACCTTATCTGTGATAGTGATTATTCTTGTATAGTTGATATTGGATGTGCTGAAGGCTATTATGCTGTAGGCTTGGCAATGAGATTAAAAAAAACTCGCATTTATGCTTATGATATAGAGCCTGAAGCTATTAATTTATGCAGAAAAATGTGTGAAATAAATAAATTGGATATGGATCGTTTTGTTTTTGGGAATTTATGCACTTCAGAGATTTTGTTATCAATTCCTCTTGGTGAAAAAGCTCTTATTGTATGTGATTGTGAAGGTTGTGAAAAAAATCTTTTTTCAAGATCGCTGGTTAAATCTTTATATAATCATGATTTTCTTATAGAAACACATGATTGTATTGATATAGATATTTCTACACAATTATACGATATTTTTAAAGAAACCCATAATATTAAAATTATTCAAAGTATAGATGATATTTTAAAAGCAAAATATTATGAATTTAAAGAATTAGAGGATTACAGCCTTCTTGAGAAAAAAATTTTATTATCAGAAAACAGAAAATCAATTATGGAATGGTTTTTTGCAGTCCCTAAAAAAAGGGTGTAATTAATTTATAAATTTAAGGAGAATTATAATGAAAAAATTACTGGTAATAATACTATTGAGTCTTTTCATTGCCTCATCAGCGATGGCATCTGCTTCATTATCAAACAGGGATTTTAAGCAATATAAAATATTGGCAGCCAGCACTCAATTTTGTTTTTCTGGTATCCATACTTTTATAAGTAGTAATACTACCATCTCTGTTCCTGCGGGTTGGGTTTGTTTAAAAGAAAAAAAACCTGCAGTCAGATTGGAAAGTGGTAAATACTATATTATAAAAAATGGGCGGATTAAAGAAAGATATAAATAGATTGTATTTCATTATAGCTTTATGCATACCCAGACCCGAAAAATGATGTTTTTACGGGTCTGTTTTTTTAGTATTAACTCTTGTATTTATTTTTAAATTCTTTGGGATATGGCAGTTCCCATTTCAGAGGTTGAAACAGATTTTTGTCCCTGTCCTGCCAGATCAGCAGTAAGTATTTTTTCTTCAAGAACCTGTGAAATAGCGTTTTCAATGGAATCTGCTGCATCTCCAAGATCAAGAGAATATCTTAGCATCATCGAGGCGGAAAGAATCTGAGCAATGGGATTTGCAATACCTTTCCCTGCAATATCAGGGGCAGATCCGCCGGCAGGTTCAAAAAGCCCGAATTTTTTTTCATTGAGGCTTGCAGAGGCAAGCAGTCCCATGGAGCCTGTTATCATTGCACATTCATCTGAAATTATATCACCAAACATATTTCCGCATAATAATACATCAAATTGATGGGGGTCTTTAACAAGCTGCATTGTAGCATTATCAACATAAATATGATCCAGCTCAACTTCAGGGTATTGTTTTGCAATTTCACTTACTGTTTCACGCCACATTACCATTGTGGTAAGTACATTTGCCTTGTCAACGGAAGTCACCTTTTTGTTTCTTTTTAAGGCTGCCTCAAATGCCATTTTTGCAATTCTTTCTATTTCGTATTTCTTATAGACCATTGTATCAAAAGCTTTTTCATCAGGCCCTGTCCCCTCTCTTCCTTTTGGCTGGCCAAAATATATGCCCCCGGTAAGTTCCCTTACACATAAAATATCGAAACCATTTTGCACGATATCAGATTTAAGAGGGCTTGCCTTGGCAAGAGATGGAAATACTTTTGCCGGTCTGAGATTACAGTAAAGATCATATTTTTTTCTAAGGGGCAGAAGAGCAGCTCTTTCAGGCTGTTTTTCTGGAGGAAGATTTTCCCATTTAGGGCCGCCTACTGAACCAAATAAAATTGCATCTGCCCAATCACAGATATCAAGTGTAGATTGGGGCAGAGCCTCGCCGTACCTGTCAATGGCAGCTCCTCCTACTTCAGCCTCTTTGGTTTCCATTTTAAAACCAGATTTTTTTGATGCAGCTTCAAGAATTTTGAGTGCTTCATCCATAACCTCCGGGCCAATACCATCTCCTGCAAGCACAGCTATTTTTTTCAATTTTATACCCCTTGTTCCCAATTAATATTATTTAAATTTTTTAGTTTATATTAAATATTTTTTTAAATATCAAGCTTTGCCTTTTTAAAAAATTTGACATTAATCATTATTTATATGTATGATTAGAAATATAAATTTATTTTAACCCAATAAAAAGATTAGAGTTATATCAATGAAAAACATTAATATATCTGAGATTACATCAACACTTATAGATTTAGTCCTTTACCTTGAGCCTGAGGATAAAATTGCTCTTTTAAAAATACTTCAGGAAAAAGGTAATATTAATAAGAGAAAGTCAGACCGAATACCTTATTTTGCCGAGATAGATTTTTCAATTAATGGCAGGCCAAGTAAAGGATATATATCAAATATAAGTGAAAGCGGAATTTTTGTTCAGTCTTTTGAAACACCTTCTGAAGGAGAAACCATTACCATGGCTTTTCCTCATCCAGAGAGAAAAAAATATGTAAAAAGAAAAGGTATGGTTGTAAGATCTGAATACGAAGGTTTTGCAATTGAGTTTGAAGAAGAGAATCTTTCAAAGAAATATGATCTGGATATTCCTTCTGATCTTTTTATAAAATAAAGTTATAAAATTTTTATAAGTAAAACAACAACTGGTTAAGTTTAGAAATTAATCATCATTTTTTTTATTATCTGTAATATTTATAGTTTTCTCTATTAAATTTGAATCTTGTTTTTTTGCAGGCCTGGTTTTTTTATCTGCACTGGAGAGTATTCGTCCTTTCTGATCAATCAGTGTACCATCATCCATAATTATAACACCAAGTTTTTTTATTATGCTTTCTCTATATGAATGGTTATATTCAATGGCTTTTTTCTTTAATCTGTAATTTAATATAAGCCAGATAATTGTAAAAAAACCTACCATTCCAAGAATTATCCCCAAAACTATGAAAATATATTTAAATGATTTTTGACCCGCGGCAGTTATAAAGGCAATTATTGAATCGAGTTTATAAATTATTCCTGCCGTAATTGTAAGTATAAAAAGGGTAAGAAGAAAAGGAAGCCTCTGAAAAAGCATTATAAGTATTTCTAGTTTTTTGATATATCCGGGCTTATCATCAGATGCAATAATATCTTTATCTGTGTCTTCGTTATTATTATAATATGATCCATATATGTATTTATTGAATCCTGCAACCAGAACTCCTAAAAGAAAAGTTATTACCACTGGTACTATAAAGGCTGAAAAAAAATAATTTTTCCATGGGAATTGTGAAGGCGGGGAACCAAGCTTTTCCACAAAGCATACAAAAAATATAACAGCTTCTACAATACCAATAAAGATAAGGTAATTTTTGAGAAATGATTTTATTTCGAACTGGTCAAAAAGAGTCGCAATTCCTTTAATTTTATCTTTTTTTTTCATTTTTTTGCTTTCCATAAAAAGGATTGAAAATATATTAATATCTGACTGTGGAGAAAACAACCCATTTTTTTTTTGAGAAAGTTAATATTTTTTCGTTTTAATTTCAATAATTATTAACTAAGATACTTATTTATTTGTAATTATTTAATATGTTAAGATTGGTCAATCTTTGCCCCTTCTTTTATAGCAAAAAAGAGGTTGCTTTTCTGCCTTGAAGTATTTTTGCTGAAACAAGCACCCCCGCCATGACAGATTGATGCTATAATTTTATCCAGTTTGTCCTTTTCAATCACAAAATTAAGCATATCCCTGTCCCGTCTCATAAAATAAGGAGCAAAGCCTCCAGGTATTATTAAAATCTCATAGTCCTTTGCATTCAGATAGGAGGCCTCTGTTTGTGCAGTTGCTGTATTTCCGGCTTTTCCTTTGAAGACAGATGTTCTTTTAGTTGCATATTAATCTCCATCTGTTCTATTATATTTGATTTGACTTGAATTATATATTAAAGATAACCTTAAAAAATTATCAGATTTTAATAAAAAAAGAAAGATACTGTTTTTATGACTAAAAGAGGAAATAAAAAAATCGGGAGAAATAGTTTATGCCCATGCGGCAGCGGGTTGAAATATAAAAAATGCTGTATGCTTAGAAAAAATATAAAAACAGATATAAAATCTTATTATCTGAAGAGGTATGGGATTATTATAAAGACTAATGAAGAAATTGAAGGCATCAGAAAAGCGGGCAGTCTTGTTGTTGCAACTCATAAAGAAGTGAAAAAAATTATAAAGCCGGGTATTACTACGGAAGATATTAATGCTCTTGTTCATAAATTCACCGTTGAAAACGGAGCAGTTCCGGCTCCTCTCAACTACAAGGGCTTTCCCAAAAGTGTATGTGTCTCTGTAAATGAAGTTATCTGCCACGGAATTCCCGGAGGCAGGGTAATTTGTGATGGTGATATAGTAAATGTAGACATAACTTCAATTCTTAACGGTTTTTATGCAGATGCCAACTATACTTATTTTGCAGGAGAACCTTCTGATGAAACAAGAAAGCTTGTTGATACCTGTAAAGAGTCTTTAAGAAGAGGGATTGAAAAGGTTGCTCCAGGAGCTACTACTGGAGATATTGGTTATGCCATTCAATCATATGCAGAGAAAAAAGGATATTCTGTTGTCAGAGAATTTGTGGGGCATGGAGTTGGTATTGATTTCCATGAGCCACCACAGATTTTACATTTTGGTAAAAAAGGGACAGGTATTCCTCTTGTTGAGAATATGACTTTTACAATAGAACCTATGATTAATACTGGAACAAAAGATATTCGGATTTTAGATGATGGATGGACAGCAGTAACAAGAGATGGTTCTCTTTCATCTCAATTTGAGGAAACTATTGTTGTAACTAAAAATGGGTGTGAAAGTTTGACACCGTTTGATTTTTAAAGGGAGTAGGATTATGGAATTATGCCCCTGCGGGAGCAGAGATAAATATTTTGAATGCTGTGAACCTTATATAACTGGTAAAAAGGATGCCGAAACAGCAGAAGCTTTGTTAAGAGCAAGGTATAGTGCATATACTTTACAGGAGCTGGATTATATATATGAGACAATTCATCCTGAGCAGAAAAAAAATCATGATCATAAGGCGACCAGGAAGTGGGCAGAAGAATCAAAATGGCTTGGGCTGGAATTTTTGGATATAAAAAATGGACTTGTTGAAGATGATGAAGGTGTTATTGAGTTTAAGGTCAGATTCAGCCAGAAATTTGAAACTCAAACCCACCATGAACTTGCTTCCTTTAAAAAATTTGAAGGCAGATGGTATTTTTATGATGGAGAACCTGTTGCTCCTGAAACTTTTGTAAGAGAGCTTCCAAAAGTAGGGAGAAATGAGCCTTGTCCATGCGGAAGCGGGAAAAAATATAAAAAATGCTGTTTGAACTGATATAAATTTTTATACGGCTTTAAAATTAGTTATAATCTTAAAACCGTATAAATTTTATTTACTTTTAGTTTTCTTTTTCTTTTTGTCGCCTGTGGTGGATGTAACAGAATTTATTTTTTCAGCAGCAAGTTCATTTTCAAGATCTTTAACTTTTGCATCAAATTTTACAATATCTTCTTTAAAAGCCTTGAGCTTTTTTTCCTGTTCACTGATTTTTTTATTTTTCTGAGTTAAACTTGTTTTGCTTTTTGAAAGCTCTTTTTGTATTTTATCATATTTTTCTATCAATTGATCATAGGTGTCTTTTGAAACAAAGCCCATTGTTTCGAGATAGTCAATATAAGCAGACGGTAGTTTCTGAAAGGAATTTTCAAAAAGTGAAAAAAAATTAAAAGCATCAAAATTTTTAAAAAATAAATTTTTTGAAATATCTGATGCATCTTCCATCATTTTCATACTGTAAGACATAAAATTGTTTAAATTGTCTAAAGCATAGAAATTTCCGACATTCTCAAAAAAGGGATTAAAGTCAGAAAAAAAAGTATTGTTTTTTTTATTATCAGACATAATTACCTCTGTATAAAAGATATTAATCCTTTGGAAAAAGTGAACCAAGATAAATTTCAAGCTGTTTTAAACCTGTATCCATTGATTCTTTAAAATCTGTATGACTGCTGCGAATGAAAGAAAACCACTCTTCAATTATTTTTTTTGAATCATCAGGAAGATTGGAACCTGCCAGAAATGTCTGTGCAAGGTTTTCGACTTGCTGCTGATAAATATTCATTATATTCAAAGTATTTTGTATGGAGTTTTTATACCATTCAAATATGTTTTTTAGATTTGTTTCCTGATTCATTATTCTCACCTCTGTATGTTTTATTTTAAAATTGGGGGTCTAACCATTTAGACCCTTGAAAATTTTTATTTTTTTGCTGTTTTTGTTTCTTTTAGATTAGATTTGCAAAAGTCTTCCATTTTTGTGAAATTTTCATCAATTGATTTTTTGAAATCTTCCCTTCCTTTTTTCAATGCAGTAAGCCATTCATTTATCATTTTCTGATTTTCTTCCGGCAACATAGTATTTTTTGCCATAATTGATTCAGCTATTTTTTCTGTTTGGGATTGAAACATAACCATAGCATTATAGCTGTTATCAAATGCTGCTTTTTGAAAATCTATCATTTGCTGAATAATTTTTGCGGGATCCATTGTTTTCATTTAAAACCTCCTAAAATTTTATTATAAATTATATATATTGCGTATAAAAAATTTTTATATATATAAAACATAATAAATTTAAAAAAAGTTTTGTCAATATATTTTTTGCATCGCACAATATTTTTATTTTGTTTATCCTTGTTTATTATATTAAAAAAATAATTCAAGGTTAAATATCTTATGTTGCATTCTGCCAAAATATAAAACTCCCATTAAAAATTAAAAAGGGAAAACATATATTGAAAGATTTTGTTTTCTGTTATAGGAAGTTTCAATCTTTATATTAATTTAAGGGAGGGCAGATGATACGTGCAGGTATTATAGGAGCAACAGGATATACTGGGGCCGAACTTGTGAGGCTGCTTTCAGGGCATGAAGATGTTGAAATAGAATTTTTGTCTTCAAGGCAGTATGCAGGAAAACTTTATTCTGACATCTACCCATGTTTCAGAAAAAAAGCTGATATAATTATAGAAGAGTATAATCCTGAAAAAATTGCAGGAGAATGTGATGTTGTTTTTACAGCTCTTCCTCATCAGATTCCTATGGGAATAATTCCTGAACTTATTGATAAAGGGCTCAGAGTTCTTGATCTTTCTGCAGACTTCAGATTCAGTTCCAGGGAAATATATGAAGAATTTTATTGCCCTCATCTTGCTAATTCTTTAATTAAAAAATCTGTTTACGGGCTTTGTGAAATTAACAGAGAGCTTATTAAAGAATCTTTTCTTGTCGGGAATCCAGGCTGTTATCCCACATGCTCTCTTCTTGCAGTGATTCCTTTTCTGAAAGGTAATATCGCTTCAGGGGAGGATATAATAATAGATGCCAAATCTGGAGCCAGCGGTGCAGGAAGAGGTCTTTCCCTTGGTACGCATTTTTGCGAACTTGATGGAGGGTTTAAAGCCTATAAAGTTGCATCCCACAGGCACAGGCCTGAAATAGAAGAAAAAATTTTTGAATTTTCCGGTATAAAAGCAGATATTTCCTTTACTCCTCATCTGATTCCAATTGTAAGGGGAATGCTTTGTACAAGTTATCTTAAGGTTAAATCTGAAATTGACGAAAGTGAAATAAGGAAATATCTTGAAAACTTTTATTCAGGTTGTGAGTTTGTGAGAATACTTGGAGAGGGAGTAATGCCTGACATAAAGAATGTAGCCGGTTCTAATTATTGTGATATAAATTTTAAATATGACAGAAAGGCAAATAGACTGATAGTTGTTTCTGTAATAGATAATCTGGTAAAAGGAGCTTCAGGCCAGGGAGTTCAGAATATGAATATTATGTTTGACCTTTTTGAAGGTAAAGGACTTGACTCCTGTGCATACCCTGTTTAGCTGGTTTAACAAAGGTTCATAAGGATTTATGGGCTTAATAAACCTGTTATCTTTTAAAAAATTTTTAAAAATTTTGGTCTGGAAAAGAAAATGACTGCAAAAATTATAAGTGGTACCCAATTGAGGGCTTCTATTATTGAGGAACTTAAAATTGAAACTAAGGCTTTGGTAAAAAAATATAACAGGCCCCCCGGACTTGTTACTATTCTTGTTGGAAACAACCCTGCTTCAATTTCATATGTGAATCTTAAAATAAAAACTGCTGAAAATATAGGTTTCAAGGAGGTTCAGGAAAATTTACCTGATAATGCCAGTGAAGAAAAACTTCTTGAAATGATAAGTAAATACAATAATGATGATACCATTGACGGTATTCTTGTACAATTACCCCTTCCGTCACATATAAATGAAGAAAAAATTATATATGCAATAGATCCTGATAAAGATGTTGATGGTTTTCATCCTGTAAATGTTGGCAGGCTGGTTATTGGTAAAAAGAATCTTTTTCCTCCATGTACTCCTGCGGGAATAGTTGAAATGCTCAAAAGGGCTGGAGTTTCTACACAAGGGGCTGAAGTTGTAGTTGTTGGAAGGTCAAATATTGTTGGAAAGCCTGTTGCCAATATGCTTTTGCAAAAGGGAGAATATACAAATTCAACTGTTACTGTTGTTCATACTGGAAGCAGGGATTTGAAATCCCATTGTCTGAGAGCTGACATTCTTATTGTTGCAGCTGGGGTTCCAGGTCTTGTAAAACCGGAATGGATTAAAAAAGGTGCCTGTGTCATAGATGTGGGGGTAAACAGGGTCGGTGAAAAAATATCTTCTGAAACAGGCAGAAAAATCAGCTTGTTAAAAGGTGATGTTGAGTTTGATGAAGTAAAGAAAATTGCAGGCTATATTACTCCTGTTCCAGGTGGAGTTGGACCTATGACAATAGCAATGCTTATGAAAAATACAGTAACTTCAATGAAGCACAGGATGGATATTGACTTTTAATCGGGACGTATGGTATTTTTAGTTTAATTTATAATTATAAGGAAAATGGTTAGTTAAAAAATATTATGACTGAAAAAATAACTTTGAATTTTATAAAAGGAACAAAAATGAGAACTTTTTTTGTTCCTGTTTATATGGCTTGGCTTTGTGTTATATTTTTTATTTCTTTTGTGGGTTTTTCTTTTTTCTTTGCCTATAAGTATTCTTACTTCAAAAATGAATCAAAAAAGGTTTTAGAAACTCAAAAAAATCTGGAAAGAAAAATCAGGCTTGTTGAGATACAAAAAAAGAGGCTTAAATATTTTGCCGAAAAACTGGATTCTTTGAGCGGCAGATTTGCAGAAATGGAAAAACTTGAAAATAAAATAAGAATAATCGCAAATCTTGATAAAAAAGGTAAAAAAACAGATAAGTCAATTCTTTTTGGCGTGGGAGGGGTTATTTCTGACCCCCTTGTCTCTGAGCCTGGAATTAAAACTTCAAATAATCTTGTAAGAAATATGTATGAAAGAGCAGATTCTCTTGAAAATATTTCAACACATAAAATTACAAGTCTGAAGGATCTTGTTTCATCCCTTGAGAAAAAACGCAGTATTCTTGCAGCAACTCCATCTATAAGTCCTGCTAAAGGATGGTGGTCCTCAAGATTTGGATACAGGAAATCTCCTTTTACAGGGAAAAAAGAATTTCATTCAGGACTTGATATTGCAAACAGGATTGGTACGGATGTCACTTCTTCTGCAGACGGCATTGTTTCATATGTCGGAACAAAAGGGCTTTTGGGAAAAGCTGTATATATTGACCATGGTCATGGGATAATTACCAAATATGGCCATCTCAGTAAATTTCATGTAAAAAAAGGGCAAAAGGTTAAAAGAGGCCAGAAAATTGCTGAAATTGGTAATACAGGCCGAAGTACCGGCCCCCATCTTCATTATTCAGTTGTTCTGAATGGAAGAGCTGTTAATCCTGTAAAATATATTTTGGACTGATTTGACTTTTTTAAATTTTTATGCCCCCCTTAACATTTTTAAGGGGGGTTTTTAGTTTATCAGTAAATATTGTAAATTTCATAAAAATATTTATTAGTTAATTGTTGTTAAATTTTTAGAAATTAAGGGATAAAAATGATTCTTGATTTAATTAAATCTATATTTGGAACAAGAAATGACAGGGAATTAAAACGGATTGAAAAAATTGTTGAAAAAATAAATATCATAGAAGATGAAGTTAAAAATCTTTCAGATGATGAGTTAAAGGAAAAAACCTTTGAATTCAAGAAAAGATACAGCCAGGGAGAAGATCTTGAATCACTTATTCCTGAATCATTTGCTGTTGTAAGGGAGGCTTCTGTAAGAGTCCTTGGAATGAGGCATTTTGACTGCCAGCTTGTTGGAGGGGTGGTTTTGCATGAAGGTAATATAGCAGAGATGAAGACAGGTGAAGGAAAGACTCTTGTTGCAACTCTTCCTGCCTATTTAAATGCCCTTACCGGCAAAGGAGTTCATATAATTACTGTAAATGATTATCTTGCAAAACGTGACTCCCAATGGATGGGAAAGCTTTTTAAATTTCTTGGCCTCAGTGTTGGTGTAATTGTTCAGGGGCTTGATGATGATGAGAGAAAAGCTTCTTATAATTGTGATATTGTATATGGAACAAATAATGAGTTTGGTTTTGATTACTTAAGAGATAATATGAAGTTCCTTGAAAAGGATCTTGCCCAGAGGGAGTTAAATTTTGCCATTGTGGATGAAGTGGATTCAATTTTGATTGATGAAGCACGAACCCCGCTTATTATTTCAGGTCCTGCCGAGAAGTCTACAGATCTTTATAAGAGAGCTGATATTGTTGTGAGAAAGCTTAAATCAGAGGAACATTATTCTCTGGATGAAAAGGAAAAAAATGTTCTTCTTACAGATGAGGGTGTTTTAAAAGTTGAATCAGAGCTTGGTGTAACAAATATTTATGATCCCCATAATATTGAAACTCTTCATCATGTAAATCAGGCCTTAAAGGCCCATACTATTTTTAAAAAAGATGTTGATTATATTGTAAAGGATAATCAGGTAATTATTGTTGATGAGTTTACAGGAAGGCTTATGCCAGGAAGAAGGTTCAGTGAAGGACTTCACCAGGCTCTTGAAGCAAAAGAAAATGTAAAAATTGAAAATGAGAATCAGACTCTTGCCTCAATAACCTTTCAGAATTATTTCAGAATGTATAATAAATTAAGCGGTATGACAGGTACTGCTGAAACAGAGGCAAAGGAATTTGCAGAGATTTATGGTCTTGAAGTTCTTGTAATTCCCACAAATCAACCTTTGGTAAGAAAAGATTATCCAGATGTTATATACAAGACAAAAAAAGAAAAATATGAAGCTGCCATAAATGAAATAATTTCATGTTATAAAAAAGGTCAGCCTGTACTGGTTGGAACAATTTCAATAGATGTTTCAGAATTTTTCAGTAAAATGCTTAAAAAAAAAGGTGTGCCCCATGAGGTTCTCAATGCCAAGCATCATGAAAAGGAAGCAGAGATTGTTGCTATGGCTGGTCAGAAAAAATCTGTTACCATTTCTACCAATATGGCTGGAAGGGGAACAGACATTGTATTGGGAGAAGGTGTAAAGGAACTTGGCGGTCTTCATATAATGGGTACTGAGAGGCATGAGTCCAGGCGTATAGACAATCAGCTGAGGGGGCGTTCAGGGCGTCAGGGAGACCCTGGAACATCAAGATTTTATTTATCTCTTGAAGATGATCTTCTAAGGATTTTTGGAGGCGAGAGAATTACAAAGGTTATGGATCGTCTTGGAATGAAGGAAGGGGAAACAATTGAGCATGGAATTATTTCCAGGGCAATAGAAAATGCCCAGAAAAAAGTGGAAGGTCATAATTTTGATATAAGAAAACATCTCCTTGAATATGATGATGTAATGAATGCCCAGAGAGAAGTTATATATAAGGAAAGAAGAGAGGCTCTTACCCATCAGAATCTGAAAGAAAAGATTTTTGATATATTAAAAAATAAAATAGAGATTATCTGCGGGGAATTTACCCGTGAAAGAGCAGAAGATAGAAATGGTGATTATGGATTTGAAAAATTCAGGGACAGAATAAAAAAGAAAATCAGTATTGATATTAAAAATTTTGAAAGAAATACAGATGATATGAATGCTGAGGAACTTGCCGATCTTGTCTTTTCAATTTGCGAAAAAGATTATAATATAAAGGAAAGTCTTATAGGTTCTGAGCAGATGAGGGAGCTTGAACATTTTATCATGCTTCAGACAGTTGATTCATTGTGGAAGGATCATCTCCTTAATATGGATCATTTAAAGGAAGGTATCGGCCTCAGAGGCTATGCACAGCAAAACCCTCTTATAATATACAAAAGAGAGGGTTTTGATATGTTTCAGAATATGATTGAAAAAATTCAGGATGAGATTATAAATATAATTTTCAGGATAGAAATAAATAATGAACTGGATGAAACATCCAGGCCTCTCTTTAATGAGGTTTCAGAAGATGAAATGACTTTTTCAAGGGGGGATTCCGATGACATGATTACAAAACCTGTAAAAAGAACAGAAAGAAAAGTAGGAAGAAATGAAATATGTCCCTGTGGAAGCGGTAAAAAGTATAAGAAATGCTGCGGGGCATAGACTTTTTGTCTGGAATGATTTAATTTATAAAAAAGAATATAAAATATAAAAATGCCGGGAGGAAAAAATGGCATTCAATGATATGGGGACAGAACAGGAAAATTTTTCGGATATTTCTGAAAAAATTGATGAGCCTTCATTGTTTAAGGTTCTTCTTCATAATGATGATTATACAACCATGGATTTTGTTGTTGATATTTTAATAGAAGTGTTCAGCAAAACAGAATATGAGGCGGAAAAGATAATGCTTAATATTCATAATAAAGGTATTGGAGTCTGTGGTGTCTATGTTTATGAAATTGCAGAAACCAAGGTTGAAACAGTTCTTGCTTTGGCAGAAGCCAACGGCTTTCCTTTAAAAAGTACAATGGAAAAGGCATAATAATGATCAGTAAGGAACTTAGTGCTACTTTAGGGTTTGCGGTAAGAGAAGCAAAAAAAAGAAGACATGAATATGTTTGTGTAGAGCATGTTCTTTTTGCAATTCTTCATGATGTCTATGGTATAGAAATTCTTCAGGCCTGCGGTGTTAATATAGATGTTCTTAAATCGGATCTTAAAGGATATTTTGATGAACATCTTGAAACTGTGCCACAGGATTCAAGTTATGTTCTTCAACAGACCATAGGTTTTCAAAGGATAATACAAAGGGCTGTAAATCATGCAAAAACAGCCTACAAGCAGTCAATAAATGTTGGAGATATTCTTGTTTCAATTTTTGAAGAAGAACAGTCATATGCAACTTTTTTTCTGAAAAAGGAAAATGTGAAAAGACTTGATATCTTAAATTATATTTCCCATGGAAGAGAAGATGACAGTAAAAAAGGATTTGCCGGTTCTTTATCAGATGAGGGTCCTGTTAAAAAAGACAGTGATTTTTTGTCAGCATATACTGTTGATTTAATAGATAAGGCTCTACATGGAAAAATAGACCCTCTTATAGGAAGAAACGAAGAGCTTGGCAGGGCAATGCAGGTACTTTGTCGAAGAAGAAAAAACAACCCTGTTTTTGTAGGTGATCCCGGAGTTGGAAAAACTGCCATTGCAGAAGGGCTTGCAAGCAGGGTGCTTAACGGTGATGTTCCTGAAAAACTTAAAGGTGTGAAAATTTATTCCCTTGATCTTGGAGCTCTTGTTGCCGGAACAAAATTCAGGGGGGATTTTGAGAAAAGACTTAAAAGAGTTCTTAAAGAGTTTGATGAAATGGAAGGGGCTGTTTTATTTATTGATGAAATTCATGTTATTGTAGGAGCCGGTGCAACTAATTCAGGTTCAATGGATGCATCAAATATACTCAAGCCTTTTCTTACAAACGGAAACTTCAGATGTATAGGTTCAACAACCCACGAAGAATTTAAAAATCATTTTGAAAAAGACAGGGCACTTTCAAGAAGATTTGAAAAAATAGATATTAATGAACCTGATGAATCAGAAGCTCTTGAAATAATAAAGGGTCTTAAAACAAGATATGAGGATTTTCACAATATCAAATACACAGACGAGGCTCTTGAATCTGCTGTGAGGCTTTCCGCAAGACACCTCAGAGAAAGGTATCTCCCGGATAAAGCCATAGATGTTATTGATGAAGTTGGAGCAATGATTGCACTCCTTGAAAAACCTGTAAAGACTGTTTTAGAGAAGGACATAGCCGAGGTTATTTCAAAAATGGCAAGAATTCCTCTTCAGCAGATGAAGGGAAAAGATAAACACAGGCTTGTAAAACTTGGTGCAAGAATAAAAAACAATCTTTATGGACAGGATGATGCTGTTGAAATGGTTTGTTCTGCTATAAAAAGAGCCAAAGCCGGACTTGGAGGTCTTGAAAAGCCCATTGGCTCCTTTCTTTTTACAGGGCCCACAGGAGTTGGCAAGACAGAGCTTGCAAAGCAGGTTGCAAAAGTTCTTGATATTGAATTTTTAAGATTTGACATGTCTGAATATATGGAAAAACATTCTGTTGCAAGACTTATAGGAGCACCTCCTGGATATGTTGGCTTTGATCAGGGCGGCCTTCTCACTGAAGCCATAAGAAAAAATCCCCATACTGTACTTTTGCTTGATGAAATTGAAAAAGCACATCCTGATATTTTCAATATTCTTCTTCAGGTCATGGATTATGGCGTACTTACTGATAACAATGGAAGAAAATCTGATTTCAGGAATGTGATTATTATGATGACATCAAATGCCGGTGCCAGGGAAATGGTTTCAAAATCAATCGGCTTTGGTAATGATGATGAAAAATCTGTTGCTTCAAAGGGGAAGGTGGCTCTTGACAGACTTTTTCCCCCTGAATTCAGGAACAGGCTTGATGAGATAGTCTGCTTCAGCCATCTTGATAAAAAAATCATGATAAAAATAGTTGATAAATTTTTAAAGGAAATAAAACTCCAGCTTAAAGAGAAGAAAATAGATTTTAAAGTTACCCCCAGGGCAAAAGAGCTTCTTGCTGAAAAAGGATACAGCTCTGATTATGGAGCCAGACCTCTTGCAAGAGTTCTCCAGACTGAAATTAAAGATAAGATGGTTGATGAGATTTTATTTGGAGAGGTTTCAGATGGAGGGATTGTAAATATTGGATGCCGTAATAATAAGTTTATTTTTAAATATAAAAGAAGCTGATGCCTGTCTTTGAACTTGGGGCAGAGCATCTTTTCCCTTCACCTGAATTAACAGAACCTTCCGGTTTACTCGCAGTAGGAGGGGATCTTCACCCTGAGCGCATTTTGCTTGCCTACAGGAATGGAATTTTTCCATGGTTTGATAGAAGTTCCCCTGTTTTATGGTGGTCTCCTGATCCAAGAATGGTTTTGTTTCCTGAAAATCTTCATATTTCAAGATCCCTTAAAAAGGTATTGAAGAAATCTGATTTTAAAATAACACTTGATGAAAATTTTGAGTCAGTGATAACCGGATGTGCATATTCAAGGATTAATAATGGAGAGGAAACATGGATTACAGATGATATGATAGATGCCTATGTGAAACTTCATTCTTCTGGATTTGCCCATTCTGTAGAGGTCTGGAAGAATAATGAGCTTGCTGCGGGAATTTATGGGGTTTCAATTGGCAGGGTTTTTTGTGGAGAGTCCATGTTTACAAAAGTCCCTGATGGTTCAAAGACAGGGTTTGTTTATCTTGTTAAGCAGCTTGAAAAATGGGGTTTTTTTATGATTGACTGTCAGGTTGAAACTGAAAATCTCCAAAGATTTGGGGCTTTGAATATACCAAGGAAAGAATTTTTGTTGCACCTTGATAAAAATCTGGATAGTTCTTACTGCCCTTATGGAAAATGGAAATTTGATTCTGACTTCAAATTGGAGTGAAAAATGGAGAATACATATCTTTTTTATGATCTTGAAACAACCGGGCTTAATAAATGTTTTGATCAGATAATCCAGTTTGCGGCAATACGCACAGACAAAAATTTTAATGAGCTTGAAAAATATAATTTCAAGCTGGCTTTAAGAGATGACATTATTATGTCTCCCGAAGCTGTTCTTGTTCATAGAATTTCTCCTTTATCCCTTAAAGAAGGACTCAATGAATATGAAGCTGTTTTAAAGATCCATGAAATTATTAATGTCCCGGGTACAATTTCACTTGGCTATAATACCCTTGGATTTGATGATGAATTTTTAAGGTTTTCTTTTTACAGAAATCTTTTAAATCCATATTCCCATCAGTTTAAAAATAATTGCTTCAGGATGGATATATTTCCAATGGCAGTTTTTTATTATTTATTTGAAGAGGATATAATTAAATGGCCTTTTAAAAAAGATGGCGGCGGAGTTTCCTTAAAACTTGAGAATCTGTCACTGCTGAATAATCTGACCAAAGGTCAGGCACATGATGCTTTAGCTGATGTGGAAGCAACCTTGAATCTTGCCAGAATTTTTTCCAGAAACAAAAAGGTCTGGGAATATCTGGTTGATTTTTTTGTTAAAAAGTCAGATCAGAAAAGGTCTGAATCCATTGATGAGATTTTTCAGTCCCAGTCTGGTATCCACAGAATGGGTCTTTTTGTTGATTCAAAAACAGGAGCTGATTTAAATTTTATTGCTCCGTTTCTTAATATCGGTAAATCAATACCATACAAAAATCAATCCTTGTGGTTGAGGCTGGATGATAAAAATATTGAAGAGTGTATGGATAATATTGAAGAAAAAACCTTTGTAGTAAGGAAAAAATATGGAGAGCCTCCATTTATTCTGCCTGCCTATGACAGATTTCTTTCCAAGATGAATTTTAAGCAAAAAAAAATCATGGAAAAAAATATTGAGTATTTAAAATCCCACACCAGTGAATTTAATGAAATAGTTAATTATCATACCAATTACAGATATCCTCAAATTGAGGGAGTAGATCCAGATGCAATGCTTTATGAAAGAGGATTTCTTTCAGAAAAGGAAATGGCAAAGTGCAGGTCGTTTCACAAAAAGAAATTTGAAGACAAAATTGATATGATTGATGATTTTAAAGAGCTTGAAAAAAGACAGGCAAAGAGAATATTGTTTAGAAATTATAATATTGAAGGATTTGAAAATATTGAGTCTGAAAAGAAAAAATATTTCAAGTCTTTAAATGGAAGTTCCAGGATTGTTGACTACCTTGGAAATGCAAGGCTTACTCCAGGAGAGATATTGTCAAGGATTGAAGAACTTCTTGCTCAAAAAACCGATAATGAAGACCGGAACCTCTTAAATGATTTGAAAAAGGATATTTTTTTAAAATTTAATCAATAATAAGCTTACTATTCAGTCAAAAAAACTAAAAAAATTCGGTTTGCTGAAAGATGCAGCATTGATTCCAGTTTAAAGATAAGAGTTAAAATAAATATTTTAAAAAAGTGATTGTATAAAACATCCTGAACCCTTGTCATATGAGGGTTTGAAAGGTTCAGGCGTTGAACCTGCATTTTTATCATATTCACTGATGCTGATTCCGCCATTTGAATTAGCCGAGTATATTTTTGATTTTTCAAGTTTTATCTGCATTACTTTATTTCTTGTACCATGAGTTGTCACAAGCTTATAGTCGTTTTTATATGGATTTTCATATATCTGAATTCCTGAGGATGTTCCTGCAAATAAAAAGTCTTCATCAACAGATATTGAAGACACTTCTGTTTCTGCGTCAATAACATTTATTTCTGACATGGATTTATCGTAGATATATATAAAATTGCCCGATGCTGAATATATATATTCATTGCTTACAAAAATATTTGATATTTTTGAATTTGTATTGATAGTATCTTTTATGGATGGCTCTTCTGGATTTTTAAAATTATAGATAATAATTCCGGTTTCATTTCCTGTATAAAGATTTTGTGTGTAAGGATCATAGTATATTGAAAATATTTTTGATGCTGAATTAACAGTCTTTATTTTCTCTATATTTTTTTCTTTATATTTTAAAATTTTTAAAACATTGTCAGCAGAAAAAATTATGTAATTTTCAAAAGCTTCAAAAGCCCCGGGTTTTTCAGATTTAAGATTAAATTCTGCAATGGTTTCCCAGCCGGAATTTTTTTTAAATACATAAATTTTTTCTTCAGAAGCTCCTGTAAATCCAGTTAAAAAATTTTTTACAAAAATTGCTTTTTTTGATGAGGGAAGCTTTTTCAAAATTTTTGGTTCTGTTGAATTTTCAATGTTAAAAAAGTAAAAACCTTTTGAAAATTCACTTTCGGAAGCAGAGCATATTACACCCTCATTTTTGTCAATACTTTTAAAATTAATCAATTCTCCTGTTGAATTGTTTTCTGAGAAAATATCAGGATTTATTGAGACAAGTCCCCGTGAAAGATCTGATGAATATATTGTGGCGTCATTTAGTGTTATTGCGTAAGACTTTGAATAAACATTATCGTATGATTTTGAGGCATAAATTTCAACTCCTGAATCTGTAACTCCTGTCTTGTTTATTATATCTATTTTTTTTATTCCGTATTTACCGTCTGCTACATAGGCATAATCATTATAAAGAGCGATGGCATATCCTTTTTTCAACTCATCGCATCTGCCTGTATTCTGTGGAGTTTTTAATAAAAATTTTTTGCCGGGGTCAGTATTTTCCTCATTTATAAATTTAAGTTTGGCAATAACAGCCTGTTCCTTACTTTGAGATTTATCTGTTACAAAGATATACCATCTGTTATTTATTTCTTTTACCTTGATATCCTGTACCAGAGTTATATTATTGAAGAAAGCTCCTCTCAGATCTTTTCCTGCAACAGGTTCTGGTTTTTTTTCAGGGTTTGTTACATCAAAAATTTTAAGTCCGTAAAACAGGTCAAGAATGCAAAGATAATTTTTTGAACCTGAAGAAAACAATGCAAGATCAAAAAATCCTCCTGTGGTAAGTTTTTCTGATTTACCATCATTTCTGTATCCGCTTTTATATTCTGGTTTTGATGGCTCTGTTACATCAAAGATTCTCAATCCATATGAATTATCTGCAACATAAAGAAAGTTGTCTTTTAGAGTTAATGCATATGGATTTATATATGATCTTTTTTCACCCTGAAGAAAACCGGGTTCCTCAGCAACATTTGAAATCTCTGAAATAATTTTTAGATTTTCTGAACTGGAGTAATCAATTATGTAAATGCCAGACTTGCCAGCAGCGGTATATAAAATTTTATTTTTTTTATCTGCAATAACACCAAGAATGCTGTCTTTTGAATTTATATCAAATTGTGTTTTTTGCAGGAGAGTATTTTTGTCGAAAACATGAATTCTTGTTCCAAGTCCTGTAAAAATTATCCCCTCATTATTGTCTATGGTTGTGGTATCATTATTAAGTGACGGCCACTCGGATTTTTTTTGTATTGTAAGAGCTTGAGTTGAAAATGAAAGAATAAGGGTAATAAATATAATTAAAAAGCCCTGTTTAAAAAAATATGCTTGTTTCAAAACTTGTACCTTCCTCGTTTCCTGTTCGTTTTTGCAGTGAAATGGAATAATGATCATTATAAAAAAGATTTATACCAAAGATCCATCCGATATTTTCTGATGTTTCAATTGACTGGTCATATTTGAATCCTGTTTTATGAAGCTTTAATTTTTCTGATCCTGTAATACTTGAAATTCTGGGGCCTGCAAAAAGCCTTGTATGTTCAAAGTCTGCTGTCAGGACAATGCCTGCCTGAATTTCATCAAGATCTGATTTATAGGATAAAACCGAACCGGTTTTAGTCTCTGTCTCTATACAAATTCTTCTATACTGAATATCAAGAAGGGCATTTATATATTTTAAAATATTGTTTATTTTTTTATTATATAAATTTATGGACACCCCGCCGCCGAAAATGAACAATGAGTCATCATTAATTTTGTACAGATCGGGTTTCTGGTATATTCCTTTTATTGATTCATCAAGTAAAAGAAGTTTTGTTTCATACCTTCCTGTTCCTGCCTTACCATAAAGGTAAAAGTTTTTCATCAATTGAAGCCCGCATTCCAGTTCAATGATATTGATGGAATTTTCAGATTCTCTTGTTCTTGAATGATGTCTTTTATCATCATCTACTTCTTTGGGTTTATATAGAAATTGTTCTGTTTGTATGGGCAGGTGATTATTCTGGTAATCATACCTTATAGTAATTTCAAACCCTGAAAAAAAGTTTTTACTTTTAAGCTTTTTGGAGAAAGAGCTTATTGTTGAAACAGGTGCTGAAAAAACTGCTGATGGACATAAAGAACAGATTATAAAATAAAAGATTAATATAAATATTTTTTTCAAACAAACCTCCTTTTTAGAAATTTGGAGGCAAAAAAGATCAGTTTATGGAAGAAATCCTTATATTACCGCTTAATTCGGCATTAAACCCTTCCACAGTTATACTGCCAAAGCTTTTACCGGCATTTACCATGCCTGGGCCAGAGATACTTTCGATGGTAATGGATTCAATGTGGTATCTGTCCAACCATATTTCAGCTTGATTCAAATTGATATCAATGGCTTTTTTAGCTGTATCAGAGAAAGGATCCATCATCATGGCTGTATTTATGGAAACAGGTGTTCCAAGGGATACACGACCTGCAAATTCTATTTTGTTCAGACTTAAGGCTGCTCCTGTTCCATTAGTGCCGTCACTGTCAGTGAACAGTAATTTCTCAGTATTAAAATTTATGCCAAGAACTTCATCTGTATCAACTATAATTCCAGACTGGCCTGTCACATTTTTGAGTCTGCTTTCTGATAAAGGTGTTAAAGCTGAGGCTGACTGTATAAAAAGGAAAATGATAGATACCATCATTATTGCTGTTTTTGTAATATGGCTCATAATGAACCTCCTGTTCTGCAAGATCAAATCTCACAGGCAACCCGGCTGACCTGAACTATTCAGGCCCCGCAGCTTTCCGTCCCGGAGTTACCTCCGGTTTGGCAGAGGAGGGCGGCTCGGCTGGCCTGAACTATTCAGGCCCCGTGGCTTTCCGTCCCATGGTTACCCAATGGTTTGGCGTTTATTATTTCTGATTCTTATTTGCAGCCCGGCTGACCTGAACTCTTCAGGCCCCGCAGCTTTCCGTCCCGAAGTTGCCTTCGGTTTGGCTTTTTCAAGATTGTCAGGCAGCCCGGCTGACCTTGATAAAGGCCCCGTAGCTTTCCGTCCCGGAGTCATCTCCGGTTTGGCTTAAACTGGTATCTTTAAAAATATTCCAGAAAACTTCCTTTTGACTTTTTTGCCTCCATGCAGGTTCTTTTAAATAAAAAAAAACTGCATGGAAAATTTCAAAGATCTTCAAAGATTTAAACAAATTTTTTAAAAATTGTCTATTTTCTTAATGAACAATTTAATTTTACAAAATTAAAGTCTTTCATGGCAATGGCAGAAAGGTTTTGTTCATTTTTAAAAATTATATCAAATTTTGTTGTAAATACATTGATTTTTGATGAGGTTTCCTCTCCGTCGATATTTATAACCCAGTTTTTATCTTTCTTTTGAGCCTTGTATGCAAGACGGGTTCCTTTGGGACTGAACACGGGAGAACCAATGCTTTTATATTTTTTACCCTCTTTTTTGTTTTTAACCATGGTTACTGTTTTTCCAGTAAAAGCCTGGTATGCTATTTCATTTTTTCCAGGATTGAATAAAGGGGTTTTTACATTAAGATATGACTTTCCATCATTGCCATCCCAGACAACAAACCAGCCCTTATCCTTTTTAAAAGCCCTGTAGGCATAATGTTTCCCATCAGTTGAAAAGGATATAATTCCTGAAGAGTCATATGTATTTTTCTTTTTCCCGTTAATAACTACAATGGGCTTTTTATTTTTTATTCCTGTATATCCATATGAATTTCCTTTTTTAGAAAAAGATACCGGTCCAAGCTGGTCAAATTTGAATTCTTTTTTACCGTTTATTATCATTTGCCAGTATTTCCCTTCTTTTGCAGGATATGCAATTATTGAACCTTCAGGATTAAAAAATGGCTGACCCATAGTTTCAAAAGGTGTTTCTTCCTTAAAATTTTTAAGAAGCAAAAGTTTGTTTTTTTTATTTTGAACAACACAAATGCTGTCATTTGAAGGTGAAAATTTGAGAAGCATCATATTTTTATATGCAGGGGATTCTTTTCCGTTTATTACAAGATGCCAGCCCTTTTCCCTGAAGGAAATAAATCCCAGAGTTGAAGAATCAGGACTGAATGACAGTTCTCTTATATTTCTGTATGGGCCGTATTTTTTTTTATCTGAGATTACATATCCGTTTTTTGGATCTGAAAAGGCAATATAGGCAAGCTTGGAGCTATCCGGGCTGAAAAGATGAGTTCCTTTTATTCCAGCAAATTTCTCATGTTCTCCCCGGTTTGATACAATAAATTGTTTGTCTTTTATCTGTGCTGTATAGGCAAATTTTTTTCCGTCAGGTGAGAAAGTCAGATTTGCTATACCATCATATTTTTTTTGTTTTTTCCCGTTAATTACAACCTGGTCTTTATCGTCTGAATATACTATAAAAGCTGATGTCCCTGTAAAAGGAGCAAAAAAAGGAGTGTTTTTGCCAAGGTGTGGATAAGGGCCGAATACTTTGTCGTTTATCTGGGCATACATTTTTTTGTCTTTTATAAATGCCATACATATATTATTCAAACCAGGATAATCCGTGTTGTATGCAAGAAGTTTTGATTTATCCGGTAAAGATGCAAGTTTTTCTGTATTTTCACTTATAATCAGACTGCCGGCTGTTGCCTGTGCAGAAATTATAATAAAAAAGAAAAGTGTAATTTCTGGTATGTAAAATCTAATCTTTTTATTCTTCATGACCTTGTTTTCTTTCCTTTTTGAAAGGGTTAATTTTGCTGAAAAAATGTTTGATTTTTTCACTTGTGTGATGGAGCATTTCCATCTGGACTGAAAGGGGTATTGTGACTCCCAGAAGAGCTATATAAAGTCGGGTTTCCTGTTCATAATCAAGACCTGTATAAGGATTATATACAATTTTTGTAAAATCTGTTGAGTTGAAATTTGTACTGGAATTGCTTGGTATTTTATAGGAATCATTGAAAAGATATCCCAAACCAAAATCTATGGTAATGTTTTTGGGAAGATTAAGGGAAAAACCTGCACCATAAAATTCCATATCAGGCATGAAGTAAAGGGCATCAAACTTGTCTTTTGGAAGAGAGGCCGGCCTGTATTCATATCCGCATCTAAGGGTTATTATATCTGTGGGATAGATTTCAAGGCCCACCCCCCAATGCCATGTGTCCTTCATATTTCTTTTAACTACAAGATTATTGTCTCCACCAGTGTATCCAAGTAGTTTTGCTATGCGGAAAAGCTGTATTCTTTGATCAAAAGTGAATTTGTCCTCTTTTACTGAAGCCCAGTTTGACCAGTGTAGATCAGTTGTTATCTGAAAAAATGACAAAGGTTTTATTTTAAGTCCTATATCCACTCTCTGGGGGAAAGTTTGTATAGCTGTAACAGTTCCTTCCTGATATGGAACACCTATATATGGGATATCCAGCATTCCAGCTGTTGTAAGTGTGTATTCGGTTTTTCCGTTCCATTCCACCTGCCTCATCCATTGCTGGCTGTATTCAAATTTGTAATGGCCTGTTAATTGAGATTTTGTTTCACTCTGGTAAGTGATTCCAAGGCCGAACCAGTCTGAAGGTTCCCATAAAATACCTAAATTAAATGAAGGGCTGTAATCATCTCTCAGATTCATTTTCATACTTGTATTATGTTCATAGGGGCCAATACCGCCGCCAAGCCATGGAGGTGGCAGGGTTTGTTCTGAAATTACAGGTATTTCAAGATCTTTTGTGGCATCTCCTATTACCCTTGTAAGTGCAACCAGCTCGTTGGGAGTTCTCTGGTCAAGGGAAATCCCCATTGCTGTCTGCCCTATCCCTATTGAAAGACCAACTGCCAGTTTGTCAGATGCTTTGTAGCTTATTGTTGGGGCAGCATATAAAAGATGCTGAAGGTAAAGGGATTTACACCCGAATCTAAGGGGATCTCCCTTGGCTGCATGGGACATTCCACCTCCATATGGAGCGTAGTTTGTATATGCAAATGTCCATTTTGATCCTGGTTTTCTGTGAGATATCCCAAGATTTACAGACGCCAGAAAATCTATTGGGCCGAGAAAGGGTATATACATTCTGTTATCAGAGTTTGTACCTTCTGTATTTCTCAATGGATCAGGCCCTCCGTGAGCTGCATCTGGATCTGAAGGGTTATATTCTGCATTGGGGCCCCATTGAGAATTCATGAAACCTTTAAAGTTTTTGTTTTCTGAAAATCTGCCTGTTCTTTCTATAACAGGTATTCCAAAGCCGTTTGAAAATATGGTTTCCTCTCCTGCTTTTGAAAGCCCAGCCGGATTAAAATGTGCTGACATATGTATGGGCGGTGCTGCTGTGCATGCGTTGGCAAGTCCTGTGGCTTTTGCATCTACAGCTGGATTTTCATTAAAGGTTGCAAAGGCATTTTCCTTGATGAAGAATAAAAGTATGATTACAAGTATAAATTTATTTGATTTCATAATTTTTATTTTTTTGCTACCCGTTTAAAATTTAATATCAAATGGAATACTTATACTCAGGCTGATATCGGGATCATTTGAAAAAAGACCGATGCTGAGGCTTGTATTTATGGCTCTTTTATGGCTTATTTTCCAGCTTGAACCAAGCAAAAGAGATGCATCATAGGACGAAGAGGATAGGGATTTCCCCCTGCCTGTCCAGTAATAGGCGGATTTAAGAGTGTATGAGTATTGTAAGCCTGTGCTGACAGAAACAATATATGAAAGGGAATATCCCATTCCTATATTTGCACTTATCTGACTTCCCGGATTCACCTTGTAAAGATATATACCCTTGTCTTTTTCCACCTTGTTCAGATTATATTTGAATCCTTTTGCATCAAGATTATTGTTATAGTAAATTCCTCCATATGCTATTACAGGATCAATAGTTTTGCTTAAATTTGCTCCCACTGATAGAGAGTAGTACCCATTACCTGTTGCAAGCTTGTCCTTGTCATCAATTTCATATGGGCTGGAGCCAAGAGGCATGGAAATTCCTGCATTTAAAATTGTTGTAGGAAGTTTCCCCCCTGATTTGAAAGGCTGGTATTGAATTGTAAATCTGGGATCCCCCATACCGTATCCTTTTTTATTTTCTTCCTGGGAACTGGTATATTTAAATTTGAAGGGAATAGAAGCAGATATTGCAATATTTTTCACAATTGGTATTTTTGCTGAAATGGAGTTTGATATATTATGTGTATTTACATGCCTTACCCTTGTTGCGGTCTTTCCAAAATTGTTTGTTGTCTGTGAAATCTGGTCATATGTATCTCCTGTATATGTTAAATTATATGAAAACTTGATAATTCCGGGAGCTGCGAAGATATAATCGCTTCCTGCCGCATCAAGTATATCTTCTTCCTTTTGTTTTTTTTCATCTTCTGTCTGTTGAAGATTATTTATTACATCCTGAGCCCGTTGTTTTTTTTCCATTTCATTTAAAAGCTTTTCAATGTTTTCTATTTTTTTTTCTATGCTTTGTCTTTCTTCAGAAAAAGTTTGTGCAACAGGATTGATAAGTATAAGAACCAGAAGTAAAAAAAGTATTTTAAAGTGTTTTTTATTCATGATTATTTTTTTAGGTTTAAAGAATAAAGTTAAAAGGTATTCTAAGTGTAAAGTTTAAATTATCATCATTGTTTGTAAGACCTGCTCCAAGGGCCATGTAAATTTTTCTTTTTTCAGTTATCTGCCATGATGTTCCCATAAAAAGAGTGGATTCTGAAGCAGAAGATGAAACTCTTTTTCCCCTGCCTCGCCAATAGTATTCTGAGGGGAAATTATATAAAAATTTAAGGCCCAGGCTTATGGATACATTTTCTGAAATCACATAGCCAAGACCTGCGTTAAAACCAGCCTCGTCACCAGGTTTTACTTTTTTTAAAAATTCACCGGCTTCTCCCAGAAAAACAGTATTTTTGTATGACAGGTTTTTTTTGTTTAATTTGTAAGAGTAAAAAAATCCTCCGAAAACAAGAACTGGATCAATTTGTCTGCTCAAATTTAACCCGAGATTAAATTTGTATACACCATCACCAGTGGGGAATTCGGTTTGTGGATTTATGTCGTAAGGACTTCTTCCCATGGGAAAGGTTACCCCCGCACTTATTATAATTTCAGGGAATTTGCTGCTTTTCATAAAAGGCTGATATAATAAGCACATATATGGATCACCAAAGTCTTCCATATCAATTTTTTTGCCTTGATAATTGTCATGAATTTTTACAAAGGGCATGTCCATAACAAAGGATATATTATCTTTCACCGGGTATTCTATGGAAAATTTGTTAATAAGGGTATGAACCGGCTTTTTTTCAAAGTGAGTGCCTGATTCCTCGGCCTGCTGAATTTGGTTGTGGCTATGGCCTTTATACTCAAAAATATAGTCAAGTCCAAAAATTCCTGAAGGTCTCAGAGAGTAGTTTTTGCCTGCTGCAGATAAAAGTTTTTCATATTGATTTTCACCTGATATAAATTTTTTTTTATCTTCAGTTTCAGGTGTTTTTTTATTTAACTCCTGAATCCTTTTTTCAATATCCATTATTCTTTTTTTTAAATTTTTTTGGCCGCTGTCTTCTTCTGCTCCGGCATTTATCTGGAGAAAAAAGACAAAAAAAACAATAAAAAAATATAAAAGTGCCTTAAATTTCATATCTGTTATTTTTGATAAATTTGCCATTTGCCCTGATTTTCAGTCCTTTTGAATTCAATCTCCTCATTTATGTAATTTTCAGGGAGCATAAGTGTGTCAATATAATTTTTGTCTATATATTGGAGATCTTTTTTTGAAAGTTTGAGACCTGGAATGGTTTGTTTCTTATCTGCCCATACTATGAACATTATTTTTTCATCCCATATTTTTTTAAATTTTTCCATTGAATAGCTTGAATTGCCAATAAAAGGATCAGCAACAAAAACATGGTCATCATATATTCCTTTTAAAACCACAAAATGTTTGTAATTAAATATGTTTATGGGGATAATACACGGCCAGTATTCCCTGTTTCTTAAATCATCCATATTTGCTTTATATCCGCCGCTCTTATAATCTATTGCAGCCAGAAACTGCTGCATATCCCATAGGGAAAAAGCCCTTAATTTTTTTATCTGTTTCTTATCTCCAAATTTCATTAATCCACGTATAACCTGTTTTTCACCCAGATTTTCATTTAAAAAATATCTAAGAAGAGTTGCAAGGGCTGCAGAGCCGCAGCTGAAATCATGTTCCTGTTTTACAACATCTTTAAATTTTTCCTTTGAAAAAGGCTCTATATCTTTTCTTAGTTTGATTTCATTGTTAATTCCTGAAGAAAAAACAGCAGTATCCTTGCTTGTTCCAGCTTCCGGGAAAAAATTTGTTAATAAGGTAACAAATATTGCAAAGGCAGCGATAAAATGCATTTTTTAAGCTTTATTTATAATTAACCTGCATATTAATTTTCTATAAGCAAGTCTCATATCATAAATAAAAATATATAAAAGAATAATATATTTTTTATTTATGATTTTGAGCTGGTTCAGGGTGAATCCCACCATTCATCAGGGGAAAAACTGTTGTTTACATTATCTTCTCCATAGCCGATAAGTGTATGAATACCTGATTTTGGACCCTCCGGGCTCAAGATAATAAAAAAACCCTGATTTTCTGTTGCTGAGTCAAAAGTAAAATTTTTGTTTGAAATATTTTCTCTTATTCGTCTTACCGGTGTAGAAGGAGGTTCTCCTGCAACTTCGGGCTTGTATGCTCCTGTGAAAGAATTAAAGTTTCCTGAAATTGTACCATTTAGATGGTTGGAGCCAATAATTAATCTTTTGAGATTAGGATTTGCCGCATTTAAATCATCAAAATCTGCCTTTATTATCAACCCGTCTATTTTAAGGGTTTGTGAGGTGTCTGTACCAAAACTCAGATCTGTCCAGTCCTGATCCCATCCCAACCCGTGGTTTTGTCTGTCATAATATCCAATTTTTACTGAATCTATTTCTGTGAATGTTTCTATATGGGTATTAAGAAATATTCTTGTCGTATTATTAATTACAGAAAAACGGGTAAAGGCTTTCTGACCTGTTATATTTTTCATTTTTGAATCAGAGAGCTTTTCCAGTGAATATGAAAAAGGAGATAATATTATTGAAATAAAAATAAAAAAGATTGTGTATGAAATATTTTTTATCATATATCACCCAGATCCCTGCCCGGTATTTCAATTGACATTGTATGAACGATTATGCCGTCTATTGCAGCAGGCCCGAAATCCTTGTCCTTTATATGAATATTTCCCATGCGGACAGAACCGGACATTGGTGCTGAGATTGATATAACAGGAGAGTTATCGGATACACGAACACCTATATCAATAGTTGCAGGATTATTTTGCTGAAAATCTCCCACCTTGAATTTCCCGTTTGCATTCCATGTTGAAGGATTTGAAGGATCGTCTGGAAAGGCGGCAGATCCAGGAAAATTTTTGGCAAGAAAGAAACTGGTAAATCCAAGGTAGTAACTATCAGAGGGATTTCCATAATTAAAACTCAATTGAGGAATCTTTGATTTAAGGCCTGCTTCCATATCAATTCCTGAATTGTGTGCTCCAAGAGAAAGATTCCATTTGGGCGTGGAACTCTCACGTATATCAAGACTTCCGATTTTGTATCCATTAAAATTTATTTCTTCAATATTAATATAATTTCTGCTTCCCCAGTCATCGCATTTTATTGAAACAAAAGGATTATCGTATGATGACCCAGGGTCTTGAGGATTTATAATATCTATTTCAAGATGATTGGTATATCCATTGGAGTCCAGGTCAATATCTCCTGTTGTGTATGTGGATAATCTTTTAATATTATGAAAATTTATATAAGCCTGGTCTGAATCCTGAGTATCTATAAGTTTTATTGATGAATTGTCATGATAAAAAACAGCTCCTTTTATTCCAATTGAAATTCCAGAGGCAGCAACTTTTTTTTTCATCTCTTCTTTTGAAAGTTCTGTGATAGCAAAAATATTTCCAGAATTAAAAACTATTATTGATGCTGAAAATAAAAGAAATTTTTTTGAAAAATAAATTTCAGGCTTTTTTATTTTTGAAATAAGAGCTTTCAAATTTAAAAAAAGGTTAAAAAGAAAAGAAAAAAATTTTTCAGACCCATATATTTTTCTCATTTTTTTATCCTTTTTTTGGGGCAGTCCGCGGGAAATCGGTTCCCATGAACTGCCCTTATAAATCAAATTGCTTTATTATTTATTAATGAGGAGCTATTTCCAAACGGCCGCCAAGGATTGCCATTGTGGAATTTCCTGATTTCCGAATGGTTATAAATTCCGAATATTGCGGATCATTGTTAACTGCAGTAGATTCAACAAGCCTGATTGCCTTTGTATCAGTTGTGTAGTAATTTGTAATTTCAACAGTTGGAAGACCTATAACAACACCGGCAATAAAACCGTTGTCTCCAGGGTTTGCTGCACCCGTATTTGAATCCCATCCATCAGAAAGGGATTCACATTCTCCAACATCAATTGTCAATGGAGATATACCTGTTGCAAATTCAGCTACTGCATCGCTTACATTACCATTGGTAGGATCCATTACAGTGGCCCATGGGTTTGTACCATCATATGTCTCTGCACCAGCTACTATACCTACTGCTCCTAATGATGGGTCAATATTGAATGTAGTTTGAAGAGTATCTGCTGCGTATGTTGAACCACTGGAACTCTCTGTTATTGCATCAATAATTGTAAGTTTTTCAGTTGCATCTGCATAATCTATCATTATACCTGCTTGTGTTGCAGCTCCAAGTCCGTTGGTGTCTATATAGGTTACATCTGCAAGACCTTTTTTATAAATGACGATATCGTCAACTGCGATAGAAACTCCAGCCTGACCTGTGGCTGATTTCAATTGGGCATTGTTCATTTTTTCAAGTGCTGATGCTGCCATTGGTATTGAAAAAATTGTTGCTGCTACTGCTAAACTTAAGATAAAACGTTTCATAATTTGTCCTCCCAGACAGGTTAGTATTAATTTGTTTCCAACCTGCCAGGTGTAACCCGGCCGTCCATTGTGGACCCGTCGGCTTTCCGGCCTCCAGTTACCTGGAGTGTGGCTTTTCCCGGCAATCTTAACTTTCGTTCTCTGTCTTGATACTCAATAAGACAGTTACTGCCTTTTTCTGAAGTTAACCTCCTTCCACTCAATAATACATGATTTTTTATAAATCTTTCTCTCCTGTAAAAGAACGAACAAAATATATAAAAACATTGTTCGCACTGTTGTTAAAACGCTTACACTTATTGAGATATGAGTCAATATAAAAAAGTATAAAAAAATAGTTTTTTATAGACGTTATTTATAATATACTGAAATTAATTGATATATATATTGAATTTAATCTTAGTAAAATAAATTTAAACACGATTATTTATATCATTTATGTTTAGGTAATGAAAAGGGGATATCATTTTGTTGAAATCATGATTAGGTATATTTAGAGTTGATTTATATTTTGTATTTTAAATTAATATGCAGCTTAAAACTTTAAGCTGCATATTTAAAATAGTTTTTATACTGATTGGAATTAAAGGCAAATTTTCAATTATTCTTTTTCTATGCTATCCTGTTTAAAAGCTCTTGTATTTAATAAAGCAAGTTTATACATGAGATTATCCACATTTTTTGTATCAAATGATGGGTAGTTTCTGTAAATAAGTATCGCTCCTGCAACAGAACCTATAAGGGTATGAAGCAGCATCAGTGTATCTCCTTTTATGGCGAGGTTTTTAAAGCCTTCTTCAATAATTTTGATAAAATTTGAAATTGAGTTTCTCGCTCTTCTTAGAATATCTGGAGAAATATTTCTTTTTACAAGGAAATAATTGAGTATCTGAAAGCAACCTTCATTTTCGATCAAATAGCCCACTGAAAATCTAATGATTGCTTCAAGAGATTTTTCATTTTCTTTTTCCATTTTTTCTTCGACATATTTTGCAAGTTTGAGTATTTCCCTGGTGAAAATTTCAACAAACAGGGAGTCTCTGCTTTCAAAATATTGATATATGGTAGGAGCTGATATCCCAAGCTCCCCTGAAATATCCTTTAAATGAATTTCTCCTGGGGATTTGTTTGAAAAAAGAGAAACTGCTGTATCTATTATCAGATCTTTTTTTTTCTGTTTTTCTTCTTCTTTTAGTTGCTGAAGGACATTCTTTTTTGCCATGCCTGTTTCTTCTCCATAATATCTTTAGTAATAAGTTTAAATTAAAAATGATACTAAATATATTGCAAAGGAGCAAGCATCTTTTTTGAAAAGATTAGAAACAAATAAACTGCCAGCCTGATAATAAAGGAACAGAAAATATATACTTATGAAACGAAGATAGATGATTACATCAGGCTGTATGAATGATATGAAAATATGAAATGTACTTATTCTTTTGAGATAAAAAGAATAGCAAAGAGGTTCCTCGGAAGAGAAAGCCAGCTATTTCGATTGGAATTATTATACCCCTTTCAGTGTCTGGCTTTCATGTCCGCTGGTTATAAACAAAATTATAAAAAATGCATAGAATTTTCATTTTTAATTTTAATAAGTTATAAATAGGCGGTTTGATTATATCTGTCATCCAGCCCCTAGCAAAGTTCCAATCTGATAAATTGCAACAGACAGGGCATAGGCAAAAGTAAGAGGCCCTATAACAGAAAATATACCCCATTTCCAGTTTGTTTCCCTTACAATAACTGCAACCGTAACCATACAGGGAACATAAAGCATCATAAAAATAAAGACAGATAAGATTGCCGGCATTGTCCATGCAGGATCAGCAGCCAGTTTTTCCTTTAAGCTGTTCGCCTCTTCAGGATCAACATCTCCCAGGGAATAGGCGGTGGACATGGTAGAAACAAAAACTTCCTTTGCGGCAAAGCCTCCCACAAAGGCAATATTTGCCTGCCAGGGAAATCCAGCGAGTTTGGTGAGTGGAGAAATTGCTTCACTCATTCTTCCAGCATAGGAATTTTTCAATGCGGTCTCAGCCCTTTTTGCTTCTACCATGGCTGTTTCGCTTGCCAATTTCTTTTCGATTTCTTCTTTAGAGCCTGTCCATGATTTGCTTTCCTGGGTCAGACTGGTTATTTTTGTATCAAAAGGAGCGTTTTGCTTTTCATTGAGTTGAGGGAAAGTCATAAGTGTCCACATAATAATGGAGATAACCAGGATAACGGTCCCAGCCTTTTTAATGTATTGCCAGACTCTTTCCCATGTGTGAATTGCAACACCACGCAATGTTGGAAGTCTGTAGGGAGGCAGTTCCATAACAAAGGGAGTGGATGAACCTTTAAGAACAGTTCCACGTAAAAGTTTACTAACTAAAAGTGAAATAATCCATGCAATAAGAACCATTAGAAACATCATTGTTGTTGGTTTGTTTGGAAAAAAAGCACCGATCAGCATAATATATGCGGTTGTTTTGGCTCCACATATCATGAATGGTGAGGTGAGTATTGTGGCTATCCTTTCTCTTGGGCTGCGAAGTGTCCTTGCAGCCATAACTCCTGGTACGGCACAACCTCCGGGAAGCCCGCCAGCCATAACAAAAGGCATTACTGACATTCCATGCAGACCAAAAAAACGAAATACCCTGTCAACCATGTAGGCAACTCTTGCCATGTAGCCAAGGTCTTCAAGAAAAACCAGCATGGAAAACATAATCAGGATAAGCGGAGTAAACCCCATGACAGCACCCACACCGTCTATAACACCTGAAACTATCATTGACTTGAGCAGACCGTCAGGCAACAGAGAACCTGCGAAATTGCTCAACCATCCAAAACCGTCTTCCACCCAGCCCTGAGGAGTTGCTCCAAGAGTAAAAGTGATATAAAACATGGCAAACATAATTGCGACCATAATAATAGGCCCCAGAAATTTTTGAGTCAGCACCTCATCTATTTTTTGGGATGTATCAATTCTAAAGGAGTCTTCTCTTGTAACAATTCCGTCTTTTAAGAGGCCATTGATATAGCCATAGCGATAATCTGATAAAATTGCTTCAGGATAGGTATCCAGCGTATCTTTAATATGTTTTGAAATTTTGGCAATTTTATCTTCAATTTCCTGGGAAACAGTAGAATTAACCTCCCTTCCATTGGCAATAACAATTTCATCTTCTTCAATATATTTTATGGCCAGCCATCTAGGAACATATTGCTCTGTCATAAAGTTTTTTTCTTCAATGAGTGTAGTCAATTCTTCGATTAAAGGATCCAGATCATTGCCGTAGGATATTTTGAGAGGCTCCACTTTCCCAGCTTCCGCAGCCTTTTTTCCTGCAATCATCAACTCTTCTCTACCTTCTCCAATACGGGCAACACATTCAACAGCAGGAATTCCCATTTTCTGTGAAAGTCTTTTCGTATCAATTCGCATGCCTTTTTTACGAACTTCATCCATCATATTGAGTCCAAGAACAACGGGAATACCCATCTCCATAATCTGAACAGCAAGATACAGGCTTCTTTCCAGAGCGGATGCATCAAGAATGTTTATTACTGCATCTGGTTTTTCATCAACAATAACATCCCTTGCAACAACTTCCTCCATGGAATATGATGTCAGGGAATATGTCCCGGGCAGGTCAACCAGATGAACTGAAAAATCTTGACCACTATAGTTTCCTTCTGTCCTGTCAACAGAGATTCCCGGATAATTTCCAACCCTGGCGGTTCCTCCTGTGATTGCATTAAACATGGTACTTTTTCCGCAATTAGGCTGACCGGAAACAGCTATAAAATATTTTTTCATTACAGATATACTCCAAATTTTTAATTGTTTGTTTCAACTACGATATAGTCTGCCTCGCTATTTCTTAGAGTTAAGGTAAAACCTTTCATTTTTAGAGCTACAGGATCCTCAAGAGGGGCCCGCCCAACAATCATAAATTCAGTTCCAGGAACAAGGCCCATATCCCTGATTCTTCTTCCAAGCTGACCTTTTGCTGTAACAGACTTGATACAGCCCCTTTGCTTTTTTTTCATTTCTCTCATACCTTTTGCCATAAAGACCTCCTGTCGTATGAATTGAAAATTCATTATCAAATGTTAGGGTTCGCGTAGTATAAATTAACAATAAAAATATAGTCAAGTGTAAAAACTAACTATATCAGCTTTATCTTTTATTGGCAGCTCGCATTTCACTAGAGAGTAAAATCAAAAAGAGAATAAATTTATTTATTGACAACAATCTATTTTGAAAATATTGGTTTTTTTGTGTTAGATAAAAATAATTGAATATTTTCTTTATAAGCGACTTTAAAAATTCTCTTGCGTTTTTACCAGTTTTCATATTAGAAAATTTTTAGATTTCTATAACCATGCAATTAAGAGTTTATTTGTTAAAATATAAATTGTGATTATCTTAAATTGAAGTCTGTTAGTTTTAAATTAAAGACAGGGAATTTTTATGATTTTAATAAAGGGTGTTCTGGAATTAAGGCATTCAATACATACAAGGCTTAGATTTAAGGCTTTTCCAATCAGGTATAATAGAGTAAAATCTGAAATGCTTGAAAAATTTGTTTCTCAAATACCAGGAGTTATAAGGTATAAAACAAATATAAAAAGTGCCAGTCTTATTATAAGATACAATCCCGGAGAAATTTCAAAAAATGATCTTGCTCAGCAGATAAGTAATTACTCAGGATTTGTTAAAACAGCAAAAAATAATGGTATGGGTTCAGAGTCTGTTTCTTACCATGCAAAAAGATTTGCAGGGCTTTCAATTGTTACTGCATCTGTATTTATAAGGGAAGTAATTTTTAAAATTCCGGTTGCTCAGGGGCTTTTTTCACCTCTGGGTCTTATAACTTCAATTGCAGCCATACCTCTTTTTAAATCTACTTTTAAGCAGATAAAGGAAAAACGCCTTACACTTGAAAGTTTTCTTGGAGGCTCAATAATTGCCGCATGTGCCGCAGGTGAAGCTGCTGCCGCACTTGAAATTCTTTGGATTACAAGTGGTGGAGAATTATTGCAGACATGGATCACAGAAAGATCCAGAAGATCCATCAGGGAAATCCTTGATCTGACATCTAAAAATACTTTTATCCTGATAGATGGAGTAGAGATTGAAGTCCCTGTTGATCAGGTTAAGAAGGGAGATATTGTTGTTCTTCATACGGGAGAGAAAATATCAGTTGACGGCAAAATTGTGGACGGTGAGGCTGTTGTTGATGAATCCCCTGTAACCGGAAGGTCAGAACATGTTTTGAGAAAGGAAAAAGACAGTGTTTTTGCCGGTACTTTTGTAAGGCAGGGGGTTATATATGTAAAAGCTGAAAAAGTGGGTGATAAAACCTATCTTTCAAGAATTTTTACAATGGTTGAGGATTCTCTGGAGAACAAGGCTGAAATAGAAGGTGTTGCAGACAGGCTGGCTGCAAATCTTATAAAGACCGGATTTGCTGTTACTGCCGGTACTTTTTTTCTTACAGGCAGTTTGTGGAGAGCTTTCACTGTAATGCTTGTGATGGCATGCCCATGTGCAACAATTCTTTCAGCTTCCACAGCAATAAGTGCTGCAATAAGCGCTGCTGCAAGAAGGCATATATTGATAAAGGGAGGGCGTTATCTTGAAGAGTCAGGAAAGGCTGATATTGTATGTTTTGATAAAACAGGAACTCTTACAACCAATGAACCTGAGCTTCATGAAATAATAAATTTTTCAGATATGTCTGAAAATGAAATTTTAAGGCTTGTTTGTTCTGCGGAAATGCATAATTTACATCCAGTTGCCCTTGCTGTGAAAAAAGAAGCAGCAAAAAGAAATCTGACAGCTGTAAGCCATGATGTATGCGATTATATTCTTGGAAGAGGTGTCAGGGCTGTAATAAAAGGACGTGAAATAATTGTTGGAAGCTCAAAAATGATGGAGCGTTTCAAAATTGATATATCGGAAGCATCAGCTGATATCGAAGCTCTGAGAAAAGAAGGTCTTACAATAATTTTTGTTTCTGATAGCGGTAAATTATCAGGTATTCTTGGTTTTGCCAATAAGGAGAGAGACGGTATTTATGAAGTTGTGGAATATTTGACTGGAAACGGGGTTAAAAAAGTTATAATGATTACAGGAGATGAAGAATGTACAGCCACCTCACTTGCTTCCAGACTTAATATTTCTCAATGTCATCATTCTGTTCTTCCTGAAAATAAGGCTGATATAATTAATGAGCTTAAACAGGGAAACAACAAGGTTTTGATGGTTGGCGACGGAATAAATGATGCCCTTGCTCTTGCCGAGGGAGATATAGGTGTGGCAATGGGAGCTGGAGGCTCGGAGGTTGCAATCGAGGCTGCTGATATAGCCCTGGTAAATGATGATATAAATGGTATTATCTACATACATGGGCTTAGCAGAAAAACAATGAGCATAATTTATCAGAATTTCTGGATTGCAACAGGTTCCAATATTGTTGGGGTAATTCTTGGTGCTGCAGGCTTGTTATCTCCTGTGGCAGCAGGTTTGATACATATTACACATACTCTTGGTATTCTTTTAAATTCTGGAAGACTTCTTGGGTATGATACAGAGAAAAAGAATGATTAATATAAATATAGTTATAATAACTAAAGTCGGGAGGGCTTATAATGCATGAAATAAATGATTCTCCATCAGATGTATCTCCTGATGGAAACACTAAGACAGAGCAGAAAGATGTTAAAAGTGAGTATAGTTCCCAGGCTGTCAATAATTTTCAGACTCCATATGTAAATCCAATTTATGCAGGAGGCTATATGAGCTATGTTCCTTATCAGATACCTGTTCAACAGGCAGTTTCTGTTCAGCCAGGTCAGGTTTATCAGCAAGCTCAAATGCCGGTTCAGCAGGAAATCCCTGTCCAGACCGGTCAGGTTTATCAGCAAATGATTCAGCCTGTGGGGGGATATCAATATCAGCCTGTTGCTGTTCCGGGGTATAATGTATATGGAACTCCTGTTCAATATTATCCCCAGGCTTTTGTTCAGCCTTTTGCTAATCCTGATATGGGGTCTCCTGAAAATGCTGATTCTCAGCATAAGGTTGAAAATTCAGCTGCTGCTGATTCTTCACATGAAGAGTCCCATGAAGAGCATCCGGGTCAGGAAAGAATCCCCAAGTTTGACGAGCATAAATATGGTCAGCTGATGGAGGTTGTTAATGATTTTGTCAATGGCAAAACACCTGAAATGTCAACGGTTATGGATTTGATGAATGGTGTGGATACCCAGTTTGTTAAAGGTATAGTTGTTGGTGGTGCCTGTGCTTTTGCAGCAAGCAGTGAGACTGTAAGGAATGCAGCTGTTAATATGGCTGCAAAAATAATGAATGCCTTTGGTGCAAAAGGATAGAGTTTTAATATTTTTAAAGGAGAAAATTATGGTTGATAATGAAAATAAAAAGCTTTTGTCTATGAGCCTTGCAATGGGCATAACAGGAGCTATTATTGGTGGAGCTATTCAGACTGCAAAGGGAATAAAGAATTTACGAGATGGGAGTGAGACCAAAGGAGAAGTTGCTTCCAAAGTATTGAAGGAGTCAGCAGGTTCTGGTATTTCAACAGCAGTTGGAGCAGCAACAATAGGATCTTTAAAAACTACCAGCCCTATTTTGGGAGGACTTGGTTTTGCTGCTGTTACAATGGGAACAAAATATCTCTGGGATTATGCGTTAAGGCCTGATCTTAAAAAAATTGAAGGTGAAGATAAAGCTGCTTTGGCAGAAGATGGTAAATAATTATATATCTATAAACTAAAAAAAACAGAAAATATAAATAATCAGGGAGAAAAAAGATGAGTGATCATCCAGAAATAAAAACAGCAGAAGAAGAAAAAAGGGTTTATATTTCAGAGGATACAAATACAGGATTGTCTTCATGGTTTGCCTTTTCAGACAGTTCATATCTTAAGGGTTTTACAATCGCTGCAGGAATAACTCTTGTTGCTGCAAATCCAAAGGTAAGAGAAGCAATTGTAAAAGGCGGAGTAAAAGCATGGCAGTATGTTCAGGGAGGAATAGAGGAACTCAAGGAAAAAGTACAGGATGTAAGAGCTGAAATGGGCAGTCAGGAAAGTACAGAAGACAATAAAAAGTAGAGGCTTACATGAGTAAAGGCAAAGATAGTAAAAAAAAGAAAGCCGAGCTTACTACAAAAAGAACTGTTGCAAAATATGGGATGGCTGTTTCAATGGGAACCCTTGTAGCTTCGGGTTTTATTGATTCCAGGAATGCCAGAAAAGTGCATATCCTTGCAGGTGTGAGCCTTGTGGGCTTTTCATTATGGCATTACAGTCTTTACCCTTCAGAAAAGATAAAAAAGAAAAAGGTATAAATTTATAAAAATGGCAGCCCTTGGTTCATTTAAATATACAATTGCACATGAAATTCCAGGGAGAATACGAATTTCAACCGGACTTCTTTTTGATTCTGATCTTGATCCTTCTTTTTTGCATGCAGTATTGTCAAATTTATCTGGAATTGAAAAAGTCAGGATAAATATGAAAGCCGGTTCTGTAATTGTCAATTATAATGGAAGTGAAGAAACAAGATTAAAAATTATAGATACCATTGAAAATCCCCGTGAGGAGATTTTTCAATCAGAAGTAATTGAAACCACACACCCTGCCGACTCTCTTGGAGTTGGCCTTAAGGGGCTTTTTACTCTTTTGACAGCAGTTTTTCCAAAAACCCTTGCAGCTCCAATAAGCGTTGGTCTTTCCCTGCCTGTTATAATGAAAGGGATTGACACTCTTTTTAATGAAGGAGTAAAGGTTGAAGTCCTTGACGCTTCTGCTGTTCTTTTTTCACTTGCAAGAAAAGATTATTTCACAGCAAGTTCTATTGTGACTCTTTTGTCACTTGGAACTTATTTTGAAGAAATGAGTGAGAAAAAGAGCACTGAACTTTTGCAAAACCTTTTAAGACCTGAAATAAAAAAGGTGAGGGTTGAAAAAGAAGGCGGAGAAAAAAAGATAGATGTAAATCTTCTTTCAACAGGAGATATTATTATATGCGGCCCCGGAGAAATTATTCCTGTTGATGGCATTGTAATTTCAGGAGACGCCCTTGTAAACCAGAGTTCAATTACTGGAGAAGCTGTGCCTGTTCATGTAAGCGAAGGCTCTCAGGTTCTGTCTGGCTCTGTTATTGATGAGGGGCGGCTGAGGATAAATGCTTTGCAGGTGGGCTCTGATACTGGAATGGCAAGGGTGAGCAGATTTCTTGAGCAATCTCTCAAATCAAGATCAAAGAGTCAGAAAAAAAGTGATGAACTTGCAGATAAACTTGTTCCCATAACCTTTGCACTTGGAATGGGACTTTATCTTGTAACCCGTGATATTGGTCGTGCTGCTTCTGTTTTGACTGTTGACTATTCATGCGCAATCAAACTTGCAACTCCTGTTTCAGTTAAAATGGCAATGTTTGCAGCAGCAGAAAAGGGCGTTCTTCTAAAAGGTTCAGAAGCTCTTGATACACTTGCAGGAATAGACACCATAGTTTTTGATAAAACAGGGACATTGACCCTTGGAGAACTGAAGGTAACTGACATAATACCTTTTGGAGGCATGGATAGAAAAGAACTTCTTGGAACAGCAGCCGGAGCAGAAGAGCATTACGATCATCCGGTTGCAAATGCAGTAGTTACTGCAGCTCTTGGAGAAGGAATTGAACTTCCCAATGCAAGTGAAGTGGACTTTATTGTTGCACACGGAGTCTCTGCATATATAGATGGATGTCAGGTTCTGGTAGGCAGCAGGCACTTTATAGAAGATGATGAAAAAATTGACTGCTCTGTGTGTGATATTCAGGCTGAACAACTTATGAATCAGGGAAAAAGTCTTTTGTATGTTGCCAAAGATCAGTCTCTTGCCGGAATAATAGCTCTTGAAGACCAGTTAAGGCCCGAGGCTGGAAAAGTTTTGGCAGAGCTTAAACAATCAGGTATTAAAAGGATTATTGTTCTTACAGGAGATCACAGAACAACAGCAATGGTTCTAAAGGAAAAACTTGTTGATATTGATGAAATACACTGGGAATTGAAGCCTGAAGACAAGGCTTCTATAATTGCTGATTTAAAGAACACGGATTCTTGCATCGCTTTTGCCGGTGATGGAGTAAATGATGCTCCGGCAATGGTTTCTGCTGATCTTGGAATCTGTATGTCAGGAGGAGCAGATATAGCAAAGGATGCCGCACAGATGATTCTTCTGGAAGATAATCTTGAAACCCTTATCAATTCACGCAGGATTTCAGTAAAAAATGAAAAGACAATTTTAAATTGTTTTAAGCTGGCTGTTGGTATAAATTCATTTATTCTTCTTCTTGCATCAGCCGGCAAAATAATGCCTGTCACTTCAGCTATACTTCACAATTCTTCAACTATTGGTATTCTTGGATATGCAGCTTTTGCAAACCGGATATCAAAAGAGGATAAACCCGAAAAAGACATGGGTGTGAGTGAAAAATGAAAACTTCATTGGACAATGCAAAATGTAACAAAAAACTTGAAATTTTAGAGATAAAAAATTCTGGACTTGTTTCAAAATTTCATCATCTGGGATTATATGAAAAGGACATTATAATAAGGCTGGATGAAGATATTCTTATCAGTCCATTACGGATTAAAGGCCCTGGCGGCATGATGGTTCTTGGCGGAGGTATGAGTGCTAAAATAGTTGCCCATCTCGATGATGGACGTAAAATTCCTGTAACAGAGATGAGTAATGGGGAATCCGGTCATATAGAGGGTATTGTCGGAGGTACAGGACTTGCCAGGACCATGGATATTCTGGGGCTTAAAAATGATGATAGAATTACCCTTGTAAGAAAGCTTCCTCCTATGGAATATTCCATAATTGTGGATTCAATGAAAAGGGTTAAAATAAGTGAAAGCATTGCTGCTAAAATATGGGGCTACACAGACGGGCAGTCTGCACCTTTGCAATTTAGTTCTTCTGGAAAAGGGAAAAAATTTTTAGTTGATAAAATACTGGGAGGCAAAAGATCTGCTGAAACAGTTTTTATGCACGGAGGCATAAAACCAGGCTCTTCAATTGTTCTTGAAGGTGTAAAACCAATAGATACTTTTGCCATGAGTGCCAGTAAAAACAAGAACCTTGTTATAATAAGCAAGGCAGACGGACTACGTCTTATTATGGATAAAAGAGCATGCAGTTCAATTATTGTAAGACAGAAAGAACAATAAACCAGTTAGTTATCCATATATATTTTAAATATCGGCATCAATATTTTCCCTTGAGGTGATTTCATCTTTTACAATTATCCAGCTTTTAATTGCTGCCTTTTTGAAAGAGGATATATTTTTTGAGGTTATGATTTTTCCTGCCAGAAAACCGGCTATAAAGCTTGCTGTATATTTTAACATCAGATATTCTCCTTTTTGTTGATACCGGTACCCTGAAAGGATACCGGTTTTTAGCTAATTACTCCTGAGCTGTTTTTTCATTTTTTTCTTTTGAAGAAAATTCTTCTTTTACTGTTTTTGCAACCTTTGCAGAAGTTGTTTTAATTTTTTCCACTGTTTTGCTGTTTGCTGTAAGTTTGGCTATTCCAAAACCTGCTGCAAATGAAAGTATTGTTCTAAGCATTTTTCTCTCTCCTTTTTTATTAAATTTAAACTCTGTTTTTTTATCTATATACAAAAGGCTTATATTCAGCCTGTAAAACCATTGTCATATTCTATAAGAAGTTCAGGATTGATTCCATCATCCTTTAATTTGTGAAGCTGTCTAAGCATTGCTATATGAATTACACAGGGTATAGTAACTCTGAATGCAGGGCCTGAAAAGTCAAATAGAGTCCATATTGCTGTTATTCCAACTCCGATTACTCCTGTAAAAGCAGAAACCCATTTTGAAAGAGCTGTTCCTGCGGCAATTCCTATTCCCTTTTCAAGTGTTATTTTAGCAATTGCATTTGCTATTAAAATAGAGAGTCTGTAAGAAATTATTGTTCCGCCGGCAAGCAACGCACTATGAAAAACTTTGTGTGGAAACTCATTATGGGATTCAATATCTTTTGTTTCATTTATTATTCCCTTTAAAAGAGCTTTTTTTTCTTCGGCTGTCATTTTTTCCCATGAAAGTTCCATAACCTTGACAAGAATTTCCATTTCAATAGCTTCTATATTTTCTGTTTTATCTACTTTTAACTTGAGATGATCTGCTACATCACAGACTATGTTTTTATATTTCTGTCCTTTTCCTTTTCTTATTATATTGAAAATAGTGTTTCCGCCGAATTTTTGTATTTCTGCTGCTATTTCATCTGCATAAATTGAATGTTCAGGATAATTTTCCCTGAAAGAATCCAGATGTTTGAGCTGGCAGGAGACTCCGCCTTTTACTGTAATGTAACCAACCAGATTATCAAGTTCTTCAGAACTGCATTTTCTTATAAGAGGAAGAATATCATCATCTGGTTCTCTCAATTTTATAATTGTCACTGAGCAGTCCCCCTTTTATTTACCTTAGAAATTCGGCAATTTTTGTTTCAAATGATGAAGATGCTTTTAATCCAGGATAATTTTTTGAGGTAAAAGTTCTTGCAATGAGAGCAAGCAGTCCTTTTATTCCAGAAACAACAGCATCATTTACTTTTGGTTTTGCAAATCCAAGTTTTTGAGAAGTTTCAATAGCTTTTTCAGATATTGTTATAAGATTTGCAAAGCAGTCCCAATGATTTTTATCAAGAATAATACCATGCCTTCCAAGATCATAAAAAATTTCTGTATTATCGGTTATAAGACCTATTACAAGCATTGTCTGGTAAAAGAAACGATCCTGGGGTTTCATTCCCTCTTCCCATCTTTTGACCGAAATGGCAGGAGCACCTACCAGAGAGCCGAATTGCGCAAGTGAAAGCCCATATTTATCTCTTATTTCAATTATCATTGTATTAATTGGTTTATCCATAAATTTACTTTTTTATAAAAGTGTTATTCTTTTGTTACACTTATATATAATGTTAGAAAAAGGGTCTGTCAATAGAGAAGGTCTTAAAAAAATATTAAGTTTCAGTAAAAAAAATTCCTGTCGGCAGTTTTAACTCAGATTTGTGAGTATTAAGCGATATGTATTTTATCTGTTTTCAAGCTGGGAGGAGTAAGTCTTTCACAGTAATAAATGGAAGGGTTTTTAAATATTTGATTTAATGAAGTCTGAACCTTAAAAATTTCTTAATATTTAGAAACAGCCTGTTATAATTTTTCAGGAGGAAATGCTATTACATCATCAATTTTTTTCTGATTCAGTAAAAGCATTATAAGCCTGTCAACTCCCAGGGCATTTCCAGAGGAAAAGGGCATTAAGGAAAGATCTCTTAAAAATTTTTGGGGAACAGGTGATACTTCCTTACCTGCATTTTTTCTTTTATTTATGGTTTGTATAAATCGTTTTTTCTGCTCTAAGGGGTCTGTTAATTCTGTAAAACAATTACATATTTCAACACCTCCTATAAAAAGCTCGAATCTTTGTGCAAAGTCTTTATTTTTTTGTGAAAGTGCAGCAAGGCTTGCCTGTGAAGCCGGAAAATCATAAAGGAAAACAGGTCGTTCAAAACCAAGATTCGGGCATATTTCCAGGCCAAAAATTTCATCAAAATTTTCAAGAACTTCATTAAAAGAATATGATGTATATTTTTTTACAGCATCAGGAATGCTTAATTTTATATAGTTTCCATTTATAAATATTTTTTTGTTTTGTCTTTCAATATATTCAATATTTAAGTAATTAGCCAGGTATTGTATGAGAGACCGGGTTTCATCCATAAGATCAAAGCAGGTTTTTCCTGCATGATACCATTCAAGCATTGTAATTTCAGGCAGGTGGAGATTTCCTCTCTCTCCTTTACGAAAAGCTTTGCATATTTGAAATATTTTTTTATATCCCTTTGAAAGAAGACGTTTCATGCATATTTCAGGTGAAGCCTGAAGATAATAATTTTCAGAAGTAAAAAAGTCTATATGCTCTTCAGGAATGATTTCCCGCAGTCGTATTGGAGTCTCTACTTCAATATAGTCTCTTTTTATAAAAAATTTTCTTATTTCAAAAGAAATTTTGCCTCTCAGCCCAAGTATATCATCCATTTAAACAGCTTTAACTTTGTTTTAAGTAATATTTTATCTTTTTTTATTCTGGAAAATATCTTCTGAATTGTTGTGAAAATAGCTTATTTCGCTTTTTGATTCCTCATACCATTGCTTAGCCTGGGAAAGGCAATTACCGCATACATTAACAGGTGCATGTATGCCTGTTATTTTCCAGCCCCTGTCAGATTCAGAAATTATTTTAAGAGCACCTCCGCAATCATCACATTTTGTTAGATATTCCGATTGTCTTTCATAAATTCCGTCTGTGTCATACATTATATTTCTGCTTCTTTTGTATATGGACTCTGTACCATACATTTTTTTTCTCAAATCATGCCTGGAGTTCCATACTGTTTTTACATTTTCACATACTTTTTTGATATGATTCATGGTTTGAGAGCTTTCCCTGAATCTTTCAGGATTGTAACCAGGTTCTTTTACAAAAGAATAATCAAGACCTGCCATTGCAAGAATAATTCCTGAATTTATATAGGGAAGAGCGTCTTCTATTGAATAGCCTCCTTCAAGTACAGCAATATCAGGATCAAGCATTGTGGTAAGTTGTGAATACCCCTGTGCTGTAAAATTCATGTTGGTAATCGGATCAGTGTAATGATTATCCTGACCTGCTGAATTTATTATCATATCAGGTTTAAATTCTTCCAGAACAGGAAGAACACAATTTTCTATTGTATATAGATAGCCTTCTTCTGAGGTATTTGGCGGAAGAGGAACATTGAGATTATAACCACAGGCATTTGGCCCTCCGGCTTCATTGGTAAAGCCGGAACCCGGGTAAAGTGTTCTTCCGTCCTGATGTATTGATATAAAAAGAACATCAGGGTCATGCCAGTAAATATCCTGGGTGCCGTCTCCATGATGGCAGTCTGTATCAACAATGGCAATTTTCTTATAATTATGTTCTTTCCTAAGATATTCTATCATTATGGCTTCTATATTTATATTGCAGAAGCCTCGTCCTCCATGTACAACTCTCATTGCATGGTGGCCGGGGGGTCTTACAAGGGCAAAGCCTTTATCAATTTCTCCAGAGGCTATTTTTTCAGCAATAGCTTTTGCACCTCCGGCGCTTATAAAATGAGAGCTTGTTGTAACTGATTCAATATCCGGCACACAAAAATGCGCCCTGTTTATTTCACTATGGCTGATTTTTGCAGGTTTAAATTCTGTAATACCTTCAATATCAAGCAATCCTTCTTCAAAGACCTGATCTTTTGTATATAAAAGCCTTTCTTCTCTTTCAGGGTGTGTAGGGTCAATTGCCCAGTCAAATGCCGGGAAAAAAACCAGCCCTGTTTTATTTGAAGCTTTAAGCATTTTTTTTCTCCTGTTATTTACAAGGGTTAATTAAAACTTAGTTTTCTTTTACAAGCCCTGGTCTGATTTGTAATGTAATTCTTATATTTTTACCTGAAGACCTGAAACCCCTTATCATATTAAATGATAGATTTTCTATTGTATCTATTTCAATATTTTTCATATCTGCGCCCATTTTTTCAGCTTTTGCATAAAGGAGAGATTTTGCTTTTTTAAAGGCATCTTCTCCTGTATAATTATAGGGAATTTTTTCCATATAATTTTCCTCAGGAGCGTAAGCTGTTTTCTTTGAAGTGTCCGCAAAAAGAGTAACGCTGCATGTTGGTTTTGCCATTGCAGCTCCTTTTGCATTTGCAATGCTGTAATTTTCTACAGGAGAGGTTTTTATCCCTGATATTTTTTCTATATTTTTTGCAAAAACCGATGCAGGCCCTCCAAGTACTAGTATTTCCTCTGGTTTTATCTCATATCCTTCAAGGAAGTCATGAAGAGTATAAACCGGCTTGTTATTTAATTCTGTAAGCATTTTTGAAAATGTATTGACTATGATTTCAGAAGCTTTTTCTATTATTAGTTCTGCTGTTTCTTCCGGGGATATGGAAAGTTTAGAAGAAAGGCTCTTTATTCCTTTTTCCGCCTGTTTAAAATCTCCCCTATCAATTTTTTTAAGAAATACAAAAGCGTCAGTGGGAGTAGGATATTCTCCTCCAAAAGCCATTGCAGCACCTTTTCTTTCAGGGCCTATGTTAAGGGTATTATTTTCAACTCTTACAAAGCTGTCGCCTCCAAGCCCGATTGATTTTGTTTCAATGGCTCTTATAAGGGTTTTTATACCATCTATTTTTATGCCTCCGTTTGAAATAACAGGTACGCCTCCTGCAAGGATTGCAATATCTGTTGTTGTTCCCCCTATATCAAGAATTATTGTATCCTGATTTTTTTGAGATGAAGGAATTGCTCCCATAACACTTGCAGCCGGTCCTGAAAAAATAGTCTGGGCAGGGAAATTTATTGATTCCTCAAGTGGCATGGTTCCTCCATCTGCTTTCAGAATATGTACAGGTGAATTAATTCCCCTCTCTTTAAAGCTTTTTTTAAAAGATTCAAAAAAATTTTTACATGAATCATAAACAGAGGCATTAAGCCAGGTTGTATTTATTCTGGCCGGGAAATTAAGATTTCCTGAAACATTATGCCCCTTAAAAATATTATCAAAGTAAAATTTGAAAATTTCTTCCTTTTTATTTTCATGTTCAGGGTTTCTTGGGGAAAATTTTGAAATTAAGGCTATATTTAAAATACCTTTGTCTTTTATTTCTTTTGCTGTTTTTGTTAATTCTTCTTTGTCAAGAGCTTCTATTTCACGCCCTCTGTGGTCAAGGGCACCTTTGACAATCTTGTAATAATCACCTGTTTTGAAATTTTCCGGGTCAATACCAGGTCCTGATGATACAACAACGGCAACAGGAGAAGTTTTTTTCTGGACAATGGCATTTGTAGTTATCGTTGTGCTAAGGACTGTTCTTTTTATTTCAGCTGGTTCTATATTTTCGATAAGATTGTCTATGGCATTGATTATTGAATTATAAAGGTCTTCTCTTATAGTTGGGATTTTTATTGTTTTAATTGCTTTTATACCATCTAAGAGAACTCCGTCTGTATGAGTCCCACCAACATCTATTCCAATTATCATGATTCCCCCTGCATTGATATTTAGCAGATCCTATAAACTATTCAGCCAAGAATTTTTTTTTGAGATTGAAAATCCTTTTTATGGAGATTAACAAATTGTTATTATTATTTTCAATTTCTTTTGTAAATATTTCATGAATTTTATATACATTATCAAAATTATGACATATCAGGGCTATATCCATATCTGCCTCCATTATTTTGAGTGCAGATGTTTTTATATCAGACTTAACAGCTTTCATATCAAGATCATCTGTCATGGTAACTTTATTAAACCCCATTTTTTTTCTTAGGAGTTCCCTGCATACTTCTACAGAAAGACTTGCCGGCCATTTATCATCCAGTTTTTTATAAAGAACATGGGAAAACATGAGAGCCGGAAGTTGTGATTTAAACGCTTTTGCAAAAGGAACAAGATCATTTTTTTCCATAGAGCTTATCTCCTTTTCATACTCTGGAAGAAAAAGGTGGGAATCTATTTTTGTTCCTCCTATTCCCGGGAAATGTTTACCTACAGGAATTATATTGTTATCCATATACGTTTTTATCATTTTTGCCCCAAGAATTGATACCTTAATGGCGTTTCCCTTAAAGGTTCTTTTTTTCATTATGCTGTCAGGTTCAAGATCTGATATGTCCAGGACAGGAGCCATATTCATATTTATTCCATGTTTTTTTAAAAGAGCAGCCATTTTTGAAGCATGATTTTTTGCATCTTCTTCAGTAAAAATAGTGTCAATTCCTTCAAGTTCTTCAAAGAATGGTTTTTTCATTCTGGAGACTATTCCGCCTTCCTGATCTATAGAAATAAAAGGGGCTGGCAATTTAATATCTTTAAAAAAGTTAAGAATATCAAAGTTAAGCTTTTTCAGTTGAGCAGAGTCTTGAATATTTCTTTTAAAAAGAATTATACCGCCGGGTTTTACATCAGAAAAAAATTTTCTGGTTTTATCATCTAAAACCTTGCAATCAAAACCTGTTATGATTTTTTGTCCTGCAAGGGCACAAGCAGATAAATTTTTAATTGAATTCATTTTGATATCTTTTTTTCATCTATGCTTTCTAAATTATACCACATATTATCATACCAGAATTTATTATATTTTAACTCCATAATATATGCCAGCCTGGCTTTTTCGAGGCTGTTATATCTTTTTTTATTTGGGTTTTTTTTATCAATACTGGGTTTGTCTGCCCATTGTAGAAAAAGAAAGGTGTTTTTTTGAAAATTTGAACATGGAATCTGTGATAGTTCAATCAGTTGCTCCTGTCTTGGAAGCCATGTTTTTTTTTGAAGAAATATAATTTTATTATCCTCTTTTGAAAATTCAAAGCCATTTTTTGATTGGGAGTCATCATTTACGCATATTTTGACCTGCCCGTCTGCCAGTGAATACCAGTCGCCTTTTTCAGGTTTCCAGTTTTTTTGAATTTCAAAAGCCTGCCTGCACATTTTTATATACTCAGATGATTTGTCCAAAATTTATTTCCCCAGTTGATATTTTCTTACAGCTTTTAAATGTTCAGAATATTTTTTTGAAAAATAGTGGGAGCCGTTATTTTTCGACACAAAGAAAAGATATTTAGTTTTTGCAGGATAAAGAGCTGCTTTTATTGAATCTAATCCAGGGTTTGAAATAGGCCCTTTTGGAAGTCCTTTAATTATATAGGTATTATATGGTGTTTTTCTTTCAAGATCTTTTCTTGTAATATTACCATTAAAATCTTTTATTCCATAAATAACAGTAGGATCTGTTTCAAGTTTCATGTTTTTTTTTAGTCTGTTATGAAACACCGATGAAATGATCTTTCTTTCTTCTGCCTTACCTGTTTCCTTTTCAATAATGGATGCAAGAATTATAACCTGAAAATCAGTCATTCCTGTTTTTTTTGCTTTTTCCCTTAATGAATCATTATATTCAGCAAAAAATTTCATTACCATTTTTTGTATAATTTTTTCAGGTTTTGTATTTTTCTGGAAAAAATATGTTTCAGGGAAAAGATAACCCTCAAAATTATCCGCGGGAATATCAAATTTTGATAAAAGATTCTTATCCCTGGAAGCTTTAATAAAATCTTTTATTTTGCAGATACCGAGTTTATGAAGTTTTTCTCCTGTCTGCCTTATTGTATAGCCTTCAGGAACTACAACCTTGATGAGATTTACTTCTCCTGTTGTAAATTTTAAAAGTATTTTTTCAGGAGTCATGGATTGTGAGAGAATATATTCTCCTGCATGAATTTTATTATCCAGTTTTTTTAATCTTGAATAAAGCTTAAATTTTAAAATATTTGATATAAGCCCTTTTTCCCGTAATTTTTTTGCAATGTTTGAAAATGAACTTCCAGAATTGACAACAAAGGTTATTTCCTTAGCTTTATGATAAGATGCAGGAGTTGATGAAAACATTTTCAGTTCGTATGCACATACCGATATAATTAAAATAAGGATTATCAGCAGGGAAATAAAAAATTTTTTTATAATAGAAAGTTTATTTTCCACAATAACCAAGCTTTTTGAATATTTTATTTTTGAAATTATTATCAGGGATACAGACCTTTTGTCAAAGCTAATATTCCAGATTTTTAAGAGGAGAGACAGGTAAGGAAATTTTATGAAAAAAAAATTTGAATATAATGGTTTCGAGCAGGGGCCCATAAGACCGCCAAGTGAAGCAAATTCACTTTTGATAAGGGTTACAAGAAATTGTCCATGGAACAAATGCAGGTTTTGTCCTGTATATAAAGGTACACGATTTGAAAAAAGACCTCTTGCACATGTTATTGAAGATATTGATAAAGTATCTTTTTTTATCGACAGGATAAAAAATTTATCAGGAGGAGATATAATAACTGGTGAAACAGTAAGGTTAATTGGAAAAGACCTGGATAATAATGATATAAATGCTTTACATGCTGCATTAAACTGGATTTCATCAGGAATGGAATCTGTTTTTTTACAGGATGCCAATTCTCTTATACTAAAAACATCTGATATTGTTGCCATATTAGATCATATAAGAAAAAGGTTTCCCTTTGTAAAAAGAATAACATCCTATGCAAGATCTGCAACTATTGCGAAAAAAAGTGATGAGGAGATGAATAAAATAGCTCTTGCAGGATTAAACAGAATCCATATCGGAATGGAGTCAGGTTCTGATAATGTATTGAAAATGGTTGAAAAGGGTGCTGATAAGGACACCCATATAATTGCCGGAAAAAAGGTTAAAAAAGCTGGTATTTCACTGTCTGAATACATAATGCCCGGGCTTGGAGGGAAAAAATATTCAAAGGAACATGCTCTTGAAACAGCAGATGCATTAAATCATATTAATCCTGATTTTATAAGGATAAGAACCCTTGCAGTTCCAGAAAATATTCCTCTTTTTGAAGATATGACCCTTGGAAAATTTGAAAAAATAACAGATATTGAGTGCGCAGAGGAATTAAGACTTCTGATTAAAAATCTCAATGGAATCAATTCCTTTTTAAAAAGTGATCATATATTAAATCTTTTTGAAGATCTTCAAGGAAAACTTCCTGATGATAAAGATTCCATGCTTGAAAAGCTGGACAGTTTTTTTGAACTTTCAGATCAGGACAGGATGATATATCAGCTTGGAAGAAGAATCGGTCTTTTCAGAGGTGTCTCTGACATGAAAAACACCTTTCGTTATAAAAAAGCCGCAGATTCAGCAGAAAAATTAAAAATAACCCCTGAAAATGCAGATCATCTAATATCAGAGCTTATGAAACGGTTTATCTAGCCTAAATCAGGAGGTTTTTTCTTCTATGGATAAGAATTTAAGCGGAGGGATTTATATTCATGTTCCTTTTTGTTTAAAAAAATGCAGATATTGTGATTTTTATTCCATAGAAGAAAAAAGAATTGATGAATATCTTGAATGTCTTAAGATTTCTTTAAAAAAATCTTCTTATAAGTATTTAAAAATTGATACTGTCTATTTTGGAGGAGGAACTCCTTCACTTCTTCCCCTGGACAGTATCAGGGATATTTTTGAAATATTGAATAAAGAATTTAATCTTTCAGATGATCTTGAAACAAGCTTTGAAGTTAATCCAAAAACTTTAAATAAAAAATATATGAAAGGGCTTTTATCTGCCGGTATTAACAGATTAAATATAGGAATTCAGTCATTTAATGACAATTTTTTGAATCTGCTGGGCAGGATACATTCAGCAGAGCAGGCACGTGAAGCATATTATGAGGCACTTGATTCAGGCTTTGAAAATATCGGTCTGGATCTTATATATTGTCTTCCCGGACAGAGTTTAAAAAATCTTGAGGATGATTTAAAAAATATTATTGAACTTTCCCCAGCTCATATATCTGCATATATTCTAAGCCTTGAACCTGGAACAGCTCTTTATAAAATGGCTGAAAAAAATCTTGTAAAAATTTTAGATGAAGGAGTTCAGGCGGATTTTTTTTGTTATCTTTTAAATTTTTTAGAAGAAAATAATTATATATTTTACGAGGTTTCAAATTTCGCAAAATCAGCAGATAAAATTTCCAGACATAATTATAAATATTGGAAGGGTTTTCCATATCTGGGTTTTGGCCCTTCTGCACATTCATATATTTATCCGTTCAGAATGGCAGAACCTCAATCCTTTGATATCTGGGCTGATAATATAAAAAACAATGTTAAAAAAGATTATTTTGCAGAAAAACTTGATTCTTCAATGGAGGAAACGGAATTTATTTACTTAAGATTCAGAACTGCAGAAGGCCTTAATATTGATGAATATAGTAAAAAATTTAAAAAGGATTTTGAATCATTTTATTTTTCAAAAATCTCTGTTTTTATTGAAAAAGGCTATATAAAAAAGAAAAACAGACGGTATTTTCTCACAAAAAAAGGTTTTTTGATACTAGATTATATTTGTCTTGAGTTCATAGAATCTATATAGTTGTTAAATATTATTGATGTTAATTATTTACCATTAAAAGACTACCTCTTTTATTGCCTTTAAATGTATTGCCTTGTGACTTATGATTTATTATCCTCAGCCTCACCTGGCTGGACTCACATCCTTTACCTTATTGTTATAAAAAAATTAACAAATTTAATGTAAAATAAAGGCGGTTTTTCTTATTTTTAAAAATCAAAATTAAGTTTTTTTAATATAGTATTTATCTTGACAACACTGTTTATTATAGTTTATTTAAATTATATAATAAAATTTTTTTAAATATTTATTATATAAAAGGAGGAAATTTTATGAATTTATTCAAAAGATTTCTGATTTTTTTGTTTACCATGTTTTTTGTAAGCTCTGTGCAGGCAGCTCAAATAACTGGAGGCGATGCCAGCGATATGAGTTCTGCTGATGTTATTCTTGACATGGCCTTTGCAATTGATACCAGTGGTTCAATGAGAAATGAGGCCTCTGGTATAAGCGCAGCTATGGGAAATTTGGTAAACGATCCTGACTGCCCCGATTGCAACGTTTTTGTTCGGGCATCTTTTTATGGTACACCAAGACAGCAAGCTGTTTATTCTTTATTCTCCAGTATGTCTGAACCAACTGGTGGAACAACTATCTATTTTGGCAATGATTCCATAGAAAGTGATCTTGCAGATATTATATGCGCAGCAGCCAGTGGAGGTGGTGGTAATAACAACCCTGTTATACCAGAATCTGGATCTATTTTCCTTCTAGGACTCGGACTCTTGGTTTTTTCCTTTTTTTTAAAGAAAAAAATCAGATAATAAGCTAAATTAAACCATAAACCAAAAAAGGCGTGGGCTTTTTTTGGCAGTTTTTACCAGTTGATTGTAGTACCCACAATTTTGCAGCTTTTCTGTGCCTGATTTGGGCTTTGCATGGGAGTAAATTTTCCTTTCATCTTATTATAAAAAAATAAAAAACAGCTTACAGCTTTAGGCTGGTCTGGCAACGAGTACCGGTATTCTGGAATGTTTGATAACTCCCTGGGCAGTGGAGCCTGTGAGAAGGTCTTCCAGGCCATCCTGACCGTGTGTGCCCATAATTATCAAGTCAAACCCCCCTTGAACAGCTTCTTTTATAATTTCGTCTACTGGCTCTCCTGTTTTGACGATGATGTTCTCTTTGGTCAGTGGGCAGTTTGGGAGTTCTTCCACTACCTTTTGGGATATTTTCCGTATCCTTTCCCGGATGGTTTCATGAGCCAGATCCAGGGCCTTTTTATCCATAATTTCCTTTTCTTTTTTGTTCATATGACGGGACAGATTGATGCCGGCCTGGGAGGAAGCCTCCGCCATGGGATCAGGTACTACGTGGATTATCCAGACATCTGAGTTGAATTGATTTCCGATGCTGCAGGCGTAACGGGCTGCAACTCTGGCTGTATCCGAAATATCCGTGGCAAAGAGTATCTTTTTAATGTTTACAAGCATTGGCTCTTTAATTTCTTCTTCCAGTTTGGGCTCAATAGTCTGGCTATCTCTCTCATCTTCTTCTTTTTCTTTGGCAGGCCCGAATATCTTATCTGTAAATTTGACGTACCAGGCCGCAGATTGTACCTGAATTATATAAGCTACGGCCACTACCAGAGCCGCAGATGCACCCTCTTTGCCAAATGCGTTTATTGCAATGGCAAGAGCAATGGACAAATTACGCATTACCGATCCGTAGACCAGGGCAATGGCATCTCCCCTTGAAAGGAAGCGTTTTCCAACAAGGCTGCTTAAAATATAATTAAGGGTATAGATGATTACAAGGGGGATCATGATATAGAGGAGCATGATGGGAGAAGAGGCAATTCCTTTGGCTTTAAGAGCCATTGCAATAAAAACTATTCCTACTACCCCCAGTGTTGACAGTGCGGGAAATTTCGGACCAATATTTTGCTGAAAAGACTTCATCCCATATTTTTTTATCAGTTTTTTTCGCGTTATGAATCCAAAAGCCATGGGTAGAAAGACTATGATTACTATCTGCTGCATGACTTTGAGGAAATCAATCTCAATGGAGGCGCCCATGAGGAACTGTACGTAAAAGGGGGTGGCAATGGAACCCAGGGTGAGTCCAATTACAGTCATCTTAACAGCTGCGGCAATATTGCCTTTGGCAAATCCTGTCCAGGAGATGGTCATTCCCGATGTGGGCACAAGACCTGCAAGAAGGAGCCCCAGGGCCATGTAAGGCTGATGTCTGAAAAAAATAAGTCCGAGAACCCAGGCGGCAAAGGGAATAATTCCGAAGTTTATGGCCTGTGTAAGTATCTGTGCCATTGTATCTCCGCCTTCAAAAACTTTCTGTATATTCAGGGTTACCATCATTGGATAGACCATGAGAAAGGTAAAGGGAATAATAAATCCTTTTAGGAACTGCGTCTCAAATATAGTACCGAAAACAAATCCCGCTATCATCATCACAGGGATGGCTACAATAAGATTTTTTGAAATTTTACCCAAAAATTTCCACATAAAAGTTTTCTCCCTTAATGTTTCACGTCTTATTTTCAGTTACGAAGGTGGTGCGTTTTACTTATTAAAGGAAATATCAAAATCAGTAAAGCCTAACATCTTATTTTTATATTAAATTATATATAGTATATTTTTGTATCAAGGGTATAGGTTTAAGTCAATCCTGATTTTTCATAAAAAGGCTGCATATTTTGATGCTTTAAGCATCATTTTTATGGGGAGTATGGTTCTTTCTCAGCCAAAAATGCTTGAAGCTTCATTGGCATAAAATAATTATAAAATTAGATGGTGTGCTTTGGTTTTATTTGAGTCTGGATAAATATTTGAGTCAATGCTATTATTCCATAAAAATTGTTTTTTATAAAAATTTTAAACAAGGTCTGCCATAATGAAACTCAGCTATAATTCTCCGGTAATATTAACTTATTCCCTTATTTCAGTTTTGATTCTTTTTATAACAGGTATAACACATTCAAGTGTTTTGTATTCTTTGTTTACATCTCCATCAGGGGCCCTTTTAAATCCTGTTTCAATTTTCAGACTTTTTTCCCATGTTATGGGCCATTCAAACTGGAATCATCTAATAGCAAATCTTACCATGATGCTTCTTATAGGGCCTCTTCTTGAAGAAAAATACGGCTCTTATAAAATTCTGGAACTTTTTACCATAACAGCTCTTGTAACCGGAATAATAAATTATTTTTTGTTTTCTACATGCATACATGGAGGAAGTGGGCTTGTTTTTACTTTAATACTTTTAAGCTCCTTTGCCAATTTTAAGTCAGGCAGCATTCCACTTACATTAGTACTTGTAGCTGTTCTCTTTCTTGGGCAGGAAGTTTTAAACAGTTTTAAAGCCGATAATATCTCCCAGTTTGCGCATATTGCCGGGGGGCTTACAGGTTCAGTATACGGATTTTTCAGGATGAAATAATAATCAGATTTTTTTCAATATCATTTTTAAGTTTTTTTTATCTTCCAGACCTGCACTGATCCTTACAATTATTTTGTTTTTATATTCAAAAAAATAGCCTCTTTTTATAATTCCTGTGGATATAAGGGTTTTACATCCTCCTCAACTCTCCATGGCTTGGCATTTTGTTTGCTGGGTAATTAACCCGCATTTCTCATAAAAAGAGTAGAAAAAAGGCCACAAATAGAGTTTTACAGATTATCGTGATGAAAAACGAATTGAACACAACGTATTATCACTTGTTTCCCAGAGAGTAATGGCTCTGGCATAGGGATATGAAGATCTAAATGATCACGATCACCTTGCAAAAGACCAAATGCTGGCAATTGCAGTTGGTAAAATCGATCCAACTGGTATGGATAAAAAATCCCGGAGGGATAAAGGTAAACCTCTTGCCGGCAAAAGCACCTTGAATCGTTTGGAATTAACTCCTTTAGACGCGACAAAGTTGAGTCGATATAAAAAAATAGTTGTGTCTCCGGAGTCTGTGGATAACCTTTTTGTGGATATTTTTCTGGAATCCTGTTAAGTTATCCCAAAGCAAATAATTCTGGATGTTGATGCCACTGATGATCCATTGCACGGTAAACAGGAAGGTCGTTTTTTTCATGGATATTACAAGGAATATTGTTATTTACCGCTTTACATTTTTTGCGATGAACATCTTCT
>PDWI01000438.1_pt1 | contig 67224 bp, 56 predicted proteins | sample 1430891 | NCBI WGS metagenome assembly PDWI01 (sample SAMN01162508, study PRJNA174530) | Oral metagenome, whole genome shotgun sequencing project. | biome: Marine environment; feature: Marine mammal; material: Swab sample of the gingival sulcus; isolation source: swab sample of gingival sulcus...
AAAAAGTGCACTTTGGTCAGTTATGATTGCCGCCATCGGCATGTTGATCTACATCACTTTGCGCTTTGAATGGAAGTTTGCCGTGGCTGCGGTCATCGCCCTACTGCACGATGTCGCCATTCTACTGGCCGTTTACATCGTCTTTAGAATACCGCTGAACATGCCCTTTATCGCAGCTGTTTTAACGGTAGTCGGTTATTCGATAAACGATACCATTGTCGTGTTTGATAGAATCCGCGACACGCTAAAATACGCTAAGACCGGCAATAACTACAGGATTGCCGAAGAGAGTATTAAGCGCACGTTGACGCGTTCAATCAATACGTCTTTGACGACCTTATTGGTTATCGGCGCACTTTACGTGCTCGGCGTCGAATCGATTAAAGAATTGGCATTCCCGCTCTTGGCCGGCGTTTTAGTCGGTACCTATTCATCTATCTTTATCGCATCGCCAATGTGGATTTTGATAAAGGATGCTACAAAGAAGAAGGGCAGAAAATAATCTAATAGAGTGTATTGGGGAAGGTAGTAATATGCAAAAATCATTAATTGTCGTTTTAATTACGGGTTTAATCGTGGCGATTTTTGCGGTTCTTAACGCAGAGCCCGTTACAGTAAACGTCATATTTACTAAGTTTACTATGTCACAGGCAATCGTCATTCTGGTGTCGGTTATCTTCGGTGCGTTGGCAATGTTTATGTTAAACGCCTTCCAAGTGATGAAATTAAAAAAGCAAGTCAAGCAACTGTCTAAAAAGTTAATTGACGCCGACGCAAAGTTGGCTAAACAAAGCGTTGTAGAGGAGGCGCCACTTCCGATGTCGACGCAGCAAACGAAATATGATGACGAAGCCGAGCAGCAGAAGATAACGGAGCTAGATTCTACTAAACCTGAATCGAGAGAAGAATATGATAGTAAATAAATGGGTGGCGAGAAATGAGTGCGATAGAAAGACGCAGGGTACGATGCTGGAGCGCTTACTCGCCAATCGGGGGTTTACAGATCAGGTGCAAATAGACGCTTATCTGTCGCCCGCGTTAAGGGATCTACACGATCCCTTTTTATTATTGGGTATGGATCGTACGATTGAGCGAATTAAAATTGCGCTACAGCGCAATCAGGCAATTGTCATATACGGCGACTATGACGTCGACGGCATTACCAGCTCGACGATTATGGTGCGCGCATTGCGCAGGCTTGGTGCCGACGTTTCGTATTACATACCGCGTCGCCTAGAAGAGGGCTACGGCTTAAATGGACTGGCACTTAAAAAATTGGCTAGTGATGGGGCAGATTTAGTAATCACTGTCGATTGCGGCATCAGTGCAACCGAAGAGGCGAAACTGGCCAAATCGTTGGACGTCGATCTAATTATTAGCGATCACCATCAGGCGCCGCAGATCTTGCCGGATTGCTATGCAATTGTCAATCCGCAGCAGCCGGATTGTCAATACCCCTATAAGAAGCTCGCTGGCGCCGGTGTTGCGCTAAAGATTGTACAGGCTTTGCTGGGTGTAGAAGATCCGCTGTTCAAATCGCTTGTCGTACTCGCGGCAGTCGGTACGATCGCCGATATCATGCCGCTAACGGGCGAAAATCGCGTTATTGCGCAGTATGGATTAGAACACTTTTGGCAGGCCGATTTATGTGGTCTACAGGAACTGGCGCGCGTTGCCGGTCTGGCGGGCAAGTCGATAAATGCCGGACACATCGGCTTTGTACTTGGGCCGCGGCTCAACGCGGCTGGCCGCATTGGTACGGCGATGCGCGCTGTCGATATGCTGCTCAGTGACGATAGGGCATTTGCGCGTGCGGCGGCTAAGTCGCTCGACGATTTAAATGGTGAGAGGCGCGAAACAGAATCCAAGATTCTCGGACAGGCCGTTGCGGCGATTGAGTATTCAGATGTTCACAGGTCTTCAGGTACGATAGTCGTCTGGGGCGAGGGCTGGCATCACGGCGTAATCGGCATCGTCGCATCGCGTTTGGTAGAGCGCTACTATCGTCCTTGTATCGTCTTTACGTTAGAAGACGGCACATTAAAGGGCAGTGCGCGCAGCATTGCCGGCTATTCAATATATCAGGCCCTATTGTCACAAAGTCACTTATTGGAAAAGTTTGGCGGTCACGAGCAAGCTGCTGGATTGACGCTGGCCTATGGCAACTTGGAGGCGTTGATTGCCGGCTTGGCGGAATACAATAAAGAATATCTCTTGCCGGAATTGTGTTTTCCGCAAATAAAGATAGACGACACGATTGAATCCAGCGATATCAATCACGCGACAATCGATAAATTAGAGCAAATGCAACCGTTTGGGGTCGCCAACGCCAGACCGATTTTTCGCTTAAATCACATGGTGGCAGAGCGTGCCAGACGGATTGGCAAAGACGGCGCACATCTCAAAATGGTCTTAAATTCCAAAGATAAACTGCTCGATGTGATTCAGTTTAATTACAGTGAAAAGCGTTTGTTGCCTTCTTATCACTGCCGCGTAGACAGCGTTTTTTCGTTGGCGATCAACGCCTTTAATGGCGTCGAATCAATTCAACTCAATCAACAAGATGTCAGATTATACATACCGCAGGACAATGCCATTAGTAGACAGTGCTATGCAATTTATTGCGATGCGCTAGTCGCGCGTATACTGCGCGATGGACAGATAAAATCCTATAATAGCGCTGCGCTGCGCACAGTTGGCGACGTCGTCGATTGGTTGGGCGATGCGCGGCCAGTAGCCATTTCGAGTTTTGAAACCTTGTTGGAATACGCCTACGCTTGTTTTGATAGCAATCTGGACTACAGAGCGCACATTGCCTCGGGCAAAGTGAAAGTATTGCCGCAGACAATTGATTACGACTGGATTGTAGCCGATGTGCCATTGGCTTGTGAGCGGCACTCGCAGTTGTGTTACCATCATCCGCAAGACCACCGCTATTTATTGCAAGAAATGGCAGATATTTTCTTTGATAGACAAATTTTTTCGCAACTTTATCGAAAAATATGTCATGAAAAGTCATTGGATATGATAGAATTATTAGAGAGATCAAATCAAATATTGTTGAGCAGATTGGCCTTGGCATTTTTTGAAGAGGCGCGCTTTATTTCAATTGGCGGCAATCGCATTGTCTTGGCGGAAGGCGAGCACAGTAAGTACAATTTTTCCGGTTCTATAGTTCAACAAAAATTTGACAGTTTTAAACGTCGGCTATACGAATTGTCGGTCGACGAGCAATCGCTTATGCCCTAGGAGGTAGCTATGAACCTTAAGTCAAAGATTAGAGAAATTGAAGGCTTTCCCAAAGCGGGAATTAACTTTAAAGACATCACGCCCTTGTTGCAAGATGGCGCTGCTTTAAAGTACACCGTTGACCAAATGGCCAGTGCTTTGGAAAATCAGACGTATGATGTCATCGTCGGACCGGAGGCGCGCGGTTTTATATTCGGCACGGCGTTGGCGTATGCGCAGGAAAAACCCTTTGTTCCAATCAGGAAACCGGGTAAATTGCCCTATAAAACGGAGTCTTACAGCTATGATTTGGAATATGGTACCGATACACTACAAATACACGCCGACGCCATTAAGCCGGGCGATAAGGTGGTACTGGTAGATGATTTGCTGGCGACGGGCGGTACGATTAGCGCCGCGACAAAACTGATTGAAAAACTGGGCGGCGAAGTCGTAAAAGTCGTCTTCTTAATCGAGTTGTCGTTTTTAAATGGCAGAGCTAAATTGGCCGATTACGAAGTGGAGAGCTTAATTACATATTGATATCATTTCGCGATTGAAACGCAGCCTGCAACTGTCATCTCGACTGTATTGCGAAACACGGAATGGAGAGATCTCAGTTTTTAAGCGATTGAAACGATTTTTGTTTTTACCGCACTTGGCGATGTAGGCACTTTAATCGCGGCACGACTCCTCGCTTAACGGGGCAGTGGTGGAATTTATCGAAGCGCTTATGCTAACGCTGCGGGATTCCATCCTGCAAATCCTCGCTAATGCTGCATTCATGCAGCATTTACGCAACGCGCTCCGAAAATCATTTGAAACGCCCCTACTCGTCAAGTGCAGCGCCATTAAATGTACCTACACGCCTTATCGTGCGGTTTATCAGCATGGCGTTGCTGACAATCTATGCAGATTGCTTGCAATCTGCAGCGTCGCAGTTGTTCTTTTTATTTCCTTGTTTTATTTCAACAAGAATAAAAAAACAACGAAAGACTAGTCGCTAGATTTATTGTAACGTTTGATGACATGAAATCTCGCTTTTTATCGAGAAATCTCGCATTGTCATCTCGACCGAACGCAGTAAGTGGAGATAGCTCGCTTTTGACTTTGCCTTTGCATTTTTCCCAACCAACCGGTTAGTGGTTTTTGCTTTCCACTTTCCGCTTTCAATTTTCAACTACAAAGGAGGAGAGTATGTCAGTATTTCGTAAAGAATTGGAAACGCTTAAGAAGTATGTTCCCGGTAAGCCGATTGAAGATGTAAAGCGCGAATACGGCTTGACTGATATCGTCAAACTGGCTTCCAATGAAAATCCCTTAGGACCATCGCCCAAGGCGAAACAGGCGATCGTCGACGCGGTGAATAGCGTGCACATTTATCCGGACGGCGCAGCGCTTGACCTGCGCAAAAAAATGGCCGACTTTTACGGCATTTCAGACGACATGATCATGTTTGGCAACGGCGGCGAAGAAATAATAAAAATGTTGGCATACGCCATGATCGAAGCGGGCGATGAAACTATCTTTGCCTGGCCTTCGTTTTCGCTTTACGACATTGCAACCAATTTGATGGGCGGGAAATCCGTGCCGGTTAAAACGGTCGGCAATTTCAAGCACGACTTTAAGTCGTTTGTGGCGGCGATTACCGACAAGACTAAAATGATATTCGTCTGCAATCCAAATAATCCGACCGGCAATATCATGACAAAAGAAGAAGTCGATTACTTGGTCGACAACATTCCGGAGCACGTCGTATTGGTGCTCGACGAAGCTTACTATGAGTTTGCCAAAGTCAATCCGCAGTACCCCAATGGCTTAGACTATTTGGCAAAGCGCCCCAATACCGTCGTCATTCGCACATTCTCAAAAGTCGCCGGACTCGCTGGCCTTAGAGTTGGTTATATGATTTCGTCGCCGCAGATCATTTCTGAAATGACTAAAGTTAAAAATGTCTTTAACTCAAATAAAATTGCCCAAATTGCCGCAATCGCTGCACTTGACGATCGAGATCACATCGCCAAAACAGTCGAACTAAACTATATTTCAATCGGTATGATGGAAGAATTTTTCGACGTCAAGGGTCTTAGTTATGCGCCGGCAAATGCCAATTTCGTCTGGGTAGACGTGGGGCGCGATTCCAGAGAGGTCAACGAAGAATTGTTAAAGCGCGGCGTCATTATTCGACCTGGATTCCTCTGGGGTGAAGACAATTACATTCGTATCTCGACTGGAACAGTTGAGCAGACGCAGCGCGTCATCGATGCACTCGATGAAATTTTAGACTAACTATCGTTGCTGCAGTTGAGTGCGCTGTGCAAAGCTTGCGATGAAGAAATGATATTCAATAGAATGATGTAGATTAATGTCAAAAGAATTAAACATTAACAATGATGTCATTTGATTTTTATTGCATTATTTGTGAAAAAGAGGTAAGATTTTATTGTATGTAATTATGCAGTATTAAGCAGTCGTAAACAAATGAGAGTATAGGAGGATTAAATGAAAAAATTATTTTCAACACTTTTGGCGGTCTTGTTGATTGCCTCATTGGTCATTGGTTGTGCACCTGCGCAAAAATCAGATCAAAGCAAATGGGCAATTAATGAAGACTTATCGAGCTTAAAGCAGATTACAATTGGCTTGGTAACCGACATTGGTGGCATAGATGACAAGTCGTTTAACCAGGGTACGTGGGAAGGCATTTTAAACTATGCCAATAATGCTAAATTACCAGAAGAGAATTATCGATATGTTCAATCTAATACAGATGCGGACTACATTCCGAATTTGTCGTTGCTAGCAGACGAGAAATTGGATATTGTCATCGCGCCGGGCTTTTTATTTGGCGATTCTATGACGGAAACGGCGACTGCCTACCCCGATCAGAAATTTGCTATCATCGACATGGTCGTCGAAAAACCAAATGTAGCATCTGCCGTATTTGCCGAGCACGAAGGATCTTTCTTGGTAGGTGTGGCCGCTGCGCTCAAGGCTAAAGAGGCGGGCAAAGACACTGTTGGTTTCTTAGGTGGCATGGATTTTCCAATCATTCAAAAATTTGAAGCCGGTTTTGAGCAAGGTGTTGCCGCAGTCGATTCCAACATGAAAGTTTTAGTTGAATACGCCGGCGACTTTGCCAATCCGCCAATCGGCGCAACGCTAGCCGCTAAAATGTATGACGAAGGCGCTTATGTCATCTATCATGCAGCTGGCGGTACGGGCAACGGCTTATTCAAGGAGGCCAAGGGCCGCGTTGCCAACGGCGATGACGTTTGGGCAATTGGCGTAGATAAAGATCAATATGCTGACGGCGTATACGAAGAGGGCAAATCAGTTGTGCTGACATCTATGGTTAAGCGCGTCGACGTAGCAGCTTATATGATTTCAAAAGAAGTTGCCGAAGGTAAGTTTGGCAGTGGCGTGAAAGTATTTTCGCTCTCTAATGACGGCGTTGGCATTCCGGCTGAGAACCCCAATTTGACGGCTGATTGGATCAAGCAGATCGACGATTACAAAGCTAAAATCATCAGTGGTGAAATCGTCGTATCGGAAACGCCAAATCGCATGCAGTAATAGATTGTGCAAATTAATTTTACTCAGGGTGCTAAAAGCGCCCTTTTTTTTATTTTTTGTGCTATAATTAAAGCAGTCATGACTTTGGAGGTTTAAAATGGATTATGTTATCGAGATGCTTAACATCACGAAAGACTTCCCCGGTATTCGCGCAAATGATGATGTCACGCTACAGTTAAAGCGCGGTGAAATTCACGCCTTGTTGGGTGAAAACGGCGCCGGAAAGTCGACGTTGATGAGCATTTTGTTCGGCTTGTATAAGCCGGAAAAAGGCCAAATAAAAGTCAATGGTGAAGTTGTCACCATCGACAATCCGCTTAAGGCAACAGCATTAAAAATTGGCATGGTACACCAACACTTTAAATTGGTCGAAAATTTTACGGTTGCCGAAAATATTATTTTAGGCGTTGAACCGAAGCAATCGTATGGACGCATCGATCTCGATAGCGCAATTCAAAAAGTGAAGGCGCTATCTGAAAAGTTTGGTTTAAGCGTCGATCCCACTGCCAAAATCGAAGATATTTCAGTGGGGATGCAGCAGCGCGTCGAGATACTTAAAATGCTCTATCGCGAGGCAGAGGTGTTAATTTTTGACGAGCCAACTGCCGTTTTGACGCCGCAGGAAATCGACGAATTGATGTCGATTATACGCGGGTTTTCCGCTGAGGGCAAGTCGATTATTATCATCACGCACAAATTAAAAGAAATAAAGGCGGTAGCAGATCGCTGCACGGTGCTGAGGCGTGGTAAATACATTGGTACAATTGACGTCGCCGACGCCACCGAAAAAGATCTCGCAGAGATGATGGTCGGACGCGAAGTCACCTTTAGCGTCGCCAAAGGCGTCGCCAAACCGGGCGAGGAAGTTCTGCGGGTCGAAAACTTAACTGTCAAAGACAATCGCGATTTGGTAGCGGTAAATGACGTTTCGCTCTCGGTCAGAGCGGGCGAAATACTCGGCATTGCCGGCATTGACGGCAATGGACAAACTGAGTTGGTAGAGGCGATTACGGGACTGCGAAGGGCTGAAAGTGGCAAGATACTTCTCAATGGCAACGACATTACCGGCAAATCGGTAAGGCATTGTACCGAGGCGGGAATCGGTCACATTCCGCAGGATAGGCACAAGCACGGTCTGGTCTTAGACTTTTCACTCGGCGAAAACCTGGTGTTGCAAACCTACTATCACGAGCCCTTTGCCGTCAAGGGTATTATACAAGCGGACGCCGTTTCAAAAAAGGCCGATCAAATTATCGACGAGTTTGACGTGCGCTGCGGTAAGGGCAATAAGACGGGTACGCGCTCGCTCTCCGGTGGCAATCAGCAAAAGGCGATCGTCGGACGCGAAATAGATCGCTCCCCGGCGCTGTTAATTGCCGCACAGCCGACGCGCGGATTAGACGTTGGCGCAATTGAGTACATACACAGTCGCATCGTCGAAGAACGCGATGCGAATAGGGCGGTTTTATTGGTTTCGCTCGAACTCGATGAGGTGCTCAATGTATCGGATCGCATTGCCGTAATATACGAGGGCGAAATCGTCGGCGTTGTGAACCCGGAAGATACTGACGAAAACGAAATCGGCTTGATGATGTCCGGATCGAAGAGGGTGAGTTAATGATGAATAAAATTAAATCGTACATCACAGACGAAAAACACTTTAATATAGTCGTGCCGCTAATCGCGATTATCGGCGCATTTTTGTTGGGAACTGTCATAATGCTCATCACGGGCGAGAATCCGCTGGACGCCTATCATTCGATTATTCGTTCGATTAGTGGGTTTAATCTCAGTAAAATTGGCACGGCAGATTTCTTTAATCCGCGCATGGTTGGTGAATACATTACTGTGTTGATGCCGATAATATTGACTGGCCTTTCAGTTGCTTTTGCCTTTCGCACCGGTTTGTTTAACATCGGTGCCGAAGGTCAGTTGATAATGGGTTCCTTGGCGGCGATTGTCTTAGGCGTTACGCTTGAGTTGCCAAAGATTATTCACTTGCCGATCGTCATTATCGGTTCAATATTGGCCGGCGCCTTTTGGGGTATGATTCCAGGCTATTTAAAGGCCCGTTTTCGAGTTCATGAGGTCGTCGTAACGATAATGCTCAACTACGTTGCCTTGTACACGTCTAACTGGCTATTAAAGACATTGCCCGGTTCCAATAATGTAAAGACCGTTCCGGTGCACGAATCGGCAAACTTAAGAAGTGAATTTTTACAAAATATCACCAATGGTTCGCGCTTGCACTGGGGCTTTATTTTGGTTATTTTAGCAGTTATCGTCTTTTACTATATCATTGAAAAGACCACCTTTGGGTACGAACTCAGAGCGGTCGGTTTTAACAGCGAAGCGGCTAAATACGCCGGCATGAAAGTCAATCGCAACGTCATGTTGTCGATGGCAATCGCCGGCGCCTTTGCCGGATTGGCAGGGGCGATGATCGCCGTCGGCACATTTGATTACGGACGCGTTATCGGCGCGGCAGAAGGCTATGGTTTCGACGGTATTGCAGTTGCGCTGTTGGGCGGCAATACTGCACTCGGCTCGGTGTTTGGCGGCATATTGTTTGGCGGCTTAAAGAGCGCTCAAAAATTTATGCAATCGAATGGCATTCCGCAGGAAATTGCCGTTATTATTTCTTCGTTAATGGTATTATTTGTGGCGATGAAATTTGGCATTCAAGATATTTTAAAGGCACTTCGACCCAAAGTTGACGAGGAGGTGAAATAATGTCTTTAGGTACGATACTATCGATTTTCAACTTGACATTGATTTATGCGACGCCGATTTTAATTGCCTCTTTGGGCGGATTGCTGAGTGAACGCAGTGGTGTCGTCAACATTGCACTGGAAGGCCTTATGATGATTGGTGGCTTTGTCGGCGCGACGGTAACCGTTTTGTTGGAACCTTATTTCCCCGGCTTTAGTGCCGTCTTTGTACCTTGGATTGGCATGCTAGTCGGTACGTTGTTTGGTGCGCTATTTTCACTGATTCACGCCTATGTCAGCGTCAATCTAAAAGCCGATCAGGTTATTTCCGGAACGGCAATCAACTTGTTGGCAGGCGGCATTACGATTTACTTCGCGCAAATCATTTTTAATCAACAGCGTACAAAGACATTTCAAAGTGGCTTTGTAAAGAGTAGCATACCGATATTAAAAGATATTCCAATCATCGGGCCAATCTTGTTTGACAACGTCTTTTATACAGTTTACTTGGGGTTGTTGCTCGTCTTTTTAGTTCGCTTTTTAGTCTACAAGACGCCTTTTGGGATGCGTTTGCGCGCAACCGGCGAAAACCCGCACGCCGTTGCCAGCACCGGTATTAGCGTCGTCAAAATGCGTTATTGGGGCGTAGTGCTTTCCGGTGCATTGGCCGGTATGGCGGGCGCAATTATGGTGCTAACGCTCGATACGCAGTATACAGTGGTAAGTATTCACGGCACTGGGTTTATCGCCTTGGCTGCACTCATCTTTGGCAAGTGGCGTCCGATTGGCGTTCTCGGGGCGAGTATGTTTTTCGCCTTTTCTCAGGTGTTCGCAATCTTTGCCAACAACTTTGAATGGTTGGCTGCAATGCCATTTGAATTATTTAAGGCCTTGCCCTATGTCTTTACAGTAGTGGCTTTAATCATTTTTAGCGGCAAGTCAGTTGGCCCGAAGGCAGCCGGCGAAATATACGACATCGGCAAGCGATAGTAACTTTTAAAAGGTTAGAATAGAGAGGCCGCTCATGCTACTCATTAGTGCAAGTGGCCTTTTATAATTCGCATCTGCAGTGCTGCTTAATTGCTTAAAGTGGCTATTTTGGGGTATAAATAGAGCAGTAGTACTGTGGAGTGCTATGCGGAGTGAAATAAGGAGTTATTATGATTTCCAAAAGAGAAGATATATTGACGACTGCCACGAGCAAATCATTGACCTATCAACAAAAGATGTATAATCTGGCCAATGTGGCAGAAAGGCTCTATTCGCCAGTCGACTTGTTGGGGTATAGCGAAGAGGAGATGCACCATATCGAAAACGATATGATTTGCGATTTGAACGAAGGATACGTGCTCTATAGACCGCGCTATATTGTGCCCGACTATTCGCTATTTGTAAAAAACGGCTGTCGCTTTTTGGAATTGCCCCCACCAAAGGATATCGATGACTTGCTAGACGGCTTGCTCATTTTGTACAGCCACGTGCCGTCAATTACGTCGTTTCCGGTCTTTATCGGCCACCTCGATCGATTAATCGACCCATTTATTAGCGACCAAAAGTCAGACTATAAAAAAATTAAACGTTTTCTCAATCACATCGATAAGACGATTACCGATTCGTTTTGTCACGCCAATATTGGGCCGCAAGAAACCGTTGCCGGCAAATTGATTTTAGAGGCCATTATAGAATTAAAAAATCCGACGCCGAATATGACGATTAAATACAATAAAGCGGTGACCTCGCGAGAATTTGCCAAATTGGCGGCGAAGGCTTGCCTATTGGTTTCAAAGCCGTCCTTTTCTAACGACTCGTATTACGTCAGCGACTTGGCTGAGCACGCCCTCTGTAGTTGCTATAACGCCTTGCCGTTTGCCGGTGGCGCCTATACGTTAAATCGTCTGCGGCTCGGTACAATTGTCAAGCAGGCGACGGACACTGACCATTTCGTCAATCAATTGGTACCAAAACTGTCGCGACTGATGCTGTCGACTATGGATAAGCGGATTAGCTTTATCGTCGAACGGTCTAATTTTTTCGAAACTAGTTTCCTGGTTAAAGAGGGCTTTATTAAGCGCGAAAACTTTACCGGCATGTTCGCCATTGTCGGTTTGGCGGACGCCGTAAACCGCCTACTAGAAATTGAAGGCCTAAAGGAAACCTTTGGCAAGTCGACGCGTGGCGACGAGATTGGACATTTGATTATGCGGGCAATTAAACGCGAAGTCGACGGGCACGTTGGCAAGTATTCGGAACGAACCGGAAATCGCTACTTGATGCACGCCCAAGTTGGCGCATCGACCTGCGATGAAGACATGTGCAATACGCCGGCACACCGCGTGCGCGTCGGCGAGGAGCCGGCTTTACTGGAACACCTAAAGCAATCGGCGCCATTTCATCAGTATTTTCCATCTGGCACCGGCGATTTATTTGCCTTTGACCAGACATATCTCGATCACTTAGACGCCATTGTCGACATTGTCGACGGCGCCTTCAAATTGGGCTACCGCTATATAACGACGTACTTAAAAGACACCGATTTAATTCGCGTAACCGGCTATTTGGTTAAAAAGAGCGAAGTCGAAAAGGCGCGTGGCGACAACGCCGTATTGCGCGATACGACTTGGTTCGGCTCGGGTACAGACGAATGCGCCAATGTGTTTGACAGGAAGAGAAGATGATGACATTGCCGGTTCACCGCATCATCCCGTTTTCCAACGTCGAGGGAATCGGCAATCGCACCAGTATTTTTGTACAGGGTTGTAACTTAAATTGCATTTATTGTCACAACAGCGAAACAATTGCAATGCGTTCCGAAATGGCGACTGACTTTACCGTAAGTGAATTGGTCGCAGTCGTCGCGCAGAGCATGCCGTTTATTCGCGGCGTGACCGTTTCGGGTGGTGAAGCGACGCTTTACCACTCTTTTTTGGCGGCTTTTTTTCGGGAAATTAAACAGTTGGGGTTGACGGCTTATATTGACAGCAACGGCTTTTACAATCGCCATCAGATTGCCGACTTAATCGAGCAAACGGATAAGTTTTTATTTGATTTAAAGGGCGACCAGCAGTGCCTTAAAAAATTGTGTTTTACAAATTCACATGCCAAACCGATTCTACAACAAGTCAATTTAGACAATTTGATGGCGCTCTTAAAAGTCGATAAAGTTGAAGAAGTGCGTTTGGTATATTTAAAAGATTACTTTGACGACGAGGCGTTTATCGAACAAATAGCCGCCATTATGCGCCCTTATCCAAAGGTTTTATTTAAATTGATTGGCGTGCATGATAGGGGGTTGACGGCGTGGCGCAAAGCGGCCATCGAAGCGCATCTGCCGAGTAGAGCTGATTTGGCAAAATTTGCCAAACGCGCTGAACGGGCGGGTATCGCTCAGATTCGCGTTATTTTTTAAAGTTAGGGCCTTTTAAACAGTCTGAAGGCCGCTTATTGTGCGGCCTTTCTCAAGTATTCTATAACACTGTTGCGCGTACCGCTATAGACGACTTTTTGCTGCCAATTGGCCCTCTGGTAGCTGTACATCGGGTCGTAGTAGTTTTTCAGTAAATAGCCAATCCACTGTTTGTGTGCGGTTAAATCGTCAGCGGCCACTGCATCGTCTAAATATTTAAGTGCAATTGACATGCGTTCGGCGCCGAGCCGTTTTTTTAGTCTGAGCATGCTGTCGCGCAAATGTTCTGCCCAGAAGTTTTTGCCGGCGTCGCCGTAAACGGCGGCGTACTTTTTAAGGTCGTCGATCACGTAATCTTGCCAAGTGTTTTCGATGCGTTCGTCTAGTGTCGATTCGACGACGACGATTTGGGCACTTGCCATTTTATTGTAAAGTCCTTCCGGTAGGCGATTTCTACCGATGTTGCGCCCTTCTTTTTCGATAACTAGCGCGCTGTGGGCGTTCTGCTTTAATTGCAGCACGGCTTTGGCGAGTTGGTTTTCAAAGTTGACTTGCGTTGGCTGCGGTGTGGCGTAGTTGCCGAACGACGACCCGCGGTGCACGGCTAAGCCCTCTAAATCGATGGCGTTGTCGAGTGCATTAATCACTTTGGTCTTGCCGGCGCCGGTGTGTCCGGCCACCAAAATCAGCGGCATGTCAAATGCCGCTTCAGATAGCTGATCGAGCAAGAACTGGCGCATCGCCTTATAGCCGCCGGCGATGCGCGGCACCTTTACATTAGCTGTTTCGTAAAGCCATTGCTGTGCGATTGCCGAGCGCATGCCACCGCGAAAGCAACTCAGTACCGCATTGCGATTTTTTTCAATATAGTCCTGCCAAGCGGCGATGCGCATCGCTTTTTTTTCGTCGGCGACCAGTTTTAGACCGAGCGCAACGGCTTCGTCTTGTCCGCACTGCTTATAGGTCTTGCCGATTAGGTCGCGCTCCTCGTCGTCGATTAACGGCAAGTTGACTGCATTGGGGGCGTGTCCCTTGGCAAATTCAATCGGCGCGCGCACGTCGACGATGGGTAGCTCGTCTAAAACGATCGCCTTGAAATTATCTATCAGTGGTAAATGCTTATCTAAATCAATCATAATATCTGTTTATTACCCCCGAGATTTCTCTATTTCGGCTGCGCCTGCTGCTAATTATGTTTACTTCGTAAACACCGCTCCCAAGGTCGCGTCTGGATATTTTTCCGGTAACATCGAAATGACAACAATGGTTTTGTCATTCCGCTTTAACCGTTATCAGCGTTTCACCGCGCTTTGTCGTATGGCCGATGGGCTTTAAGTCGTAGCCGTTTTCGCTACAAAACGCTTCGAATTGGACGGCGTCAGCGCGTTCGACGGCAATTAACAGACCGCCCGAGGTCTGCGCATCGCACAGCAGGTGAATGGCGTAGGGGTCGACGTCGGCGTTGTAGTGTTGACTGTACATTTTGACGTTTTTGCGCGTGCCGCCCGGCACGCTGCCCATATCATAGTACTTTTTGGCGCCGGGCAGTTGCGGTACGGCGGAAAAGTCGACAACTGCCGACACGTCGCTGGCCAGACAGATTTCCGACAGGTGGCCAATTAAGCCAAAACCGGTGATGTCGGTCATCGCTTTAACGCCTTTGAGATGCGAAGCCATTCCGCCAATTTTGTTGAGCGTCGTCATCGCCTCGACTGCCGGTTTAATCGCGCCATCTTCTAGTAAGGCGCGCTTTTCGGCGGTCGTCAAAATGCCGATGCCGAGCGGCTTGGTCAGGTAGAGCAGGCAGTCTTCAGTTGCACCGTCGTTGCCCTTTAAATGCGCTTTGCTGACGCGACCGGTGACCGCCAAGCCAAAAATCGGCTCCGGCGAATCGATCGAGTGTCCGCCGGCTAGGGGAATGTTGGCCGCACGACAAGTCGCCTGACCGCCTTCCATAACTTTAGCTGCCACTGCGGCGGGCAGTTTGTCAATTGGCCAGCCCAGTATCGCAATCGCCATCAGCGGTTCTCCGCCCATCGCGTAAATGTCGCTAATTGCGTTAGTCGCAGCGATTCTGCCAAATTCGTAGGGGTCGTCGACGATGGGCATGAAAAAGTCCGTCGTCGAGAGTATAATCGTATCGTCGTCAATTTGATAGGCGGCGGCATCGTCGTTTTTTTGATTGCCGATCAGCAGGTTGGGATAAGTGCTATTATCTTTTTTGCCACTCAGTATTTTTCCCAGAACCTCTGGGGATAATTTGCAGCCTCAACCGGCACCGTGCGAATACTGCGTCAGTTTTATGCCATTTGATTGTTTGTCGTTTAATGGGTTTTGTTTAAACATCGAGCCATTCCTTCCAAACGTCGGGCGCGTTGCCGACAGTTGCGTCTTTGCCGTTGCGCACAATCGGCGTGTTTATGATTTCGTAGTAGTCGTATAATATGTCGGCCAGCACTTTGGCGTCGTCGCACGTTGCCGCACCCGATTCTTCGTATAGTGGATGCGTTTTATCAATTAGCGCATCTTTGCCGACGCGTTGCATAATCGATTTTAATTCGCCGCCGCTAAAGCCCTTATCGATTAAGTCGATAAATTGAAATTTAATGCGGCGCTCCTTAAAAAAGCGCTGCGCTTTTTTGGTGTCAAAGCATTTTTTTATGCCAAATATTTGAATATTCATCGTTACTCCAGTAGCTTATTTGCAGATATAGACAGTATAACAGGAAAGTGAGGGCAACTCAATAGCGATTATAATTTAAATTTATTGAGTTCTAGATATAGAAAAGTAAACGCATAAATGATACAATACTCTTATTGAGGTGAAATATGAACAATACATTTGAACAATTTAATTTATCTAAAGAAGTAAATCGAGCATTGGCTGAAATTGGCTTCAAGACGCCGACGCCAGTGCAATTAGAGAGTATAGCGGATGTTAAAAATGGCATTGACCTGATTGTTCGCGCTAAGACGGGCAGTGGTAAAACGGCGACGTTTGGCGTGCCAATTGTCGATAGCATCAGGTCTTCTGCGGCGCCCAAGGCGCTCGTTTTGACGCCGACCAGAGAATTGGCCATTCAAGTCGACAGCGACATTAAACAATTTGCCAAATATAAGAAATTGACTGCCTCCGCCGTCTACGGGCAACACAATATCGAAACTGAAATCAAGGCGCTGACTAAGGGCGTCGACATCGTAACCGGCACGCCGGGCAGGGTGCTAGACCACCTTGAGCGGCGCACGCTCTATCCCAACGAAATTCAGTACTTGGTATTAGACGAGGCTGATCGCATGCTAGACATGGGTTTTATTGATCAGGTGATGGCAATTGTCGAGCAAATCCCCAAAGATAGACAGACACTGCTCTTTTCGGCGACGATGCCCTTTGAAATTCAGTCGCTTGCCTGGCAGCATATGAAAGATCCCAAGACGATCGAAATTGAGTCCGAAACGAAGACGGTCGACTTAATCGCACAAGGCTATTTTAGGGTGGCACACAACGAAAAGCGCAAGCGTTTAAATCAGATTATTCGCAGCAAAAATCCGGCTTCTTGCATTGTCTTTTGCAATACCAGACGGATGGTCGACCGCGTTAGCGAGTTTTTGACGCAGCGCGGTTTTGCCGCGGAACCACTGCATGGCGCGTTGACGCAGGCGCGTAGACTAAAGACGATTAACAAGTTTAAAGGCGCCAAGTTTAAGGTGCTCGTCGCCACTGATGTCGCGGCGCGCGGCATCCACGTCGACGATTTGGACATGGTCATCAATTACGATTTGCCGGTCGAAAAAGACGCTTACATTCACCGCATCGGCCGAACTGGCAGGGCGGGTAACGGCGGCGTCGCCTATTCGCTGGTCACGCCGGACGATTTAATGACTTTATATGAAATTGAAGAGCACATTGGCACCTTAATCGAGGAATTGCCGCTGCCTAAATCGAGTAAACGCGAACCGCGCTACGGCAAGACGCATAAACACGAACACAAGCACAAGCGCAAGCAGGGTGCCAAAGAAGCGCGTCAAATTTCGCGCAAAGTCTATAGTGGTAAGGTTCACAAAACAGTAATACACGGCAATCAGGAAGTTACAGAAAAGCGTACCGAGGGCGCCCCGGAAGTCAAGCGAAGGGCGTATAGTAAAGATCAAATTAAACAGATTGTCGCCAATTATAAGAACCAAAGAGATAACTCGCAGCCGACGTTGCTGCAGCGAATTTTTGGGTTGTTTAAGAAGTAATACGAGAAAAGTGGAAAGTCTATGCACTCTCCACTTTTTTATTAGTCAGCGCGGCGTTTACGCTGTAAATTGAACATGCTCGATAAAATCTTTTGGCGAGATTTATCGTTGACGTTCACAAATTTAGCTCTCGTCGTACTATTTCGACCGTCGCGCGATGAACCTGAGCTCAGGCAGATAGCCTCAATGTGATGGATTGTGTCACCCAACTTCATATCGATATAGAAGTGCACGCCGCTAAACAGTTCCAGTCCGGTTATAAAATTAATGCCACCGGCACTAATATCTCTGGTCATCGCCTTCATCGAAAGGCCGTTTTGAGCAATGATCTCGATCTCGCGCAATATTTTCAACCTGAAATACTGCCGCCTCTGAATAATGTTGTAATCGTGATCTATTTTTACGCCGATGTAAGTATAATTATTTTCGGATACAAAAGAGGTTTTGAATCCCTTCATTTTAAATATGCCCATTTCGGCGTGAAAGGCAGTAATGTAGACAATGCCGTCAAAATGTTTTCTTATGGGGTTTGAAAAATTGTCAATGCAAATTAACAATTCGTCTTCGTTTAAGACGTCTTCGACCATGGCGTGAAATTCCTTGTTGGTCGTATTATCGATTTTTATTTGTAGTTTGTCACCTGTTTTAAAGACGCGGTCAAAATTTTTTTTCATGCTTTATTCCCCGTTTATATCATATAGTTACATATAATTAAAAAATGGAGTATCCGGAATTACTATAGTTATCGGAATAATAGAGAATTTTTTTATAAGAAATTTGTATATCTTTTTATAAAAAATATTTTTTTTGATTTCGTCACTGCAATCGGCACTTGCATAGTTGTTTGTAAATCTATAAAATAAAAATGAGGGGTAAATGTGATGGATTTTAATGCGAACGATGTGGTGGCTGCCCAATATAAGAAATTGTTGACAATTAGTTTTATTGTGGCGTTTTGCGCACTTTTTCACCTCGATTTTTTTGTCGAGGGCTTTATCATCACTTTGTCGGTTATCGTATTGCCGTTTTTATTGTATTTTAATGACGATATAAACACTTTTAAGACTTGTTGTGCGGTGGCCCTGGTATCTCCCGCTTTTCGATTTATAGGTCTAGTTGTAGGCGGCGTATCTATCTACAAGGGATTTCAGATGACTTGGCCGGAGGTGTTTTTTTATATCGTCTACGGCGTTCTCTTTTATCGGCTGTTTAGCTTGTCGGCGCGAATGATTCGCAATTACATCGTCGCCGTATTTATCAGCGATCTACTGGCCAATACCGTTGAAATGTCCTTGCGTATGATGTCGCCAATTATACCTATTGAAATATTTCGGGGCTTGGCTCTGGTAGCCTTAATTAGAACGATTATCGTAATTGTAATGTCGTACGGTTTTATCAAAGTCAAGAGAATGATGTTGCGTACCGAAAATGAAAAAAATTACGCCGAACTACTGATTTTGACTTCAAATTTTTGGAGCGAAATATATTTTATGCAAAAGAACACGGCGTATATCGAAGCTTTAATGGCAAAGGCATTTAACTTATACAAGTACGCAGAGAAACACGCTGGCGATCAGTTGATCGTCGAAAAATCACTCGATTTGGCAAAAGAAGTACACGAAGTTAAAAAAGACTACTTGCGCGTGATTAAGGGGCTTGAGGCGATTACCGAGAAAAAATTGAGTAATCTATACATGTCGATTGATCAAATCGTGCGGTTGATAGTTGAAAACTCTAAAAAGACGCTCAGCAATGAACAAAAATCAATTACAATCGATGCCGATATTAAGAGTAAAACCAAGGTATATTATCATTTTTATATGACGTCGGTGATTCAAAATTTAGTGAGCAACGCAATAGAAGCCGTCGAATTACAAAATAATGGAGTCGTAAAGCTGACTGCTTACAATCGGGATAAGTCATTGGTTATTATCGTTGAGGACAACGGCGTGGGCATTAAAGAAAGGGATATCGACTACATTTTTAATCCCGGCTACAGCAGTAAGTACTCTGAAAAATCTGGTGATGCCAAGCGCGGTTTGGGTTTAAATATTGTAAAAAATATAGTAGAAAATGAATTTATGGGAATGATAAAGGTGCAATCTAAACGCAGTGTAGGAACGACTTTTAGACTGGAATTTCCGGTCGATCGCTTGATAGGGGAATGATATGCGATTTTATTTACTGGACGACGATGTAAACACGGTACACATGATAGAAAATTTAATTGAAGATTTTGCACTTGGCGAAGTCGTCGGCAAGGCTTTTGATCCGACGGTTGCACTGCAAGAATTGCCTTATAAGAACGTTGATATATGCATTGTCGATTATTTGATGCCATCGCTGGACGGCGCCTCTTTTGTGAAGACGGTTAAACAAAAGCAGCCCAATGTCGACTTAATTATGGTGTCGCAAGTCGATGAAAAGTCGATGGTCAGTGCAGCTTATCATAGCGGTGTCGAGTTTTTTTTACACAAGCCACTCAACACCATAGAGTTCAAAAAAATAGTGGGCAATGTGATTAACAGTCGCAAGTTGAAACAAAAGATCTTGAGCATTAAGAGTTTTTTGGGTGATGAAAGTGAAATGATTTCCCATCGGCAGTTGACGCCAGAAAGACAGTTTCAGGATTTATTTGTCGAACTCGGCATCAACAGCGAAAAGGGAACAAAAGATTTATTGTATATCTGTAGCGAACTGTATAAGCTTGGCCAGTATAAGAAAGAGAGCTATAATCAGTTGTTGTTCGGCATGCCGGACAGCGCCAAAACTGTAACGCAGCGCATGCGTAGGGCGCTTTCCAAAGCCTGTCGTCACTTGGCGTTGCTGGGACTCGAGGACTATAATAACGAAGTTTTTACGCGCTATGCATTTGTCCTGTTTGATCCGAAGAGTATTCAGGATGAAATGAAAGCGGTAAAGCATGGAGAAAAGTCGGTTGCCAAAGTGAGTTTAGTACATTTTATAGACAGCTCAATTATAGAAATGCGTAGACGCTGCGAAAACGGCTAGTCCCTGTATAAGTGATTAGTACGAAAAAGTCACTAGATGTGACTTTCAGACTGTAGACAAATGCCCTATTTCTTTGTTGCTGCGCAAAATGTCGACTCTTACGTATGTCTTTATACGCTGCGCCCCGCCATTTTGCTTGCGCCTCGAACTAGAACATTTTCTACAGTCTGGAGATTATCGACTTTGTCGACACTCTCAAAGTCACTAGATGTGACTTTTTTATTTATTTTTTGAGTATTTTTGAGTCTAATTGAATTTAGTTACATATAATATTACAGGCTCGTATTGATTGAAGCGTTTTTAAGACGGTTTGGTATGAGTTTAGGTTCTTGGGTTTATCGATAGTCACTAGGGGAGGAAAAAATGAAGAAATTATTAGCGATCTTGTTAGTGTTAGTTTTGTTAATGGCCAGCTGTTCTTCGCCGGGTTCAGGTGATGGCGGTGACAAGGCGGGCGACGTCATTAAAATTGGTTGGATTGGTTCTCTGACTGGCGACCAAGCCGTGTGGGGAACCTGCGAGTTTAATACCGTTAAAATGTTAGTCGAACAAGCAAACGAAAAGGGTGGCTGGTTAGGCAAACAAATCGAAGTCATCGGCTACGACACAAAGGGAGATTCACTCGAAGCGGTCAATGCGGTAAAGCGACTGGTCGGCCAAGATAAAGTCGTGGCGATTATTGGACCAAATGCATCTGGACAGGCGATTGCCATCAGTCAGGTTTTGTCAGATGCCAAGGTGTTAGATATCGCTACCGTTGCGACAAATCCCAAGGTTACAGTAGATGAAAATGGCAATACCAAGGAATACAATTTTAGAGTTTGCTTTATCGATCCCTATCAAGGTGCCGTTGCCGCCGGCTTTGCATTTGAAGAGTTAAATCTTAAAAAAGCGGCTATTTTATACGATGTCGCCGACGAGTATTCTCAGGGATTAACGGAATTTTTTGAAAAGACATTTGTCGAAAAAGGCGGCGAAATCGTAGCAAAAGAAGCCTTTAAATTTGGCGATGTCGACTTTAGACCGCAGCTTTCATCAATTAAAGAAAAGAATCCAGATGTCATCTTTATGCCTTATTTCTTTAAAGAAGTTGCACTCAGTTCGCAGCAGGCTAGAGAGTTGGGCATCGATGCCGTTTTAATGGGCGGCGACGGTTGGACGTCTGAGCAGTTGCTGGAAATGGCCGGTGAGGCAATTGAGGGTAGTTATGTCGTCAATCACTTGGACTTTGACGATCCCGACGTACAGGGATTTAAAAAGGCCTATACAGAAAAATATAATAAGCCGGTTGAATTGAACGGCTATTTGGCTTACGACGCCTTTGAAATGCTTCAAGCCTCAGTTGAAAAAGCCGGTGCGGCTGATCCGGTTAAGATTAAAGAGGCGATGGAAACGATAGAAGTACAGGGGATAACCGGTAAAATTGTAATCGACAAAGAGACACATAATCCGGTTGGTAAGGATGCGGCGATGTTGAAAATTGAAAATAACAAGTATAATTTTGTTATGAAGTATTCAGTCGACATCAAATAGTCAATGATGTTTCAAAAGCCGTCCGGTCGCCAGTATAGGGTGATTAGACGGCTTTCTTAAAAGTATTTACAAGGGGATTATTATGACAATACCAACGTTTAGTACTTTGCTACAGCAACTCATAAATGGCATATCGATTGGCAGTGTTTACGCGTTGATGGCAGTCGGTTATTCATTAGTTTACAGTATCATGAATTTTAGCAATTTTGCCCATGGCGGCGTGATAATGTTGGGTGCATACTTTGGCTTTTTCGCCTTGACGATGTTTAATCTGCCTTTTCCATTGGCCTTGCTGGCGGCGACGATACTCGCCACTGTCATTGCCATATTAGTGGAACGCATCGCCTATAATCCGCTCAGACAGCGCAATGCGCCTTACTTATATTTTATTATTTCGGCGATGGGCATGTCGATTTTTTTAGAAAATCTGGTCATCGCAACAATCGGTCCAAATTTCAAGACCTATCCTAAAGTATTTGAAACTAAGCCGATTGAATTTGGCGGCGTTGCGTTGGGGCGCCTCGATATTACGATGCTCGTCATTTCGACGATTACCCTGCTCTTGTTATTGTTTATCATTGAGCGCACTAAGATAGGTTTGGCGATTCGCGCGACGGCATACAACTTGCGCGCCAGCGCCCTGATGGGCGTCAATACGGACAGTATCATTTTTATCGTATTTGGTTTGGGTGGTGCTATGGCGGGCATTGCCGGCGTCTTATTCGGCATGAAGTATACCGTTTATCCGCAGATCGGATTTATTACCACCAAGGCGTTTATCGCCGCCGTATTCGGCGGATTAGGTAGCTTGGCGGGCGCCGTTATAGGCGCAATATTACTGGGTGTTATCGAAACGATAGTAGCTGGCGTCTTTGGACTATCGCAATATCGCGATTTATTTGCATTCGCCATCCTCATCTTGGTCTTAGTTATTAGGCCGATGGGGATAATGGGAAAGAAGAGCGAAGACAAGGCATAGGAGGGCATATGGATTGGTATTATATTGAAGGCATATTGATATTGGCCGGTATAAATCTGCTCACCGTGCTCGGGTTATCGCTTTTGACCGGCTTTACCGGACTGTTTTCATTTGGGCACGCCGGATTTATGGCGATTGGCGCCTATACCGCTGCGCTCTGTACGATGAAGTTGGGCATGAATTTTTACTTGGCACTATTGTGCGGTGCGCTCGCTGCTGCAATTAGCAGTCTTATCATCGGCAAACTGACGCTCAATTTAAAAGGCGATTACTTTATAATCGCCACACTGGGTTTTGGCGAGGCGATTCGTCTAATATTTGATAATGTCCAAGCGGTCGGCGGCGCCAGAGGACTGCCGGAAATTCCGCCATATACGAATTTGTTGAACGTAACCGTCATCAACGTCATTGCAATTATTGTACTACTCAATATCATCAAGTCAAAGCACGGCAGAAATATGAAGGCGGTGCGCGAAGAGGAGATGGCGTCCAGCATCATAGGTATTGACGTCTTTAAGTACAAGTTGCACTCGCTCTGGATTAGTGCCGTTTATGCAGGCATTTCGGGTGGACTGCTGGCGCATTATATCGGGTTTTTACAACCCAAAATGTTCCAACTGATCAAATCGACAGAATTGACGATCATCGTCATATTCGGCGGCTTGGGCAGCGTTACCGGTTCGGTAATCGGCGCACTCGTCTTGACCGCTCTGCCGGAATTGTTGCGCAGCGTCAATGAATGGCGCTTGGTCTTTTACGGCGCCGCGGTCGTCTTGATTATGATTACGCGTCCTAAAGGGCTAATGGGCGGCTTGGAGTTCAATCAATTGCCGGGCCTAAGGAGACTCTTTAAAAAGCGCTCAATTGTCGATAAGGAGGCCTAAATGGGATTACTTGAACTGAGAAATATTACCAAACAATTTGGCGGCCTCACGGCTGTAGGCAACGTCGATATAAGTATTGAAGACAAAGAAATATATGGCTTAATCGGCCCAAACGGCGCCGGCAAGACGACGATTTTTAACTTGATAACCGGTATTTACGAATTGACTGAAGGTGAAATTCACTTTGATGGGCAGAGAATCGATCGACTGGAAACTTATAAAATTGCCGACTCCGGCATTACCAGAACGTTTCAAAACATAAGATTGTTTAAAAACTTGAGCACTTTTGACAATATTCTGACCGCCTGTCACTACAATGCCAACTACAGTTTGTTTGACAGCGTCGTGCGCAGCAAGGCGCATTGCAATGGCGAAAAGATACTTTTTGAACAGGCCGAAGAACTGCTCAAAATGTTGGGTTTAGAAGCGCGTCGTGACATCGTGGCAAAGAATTTGCCTTACGGTTTGCAAAGGCGTTTGGAAATTGCGCGCGCCTTGGCACTGCGCCCCAAGCTTCTGTTATTGGACGAACCGGCCGCCGGGATGAACCCGGAAGAAACCATTCAATTGCTCAATTTAATTAAAGAAGTGCGCGATAAATTTGATTTGACAATCTTGGTCATTGAACATCACATGGATTTAATTATGAACCTTTGCAATCGAATAACTGTACTCAACTTTGGCAGAGAATTGGCAACTGGTTCACCGGAGCAAATTCAGTCAAATCCCAAAGTAGTCGAGGCATACTTGGGAGAGGAGGTTGAGCAATAATGTTAAAAATAAGAGATCTCAACGTCCACTACGGCGGTATCCACGCGCTGCGAGGTGTCGATATCGACGTAGCCGAAGGACAAATTGTATCGATTATCGGTTCTAATGGGGCCGGCAAGAGTACTTTGCTCAATGCCATTTCGGCAGTCGTCAAGACCAGTGGCGGCGAAATTGAGTACAAGGGTAAATTGTTGCCAAACAAGGTGAATGCAATTGTCAAACTGGGCATTTCACAGGTGCCGGAAGGACGCTTGGTATTTGCCAATTTATCGGTTATCGACAATTTGATGATGGGCGCCTATTTGCGCAATGATAAGTTGAAAATAGCGCGCGATATTAAAAAGGTATACGAACTATTTCCGCGCTTGTACGAGCGCAAACAGCAAATGGCCGGCACTTTAAGCGGTGGTGAACAGCAGATGTTGGCAATGGGCAGGGGACTTATGTCAGATCCCGATTTAATATTGTTAGACGAGCCATCGCTCGGTTTGGCACCGCTTTTGGTCAATACTATCTTTGAAATTATCGTCGATATAAAGAGTCTGAATAAGACGATATTACTGGTTGAGCAAAACGCCTATAAGGCGTTGTCGATTGCCGATATCGGTTACGTTTTGGAGCAAGGCGTGATTTCCAAGTCGGGCTCTGCCAAAGAGTTGATCGAAGATTCTACTATTCGCGAGGCTTATCTCGGCAAAAAAGCGACGCGCAATTAGCGTAGCTGGCAGCGGCTTTCACGGCCTGAGAATAGAAGAATGAAGAACGGAAAAAGAGAGTCGCATTCAATAGCGGCTCTCTTTATATAGTAGATTTCTTGTAATTGTTAGGTTCAGAACTGTCATTTTGAGTGAACAGTTACAATTTCTTACAGTATTACAAGTGATCTTCAGATTTTATGACGTCATCCTGCGTGTCGACCATTAAGCCGGCCTTTTCCATTAGGTAGAAAATTAAACTGAGTACAATTGCGACAACTGATGCCAAGACCATCCCCCTAAACTGCACTTGACCGAGTTTGATGGCTACGCCGCTCAGGCCGGTCGTAAAGACGACGGATGTCAGAATCAAATTTTTGGCCTTTGAATAGTTAATGCGCTTGTCGACCAACAGGCGAATGCCAGATGCGCCGATCATGCCGTAAAGTAAGAATGTGACGCCGCCGATGACATTGCCCGGAATCGTTCTAATTAAGGCTGCAAGTGGCCCGATAAAGGCCATGATAATCGACAATACGGCCGCGCCGGCGATGACGTAGACGCTGTAGACGCCGGTAACTGCCATGACGCCAATGTTTTCGCCGTAAGTGGTCGTCGGCACGCCGCCGATAAAACCGGATAGGGCGGTCGATAAATCGTCGGCCAAAATCGATCGGTGTAAGCCGGGGTCTTTTAAGAGGTCGCGGCCGATGATATTTGAGGTGACGACCTGGTGTGAAATGTGTTCACTGGTGATGACCAACAGCACTGGCAACATGATGATAATGGCATTGAGGTCAAACTTGGGCGCTTGGAAATGCGGTACGCTAAACAATTTTGCCGCCATGACCGGTGCAAAATCGACCATGTTAAAGAACACGGACAGCGTATAGCCGGCGACGATGGCAATTAGAATTGGCACCGTTGAGAAAAAACCGCGAAAGGCGACCGAGCCGATTACGGCGACGCCCAAGGTGACGATAAATACGATAAAATCTTGGGCTGTGGCATTTTCTACCATGATATTTGCGCCGGTGGCGCCGCCGGCGACAGTCAAGCCGGTCAGTTCAAAGCCGATTAGGGCGACGACTGACCCCATTGCGGCGGGCGGCAGTACGATATCGATCCAGGCCACCCCAAATTTGTAGATGATATAGGCCAACAGACAACCCAGTAGGCCGACTACGATAAAGCCGCCCTGGGCGTATTCAAAGCCGCCCATCTCGTTAATGATAATTCCCGCCGGCCCTAAAAAAGCAAAGCTCGACCCCAAGTAGGCTGGCGCTTTGCCCTTGGTGATTAAGATGAATAACAGCGTTCCGATACCGTTCATCAAGAGGACGATACCGGGGTCGATGCCGAAGATAATCGGCACCAGTACCGATGCGCCAAACATGGCGAAGGTGTGTTGTAAGCTGAGGGGCAAAAAAAGTGCCGATGGAACTTTCTCATCGACTTGATAGATGCGTTTTTGTGACATAAAATCTCCTTTCGTCATAATGAGTTTGCGCGCAGAAAGAAGATGCCTTTCTGAGCTCTCGGTTCAGATTAAAGGTTACCTTAGATATCATAACAGACTGCGAGATGATTGACAATGTCAAAAACGAAATTTCCCACTCTTTTGGAGTGGGAATGTTACGTTTTAGATAGCTCTCTCTATTTTGTTAGATTTCAAACATCTTGCGCAAACCATTACGCGCTTTGGAGAACCGTCGACAACGGCCTTAACTCTTCTCAAGTTCGGTTTCCAAGTTCTTCTCGAGTGGTTCATAGCGTGAGAAACTTTGTTGCCGGAAATCCTTCCCTTACCACAGACATGACATGTTCTAGGCATAAAAAACACCTCCTTTAAAAGATATATTTTACGATTGCTCGCATTATTCTACTAGCTTGAGATATCCTACAAACTCCTGTAAATAGTAACAAACACTATTATAATCACTTTTCTTAAAAAATGCAATGATTTTATCAAAATTAGTTGTGAAGATTGCAAAGCGTTGCTCAATATGATAAAGTTGTATCGTTACAGGTAAATAAAAGTATGAGATAGTCTGTTGATGTATCAGTGGCGCTAGATGAATAACACTTCGTCAGTGATGGTGTTGTCTGCGCATTATGCGAGGGGGAATTATGATTACACGTATTCAAAATCAATATGGCACTATAAATATAAGTACTGAAGTTATTGCCATGATCGCCGGTGCAGCGGCCGTCGAGTGTTATGGTTTAGTCGGCATGGCGTCAAAGTCTGCTGGCAGCGGCATTGTAAATTTATTAAAACGCGAGCACCTCAGCAAGGGTATCAAGATCACGGCAAAGGACGACGTCTTAACGATCGACCTTTACGTCATCGTCCAGTTTGGCACCAAAATTTCAGTCGTAGCCGAAAACATCATTAAAAAAGTAAAATACAATGTTGAAAATCAGACCGGTTTAGTTGTAGAAAAAGTGAATTTAAACATTGAAGGCGTTCGCGTTCAATCTTAATAATAGGAGGACACAGTGGAAGTTAAAGTAATCGATGCATCTCTATTAGAAAAGATGTTCATACACGGAACCAGTTTGCTGGAGGCGAACAAGGCGACGGTAGATGCCCTAAATGTCTTTCCGGTGCCAGATGGCGACACTGGCACCAATATGTCTTTGACGATGAAAAATGCCGTAGCTGAGTTAAGTGGCAAACAGCATCAGACTGTTGGCGAAGTCAGCAAGGCGATTTCAAAGGGCTCTTTAATGGGTGCACGCGGCAATTCCGGCGTCATTCTCTCGCAGATATTTAGAGGTTTTGCGCAATCTGCCGAAAATCTCGAATCGATGACTGTCGAACAGTTGGCCGCGGCGCTCGAGGCGAGTGCTCAGACCGCCTACAAAGCGGTGCTCAAACCGGTTGAGGGCACGATTTTAACGGTTATTCGCACAATCGGCGCGCGCGCCATCGAATTGTCGGAAGAACGCTTGTCATTCAATACATTTTTTGAAGAAGTGCTTTCCAGTGGCGAAAAGGCATTGGCCAACACGCCGAACCAATTGCCACAACTGAAACAGGCCGGTGTCGTCGACGCCGGTGGTAAGGGTTTGCTATACATTTTATATGGATTTTATGAGGTACTTTGCGGGCGCCCGGTTTCCGAACTTTCAATAGCGGATCAGCACGCCTACAAGCCGTTGCCGGCGCAGGCTCACGTCGCCACGGAAGACATTAAATTCACCTATTGCACTGAATTTATCGTGCGCGGTCAAAACTTAGCCGACGCGCCGTTGAAAACCGATATAATCGATATGGGTGACAGCATGGTCTACGTTCCAGATGACGATTTAATAAAGGTACACATACACACCAACGACCCCGGCGTGGTCATGCAAAAGGCGCTCCAATACGGTGAATTGATTAAAATTAAAATAGAAAACATGAAAGAACAACACGGTACGATCTTGGGCGATCACTATCACGATCAGGCGCAGGTCGCCGAACCCACTCCGTCCGAAGAAAGAGCTAAGGTTGCGGTTGTCGCCGTTGCACTGGGCGCCGGCATGGCCGATATACTAAAGGACTTGGGTGTCGAATACATCATTCGCGGCGGTCAGACGATGAATCCTTCGACGGCCGACATACAGTCTGCTATCGAAAGCGTCAACGCCGAAGAAGTCATCGTCATGCCGAACAATTCCAACATCATCATGGCCGCCAATCAATCGGCTGAATTGAGCGACTTAAAAGTACACGTCTTGCCGACGAAGTCCGTCTTACAGTGTATTAGCGCGATGATCGACTATGATCCAGAACAATCTGCGGCAGATAATTTTGCTGCGATGGAAGAGGCAATGCGCGACGTAAAGACAATCGACATCACCTATGCGGTGCGCGATACGGAAATTGGCGACGTCGACATTAAAGAGGGCGATTATCTGGCGATATTAAACGGCCAAATCGTCAGTAGCGAGCACGATATCGAATCAGTCGTGATGTACGCGGTCGACAAAGCTGTCGATTCGACGAGCGAATTTATTTCGCTTTATTATGGCGAGGACATCGACGAGGCCGCAGCTGCGGCAATGGCGTCAAAAATTGTCGCGGCATATCCCGAGCTTGAAGTCGAAGTGTTTTCCGGTCAGCAACCGGTCTACCGCTATTTAATATCTGTTGAATAAGCTTTTGGGATGCGATTTGTATGGATCAAAAATTATTGAGTCTGCGCGGCATTGGCAAGAAAAAATATCAGGCGTTTCAAAAGTTGTCGTTGCAGACAATTGAACAGCTCGTCTTTTACTATCCCAAAGCGCATCTCAACAAGGGTCGCATCACGCCATTGGCAGATATAGTTAGCGCCGACAAGTACGCGCTCGAAGTGACTGTCAAGCACTTTCAAAAATCGCGCATAAAAGGCGGCAGAACGCTGCACAAGTTCATCGTCGAAGACGATACTGCGACGGCGCAAGTGTTGTTTATCAACACGCCTTTTATAACTAATTACTTTCACGTCGATGGACGCTATTATATTTACGGTCAAGTGTCTATCGACGCCACCGATTTGATTATATTTCACCCTGAAATACGCCCTCATGACGAGGGCGCATTTGGCATTGAGCCGAAATACGCCTTAACTGACGGACTGTCCAATAAAGACATCTGTAATGCCGTGGCGCAGTGTCAGCGGCAGATTGCGGACATAAGTGAAGTGTTGCCGCAGTCAATTGTCGAGAAACACCATTTGATGGCGCGCAGCGCTGCAGTTTTTGCAATTCATTTTCCAAGTGACGAAGAAGTGTTGGCAGAGGCCAAACGGCGTTTGAAATACGAAGAACTCTTTCACTTGCAGATGGCGCTGCGTCATCGCAAGCAGCGCGTCTCCCAAATGATGCGCATGGGACTGGACAATCTGCCAAGTGATGACGAAATCGGGCGACTTTTTAGCTTTAAACTGACAGCCGATCAATTGCGTGCGATATCTGAAATAAAAACCGACATGGGGGCGGCGATGCCGATGAATCGACTATTGCAGGGCGACGTCGGATCGGGCAAGACGGCCGTGGCAATTGCGGCCGCCTATTGCGTTGTGCAAAACGGTTTTCAAGTCGCCTTGATGGCGCCTACCGAAATATTGGCGCAGCAACACTACGACACGTTTTGCAAATCCTTTTCAAGCGATCAGTTAAAATTATTAACGGCTGCGACAAAGGACAAACAAGCGATTTACGATGCAGTTGCCGCCGGGCGAATCGCCATAGTAATCGGTACGCACGCCATCATTCAAAACGCGCTGACATTTGCCGATTTGAGGCTCGTCATCACCGATGAACAGCATCGCTTTGGCGTCAATCAGCGCAAGTCGCTCAGCGAAAAGGCGCCGGGCGTCGACGTATTGGTTATGTCGGCTACGCCAATTCCGCGCACATTGTCGCTGATCGTCTACGGCGACATGTCGATATCGACAATTAAACAATTGCCGCGCGGTCGCTTGCCGATTAAGACGCACTACGTTAAACCGGCCAAGTACGATGCGATGTTAGATTTTATCGAAGAGCATTTGGCGCGGGGGGAGCAAGCTTATTTTGTAGCGCCTTTAATAGAAGAATCCGATAAAATAGATTTGGTGGCGGCAGAGCAGTTATACCACTCGATAGCGGCGCGCTTTGCAAAGTATCGCGTTGCGCTGATGCACGGCAAGATGTCAGCCGAGCAAAAAAACGACATCATGGATCAATTTAAAGCGGGAATGACACAGGTATTGGTTTCGACAACGGTGATTGAAGTCGGCGTCGACGTGGCGCAGGCCACCATAATGGTGATCACTCACGCCGAGCGCTTCGGCCTGTCGCAGTTGCATCAAATGCGCGGCCGCGTCGGGCGCGGCGCCGGTCAGTCCTACTGTTTTTTAACCGCCCGGGCACCGGGCGAAGTCGCACGACAGCGCATCGCCATGATGACAAAGAGCAATGATGGCTTTGCGATTGCCGAAAAAGATTTGCAGATTCGCGGTCCAGGTGAATTGTTGGGGGTTAGACAACACGGCTTGCCGGAGCTCAAACTAGTAGATTTAAAAAGCGATATAGATTTAGTTAAGTCAGTTTACGAAGACTGTAAAGCGCTGTTTGAATCGTCCGAAGACATATCGGACTACTTGCAGTGGTTGGAAAGTCAAATGGTTTTATAGCGAATGCAGGCTTAAAGCGTTTAAAAATATTATGTGAAGGTGGCATATGCGCGTTGTTTCGGGTAGCGCTCGGGGGATAAAATTAAATACGATTGACAGTTTAAAGACCAGACCGACGACGGATCGCGTAAAAGAGGCGATCTTCAGCATGATTCAGTTCGACTTGCAAGAGGCCGTCGTGTTGGATGCCTATGCCGGTAGCGGCGCGCTTGGCATCGAGGCGCTCAGTCGCGGCGCCGGGCAGGTCGATTTTGTCGATTTGGCAAAGCCCTGCATTAGAGTAATCAAAGACAATTTGGCAAAGACAAAACTGGCTGGCGGTACGGTTTTTCAGTCCGCCTTAGACGACTTTCTAAAGGGCGACAAGGCCAAGACCTACGATATTGTCTTGCTCGATCCGCCCTACCAAAAAAAATACGTAGAAAAATCAATTAATTGGCTAATTGATGGTGACAATCTTAGCAAAAACGCTATAATAGTGATAGAGCATAATAATTCGGTTCAACTAGCGGATCGCTATGGCTCTTTAGTACGCGTTAAAGACAAGCGCTATGGCGCAATATTTATAACGATTTATAGGAGAGAAATGTGAAAACGGCAATCTACCCGGGCAGCTTTGACCCACTGACCAATGGACATTTAGACATTATTAGTCGAGCGTCCGGAATTTTTGACAAGCTCATCGTGTTGGTTTCAGTGAATAGTAGCAAGTCGCCGCTCTTTACGATTGAAGAGCGCTGTGACATGATAAGGCGCGTCGTCGAACCCTACGAAAACGTCAGCGTCGAGGCGCTCGACGGTTTGCTCGCCGACTACGTTAGCGAACGCGACGAGGCGGTAATCGTAAAGGGCTTGAGGGCGTTATCCGACTTTGAAATGGAATTTCAAATGGCTTTGATGAACCGCAGTATCGATAGGCGCGTAGAGACGATGTTTTTGATGACATGTGTAGATTATTCGTTCTTGAGTTCTTCTATCGTAAAAGAACTCGACCGCTATAATGGCGATATTTCAAAATACGTACCGGATGTCGTCAATCAGGAAATGTTGAAAAAGAGAGGTAACTAATGAAAGTTTTGCAATTAATGGATCAACTGGAAGATTTAGTTGAAAACGCATCGACAGTACCGCTAACCGGCAAGGCGGTAGTCAGCCGCGAAGAAGTCTTGGCAATACTAAACGACATTCGCTTGACAATTCCCGATGAAATTAAACAGGCGCAGTGGATTACAGAAGAGCGCACCAAAATTTTAGAAGATGCCGAATTGGAATCTTCGCGCATCAATAAGTCGGCTGAAAAAGACGTCGACCAGATGATGACGGAGGCGCAACAGCGCGTCGAGAAAATGGTTCAAAAGGACGAAATCACCAAATTGGCAGAAGAGAAAGCTAAAGAAATTGTCGAAAAGGCAAATCGGCAAGCTGCTCAAATTAGAAATGGCGCCTATCACTATGCCGATGAAGTGATGCAAAAAATACAGGGTAATATCGATAAGCTGAGCAAGTCAATACAAAAAAACCGCGCCGAGTTAAAATCGTTTCAAGCAAAGACAAAAAGTCCTCAGTAGGGCTTTTTTATTTGGCTGAAAAGTGAAAAAGAGATTGATTTTAGTCGTTGCAACAGTTGTACTGCTGATCGTTTTAACGCAGTTTATTAAGGCGCGCGGCACGCTGGACACAGTGTTGATCGATTGGGATTTCGTTTCGGTAGATGGCGACTGGTTGCTCTTTACAATAGAAGGAGAAAACGACGACGTCTTTTCTAAAGTGCTCGACAAAGCGCTCCAGAGCGGCGCGTTTATTCGCGTTTATAAAATATCCGAAAGCATAACTGCCAGATCGTTGAATGCAATGGATAAGCGACGTATAAAAGACCTAAAAATGCAGTTTATTTATCAAAATGACATGACCACTGCACATCCTTGGACGATCGCGGTTGGTCAGAGCGATACAGATCGTCATATCGAAGTTTTCGTCGGTGCGTTTCGCGCGACCAAATATTGCGCGGCGGAGACGCGTCCTTACTTTTTAGAGTATCGCGATGGCGTTTTAGTGCGCAAGTGGACGGGGACGCGGTTGAATTGTGCGGCCTTTTCAGCCGCCGATTACATCGATGCAGACGGCGACGGTAGAGATGAGTTGAAGGTCGTAGAATACGACCGGAACAACGGGGAATTAGAGCGCCGCATTGCTTACTATCGGCTATACGGCTTTACGCCGCACCGCTTTTTATTAGATGATTAAGGAGGGCAAGATGGCTAAAAAACTATTTGCAATTTTACTTGCGATTGTCGTTTTGACGAGCGCTTGTGGCGATTCAGGTCAGCAGATTGCCGAATCGACTGAGGTGACGACCGCGCAATTGAGTGAAACGACGATACAAACTAGCGATACGACGGCACCGCCGACTGAGCCGGTGACGACGCAGCCGCCTGCACCGGCGAGCAGTACGGTGGCGACGTCGACCGAAGAACCATATGAACCAGATATCGCCGCTAAGCTGACCTACGATCAGGCGATTAATAAGGAGATGTATCGAGGTTTTAGTGACGATCAAATGGCGGCTTTAAACGAGCGCGGCTTTGTCGTAATAGAGCCGCCCACTGAGTATCCCGATACTTTTATGCACCAGTATTATGAAGGCGCTGAGTACAATGACGCCTCTGTCTTCGTAACGACGGACGCCGTATTAAATATGTTTCACATGTATTACAGCGGTAGTATGAAGGCGCTTGAAAGCGTTTATTATTACAATGATATAGTGGCTTTGACCAATCGTCTAATGGCGTCGACAGAAGTCGCCTATGGCGCGTCCGATTCGGCTTTAAAGCCCTATTACAAGCGGCTTTACGCCTATCTCGTCGTGGCGGCCAAACTACTAAATGGCGAATCCGTCGACATAGTGGAATACAATGAATACGATTCCGAGAAAATGGCGAAAATTAGGCGAAATATAGTCGCGGGGCAGGATCGGTTACAGCGGCTAATCGATCGCACTCCCGCCGAAGTTGCGCGGCTGGCAGATGCCGATTACGAGATGATTGTAAAATTTAATTCGGAAACGGCTTCCAGTGGAGCGGCGATTGCCAAATCGCAGATTTTAAACAAAAAAATCGATTTGTCACAATATCTCGTACGCGGACACTATACGCAGAGCAAGGTGCTTTCCAATTATTTTAGAGGTATGATGTGGTATTCGCAATCGGGCTTTGACATCGCCATCGAGAAACGCGATAATGTCGTCGTCAGCCAATTGTTGGCGCAGCTGATTGCGAGTGATTCAGAGGTTGCAAAAATGTGGAACGACGTCTATCGGTTGACGGCTTTTTATTCCGGTGAAAGCGACGACTTAAATTATAAAGACATCGCGCAGCTGACAGAGAGCGTTTATGGCGCCGATTTCAATCCGCTCGCACTTATCGACGAAACTTACGACGACGCACTTAAAACGGCAATTGACGCCTTGCCGACGCCTGCGATCACACCCGTTTTGAAGAGCGATAGCGCGTATAAAGACGTCGATTATAAGCGTCAGTTTCGCCTTATGGGACAGCGTTTTACATTCGATAGCTATGCGATGACCAGATTGGTGCAGTCGCCGCGCCGCTTAAACATTTCGGCCTTTGACGTATTGGCGATGACCGGTAATCAAAAGGCCGAAGAATTACTGTACGCGTACTATAGCCCGGATCAGAATTGGCCGGATTATGCGCAGCGATTAGCCGAAGTTAAGGGCGAATACGCCGAATATAAAAACACGCCTATCAAAGACATTTATAAGGGTTGGTTTAAGGCGATTGACTTGGCCTTAAACGAGAGCTTTAATGGTGAGATACCTTATTTTATGTCGACTGACGCCTATGCCTATAAGCGCGTCAACACGGCCTTGGGTAGCTTTGCCGAACTGAAGCACGACAACGTCTTATACGCCAAGCAGATGATGGCTGAGGGCGGCGGTGAAGACGAAGAGCTGGGTAAGCCACTGCACTTCGTCGAACCCAATGTCGAACTCTACAAGGCGCTGCGCGACATCGTGGCGCTGGCAAAGGGGCACAGCGACGCCTATCAAGATACGAGGATAAGCAAACCACTAGACGACATGATGTCGTATTTGAACTTGTTTATCGCGGTATCACACAAAGAGCTAACCGGCGGGATTATTTCGCAGGAAGAACTGCGCGATATAGCCTATTTTGGAGGGCTGGTCGACCGGTTGCGAGTCGAGTATAACTATTACATACGCGACTTGATGGGCGGCGACTACGAGGCCGAAAGGACGTCGGCCTTAATTAGCGATATCGCCACAGTTGTCGACTTGGGCTATCTCGAACTGGGCATTGGATTGCCCTACGACATTTATGCGCTGGTCGAAGTCAACGGGCATCCCGTCATCACCAAGGGCGTGGTTTATTCAGCTTATAGTTTTTATAATGAACGGCGCTTAACAGACGAAAAGTGGCATCAAATGATCGGTCTTAAGAAAGGCGAATACGATTCGATGGAATACGACCCCAGTCGGCGCGCCATCCATTTGTCGACGATGATGCCCTATACCCAAAAATTCGTTTCTCAAGAATACAATAATATAATTAAAGAGTACATTGAAATGGCATGGCCTAAGGAGTAGACATGAAGACTAAATTAACGACGTTATTTGGAATTGAGTACCCAATTGTACAAGGCGGCATGGCTTGGGTGAGTGACGCCGAACTGGTTGCGGCGGTCGCCGAAGCCGGCGGCATCGGCAGCATTGGCAGCGCCCGCCGTTCGCCCGAGTGGGTGCGCCAACAGATTAGAAAGGCGAGAAACCTTACCGATAAGCCGTTTGGTGTAAACCTAGTGTTGCTCGACAAAGATTTTGAGCAAAAAAAAGAAGTTGTCATTCAAGAGGGCGTCACCTATGTGGCGACCGGAGCGGGCAACCCGGTGCCGCACATAGAGGATTTTCACGAAGTCGGCATTAAAGTTATGCCGGTCGTGCCCAATTTAAAGCTGGCCAAGCGCGTTGCTGCGGCCGGCGCCGACGCCATCGTAGTCGAGGGCATGGAAGCCGGCGGACACATCGGTAAGTTGACGACGATGGCGCTATTGACCCAAGTTGTGCCGGAAATCGACATACCAGTCGTCGTAGCGGGTGGCATCGTCGACGGCAGGGGCGTCGCCGCTGCGCTCTTAATGGGTGCGGCGGGCGTTCAAATGGGAACGCGCTTTTACGCATCATTGGAGTGTACGGCACATCAAAACGCTAAACAGGCAATTGTCGATGCGATTGACACCGACACTGAAGTAACCGGCAGAAAGGGACATGAGGTGCGCGGTTTGCGCAATAAAATGACTGAAAAATACCATCAGTTGGTCAGTGAAGGTGCACCGCTCGAAGAAATCGAGAAGTTGGTCACTGGTACTAGCAAGATGGCGCCGCAAGATGGCGACGTCGACTGGGGATTTGTACAGGCCGGTCAGTCTTTGACGCCGATTGTCAGCATAATGTCTTGTCGCGACATCGTGACGAAGATTATGCGAGATGCAGAAGCGCTCTACAAAGGCTAATCGCACGGGGGTATTATTTGAAGATATGTGGTTTGATTACAGAGTATAATCCCTTTCACAACGGGCACCGCTATCACCTCGAAACCTCCAAGCAAAAGAGCGCCGCCGATTACGCGGTGGCGGTTATGAGCGGCCATTTTTTGCAGCGCGGCGAACCGGCGTTGCTGGATAAGTGGACGCGCGCGGCAATGGCGGTGCGCTGCGGCGTCGACTTGGTCGTCGAATTGCCGGTTTATTATGCGACGGCCAGCGCACAGTATTTTGCCGAGGGCGCCATTGCCCTGCTCGATCGGATGGCAGTTGACAGCGTATCTTTTGGCTCGGAGAGTGGCGACGTCAATTTGTTGGCAAAGGTGGCAGATGCACTGCAAGACATTGATCTAAACCGCAGCGCCGAATTTGCGCAATTGTTACAGAGTGGCATGCCCTACCACGCCGCAAGGCAGCGCCTGTTGCAAGAGCGCTATGCAATCGACTTTGATTTTTCGGCCAATAATATACTGGCCGTTTCGTATCTTAGAGCGGCTAAAAAGCGCGCTGCTAGCGCCACCTTGGCAACCGTTAAAAGATGCGCTGCCGGCTATCACGACAGCGCTATCAGCGGCACTATTGCCTCGGCTACGGCGATTAGAGGACAGCTCGATAGGCGTCCCGTCGATTGGCGGCGCATCGCCGCCGTTATGCCCGAGGCGGCCTTTAATACACTTTATGACAGTTCGCACTACACTTATTTAAACGACTTTAAGGCGCTCGTAAACAGTGCAATTATACGCGCTGGACGCAGTGGTTTGGCGCATATTAGAGGCGTTTCTGAAGGCTTGGAAAACAGGCTGCTCGACAACATTTCCAACGTCATGTCACTAGAGGATTTGGTCGACTCAGTCGCATCAAAGCGCTATCCGAAAACGCGTATTAGGCGATTGTTAATCAACATTTTACTGGGCATCGAGCAATTTGAGATGCAGTCTGCCGAACACAATCTGGATTACGCGCGCATTTTGGCGTTTAATGAAAACGGTCGCAAAATTATTAAACACGTCAAGCGAAATGGCGATTTGACGTTATTTAGTAACCTGGCGCGCGATTTGAAAAAGTATCGCAGAGCCAATCCCTTGATCGACTTGGATATTAGGGCGACCGGCATTTACTCGCAGGTCAATCGCGCCGTGCACATTCGCTCGGACTACACAATGCAGCCGATTGAAGTTTAAACCCAGAATATTCACACCACTACTCGAAATTCACATCAATCTTTGGAATATCTGCGCTCTAAAAATTTTCACCGTACACGCATTCGGCACGCCTTAAATTTTTATAACGCACCTATTCTCAAATCTTATAGCGCTTTTCACGCACTGGCGCGAATAATCTGGGTTTAATTATGTAATTTTCACTTGTATTTTTGGAGTGATATTTTTATAATATAGTTTGGGAATAGTAATTGGACGATTTTTAAAAGTTCGTCTATAGAAGGTATCTATATGGAGGGTAAAAAATGAACATTTTAGTTATCAACTGTGGTAGTTCTTCGTTGAAGTATCAGCTGATCGACATGAAAGACGAAACGGTCATGGCGAATGGTTTGGTCGAGCGCATTGGCATCGACGGCTCTCGTTTAAAGCACCAGGCTTATGAAAACGACAAAGTCACTATCGAAGTGCCAATGAAAGACCACAAAGAGGCGCTTTTACAAGTGCTCGACGCATTGACGCACGGTGAGCACGGCTCAATTAAATCACTCGACGCCATCAACGCGGTTGGACACAGAGTTGTACACGCCGGTGAAAAGTATTCCGAGTCAGTTCTAATTGACGATGCCGTCATCGCCGCCTTAGAGGAATGCATACCGTTGGCACCACTGCACAACCCTCCTAACTTGACGGGTATCAAGGCGATGAAAGAATTGTTGCCGAATTTGCCGATGGTCGCAGTATTTGACACGGCATTTCACCAATCGATGACACCGGATGCCTACATTTACGCGCTGCCCTATGAATACTACGAAAAGCATGGCGTGCGCCGCTACGGTTTCCACGGCACATCGCATCGCTATGTCGTGCAGCGCGCCGCTGAAATGCTCGGCAAAGACGTCAAGGACTTAAAGCTGGTTTCTTGCCACTTGGGTAACGGCGCTTCAGTCGCGGCTGTAGACGGCGGTAAATCCGTCGATACGACGATGGGTTTTACGCCGCTGGAAGGTCTCGTCATGGGTACGCGTTGCGGTGATATGGACCCCGCCGTTGCGACATTCTTGATGGAAAACGAAACGCTCAGCATCGATGAATTAAACAATGTTATGAACAAGAAGTCCGGCGTGCTCGGCATTTCCGGCGTCAGTTCGGATTTTAGAGATATTGAAACTGCCGCCGGTGAGGGCAACGCGCGCGCGCAATTGGCCATCGATGTATTCAATCGCCGCGTCAAAAAGCGCATTGGCGCTTACGCAGCTGTTATGGGCGGCGTCGACGGCGTAATCTTTACTGCCGGCCTCGGTGAAAACTCGGCGACGAACAGAAAAGAAATATGTTCTGGTTTAGCGTTTATGGGCATCGAAATCGACGATGAAAAGAATAATGTACGCGGTAAAGACGCCTTTATTTCAAAAGACGGTTGCAGCGTTCCGGTGATGGTCATCCCGACCAATGAAGAATTGATGATTGCGCGCGACACGCAAGAATTGGTCGGCTAATCGCGGATTAATTATTGACAAATGCGCTAACTGCGAGTATACTGAAAAAGATGTTTTGCCCAAGTCAGGCAATTGTTTAGTGTGCGCAAGTGCGTGCGGTTATCTCATTGTAAAGAGGTGGCAGATGATATTAAATATTGCCGACGTCGTAGATGGGCGAAAGCGAGAAATGCGATTTGACGGCGTTGTCGTCATCGAACAACAGACGGCGCCGTTTAATCATAATACCGATCGATCGTCGGCGATTGACGTCAGTGGCCGAGTTTATCGTTCAGGAGATATGCTGTGGGTTCATATGACATACGAAGGCATGGTACAATTCGTATGCGACCGCTGCTTAAAGCCTTCCGAGCAAGCCGTTAGCGGTGAGCTGAAGAGACAGCTTTCGAGCAGGGATGAATTCGATGTGGAATGGTTTATCATAAAAGACGGAAAGCTCGATTTGGCGCAACTGCTCGCGGACGATTTAGTTGTAGAATTACCGATTCAGCTGATTTGTTCGCAGAATTGTAAAGGTCTTTGTCCGCAATGTGGCGCAGACCGCAACGAACAGAGCTGTCAATGTGAAGAAGAATCAATTGATCCTAGACTAGCAAGTCTAAAAAATTTATTTAACTAGTCTTGAGGAGGTGTTAAAATGGCTGTACCAAAGCGTAAGACTTCAAAGGCGAGAAGAGATAAGCGCCGCGCTTCGAATATTAAGATGAAAGCGCCGAATTTAATCGAGTGTCCGCAATGTCACGAACCCAATGTACCGCATAGGGTCTGTGCGTCGTGCGGTTACTACAAAGGTAAAGAAGTAATCGAAGTAGAATAATATTTTAATAAGCTGGGACAGAGGTTTCGGTGTAATCTGTAGAGTTCACGTATGTGGGCTCTTTTTTTGCGATAAAAATTTGGGTATCGCAATGGTTTTAGGGTATAAATAAATGTTAATAAAATTACTAGTAAAGAATGGGGAGCATAGTATGCAAACAATAAAGCAAATAGTAGAGCGGGCGATTGCCAATGTGTCGCGTTTGGGTAAGGTCGAAGCGACCAATAGTTGGCTCGGCATTATGGCGCAGCCCGATTTTAGGGCGCGCTTAACGCAGTTGGTCGAGCGCGCCGATTATAGTGCCGAATCAATTTTAAACATTTATTTGAGCTATCAGGAGTCGCGTTATGACGCGGTTCAGTGGCGCGCTGCAATATATCAATTTGTGCTCAGGTTCGCCTATCCGGACAACGCCAACGTGCCCGATTATCCATTTGTCGAAGAAAACGCACTGGTGTTTTTAGAGCTCTATAGATTGCTCTGCGAACTGGAAAAGGAACGCGTTAAAAACAGCTTTGTGTACGATTATCCATTTCAATTATTGAGCGACGAAGAGGTCGCTGAATTGGAAGATCCGACTGAATACGCCATTTTCACGAATGCCTTTCGCTACGAGTACATCTACGAGTTAATGAAACTAAATCGCGAAATCTACCCCTATTCGTCTTTGGAACACATCACCGGCGTGCACTATTTGGCGCTCTTTATAGCCAGACAAGTTAAAGCGGCTGGCATCCCCGTCGATTTGGGCATTGTATCGGGGGCGGCTGCCCTGCACGACATTGGAAAATTTGGCTGTCGTCCGGACGAGGGGCACAAGGTCGCCTACTATCACTATTACTACACCGAAGCTTGGTGTTATCGCAAGGGCATACGCTATATTCGAAATATAGCAGTCAATCATTCGACTTGGGATTTGGAATTGGAAAGCCTGTCGATTGAGGCGCTTATATTAATCTATTCCGACTTTAGAGTAAAGGGACACAACGATCAGCACTGTCCGTATCCCATGAAATTTTACGATTTGGAAGAATCGTTTAAGGTCATTTTGGAAAAACTTGACAACGTCGATGCCGCAAAGGAAAAGCGCTATCGAAAAGTATATGAAAAGTTGGCAGATTTCGAAAATTTTTTAACGCTGTACGGCATTGCAACGCGCTTTACGGAGCGTCCGAGCGGTGCAAAAGAAATGCTGAGTAGCGCCTTTTTAAGTGGTTCTGGCATTTTGTCGCGCTATAAATATTTATCGATTTCGAGCAGTTTGGCGCTGATGTACGAATTGCGCAACGAAAAGTCATTAATGCACTTTTTAGACGAAATACGAAATACCTCTGACGCCTTAAAAGTGCGCTATCAAATGAATACATTGGCACAATTTAGCAAGTACTTGACACCTGACCAAAAGGTGATTGTGTTGGACTTTTTATACGATATGTTAATTGTCAACGAAGAGGATTTGCGACGCCAATCTGCCGAAATCATGGGGTTAATCATCACCTCGTTCGACGATCCCTACAGCAAGTATTTGCCGCCGCACGTCGAGCCGGGCATTTACAAGTTATCCAAGTCTAAAGTCTTAAAAGATTTTATAAATCGATTCTTACAGCCAGAGGAGGGGCGCTCCAAACAAAAAGACCAGTGGATTGGCAGCGCGCTTTCGATTTTGTTTAAAATCGTATTGGAAGAGTCTAAAATTCCGGTTCACACCATTGATTTGATGTTGCAAAATTTAGCGCAATTAAAGGGGGATAGGCGCATTTATTTGCTGGCCTCACTACTTCATTTGCCAATTGATCAGTTGACCGAAAATCACATTCGGTTACTCGTCGCAGAGCTTGAAAGCGCCTTGCAGAGTGAAAACAGTGAAGAAATACTGTATGTTGCACTTTGCGTCAAACACTTGCTGGCCACAGAGCACGACCTGGTCGTGGCGTTTGCGCAAAGATTAATCGATATTCCGTCGTGCGATATTCACTTGCAGCATTTACAAAATGACATCGAACGCAAAATCAGACCGCTCAACGTCGTCAATGGACGCCACTTAGTAGAAGCGTTGAGTGTCGATTCGGAATTGCGTCGCAGCCTTTATTTGAACAATTTAAAGACGCATACAGCGCAGGCTGAAAAGGCCCTCAACATTGAATTGCTAGCCAATTATACGATGACTTGCGAAGACGCTGTCGATCGCTTTTACTTTGCTGTTCACCTCAGCAATTTGATAAAGAATAGCGAACACTACGACATTAGATTGGTGGCCGGTCGAACGCTTTTGCAATTATCTGACTATTTGACGGCTGAAAAACTGAACGAAGTCGTCATCGAACTGATTCGCGGCTTGGAAATAGAAAACTATCAATTTGCCAAAAATATTCCGCCGATATTGGGTCGCCTAATTGTCAGATTGCCACAAAGAGAGCGCTGCGAAGTAGTCGACGACTTGAATAAAAAAATCAAGAACGGTTCGCAGAACCTCAAGATGGTCGTCGTCGAAACGGTCAGTCAAGCCCTAATTGCGTCTGTCCAATTAGACGATTTGGACGACTTTCGCGAAACTATGCTATTAATTCTATTCAAGGCGCTCGTACAGTACGACGACATCGTTCACATCGTGGCCTTTAACGCCTTGTCTGTCAAGGTTTTTGGCAATGCGCTACTGAACTTAGAGGACAAAGCGGTGCTCTTTCAGAAGATTGCCAAAAAACTGCTCTGTATCGTCGACAGCGTACCGGCGAATAAGAGATTGTCGTCAATTAACTATGCCCATGGTTACAATAAACTGTACGTCTTCTTAGTCGAATACGCTCATGAGGTCGGCCTAATAGAAATACCGCACAAGCGCAAAGTGGCCTATTTTTCAGGCACGTTCGATCCGTTTAACCTCGGTCAGAAAAGCGTTGCCATGGCAATTCGCGATCGCGGTTTTGAAGTCTATCTGGCAATCGATGAATTTAACTGGCAACGCCGTACTCAGCCGTCGCAGTTGCGCCGCCGCTTAATTGATTTAACTATTGCCGATCAGCCTGACATCTATACGATGCCGCTCTTGCCGGTGATCAGTTTGACAAATCGAGCGGATTACGCACAACTGAAACAATTATTTGGCAATCGCGATGTCTACATCGTATCTGGGGCAGATCGCCTGGCGGAAAAAAATCGCTTTGCAAAGCTATTTGACGGCGCGTCGGAAGTTTCTCATTTAGTAATCGATCGCAACTTGATCGATCAAGAGCTGTTGTCCGAGGGTCAGCGCGTTTTGCGCCAGTTTAAAAGTGTCGATTACATAGCGATCGACGATGAACTCTCTGCCATTACGTCGCAACAGATTCGCAGTGCCGTCGATAAGCATTGGGACATAAGCGATATGGTAGATGCCTTGGCGGCAGAACAAATTGCCAATCACAATATGTATCGCAACGCGCCGGTCTACAAGACTAATATCGACACAGTTTCCAGTTCGACGATCAGCGGCGATCAGGTCGATGACGAATTAATGGATGAAGTAAAGCGCGCCTTAGATGTCGATTTAATGTTCTACTTAAACCGCTTTGATACGGCGCCAAAGGTTATCGTAATGCGCGATTCCAACAGCAATGCCGTCAATGCGGTTGCCGTCTATCGGGAAATGGCTGAAGACGAATACGACGCCATGCGCGAACATCCGGAAATTAAAACCGACTACGTCGAAATATATAAAGAAAACACAATCGTCATAGACTTGTTGGCAGCGCGTCGGCCGACGCCTTTGCACAATCACTTATTGATGCTGCACAGCGAAGTGATCGTCGACGCCATAAACAGCGGTTACGATTACAGTGTATACCGTTTAAGTGAAACGAAACTGAGTCGCATTGCAAAAGCCGGGCTGAGTTTATCCGGTTATCGCGAAATCGCTTCGCTAGCCATTATGCTGACGTCTATCAAAGCGCCTGTGGCCATTATGCTCGACGCCCAATCGATGCTTAAAAAAGCCTATCGACAGGACCGCGATATTCGCAGTGCGTTGACTAATTCGCGCATGGCACTGCTCAAGGCTTTGGTGGCGCGCTATCGCGATACTGTCATTTTGACTTTTGACCGCGCCATGCTCTATGATAAAATCAATGAAATCGTATTGCGTGAAAATGCCCCCGATACGCAAAATTCTTATGGCCCGAATCTGTGCGTGCCGTACGGCGACATCTACAACCGTTGGCTGTTGCCGAGAGCAGTGACTAAGGCGCTGCACACCGAACGCGTTTACGATATCGGACTTAATTTCTTCAACGTCAAGGCCAGCCCTAACTATCCCTCCGTCGAAGCCCAGATTGAAGTGCTTAAGGCCTTTGACATGCCGCTCTTATTGGTTGACGATTTGGTCGACAAGGGTCTGCGCTTACAGGCTTTAGAACGACATTTTAAAGTTAGGCAAGTGCCGGTCGCCGGATTAGTCGTCGGCATTATGTCGGGGCTAGGCAAAGTGCGCGCTGAGAAAAAGGGCTATCGCATTTTAGCGGGCTACTATTTGCCAAATATGACGGCGTGGTATTCGGAAAGTCATCTCTACCCGTTTATCGGCGGCGATTCCTATTATAGCGGCGACGATTTGGTGCGCAACATTTTGCCGTCAGTCAATAAAATAATGCCCTATATGTGTCATCGCAACGGCGCTAGCGGCGGTAAGGGCGCCGTCGATTTTTCGATGTCCTGTCTGCGTCGAGGGCTCAGCATTATCGAACAAATAGAAAAAACATATCACGACAGGTACCGTCGGCCGTTGACGATTAATCGTTTGAACGAAGTTTTTATCACGCCGCGCGTACCCTACTACGGCAAAAAAATGCAAATTAATCACAACTCTCTACCGAGTGATATCATTAAAAACGACGTCATTAGATTAGAACAAATCATGACGTTAATCGAGCGTTAGGAGGAATTATGAAATCGTTTTACATAGCCAACCGCCAAAAGATAATGGCCGATGTCAAGGCGGACAGCTTAGTTGTACTCTTTTCCGGCAAGGCGCCGCGCAGTTCGGCGGACGCCCATTTACCATTTGTCGTGAATCGCAATTTTTATTATTTGACCGGTCTGGATCGCGAAAACTTTATATTAGTTATGAGTAATTTAGGTGGTGAATCGACGACCGAATTATTTATAGAAAAGCCGGATTACGACGTCGAAAAGTGGGTTGGCCGCAAGCTGAAACGCGAGGCGGCGACGGAGATTTCCGGCATTGAAAAAGTCAGTTACGTCGAAAATTTTGAAAGTGCAATGGTCGGCTATGCCGCCAAGTCGGTTGCCTATGTTTACAGTGATTTTGACCGCTTTAGTTGGACTGAACCGGAAAGAATGCAGAACGCTTGGGTGAAAGACTTTGTCGCGCGCTATCCACACATCGCGGTGCAAAATTTGCAACCGCTAATGATCGCCGCGCGCATGATTAAACAGCCCTATGAAATTGAGCAGATAAAAAAGGCCATTGCCTATACTAAAAACGGACTTGAGAGAGTGCTTAAGGCACTCAAACCGGGCGTCTACGAATACGCTATGGACGCCTTGTTTAGGTACAGTATTTGCAGTGAAGGATCGGCCGGCAATTCTTTTCCGACCATTGCCGCCTCAGGCGAAAACGGCGTGATACTGCACTACGTTGAAAACGATCAGCGGTTAAAGTCCGGCGAGTTGGTGTTGTTCGACCTCGGCGCACTGCAAAACAACTACGCGTCCGATATTTCGCGCACCTATCCCATCGACGGCGTTTACAGCGCCAGGCAGCGTCAAATATACGATATCGTATTGGCTGCACAGCGCAACGTATTGGAAATTATGGTTCCCGGAACGCCTTTTGCCGAACTCAATAAAAAATGTATCGCTTACATGACCAAGGCACTTAAGGAAATCGGACTAATCGAGCGCGACGAAGACGTATCCAAATATTACTATCACGGCGTCAGCCATCACTTGGGACTGGACGTGCACGATATTTCCGATCGCACGAAACCGCTGCAGCCGGGCATGGTCTTGACCGTCGAGCCGGGGCTGTACATTGCCGAAGAGGGGATTGGCATTCGCATTGAGGACGATATTTTAATTACGCAAGATGGCAATATAAATTTGTCGGAATCGATTATTAAGGATCCCGCTGAAATCGAAAGTTTTATGCGGGCTTAATCTCAGTGTGCATTTTTGAATAATATTGGACATTTTTATTAAATTTTGTTATAATTTTACTGAAGTAAATTACACGTGCAGAAAGGAGAAATTATGAAGTACAGCATTCATTACAAGGATACTTTTTCATTACTCGAAGTGCAGCTCAATCAAGGCGAGGCCTTAAAGGCAGAATCTGGAGCGATGGTTTCAATGGACAACACCGTCGACGTCGAAGGCAAGTTAGAGGGAGGTCTGTTTAAAGGCATCGGCAGAATGTTTGCCGGCGAGAGTTTCTTTTTTCAAACGCTAGCGGCAAATCGCGGGCCGGGCAATGTCACTTTGGCGCCGACGGCGGTTGGCAGCATCGTTGCAATTCCACTAAACGGCGAATCCTACAGCGTTCAAAAAAACGGCTTTTTGGCAGCCACTATGGACGTCAATGTCGACACCAAAATGCAGAGTTTGACCAAGGGGTTGTTATCGGGTGAAGGTCTCATCATATTAAACATTCATGGCACGGGTGTGCTCTTTGTCAGTTCGCATGGTGCGATTCACGAAATTGACATTCCGGCCGGTAAGGAAGTCATTATCGACAACGGTCATTTAGTGGCTTGGCCGAGTACAGTTTCGTATAAGATCGAAAAGGCCTCAAAGGGTTGGATTTCATCAGTTACCTCGGGCGAGGCAATCGTTTGTAGATTTACCGGACCGGGTAAAGTTTATATTCAAACCAGAAATCCGAATTCGTTCATCGAATGGATTACGAGGAGGTTGCCATCTAAATAATTTTCGTTCGAGCATTCCCCTTCGTCGGGACTGGAGTAGTTATGAAAAAATTGATGCTTGTTAGTTTTCTTGTGGCGCTTTTGACATTTGTCACAGGTTGTTCAACTGAAAGTAATTCGCACTCCACGAGTGAAAGCGCAGTGCCAAACCAGAATACGACTGAAAATCAGATCAAGGCGGCTGGAGCTGAACAGGTGCAGCCGATAACAGCTGCTAAATTCGATGGTGAATTAAATCATTTTTTTGAGTTTGAAGAAAATCTAGTTTATCGCTTTAGTTCGAGTAAAGGCAGTCGCTTAGACTTGATTGTAGCGGCGGATGAGAAGATGCACGAAATGACGGCGTATCACTTTGAGGGCGAATTATATGATGAGTCTGACGAGTTGTTAGATTATTACAATGAAGTTTACTTGCTGACGCCGCAAGTGCTCTGTCAGACGTATAGTTCTAATACCTTTAAAAGAGATGATGAATACCAGACGATCTGGTTAAAGTCGCCCGTTTCGCCAGGCGATACTTGGCAGACGACCTATTACGACGAAGACGAGGGCTTTGTCGACGCAGTTGTTACAGTGGCGCAAATTGAAGATGACTACATAAAGGTCAATTTAGTGGTCGTCGATCCAAGCGTCGTCGAAGAGAATCGCAAGAATGTCGCTCGCACTTTTCAGAAGGCCGGTTTGCCGATGTCCGATGCAGTTTTATGCGGCGCCGAAACTTTAGTCTATAGTGAGTCGTTTGATTATAACCCCACTGTAGATGCGGCAAATCTTAAGCGCTTTTTTAGTGACGATGCCAATATTAAAGCATTGTTCTCGGCCAGTCCAATCGAAGTAAAGCGCGTCATCGGCGAGTATAAGAAGGGCGTTAGAAAAACCGAGGACATAGCTGAGATCGCCCAATTGACAAAGCAAAACTTGTCTAAACTTTACGGTATGAATGCGGTTGCCGTGCCCGATGCAATGCGCGATATCGCAGCTTACGGGCTGGCTCGTTCAGATGATAATCCAGTCGTGTTGGACGCCTTTATCGAATCGGTCAATTTTAATATTTACGGTTTGACATTTAGTCACTTCATTGCCGATTACGCACTGTATCTCAACAACACTTTAAATGAAGTTTTGCGCCTAACCGATTTCGACGGCGCAGAAATGTTCAAAAGGCCTTTGCCGATACCGCGGACGGGTGACTTTTTGGGTGCAAAGTACTTTGAAAAGGCCTATCGCGATTGCAATCTTTACTACAGCATATCGCCATATGATATGGAGATGCTAGAAGTTGTCAATACCGATTTGATCGAACCGGAAGAGGTGGTTTATACAAATGCCAAGCATCTATTTGGCACTTCGCTGAGAGGTGATTACGACAACGCAGCTAAATATATCGAGTTGGCTACGCTTATAGAAGTGATTAGCGCCGAATACGACAAAGTGTATTACGAGCGTCAAGACATCGACGGTATGTTCTTTAAGGACAGTGCGTATTATCATCCTTATATTTTGGAACTGCTAGAAACTGCCGATTACTTGTATCAACAGTTGGACGAGAAATATCGAAAGGGCGCGCAGCGCTATATGAATCAAATCGTCCAAATGGCGTTTTTGCGCAGGGAATTGCCCGGCAAATATTACAGTGGCGTCGGCTTAAATCGCGAAGATGGCATCGCCCATATTGTGCGCTATAGTTACGACGTCGAGAACACATCTGAGATGTTCGACAGGGAGTTGGCGGAGGCGTTGCGAGAATTTAGAGCGCAACACCCCGACAGTTATTTTAATTTTTATATCGCCGTCGTGCTGGAAAACTTTGAAAAGTATAATTATTGTTATCATCAACCGCTTGATGATATGTTGTTGGAATTGACGCCCTATAAAGGCCTCTGGGAAGCGCCCTATTCGGCGCATACGATGTCCGACGACTTAAAAAATTATTATATTGATCTGGCCGTTGACGACACTCCTGAAACGATGCCTGCAGCAGTGGTGGCCGATGACCTTAAATCGCTCGTCGATGCGATTAAACCGGGTGCACGGGTATCTTTAAAACCCAACACCTACTTGCTATCGCCGAGTGACGGCGATTACTTTGGGAAATATGCCAAAATTCAAAACGGCAAGTTGACAATAGAGGGCGTTGCAGATTTGACGATTGGTGCGACGCGCGGATTCGCTCAGATTATATCTTATGAATTAAATGACGTCGTCGAACTGAAAAATTGTAAAAATGTTACTTTAAGCCGTTTGCGCTTAGGACACATTGTCAAAGAATACTGTAATGGCAGTGCGATTCGGATTGCCGATTCACATGGCGTAAACCTGAAAAAGTCGATTTTCTACGGCTGTGGTTACAACGGCATCGCGGTTTCAAATAGCGACGGCATTGCAGTTGCCGACAGCGTTATCAGCGGTTGCGACAGCGATGGCATCTCGATTCGTGAATCTGCGCAGATGATGATTAAGCGCTGCTATTTAAGGGATAACGGCGCCTATGCAATAAAGGCCTATAATTCGAAAGATATCGCGATTGGCAACTGTACGACGGATAATAATTTTAGCGATCCGCAGTACGTGACGACACAAGAGGCCATTATTTACGGCGTCAATTCGACGCTTAGGTTGAGTGAGAATACGTATATAGAGCGCATCGCGCCCTGTGTTTACGACGGTGGAGAAGTTACCATTGATTAGCGATTTAAATCGCCGGATATTAAAATTACTGCATTTTCATCTCGCTGTAGGTTTTGTCACTGCAGCGGGATTTTATTATCTTTATTTTGTGTAATAAAAAAACTAATGCACTAAATGTAGATATATAGTACAATAAGAGTAGAGTATTTAAATAATTTTTTGGAGGCAAAGATGAAATGTCCTTTTTGTGCTGCAGATAGTTCAAAAGTAATCGATTCCAGACCGACTGAAGACGGCTTTGCAATTAGGCGCCGCCGCGAGTGCAACAGTTGTACGAATCGCTTTACGACATACGAAAAAGTTGAAGAAGTGCCTTTGGTGGTCGTCAAAAAAGACGGTACGCGCGAGGCCTTCAACCGCAATAAAATACTCAATGGCATTATTCGCGCCTGTGAAAAAAGGCCGGTATCTGTGGAGTCGATGGAAAATATCGTAGGCGACATTGAAAAAAAGTTGAACAATTCGCTAGTTAAAGAAATAGAAACGACGGTTATCGGCGAGCACATTATGGATGCCCTAAAGGACATCGATGAAGTCGCTTACGTTAGATTTGCATCGGTGTATCGTCAATTCAAGGACACGCAATCGTTTTTAGAAGAAATCGCAAAGATAATGAAAGATAAAAAAGCTTAAATTAATGAAAGCCTTAATAAAGTATGTGGAACTGGGCAGTGTCGCCGAGGAAATGGGGATTCAATCGGGTGATTATCTGGTCGCAATCAACGACAAGCCGATTCTCGATATTATGGATTACCTCTATCACCGCGACGACGACGAATTAGTTCTGACAATTGAAACAAAAGACGGCGAAATATGGGATTGTGAAATAGAAAAAGAATACGATGAAACAATTGGCTTGGCGTTTGAAAATCCAATTATCGATCGGGCGATGCACTGCACCAATAAATGTATTTTTTGCTTTATTGACCAAATGCCCAAGGGCATGCGTCAATCGCTTTACTTCAAAGACGACGATTCCAGATTGTCCTTTATGTTGGGTAATTTTATTACGTTGACCAATATGAGCGACGCCGTTTTTCAGCGCATGATAGACTATCGCATTTCGCCGATTAACGTATCGGTGCATACAGTCAACCCGGAAATGCGCGTCAAAATGCTAGGTAACCGCTTTGCCGGCAATGTCAAACAGCGCTTGTTGGCCTTAAATGCGGCCGGCATCACGATGAACGGTCAAGTCGTCTTGGTGCCCGGTTATAATGATGGCGCTTACCTCGATGAAACGATTGATTTTTTAAGTGGGCTTTATCCAAATATGAATTCGATGGCCGTCGTGCCGCTTGGATTGACCAAGTTTAGAAAAGGCCTGCCCGATTTAGAACCGGTTGGCAAAGCTAAAGCAGACGAAATCATCGCTCAAATTGACCGTTGGCAAGCGATTTTACTGGACAGAATTGGCACGCGTTTTGTGTTCAGCGCCGACGAGTTTTATTTAAAGGCCGAAAGACCTATTCCGCCGGCAACTTATTATGAAGGCTATGTACAGATTGAAAATGGCGTCGGCCTAATCAGAAAGTTTGAAGATGAAGCCTATAGGACATTGCAGTCGGTCGATCAGCTCGATTTGACAGAGCGCAATATCGTGATTACGTCGGTGGCGGCGACGCCGATGATGCAGCGCATACAAGAAAAATTTTTGGCGCGATTCGGTATCAATCCCTATGATATTATAACTGTCGAAAACAATTTTTTTGGCGAAACAATTACCGTGAGCGGCCTGATGACTGCAGCGGATATACTGTCTGCAATAACAAAGAATAAAGTCAAGGGACGCATTTTGATTCCCGATAGCACATTAAATAGCGATGGCTATTTTTTAGACGATTTATCCTCGTCAGAGTTTAAAGAACGCGTCGACGACGAAGTCGTATTTGTACCGAGTGACGGTAGGCGCTTTATTGATATAGTTATAGGAGAGTGAATATGAGAAAGCCCGTAGTGGCAGTGGTAGGGCGGCCAAATGTGGGGAAATCGACATTTTTTAATCGCATTTCCGGCAAGCGCATTTCAATTGTAGAGGACACGCCCGGCGTGACCCGCGACCGCATTTATTGCGATGTCGAATGGCTCGACTATCGCTTTACGTTGATCGATACAGGGGGCATAGAGCCCGACTCAAATGACGTCATTTTATCGCAAATGCGCGAACAGGCGCTGGTCGCGATAGATTCGGCCGACGTCATCCTATTTATGGTCGACGGCCGCGCCGATCTGACGACGGCTGATATCGAAATTGCCCAGATGTTGCGCATTTCAAAGCGCCCCGTCATCGTCGTCGCCAATAAAATTGACACGGCGCGATTGCCCGACAGCTATTATGAGTTTTACAGTTTGGGGTTGGGCGAACCGGTGCCGATTTCGTCGGTCAACGCCCTCAACTTGGGCGATTTATTAGATCGCGTCGTCGAGCATTTTGCCGACATAAAAGTTGAACTGGAAGAAGACGACGCCGTAAAAGTTGCCGTCATCGGCAAGCCGAATGCCGGAAAATCTTCTTTAATTAACAATTTGCTAGGTGAGCAACGCGTCATCGTCAGTGAAATTGCCGGCACCACGCGCGAGGCCATCGATACGCCATTTGAATACGCCGGCAATCAGTACGTCTTAATCGACACCGCCGGCATTCGGCGCAAGTCGCGCGTCAGTCAGGACGTCGAAAAATACAGTGTCTTACGCGCGCTGACCGCAATTGAACGGGCGGACGTCTGCGTACTGATGATAGATGCCACTGAAGGCGTCACCGAACAAGATAAAAAAGTTGCCGGTTACGCCCACGAAGCCGGCAAGGCGACGATTATATTAGTTAATAAATGGGACTTGATCGAAAAGGACAACAAGACTTATGACCGCTACGCGCAGACTGTGCGAAACGCGCTGGCGTTTATGTCCTACGCGCCGATTGAGTTCGTTTCGGTCAAGACCGGCAAGCGACTGGAGCGCGTCATTAAGATGATCGACTACGTCAACAATCAGTCCGCGCTGCGCATTCCGACCGGCACGCTGAACGACGTCATATCGGAGGCGATTTTAATGCATCAACCGCCATCCGATAAGGGAAAGCGCCTCAAAATATACTATATGACGCAGGTTGCGGTAAAGCCGCCGCGCTTTGTGCTGTTTATCAACGACGATGAACTGGCGCATTTTTCCTATATGCGCTTTATCGAAAATAACCTTAGAAAGAACTTCAACTTTGACGGTACGCCGATTATTATCGAAACCAGAGAAAAGAAGGCCATGAAATGAAAAGAATTGTAATTTTAGGTGCCGGTAGCTGGGCGACGGGCTTGGCGCGCATTTTGACCGACAACGGACATCGCGTTACACTGTGGGGCATCGATCGCGCGCAGATAGAGCACTTTAAGGCGACCAATAGCAATATTGCGTTTATGCCCGATCAAAAGTTGCTCGGTGACGTACACTATACGATGGACTTAAACGAGGCCTTACAAGCGGTCGATTTCGTCGTCAACGCCATTCCCACGCAACACGTTCGCGCGGTCTTGTCCAAAAATCCGGCAATTCCCGAGCGCGCGGTTATCGTCAACGCAGCCAAGGGGCTTGAAATGGGCAGCAATTTACGGATTAGTGAAATCGTCAAAGAATTCTATCCAAATCACTGTTACGCCGTCATTTCCGGACCGTCGCACGCCGAGGAAGTCGTCAGGCGCATGCCGACGACATTGGTGGCGGCGAGCTATCAAAAGTCCGTGGCGCTGTCGGTACAGGCGCTATTTATGAGTTCCTACGCGCGCATCTATGCGCATTCCGACGTCAAGGGCGTCGAGCTGTGCGGCGCGCTTAAAAACGTCATCGCGATCAGCGCTGGCATCTGCGATGGATTGGGCTTTGGCGACAATACACTAGCTGCTCTAATGACGCGCGGCATCGTCGAAATCAAGCGTCTGGGTCGGGCCATGGGGGCGCGCGCACATACCTTTGACGGGCTGGCTGGCATCGGCGATTTAATAGTTACTTGTATGAGCAATCACTCCAGAAATAGACGCTGTGGTCAGTTGATCGGTCGCGGTTACAATATGGAAGATGCCATTGCCGAAATCGGCATGGCGGTAGAGGGCGTTTGGACGATAAAAGCGGCTGAGGATTTACGTAAATCATACGCTGTCGACATGCCAATTGTCGAACAGCTCTACAAAGTTCTCTATCAATCCGCCAATCCGCAGGACGCCGTCAAATTGTTGATGGATCGCGAAGGCAAGGTTGAACCGGAATTTCAACCCGAAGGTGATATTTGGGAATAAATATAGTGGAGAAGTGCATTGAGTGAAATAAAGAGGAAAACGCGCTGGAATATAAAGCTTTTTTTGCGCAATATCTTGATTATTGGCCTGTTGATATTTGTAGTTTATAGTGTTTACATCAATATCACCAAGCCAAACACGGCAGTTTTTCAGGTCAGTTATCAAAATATAAAGCTGGAATCTGAGCATCGCGCTTTGATCATGCGCAACGAAGCCAGCGTAACCAGCTACAATTCGGGTATATTTAAACCCTCTGTAGTCGATGGCGAGCGGGTCGCAAAGGGACAAGTTGTCGGTCAGCTAAAAATAGAAGAGGTAGCGGTCGATCAAACAGAGCCAAAATCTCAGCAATTGCCAATTATCGACCAAGCAACTCTTGAAAATGACGTCGAAACGCGGTATAATGACCTAATTTTAGCATTGCGTAATGATGATTACATTTTAGCAAAGAGTTTAAAAAACGACTTGGATATGAAACTCGATCGACTATCTAAATTAGTCGATGCGAGTGGCGATAGCGCCTATCTGGATACCGTTATGACGCTGGACCAAGTGGGCGTGGAGGGCGCTCAAGCCGGGCAAGTTATCGATATACCGGCCGGTTCCGCTGGCCTTGTCAGTTATTATTACGATGGTTACGAATCGGTTATCAACTATCCGAATCGCTACAAAATAGACTATCAAATGCTCTTTGAAGAACCAATTGAACCCTCCAATCAATTTTTAAATGTCGTTCAACCGAATGCCGGCATATTTAAGATAGTTAGTAATTTGTCGTGGTATCTAGCCTGCCGCGTCGACTTAGAAGGCGATGCCGAATTTGTGGAAGACTCCGATGTATTTGTGACGATAAATGGCAAACAGGTAAAGGGCGAAATAGAAAATGTCTTTCAGTCCGGTCAAGACGGCGTCATAATCATAAAGATGTCACAATATGTAGACGGCGTGCACAGGATGCGCAGCGTAGATGTCCATTTGCGCAGAGATGAAGTTCGCGGCATTAAAATTCCAGATAGTGCGGTCGTGCGGCGCTCTGATCAAATTGGCGTGCTATCAGTTGATTTAAATGGACTACTCAGTTTTAAACCCGTAAAAAAGTTGGCCGAGGGCGATGGTTTTATCGTCGTACAAGAGGGGAGCTTTCAAGTTGAAGTACCCGGTGGCGAACGAGTTGTACGCTATAGTGTAAATCACGGCGACAAAATTGCACTCGATGCAGAGAATTATAAAGAAGGAGATGTCGTTGAATAAATTTCAGTACTTAGAGGAAAATTTGGCCGAGATTAGAGCTGGTATTGAAAAGGCTTGTCAAAAAATCGGCCGCGATCCACAGGAGATAACCTTAATTGCGGTGACCAAGACCGTCGACGAAGAGATTGTCAATCGCTCTATAGAATTGGGGGTGACTGATATCGGCGAAAATAAGCCGCAGGAAATCGTCAGAAAGCAACCGGCGATTACGGCGGGCGTCAAGTGGCATATGATCGGCCACTTACAGTCCAATAAAGTAAAAAAAATCATCGATAAGGTAACGTTGATTCATTCAGTAGACCGCATCAGCGTCGTCGACGAAATTGAAAAGCGCGCGGCGCAACTTGATCGCGTTGTCGATATTTTGGTACAGGTCAACATCGGCGACGAGCAGCAAAAGAGCGGTGCTGACATCGAGGGCGTAAAGGGGCTATTGACCTATATTGAACAGTGCCCACACATTCGCGTGTTGGGGTTAATGTGTATTGCGCCTTATCTGTTCGACGCCGAAGAGGTAAGACCGTATTTTAAGAATATGAAAGCGATGTTTGACGAAATAAAGCGAGAGCACTATCGTAACAGTGAAATGAAAATTTTATCTATGGGTATGACACACGACTATAAAGTGGCGATTGAAGAGGGCGCTACGATGATTAGGGTGGGTACCGGCATATACGGTGCGCGAAATTACTAGGAGGAAGTTATGTCAAAATCATTTATGGAAAGGTTTAAGCATTTTTGGGGGTTTGAATCCGACGAGGGCATGTTGACAGAAGAAACTGAAAACGAAGAGTACGATCGCTATAGCGAATCGCCCACAACTGGTTACAGTCAAGAAAAGAGCAAGATTTTTTCGACGACGTCGAAGGGCAAAGTAGTCAATATTCACAACAATGCCAATTTTAAGATTGACGTCTTTGAGCCGCGCACATTTGAAGAGGCCGTAGAAATTGTCGAGTGTTTGCGCAGCAAGCGGCCGGTCGTCATAAATTTAGAGGAAATTGATCCGGAACTGGCGCGCAAGATTTTTGACTTCTTGAGCGGTGCGCTCTGTGCTATCGACGGCAAAGCCGAAAAAATATCTAAGGGCATTTTCTTGATGGCACCCGACAACGTACAAATTACTGGCGCCGCCGATTCGACTTATTTAGATACGCCGAAGTATAGTTTGACAGATTAGGAGATGGCATGATTATAATTGCAAATTTGTTTTACGGTTTTTATCAGGCGATAACGCTGCTCTTGTTGGCGCGCGCCTTAATGTCTTGGATCGTTCAAGATTGGAGCCATCCCGTGCCCAGTTTTGTGTATCAAGTGACTGAACCGATTTTACTGCCAATGCGCAACTTGTTTTACAGAATGGGGCTCATGAATATGGGGATTGACTTGTCGTTTTTGGCGACGTGGTTACTGATTAGTTATTTGGGCAAGAACATTTATATTCTATTGCTTTCACTAGCCTAGAAAGAGGATGCTATGATAACGCCACTAGATGTACAAAAGCATAAATTTAAAAAGGGAATCAACGGTTACCAGCGCGATGAGGTCGATCAGTATTTGGCGCTAATTGCCGATACCCTCGAAAAACATATCAATGAGAACATTATGCTAAAGGAAAAACTCGACCACAAAGACGAACAATTAAGTCATTTTCAAAGCATTGAAAAGACCATGTCGGAAACCTTGGTCGTCGCCAAGCAGACCGCTGAAGAATTACTTGAAAACGCCAATAAGACGGCTAAGAATACAATTGACGAGGCTAATTTTAAGGCGCAGAAGATTAAAAATGATGCCGATTTGGCAGTACTAGAAGTAATGCGACAGCGCGAGCAAATGGAACGCGATTTAGAGGCTTTTAGAGTGCGCATGGAGGCGATGCTGAAGGCGCAGTTGGAAGTCGTCGAAAATTATTCAGTTGACATTGAATAGTGCCTGTCATATAATCAAATAAGTGTATTGAAGCGGATCGCGTCTTCGTCAACTGCAGAGAGATGACAAATGCTGAAAGTCATCGCCGACGAATGGCACATCACCGTGGAGCAATTGCTCTGAATTGGCAGTAAGAGCAATCGGTCGACGCCGTTATGTCGTTGAGTGATCGCTACGTCAGTAGTGATAATCAGGGTGGTACCGCGGAGCATTCGTCCCTAAGCATTTGCTTAGGTTTTTTTATTGTTAAAAATGTTTTTATATAAGGAGGTAACAATGACCTATCAGCCACTGAAACAAGGCAAGGTTTGTGATTGCGAACACGAAGTCAACAATTATTGGCAAGAACTCGATTTGTTAAAGGCCTGCGTCGAGCAGCGCGCCGGCCAGAAACCCTTTGTATTCTACGAAGGGCCGCCGACGGCAAACGGCAAACCCGGTATTCACCACGTCATTTCGCGCGCCTTAAAAGACGGCATCTGCCGCTACAAGACGATGCAGGGTTTCCAAGTCAAGCGCAAGGCCGGTTGGGATACGCACGGCCTGCCAGTAGAAATCGAAGTTGAAAAGCGCCTGGGCTTAAACGACAAACAGGAAATCGAAAACTACGGCTTGGCGGCCTTTAACGAACAGTGCCGCAATTCGGTATTTGAGTACGAGGGCGCATGGCGTACCATGTCTGAAAAAATGGCCTATTTAATCGACATGGACAATCCCTATATTACGTTGGACAATAACTATGTCGAGTCAGTTTGGTGGATTCTGGACAAGTTCAACAAAGAGGGTTATATTTACGAGGGCCATAAAATATTGCCCTATTGTCCGCGCTGCGGAACCGGTTTGGCATCGCACGAAGTCGCGCAGGGCTATCAGGAAATTAAGACCAATACAGTTATCGTCAAGTTTAAAGTGACCGGCAAGGACGAGTACTTCCTAGTTTGGACGACGACCCCATGGACGCTTGCCGCCAACGTCGCGTTGACGGTAAATCCGAAGGAAACGTATTTAAAAGCAAATTATCAGGGAACTGTTTATTACATCGAAAAGACGCTTGCGGCTCAAGTGTTTGACGAAGAATACGAAGTGCTGGAGAGCTTTAAAGGAGAACAGCTAGAACACATTCGCTACGACCAGTTGATGCCCTTTGTCAAGCCCGATAAGGACTGTTTTTACGTCACATTGGCCGATTACGTTACGACTGAAGACGGTACTGGTATCGTTCACAGTGCGCCGGCATTTGGTGAAGACGACTACAACTTGGGCTTAAAGTACGGCCTTCCGGTCGTCCAACCGGTCGACGAAGAGGGCAAGTACACGGCTACGCCCTGGCAGGGACAATTTGTCATGGATGCCGACGTCGACATCATCAAATGGCTCGCGGCCGAAGATAAACTGTTTAAAAAGCAAAAAATAGCTCACAACTATCCGCACTGCTGGCGCTGTAAGACGCCGCTACTATACTACGCAAAGCCGAGTTGGTACATTGAAATGACCAAGTTAAAAGATCAGCTCGTCGCCAATAACGACGCCGTCAACTGGTATCCCGACTACGTCGGCGAAAAGCGCTTTGGCAACTGGCTCGAAAACGTCAACGACTGGGCGATATCGCGCAGCCGCTATTGGGGGACGCCGTTTCCGATTTGGCGCTGCGACTGTGGCAACACGACGTCGATTGGTTCACGTCAGGAGCTAATCGACCGCGCGATAGAAGACATTGACATGTCGATTGACCTGCACCGTCCAGCCGTCGACAACGTGCACATTGAGTGCGAATCCTGTGGCAAGACGATGACCCGCGTCACCGAAGTCATCGACTGTTGGTTTGACTCCGGTGCAATGCCTTATGCGCAGCACCACTATCCGTTTGAGAACGCCGACAAATTCGATACGCTGTTCCCGGCAGACTTTATTTGTGAGGGCATCGACCAAACGCGCGGTTGGTTCTATTCGCTGTTGGCAATCTCGACTTTTGTAAAGGGCAGCGCACCTTATAAAAACGTACTCGTCAACGACTTAATACTCGACAAGCACGGCAAAAAAATGTCCAAGTCCAAGGGCAACACGGTTGACGCATTCCAGTTATTGGACAAATACGGCGCCGATGCGACGCGCTGGTACATGCTCTACTCGTCGCCGGCTTGGCAACCGACTAAGTTCGACGAAGACGGCGTACGCGAAATCAGTTCAAAATTCTTTGGTACGCTAAAGAATTCGTATACTTTCTTCACACTGTACGCCAATACCGACGGATTAAACGCTAAAGATTTTGATGTGCCGGTAGCGGATAGACCGGAAATCGACCGCTGGCTATTATCTAAATTAAATCGCTTGATTAAAGTCGTCACGGCGGAGCTCGATCGTTACGATATGACCAAGGCGACGCGCGCCATTCAGGAATTTGTAATCGAAGATTTTTCCAACTGGTACATCAGACGCAATCGTCGCCGATTCTGGCAGCCGGAATTGAACCGCGATAAAATGGCTGTGTATAGAACGACCTTTGAAACATTAGATGCAGTGGCGCGCCTCATTGCACCGTTTGCACCGTTTATTTCGGAAGAGATATACCGCAATTTGACGGGAGATACGTCAGTCCATTTGGCGAGCTATCCAAAAGCTGATGAAAGCCTAATCAGCGAGCGTACTGAAATGCGCATGGATTTGGTCAGAGATTTAGTCGGCTTGGGTCGCGCCGCTCGCGAATCAGTTAGAATTAAAGTGCGTCAGCCAATCGCCAAAGTATTGGTCGATGGCGCCTATAACGACATGATTGGCGACTTGGTCGATTTAATCAAAGAGGAACTCAACGTCAAACAGGTCGTCTTTGAAGCGGATTTGGCCAAGTACATGAATTTTACATTAAAGCCCAATTTCCGAGTGCTCGGTCCAATACTCGGGAAGAAGATGGGGGCGTTTGGCAAAGCGTTGAGTACACTAGACGCGGCAGAGGCCGTGCCGAAATTGCAAGCCGGCGAAAAGGTTAGCGTCGATCTAATGGGTGAACCGTTTGCGGTCGATATCGAGCAAGTCGAAGTGCGCATTTCTTCAAAAGAGGGCTTTACGGTCGAAATGGCCAACAATAAATTTATTATCTTAGATACCGTATTGGACGACGCTCTGCTGAAAGAGGGATATGCGCGCGAATTTGTGTCGCGCATTCAGCAAATGCGAAAGGCGCAGGACTTCGAGGTGACAGATAACATTGACATTTATTATCACGCGACAGATCAGATGGTAGCGGCAATAAACGATTTTGCCGATTACATTAAGGGAGAGACTTTGGCGCTCGAATTATTGCAGACGACCGCCGGATCATTTGAAACATTTGACTTAAACGAACAGCAGACGGCGATCAGAGTGGAAAGGCGCGTATAGTTAGGAGGAATGAATGAAAATTTTAGTCGTAGGCGGCGTCGCCGGTGGTGCCAGCGTCGCGGCGCGGGCTCGTCGAATTGATGAGAACTCGCAGGTCATCATGTTTGAAAGGGGACCGCATGTGTCGTTTTCAAACTGCAGTTTGCCGTATCATCTCAGCGGCATGATTGCGGACAGCGCCGAATTGGTCTTGATGGAGCCAATCGGATTTTTGAAAAAATTTAATATCGATGCGCGCGTCAATCAGGAAGTTGTCGCGATAGACCCCATAAAAAAATTCGTCACAGTAAAAAATTTGCTAACTGGTGAAGAGTACCAGGAGAGCTATGATAAATTGGCCCTGTCGCCCGGCGCCGAGGCAGTTCGCCCCGGCGTCATCGAGGGTATAAACGACGACAATGTATTCGTCGTTAAAAACGTCGTCGACATCGATAAATTACAGCGCTATATCGTACAAAATGACGTCACAGAGTTGGCCGTCGTCGGCGGTGGCTTTATTGGCCTCGAAGTTTGTGAAAATCTCGTCAAAGCCGGTAAAAAAGTACACTTAATCGAGGCGTTAGATCAAGTGATGAATCCGCTCGATTACGATATGGTACAGCTGTTACATAAAGAAATGTACGATAACGGCGTTGATTTGCTCTTAAAAGAACGCGTCGTATCCATAAAAGAGGGTAAGGTATTCCTCGATTCCGGCAAGCAGATTACTGCTGAACTAGTCGTTATGGCAGCCGGTGTTAGACCGGAGACGACGCTCGCCAAACAGTGTGGCATCGAACTCGGCGAAACTGGTGCAATTTTAGTCAATCGCAATTACCAGACCAATTATCCGGACATCTATGCCGTTGGCGACGCGATTGAAGTGACCCACAAGTTGACCGGTAAAAAGACTAAACTGGCATTGGCTGGCCCAGCGCAGCGTCAGGCGCGCGCCGCTGCCGATCACATGTTTGGCAAGTCGCACAACAACAACGGCGTCATCGGTTCGAGCTGTATTCACATGTTCGACTTAAATGTCGCCAATACCGGCTTAAACGAAAAGCAGTGCGAGCAGTTTGGCTTTAATTACGACGTCGTCTATTCAATCTTTGGCGATCGCGTAAAGTTGATTCCCGGCGTCAGCCCGATTTTCTTCAAATTGATTTACGAAGTGCCGACCGGCAGAGTTTTGGGCGCGCAGGCCATCGGTAAGGGCGCCGTCGACAAGCGCATCGACGTCATTGCGACCGTCATCTTTATGAACGGCACGCTGGAACATCTCAAGGAGTTGGAACTGTGCTATGCACCGCACTTTAGTTTGGCGAGAGATGTCGTCAATCAGACGGCACTGGCAGCTTTAAATCTCTTGCAGAACGACTTTAAACAGGTTAGAGTGTCAGACGTTAGGGGATTGGTAGAAAAAGGCGCCTTTATCGTCGATGTGCGCGAAGAAGACGAATTTGCGGAAGGGCATATCGTTGGCGCAAAAAACATTCCAATGTCACAAATTAGAGGACGTTTAGATGAAATTCCGCGCGATCAGCCGGTCTATTTACATTGTAAATCGTCACAGCGCGCCTACAATGTCATAAGGGCATTGCAGACGCTTGGCTTTGACAATCTCTACTGTATTTCCGGATCGTTCCTCGGCCTCTGTTTCCACGAATACTATTTGGATCAGACGACGGGTCGCGAAATGATAGTTACCAAATATAATTTTAATTAGCAGTTTGGCATAAAGAACTGTTTTAGTGGTTTATTCTTAGCCTATTAAATAAGCGCCTGAATTCGAGTGTTGAATTCAGGCGCTTATACTAATAATGCGATTGTATTTTAAATAAAGGTGAAACCGACAATTAGATAGGCGACTAATGCTAAGCCACCACATATTAAGGCATAAGGCAATTGCGTTTTGACGTGGTCGATGTGATCGGCCGCTGCACCGGTCGATGCTAAAATGGTCGTATCGGACAGCGGTGAACAGTGGTCGCCAAATACGCCGCCACCGGCAACTGCACCAAAACAAGCTGCCACTAATGGCGAAACGAGTCCGCCGCTAAAGGTAAAGGCCAAGGGGAGTGCTATTGGCATACAGATGGCAAATGTTCCCCAAGATGAACCGGTCGAAAAGGCGATAAGTGATGAAACTAAGAATATAATCGCCGGTAGCATTTGTGGTGACAAGAAATTTTCTGTCGATTGAATGATATAGTTTGCAGTGCCCATATCTTTTGATAAGTGGTTTACCGAGTAGGCCAGCGCGAGGATGATAATAGCTGGTACGGCACCTTTAATACCACTGATAAAAGTGTTCATAATTTCTTTTAGTGGCACTCCTTGAATAAACATACTAATCGTCATAAATAACAGCGTATAGAGAAAGGCTTCCATTGTTTTGGCTGATTTCATGGCGACATATGTGCCGATTGCGATTGAAACAATCATGAGAACCGGGAAGATAAAGTTTAAGAATACCCTTTGCTTAAGTTGCGGATATGCTTTCATTTCGGTTAGTTCCTTACCAATGAGTGGTTGACCGCCGTCTCTGATGACTTTACCGGTCGTTATGGCGCGTTCTTCTGCTTTTTTCATTGGACCAAAATCCTTAATGATTTCGGCGGCGTTTAAGCCTACAAAAATAACCGTTATCAGGGCATATAGATTAAAGGGGATTGCCTTTATAAATAAGCCCATACCTTCTTCTGCGGTCGTTATGACGCCGATGCCGACGGAGAGGCCGGCGAGGTAAGCTGCCCAACCGGTAATCGGTACCAATACGCTGACTGGAGCGGCGCCAGAGTCGGCTATGTAAGAAAGTTTTTCACGCGATATTTTTGCTTTATCGGTTAAATCGCGCATTACAGTTCCGGCGAATAGTGGGCTAAATGAATCGCTAAAGTAGACAAACAGTCCGAGTATCCAAGCGATTATTTTTAAGCCCTTGCGACTTGGGTTTCGTTTTTCAATGGCGCTGGTAAAACCTTGAATGGCGCCGGTTTTGCGAAAATAAGCGACTAGAATAGCGATAAAGGTATTGAGTAGCATAACCCAAGCAAAACTAGTAGTACCGAGACTCTGTTTTAATAATGTCGGGAACCCTAAGAATCCGCCGCCTGCGAGTAATGAGCCGACAAAGCAGGCTGTGCCGAGTGAAATAATTACGTTTTTAGTTAAGAACGATAATGCAATTGCTATTATCGCTGGTACTAAAGATATCCATCCCATAGTGACAACTTCATTCATTTCGTCCTCCTTATTATACAGTGTCTATTCAAATAAATTTGAGCGCGTGCTCGTCGCCGGTGGCGCTTTGTCCGCGCTAGTGTGGTCAATTTGTAATATGTCCTCCGCTCTTATCCATGCAATTGATTGAATTGCACTCGTTTCTTCGTGGGTCAGGTGTCCCTTGTAGACTGTTAGACTACGACGCAAGTAACCGTCCTTAGTACAGGCTATTTTTACACCATTGTTTAAAATATTCAAAAAATGTGGCAATAGACAGGCAGCGTACGATGTCGATGTCGTGTTTGCCATTGCGCCGGGGATATTACTTACACAATAGTGTACGACACCTTCATCTATGTAACGTGGGTTTTCGTGAGTTGTTTCTTTGAATGTTTCGATAACGCCATAATCATTACTGATATCGACAATAACTGAACCGGGTTTCATAGTCTTTACCATTTTACGAGTGATTAAAAAATCCTTATTTTGCTTTGGCCACTTGACGGAATTAATCAATAAATCCGTTTGTGGCATTAAACATTCTATATTGTATTTTGTTGAAAAGAGGGTATTGACGTGACCGCGATATTGTCTTTCAATATCCCTTAAAATACTCAAATTGACATCGAGTACTGTTGCTTTACCGCCCAATCCATAGACGACGTCTAAGGCGCTTTTTCCAACCAGTCCGGCACCTAATATAACGACATTTGCAGATGGTGAACCGGCTAGACCACTGATGAATTTTCCGCTGCCGCCATTGGTATTTAAGAGCGATGTGATCCCCATCACTGCTCCTAATTTACCGGCTGCTTCGCAATTTGGAGAACCGTAGCGATGACTGTCTTCCGCAGTAAAGGCAATTACTTTTTTTTCTAACAACGCTGCGACTTCCTCTGGATGGGCAGCTGGGTGAATGCAGCTAAACAGTATTTGACTTTCGCGAAAATGTGGATAGTCTGATGAATCAAATTCTTTAACCTTTGCTACGACATCACATAACCGGTAGATTTCTTGTGCACTGTCTACAATGGTTGCACCAACTGCCTGATAACTTTGATCGCTAAATCCGGCTTTAATACCAGCTTGACTCTGAATAAATACGCTGTGGCCACTTTCGTTTATAGAATGGGCTTCTGCGGGCGTTACTACAACGCGATATTCGCCTAGTTTAGTGTCTTTTAAAACACCGAAGTTCATATTACACCTCCCTCTCTTTACATTTATTTCAATAATCGCCTTTCTCTTAATTGTTATCATATATTTAGCGTATATAAAAGCGATAAAATGTGGTATAATATATCAGATATGACGATATTTAAAGAAACACTTGAGAAAAAGGCCATTCTTGGAGTTCAATATGAAAGAAAATTTAGAAACTTTCTTAAAAATTGTTGAAACTGGCAGTTTAAGTGGTGCCTCTCGTGAACTCTTTGCAGCGCAGTCGACGATTAGTAGTAGGTTAAAACGCTTGGAGAAGGAACTCGGCTTTTTATTAATAATGCGGGAAAAGGGTAGAAAAAATGTAAAGTTGACTTTAAAGGGCAAGGAATTTATTCCAATAGCCAATCGCTTGTTGTCTAATCTGAATGAAGTCAATCGATTGAGCCGTGATAAAATCCGCTATAATGTCAGCTTTTCCAGTCCGGAGAGTATTTGTTGCTATCTACTAAAGGATTTTATATGCGATTTAAAACGCGAGAGAATTATAAATTTAAACGTCACGTCGCTTTGGAATGATTTAACTTATCATAAGATGGAAGTGATGGAGGACGATGTCGCCTTAGTGACGCGAATTTATCACACCAATAGTTTACATCAATATCCATTTTACCGAGAAGAGTTGCTCGCAGTCTACAATTGTGACTACAGTGATTACGGCGATGTCAGTTATCCTCATCAGTTAAGCGCTGCCAACGGCATTTATCTCGATTGGGGCGACAACATTGAAATTTGGACGCGGGAACATTTTGAAACGCCCGATAATTTTGGCATTAGAATTGATACGCCTGGATTAATACAGTGTTTATTGCGAGAAGAAGGGGCGTGGGCAATTGTACCCTATTCAATTTATACTGAGCTAAAGAAAATGCAGCCGATTGAAATCATTCCACTTAAGTATGCGTTGCCGGAAAGAGAGGTGTACTTGCTTATACCGCCGTGTAATCACTTGTTTTCAAAGGAAATGATTCAAAATTTTTGTTTGCAACTGATAGATTATGTCAGTGGCAGGTTCGAAAATATAGATCGGGACGATATCGTCAACATTCTCAACGACGAACTGTTTTCTAATTTATGACTTAGGTGGATACGTGAAAAGTGGGGTATGGTGAAAATCGTAAAATGGGGTGAAGGAATGAGTATGAATGGAATTTCGCAAGACGAAAAAGGCGCTTACCATTGGCACTACGAATACAAGGTTTTAAAGCGCTTTGGCATATTGTTTACACTGTTAAAGGTGATGGGACTTGCCTTGTTGATCACCACGGCGATAATTGGCGTTATCTTTGTGGCTTCGGATGGCTTAGCGGCATTTTATGACGTGCTCCAAGTATTTGTGATGTTGGCAGGCATATTATTTGTAATGACAATTTTGTCGTATTTGATATGGTCGTTGATCAACGGTGGCGAGTACGGTGTTGAGTTCCATATGGATGAAGTTGGGATTGCCCATGTGCAAGTGCCAAAGCAGGCCCAAAAGAATAAAAAGATGGGCTGTTTGATTGCGGTAATAGGCATATTTTTTGATAGTTATAGCACAGCTGGCAGCGGTTTGTTAGCGACCAGAACGACGAGTTATTCTAAGTTTAAAACGGCAAATAAAGTCGTTGGATTAAGGCGACAAAATACCATAAAGATTAGAGATGGCCTCGATCACAATGAAATTTATACCACTGCAGAAGATTATCAGTTTGTCTTTGACTATATTGCACAGCACTGTCCCAACGCTCAGATTTATGAGAAATAGCTAATTTCATTGTTGCCGCGCACATCGCCGACGTTTACGCATGTGCGCAGCAAGGTTTTATATTTTAGTTGATTTGTGATACAGTTTGTGGTACGCTAGGTATACAGTTTAAACGTGTATGAGGATTAGTATTTGTGGCGTGTCCAAAGAGAGGCGACGGTCGCTGTAAGTCGCTGGCATTGAGCAAAGAACTCACCTTGCATAGGGTTTGCCACCGTTACAGGGCACAAAGAGAGGGCGTTTCGACGTCAACAGGGGTGGTACCGCGGGCATGGCTCGTCCCCATAAAGGGTACTATTTTTATTTTTTGAGGAGGAAAGCATGCACTACGATCACAAGGCCATAGAAAAAAAGTGGCAGGACTATTGGTATA